>Ga0190346_1000273_pt1 | contig 14978 bp, 12 predicted proteins | sample 48721345_MG_FD_161680 | JGI IMG/M metagenome (GOLD analysis project Ga0190346, IMG submission 161680) | Hydrothermal vent microbial mat bacterial communities from Southern Trench, Guaymas Basin, Mexico - 4872-13-4-5_MG | ecosystem: Environmental > Aquatic > Marine > Hydrothermal vents >... | reverse complement strand
GTGGAAGAAGCCGGCCCGGGGCATTTCGTGCGGCGGATTGTCGGAAGGAGCACCGCCGCTTACGGCGTGGTAGCCTGCTGCGGCAATGCGCTATCGGCCGATCTGCCCATCAACGTCTATCCGTTTATCCTGCGTGGCGTTCGCCTGATCGGCATCGACTCGCAAAATTGTCCCATGTCCTTGCGGCGCAAGGCCCGGGAGCAGATCGCCGGCCCATGGAAAGTCGATCAGGCCGAGGCGATGGTGACAGAGGTCGCCTTGGCGGATCTTGACCAGACCATCGAGAAGATGCTGGCCAGGCGTCGCAGAGGGCAACCCATCGTCAAGGTTCAGGGTTGACCATGGTGCCATCGGAGCTGCCGCGGATGACACAAGCAAGAGGCCAAGACCAAGAAAGGGGCTTTGTCCCGGAGTTGATCGAGGTGGTGATCGAAGTGCCCCGGGGGAGCTTCGTCAAACGCGACGGCCGCGGGCGGGTGGAGTTTTTGTCGCCCCTGCCGTGCCCGGTCAACTACGGCTCCATCGTCGGTTCGCAGGGGCCGGACGGCGATCCGCTGGACGCGGTGGTGCTCGGAAAGCGCCTTGAGCGGGGAAAACGGGTCAGGGTGCCGGTGCGCGGCGCGGTGGGTTTCTGTGACCAGGGCGTCGATGATATAAAGCTGGTTTGCAGCCGCGAGGCGCTGACGGCGGTCCAGCGGCGGCGATTGCTGCTTTTTTTCCGATTTTACGGTGCCTGCAAGCGATGGATGAGGTTCCGTGAACCGGCCGGCAAGCTCACTTTTTGCTTGGGATGGCGCCCTCGGCCGATGATCCAGGCCCGGTGATGAGGCAAAAAGGCTTTTTCAGCGATGTTGTTTCCGCCCTCGCCGGTGGCGGGGCCAGGCGACCAGGCTGGCGGCTTGCCCTTTTATGGGCGATTTGCTAAGTATAGCCATGCGTCTTCCCTTCCTATCTATGCTGAGCGGTGCACCGTTTGACGGCTTGCAGGAGCACGCCGACAAGGTGCAGGATTGTGCCATCGCCTTTCAGCAGGCCATCGAGTGCCACGTTTCCAGAAATTGCAAGCGTTTCGAGGACTTTCGGCAAGAGGTGATTCGCCTCGAGCAGGAGGCCGATGCCATCAAGCGCCGCATTCGCGGTCATCTTCCCAAGGGCACGCTGCTGCCGGTGGACAAGTTCCAGCTTTTTCGCTACCTGCGCGAGCAGGACAGTGTCCTCGATGCCCTCGAAGACGTGATGGACTGGATCTCCTATCGCGACGAACCCGGCATCCCGGAGAGCTTGCAGAAAGACTTCTTCCTGCTGGTGGACGCGGTGGTCGAACCGGTGGAAGAGCTGGGGCGCATGATCTCCGCCGCCCGGACCTACTTCCACCGCTTCCAGGAGACGGATCGGGTGAAGGTCAAGGAAATGGTGCGCCACCTTCGCCACCTGGAGCACGAAGCCGACCTCATCGAAGATCAGCTCAAGCGTAAGGTCTTTCAATCCATCAGCGATGCCACCACGGTCTTTCACATGGTGCGCCTGGCGGAAATCATCGGCTCCATCGCCGACCACGTCGAAAATGCCGGCGACATGATGCGGGCCATGGTCGCCAAATAGTCGGTTGCTGCGCATCACCGGGGACGGCCTGAGGCGTGTTTACGCTCATGGCGTTTCCGGCCCGCCCTGCCGGGGAGAAATTCGGATGAAGGCCCTCACCTACGACGACGTGCTTCTCGTGCCGTCCTACAACCATTGGGAGTCGAGAAGAATTGTCGATATCTCGATGACCTGCAGAAGATCAAAGCTCCGCTTGGACCTTCCGGTAATGACCGCCAACATGGACACCATCACCGAGGCGGAAATGGCCAACTTCATCGGTGCCAAGGGAGGCATCGGCGTCTTGCACCGGTTCATGCCAATTGCCGAAAACGTTTCCATTTTCAAACGGTGCCGCTTTCCGGCTTTTGTCTCTATCGGATGCACCGCCCAGGAGCTCGAACGAGCCGAGGCCCTGCGGGATGCCGGGGCGACGTATTTTTGTGTCGATGTAGCCCATGCCCATGCCAAGTACGTGGGCAAGACGCTTAAGACCGTGCGAGAATTGTTAGGGGAGCAGGCCTGCATCATGGCCGGCAACGTGGCCACCTATGCCGGTGCGGATTTTTTGGCCTCCCAAGGAGCGGACATCATAAAGGTGGGCATCGGCGGCGGCAGTGTCTGCACGACCCGCCTGAAGACCGGATTCGGAGTGCCCAATTTGACGGCCATCCACAACTGCGCCCGGGTGGACCGGTCCGTAGTGGCCGACGGCGGGATTCGCTACCCGGGTGATATCGTCAAGGCCCTGGCATTTGGCGCCGATTTCGTCATGATCGGCCAGATGCTCGCAGGCACCGAGCCCACGCCGGGGCCGGTGATCGAAAAATCCGCCCCGAATGGAGAGGTCGAGCGGGTTAAGGTCTACCGGGGCATGGCCAGCGCGGAGGTGGCAGAGGATTACTGCGGGGGCGTGGCCGAATGGAAAACCGCCGAGGGGATCGCTATGGAGGTACCTTATCGCCCCAATGCAGACGAGATCATCGCCGATATCGTGGGAGGGCTGCGATCCGGGCTGACATACGGCGGCGCGATGACGATCCGCGAGCTGCAAAGAAAGCTCGATTATATCGAAATCACTCCGGTGGGCCGGGTCGAGAGCCTGCCCCACGGGATTTTCTAAACGAGGGACGGGATTGTTGCGGGCCACTCTTTTTGCGGATCCGTTCTTCGCTGGCGGCGATTTCCGGTGAGATGCGCCACGTCCACAGGGGGGAGACCAGGTAGAGGATCATGCAACCGAGGGTGAAATAGCCGAAATAGGGGGTAAACACCAGCAGCAGGGTCAGCGCGGACCAAATGCCGACAAACAGCGGCCGGCGGTTCATCAGCCGGCCGAAGTGCAGGTAGCGAAGCGGATAGAGGTTCATCCACACCGCGGCGAAAATCATGGTGCCGACGCAAAACAGGATCCAAAAGCGCAAAGGTTCCGGACCGCCCTCGGCCGCCTGGTTGAGCATGATCAGCGGTGCCATCACCAGCAAGGCGCCCGCGGGGGTTGGCAGCCCTTTGAAAAACCCGGGAATCGGGCTTTTATCCAGCGTGAAGTAGATCAACCGGGCAATCCCGGCGGCAGCGTAGGCAAAGGCGATCCACCCCAAGGGCAACCCGGCGGTGGCCGACGGTGCCACCGCTCCCGCGACGAGGTGAAAGATCCAGGCCGGCACGATGCAAAAGCTGATGGCATCGGCAACGTCGTCCAGGATGCCGCCGAGGGTTACCTGCTTGCGGGGGGCTTCGGATAAGGGTTCGGTGAGCCCCAGCCGGCGGGCGACGGTGCCGTCGAGCTTGTCGAAGAGGGCCGCTCCGATGAGGATGAGGTAGGCTTCGCGGATCCTTCCCTGGTGGGCGAAAAAAACCGCCAGCAAGCCCATCAGGGCATTCATCACCGTCAAGGCGTTGGGGAAAAAGGTGAGGATCTGCCGCCGGAGACGCTCCTCGCCCATGCACAGTTCGTCGAGGCAGTAGGTGCCGTATTTGCGGGTGTAGCCGGCGATGGAACCGAGATTGATGATCAGAAAAATGATCTCGATGAAAAACAGGCCCCGCTGGGGAATGTTGCCCAGCCAAGAGATCCAGAAGTAGATCCGGGAGGGCGGCCCTTCAGGGATGTAAAAGGCGTAGGCGTAGAGCAGGGCCCCCACCGGAGCGGCCACCATGGTGCGCAGACGATTGAGTTCGCTCCCCTCCGGTTCCTGCCCCTGGCGGATGGCGAATCCACGCATGAAATGGGCAAAGTTGTCACGAATCAAGACTGTTACGCTGAGAATCAACACCAGCATGGCATGGAGCAGTTCGGTGCGCGTATAGGTCGGGTTGATGACCGTCAAGCGCCAGGTGACACCCACGGCCACCAGGGGAAAGATGATGGAGTAGACCACCTTGTCCAGAATGCGATCGGCCAGTTGGGCCAGGGGCGGATGGGGGTGAAAACGGGCTGCAAACCAGCCGTCCACCAGGTCGAACATCACGGCCACGCACAGCAGCACCACGCCGATGGTATAGACGACGGGATCTCTGAGCCACATCACCGCGGCGGCGCAAATCAGCGCGCCAAAGGCCAGCAAAGGGCGCGTGTACACCAGAACGGCCGTCAGGCGCCTGGAAATCATGAATGGCTTGGACAAGAGCTGCCTTCCTTGGGCCATGCGCCCCCGCCTTGCCTCCAAGCGGTGCGGGGGCCGGTTTGATGTCCGGTGCTCCCAGGTGGAGCCTCTATCCTCCTCAAGGAGCCGCATAGTAAGACAACCGGACGCCCGGTGTCAATTTGAACCCAGTGGAAATTGTCTCGGGTGGTTGCCTTGCCGTTTTAATTGAGATATAAAAACGATCCGAGGCGAGAGCTTCGAGTCCCGTTGCCTTATATTTTGCAATAACCAGGAGAAAAGATCGTCTCATGCCCAATCGCGCCTACCTGATGGAAAGTGCCACGGAGATCGAACGCCTCGAGATGAAGACCCGTGGCCAAGATGTCGTCGACCAGGCCCGCTGGGCCGGTATCGCACCGGGGCAGCGGGTGGCCGACATCGGCTGCGGCAGCGGCAAGACCAGCTTCCACCTGCTCGAGCTGGTCCAGCCCGGCGGCGAGGTGGTGGGCGTCGACGGCTCGGCCGAGCGCATTGCTTACGCGCGGCGCACTTACAAGCATCCCAATCTGTCTTTCGTCTGCCGCGATTTTCTCGAACCTCTCTCTGATTTGGGCGGCTTCGATTTCATCTGGATTCGTTTCATCCTTGAATACTACCGGAACGAAAGCGCAGCGATTGTGCAGCGGGCCTACGAGGTGCTCAATCCTGGGGGAATTTTGTGCTTGATTGATCTGGATCACAATTCCCTCAATCATCACGAGCTTCCTGCCACGCTATCCCAGGTGCTGGGTGCCCTGATTAAAAGACTGGAACAGCTTGAGAACTTCGATCCCTTTGTCGGCCGTAAACTTTATGCTCACTTGTATGATCTGGGGATGAAGGATATAAAAGTCGACATGAGACCTCATCACCTGATTTATGGGAACTTGAACGAGTCAGACAAGTTCAATTGGGAGCAGAAAATGTTGGTCGCCGCCAAAAAATCAGGGTTTCTTTTTGATCAATATTACAAAAATGGAGCCCAAGGTTTTTGCGATGAATTCCAACGGTATTTTTCGGACCCGCGGCGCTTCACCTATACACCCATGATCCTTTGTAGTGGAAAGAAATGAAAGGCCTGAAAGTCGGTTGCCTCTCGTGCCTGCCCAAAAGACATTCCAGCTATAGTTTTTATGTTTTATCGGTTTGGATTGCTCGGTAAACGTCTTTTTTCGTTTTTTCATTTGATCTGTTTGCGATTTTAATCAGCCTTGAAATGTATTCAAAGTATCTATCCGTATGGTCCAGATTCAGCACCCAGCTGGTATATTTTTTTTCTGCCGGAAGCCTGAGGTGTTCAGCGGCAGAATCGGGATAAATCATGACAGGAACCCCAATATCCGGGTACCAGTTTATGATTTTAGTCAAAGCGCGATAGATGACATTTGACAGGCCGGGTTGCAAGTCGATGACAAAGACTTGAATGCAGTTGGTCAGATCAGACATGTTCAAACCAAAGTCGGAGCGATTGGCAACGAAAACAGCCACCGGACGACCTTTTCTGCGCAGTGTGAACAAGCGGCGTTCGCGCCGAAAACCGATGGCGCGATATTCGTCGCTGAGCATCTGAATGTCACTGTCGCCATCGACCAGGTTGAACGCCTTCATCATCAGGCCGCCCGACTTTTCACTGTACCAGTCGCTCAATTCGGCCAAGTCTTCTCCGTTGCTGGGTACGAGACGCCATTCATTACCGACCATCCGCTGGTTCGGTTCCATTGGCTGGTGCGGCAGATGAAGATAAGCAAAGGTGTCTCGTGAACAAATGTGAGGATCGCTAATTGCAATTGCGGCGCCACCGAAAACCCGGCTGGGAAACTTGTTTTCCGGCCGGTAGATGCAAAAAACATAGTCCATCTGGCTTTGGTACAGCCGGTGAGCGTCGTTGATGTAACGACCAATTTGTTCCAGTACGATCAAGCCGGCGCGATGGGATTCGGCAGTCTTGGCGGCATGGTGCTGGATCATCCAGGAGCGGTTGTAAAAACGCAACATGGACATGTGCCCAAGAACGCGCCCCATGCGCTGGTAGGTAAAATGCCGGGCAAAACTCGGGTGACGGGTATAAAGTTTTTCGAAGGTGGATTGGATCAGGGCCTTGTGTTGCTGGATGTGAATGTACTTTTCCGGGTAAATGAAGCCCGTATCAAAGAAAAAGCGCCACAAGGCTTCGGGGTCCACCGCCTGGTTGATGTAGGCATTGGGTTCATTGGTCTGGTAAATCAAGGCCAGTAGGCGAGTATGCTGCTCCGGCGGAATGTCCAGGATGGCGAAACCGGATCGAACGATTTCAGGATTGTCCTCAGGTGCATCGTGAGTATAGATGACTTGAAGACGGCAATCGAACGTTGCGCCTCCCGCAAATATCAGTTGGGCTTTACGGAGTACCATGCCTGGAATGAGGCTGTCCTGGCAACGATTCGTTTCAACGGCCAACCCGCTACCGGAAATATCTTTCACGGTCATTTCCACCAGGCGCCCCGTGAGGGGGTGGTGGAAAACCAGGTTGGGGGGTGGTTGAATATTGAGACGTTCGCTGCGAAAGCGCTTGGGCTTGAAGCGTTTGACCTGTGTGCAACTCGGTCTCAGGATGCAAGTGCCGCTGTGGAGTCCCCAGCGGGTCTTGAAGATTTGGCATTCGGCGGCGAAGCAGACCTCCTGTTCGTCCGCCAGTATCACGTGTACCGGCACATCGGGATCGATCCAGGCAAAGGCTTGTGGAGGAACGAGCTTTATGCTCACCATTAATGAAGAGGCGCTGAAATCGATCAATTCGCCTATAAAACGTGTGCTGTTCTGAATTAATTCCACCCCGACTGCCTGCTGGCAAAGGTATCGCCGGGAGCTTCGCGCGTTGAGCACCTGGCATTGCTCTGGCAGTTCGAAAACCCCGCCCACCGTATCCCATCGATGATTAGCAGGGCGGATGACGATCAGGCGGTTGCCGTCGTTGATGAGCAAATCCTGAAATTTGAACTGAGGGGGAACGTGTGACTCTTTTTGCTCGGGAGACCAGCGATAAAAACCGTACCCGTTCTGGCATGCCTCCGGTATGGCCGGCAGTCTTAAAACCCGTTGTAAAGTTTTGTGACGGAAGCGGACAATTAGAGGTATATCTAAAAAATTCAGATAGTTGAGCTTGTTTATAACCTGGTCGCGGGTAAGCTGCCCCTCTTTGTCGCGGGTGGATTCTCGGTGAAGTGAGGGCGCCATGGGTTTCTTACCAGAGAGCTTTTTTCTTGTGTAAAAGACTATCTGCCGATCAAAGCACCTGATGTCATCAGGCGTTTAGGGTGGCGGTTTATCGCTTCGATCGAGCTCTTGTCGCACTGCCATCCCTAACGCTTCTCTACTATAGGGTTTTTTTACGTATTGACCGACACCGAGTTTCATGGCTTGGTGGACTTTTTCGTTGTCTGAAAAACCGCTGGCAATAATCGCCCGCTGGCCGGGCCATTGAAGCACGATCTGCCGATAGGTGTCCAGCCCATCCATGCCAGAGGCCATGATCATGTCCAGGACGACCAAGTCCACCGGCTGCTCCTTCAGCGTCTCGATCGCCGCTTCTCCGCTGGAAGCCACCCTTGTATCATATCCCAAGTCGGTGAGAATTTCATGCGCAATTTCTCGCTGGGTCTCTTCGTCATCGACAACCAGGATTTTTTCCCCTCTTCCGCGGTAGGCCTCTTCAGGGGTTTCTTCAACTTTTTTTTCTCCCTTGGAGGTTGGCGGGAAATAGATGTCGAAACGGGTCCCTCGTCCGGGGGTGCTGTGGATATCGATCAGACCGCCGTGGTCCTTGATGGTTCCCCAGACCACTGCCATGCCCAGGCCGGTTCCGCTGCGTCCCATCTTCTTGCGGCTGAAGAACGGCTCGAAGATGCGGCGCAATTCATCGGCCGCCATGCCGCAGCCGGTGTCGGCAACCGTCAGCCGGACATAATCTCCGGGGGGAATGTGCTCGTAGGCGTCCAGCGGGTTTGCCAAGTGACAATTTTCCGTGATGACAGTCACATTGCCCGGTTTTCCCTCCAGCGCCTCCACCGCGTTGGTTACCAGGTTCATGACGGCCTTGGAGAGCTGCACCGGTGAGCCGAGAATGCCCCGCGCATGCTTGTCCAGTTGGGTGGCGATTCCGGCCAACGGGTGGTTGAGCTGCAGGCGGTCAAATTCCGGACTGTCGATATATTCGGTTACAACCGCATTCAAGTCGATGACCTCGACCTGAACGACGTTGCGGCGGGCAAGGGTCAATAGATCCTGGACGATGGCCGCGGCACGCTCGCCACTTTTTTGAATGGAGATGGCATAACGACGTAGAGGGCTGTCTTCGGGAAGTCGCATCAGCATCAATTCCAGGTAGTTGATTACGCCGGCGAGGACGTTGTTCAGGTCATGCGCCACACCGCCGGCCAAAGTGCCCAGCGCTTCCATTTTTTGGGCCCGGATCAACTGTATTTCGAGTTTGGCGTTTTCTTCGATAGTCTGCTTGAGCTGGGTGATGTCGTTTCCGATACAGAGGATTTCGATTAATTTGCCCTCTTCGGAGAAAATTGGTCGGTAGGTCCAGGCGATCCAGATTGTTCTGCCATCTTCGAAGGTGTAGCTGCTCTCTTCAACCTTGGGGATATCGCTATCGGGCAAGGCGGCTTCGGCCAGCGTTTCGATCCAGTTCTGTGCATTCTGGTTAGTCGGCGAAAGCACTTCGCCGATCACCTTTTCGTAGACTTGTGATTCGTTGAAGCCAAAGAGTTTTTGAGCAAAACTGTTGAAGAAAATAATACGTCCGGCTGGATCGATTCTCAAGATGATACTATGGGCGTTTTCAACCAGATCGCGATATTTTTTTTCGCTATCTTGCAGTTTGGCATACGCCCTGGTGTTGACGATGCCGACGGCGAGCTGGGATGCAACACCCGTCAATAAACTTACATCGCTCTGTGTGAGGGGGCGCTCTGTGTTACTGTTGTCGATGGCGATAATGCCCAGGACTTGGTTTTCATAGGCGATTGGTACGCAGATCATCGATTTGCCGGCAAGGCTTTTGGCCAGTATCTTACTGCGTTCTGAAAACGCATCTATGATCTTGTCCATGTCTTCAATCAAGAACGGCTTTTTTTCTCTAAAAGCTTTGACAAAAATTCCTTTTGAATCAGGGCGATCAAGATGGAAGGTAGTTTTCGTTAATTGGTTTTGGGTCTCATCGTCGTAACCAAAACCGGATGAAAAGCACAGATGCTGTCCATGGCTGTCCGCCATCATAATAATCCCTCGATCATATTCTGATCGGGTTTCAATGGACTTAGCAGCCGCTTCAACCATTTGATCTTCGTTGTGCAAAGTTGCGGTAGCTTGGCCGATATCTTGAATCATCAATGCATTATTGTATCTTAAATCTAATTCTTTAATATGATCTTTAGCCGTTTCTGCTTGTGAACGAATTGTCGCTGCGTATTCTTTTGCACGCAGGTACTCCGAAGAAAAAGCAAGTAGCCCTCCAATGGCCAAATAAGCAAATGCAAGCTCCTTCCAACTGACGGCAACTAAAAGATGGATGCTTGCTACAACTGCAAGGGCGCCGACTAAAAAAAACCAGTTGCGCCAACGTCGCCAAGCCATCCAAGGTGAATTAGACCACTTTATTTCATACCTGCATCGGGCATCACCTCGATGTATGCACTCTGGGTGGGTCACTTCGGCATAGTTATCAGTAAAAAGCTTCCCGATCGATTCATAAATTCCTAGACGGTTTTCGCATTGGTATGGCCTTTCTGTGAAACCGGGTTTTACAATGTTGACAATTTCTACACTGGTTGGTCCTGTTCCTTTCGTTTTAGCCTCGAAAGCGCGGGTGAGGATGTCCGATAAAGGGCCTATCAATGTATAAACAGCTTTAAGGTTTAGCAAACCAAGGGTAAGCTGACGAGGAAGGCCTATTGCTACAGACATCGCGACATAACGGCCAACCTTTCGGGCCAATTCTGGATCGTGAGTTGCAGCTTTCGCTTGATCGTAAAAATTATCTACTTGTTTCTGGGTAAACCAATGCCCAGGATCGTTGACTTCAAAATAGGTTATTCCTGAATTTTTTAAGATTGAATCGATTGAAACAGTTGGGGCGTTTTTGTCAAGGTATTCTAAATAAACTTTTATAAGTCTACTGTTATAAGCTGGAAGGTCACTATTCCCCTCCAACATAGAGCTTTGGCCTCGAAGCTTTTGAGATTCTGATATCAGGCTATCTTTTTCTTCAATCGGCATCGCTGGGCTACTTTCATCTCTTGCAATAAATAGTTAAAGAGAATTGCCTTTGCATGCTTTTTTTCTTGGTTTTTCTGACTGAATTTATTATATGCTCTCTGTATATAGACAACAACCTACACTATCAAATAGACTAAATCGCCCAAATATGCAATAATATTCTCTTAAAGTCGTCCTGGATGGAGACTCGATGTAGGTGGCGTGGTAGTGAAATTCGAATTGGCCTTGGGGGGAACATGTTAAAATTACTGCTTATAAATCCGTCTAACGAGCACAAAGGCCTCGGGAACATTAGATCGACGGCTTGGCCGCCACTCAATCTTCCCTGCATTGCCGCCTTGACGCCAAGCCATTATCAGATTGAAATTATTGATGAAAATGTGGAACGATTCAGTCTTAAGCAAGCTGATTTGGTCGGGGTGACAGCTTACACTTCTTCGGTTAATCGAGCCTATCGCATTTGCAAGTATTACCGCGAGCGTGGGATTCCTACTGTCATGGGGGGAATACATGTTTCAATGATGCCACAAGAAGCACTCCAGTACTGTGATGTGGTCGTTACTGGGGAGGCAGAATCGGTTTGGCCGGAGCTTCTGTCTGACTTTGAGAAGGGGCGGCTTAAACGTCGCTATGATGGTCGGTTAGCCGATTTATCGAACTTGCCAATTCCTCGAAGGGACCTCCTACGCCAACGCCATTATTTATGGGGTAGCTTACAGACTTCTCGTGGGTGTCCAATGGATTGCGCTTTCTGCTCTGTAACCGCATTCAATGGTCGCCGCTACCGAAGAAGACCCCTGGAATCTGTTGTCGAAGAGCTATTGCAGATACCACAGCGATTGGTGATGATCGCAGATGATAACTTGGTCGGCTATGGTGCCAAAGACAGGGAATGGGCGGCAAGCTTTTTCGAGGCAATTTTAAGGCGTAGGATTAAAAAATATTTTTTTGCACAAGCTTCACTACAGATCGGTGAAGACAAAGAGCTTTTGAAGCTGGCGGCTGCTGCTGGGGTAAGAATTTTGTTTGTTGGAATGGAATCAATTAATCCCGACAGCCTGGCCGCATATAATAAACATGTCAACCTGCGCCAAATGAGGCTTCACCAATACCGGTGCCTGGTGGAAAACATACGAAAAAGCGGGATTGCCTGCTTGGGGGCCTTCATGCTTGGCGGCGATCATGAGGATATACGGGTGTTTAGGGAGACTCTTAAGTTCATCCAATCCGCTGGTATTGATATTTTGCAACTTACTAAGCCTACCCCTCTGCCTGGGACCAAGTTTTGGTATCAATTGCAGTCGGAGGGACGAATTTTGAATCAAAATTTTCCTGCAGCTTGGGATGACTATCGCCTCACAAAACTCGTTTATAAACCAGCACTTATGTCTATAGAGGACGTTTATGCTGGTTCGACCTATTTACGCTGTCGATTTTATAGCTTTGGCGCAACCGTTGAGAGAACTGTTAAAACTCTTTTAAGTACTCGAAGCCCGACGGCTACGATTTTATCATTTATGATAAACCGTTCTTACTGTAAGGCTTTTAGAGAATCAGATCATTATAAACTTTATAACCATCCTAAAATATTTCGTAAGTTCGAATAGAAAGTAATTTGACCAAAGGGACTAGATTGATGGATCTCTCGCCTGCCGCCGCACCCGGGCTCGGCGCCCGGCTTCACTGGTACCTGCTCAAACTGCCGCTGACCGTGGTACTGATCCTCGTCGGTTTTCTCTTTGAGGCCTTGATTTGCTGGCCCTTCGCCCTGCTCTGCTGGATGCACGGGCGGCGCAGCCCGCGCTGAGGAAGGTCGACCCCAGGCATGGGCACCTATCTGAAGCTTTTTTTCACCGCCGTTTTCTGGGGCGGCACGTTTATCGCCGGCCGTATCGTGGCGGCCACGGTAAGCCCCTTTTCGGCTGCTTTTCTGCGCTTTGCCATTGCTGGCGCCTGCCTGCTGGCCATCATGCTATCGCGTGAAAAGCGGTTGCCTGCCTTGAAACCGCGTCAGGCAACCGGCGTAGTGCTGCTCGGCTTGACCGGCATCTTCGCCTACAACAGCTTTTTCTTTGCCGGCTTGGCAACCATCCATGCCAGCCGGGCCTCGTTGATCATCGCCTGCAATCCGGTGCTCATCACCGTTTTGTCGGCCTTGATTTTCGGTGAACGGCTCGGTCCCCTGCGTTTGGCGGGCACCCTGATGTCGGTGACCGGGGCCGTCGTGGTGGTCACGCGCGGCGAGCTGTCGCAAATCTGGGACGGGGGCATCGGTGCCGGGGAACTGATGATCTTTGGCTGCGTGGCCAGCTGGGTGGCCTACTCGTTGATCGGAAAGGTGCTGCTGGAGGGGCTTTCGCCCTTGACCACGGTCGCTTATGCCGCGCTCTGCGGAATGCTCATGCTGCTGCCCGCCGCCTGGATCAACGGGCTGGCAAGGGATCTGGCCGCCTGCCGGCTGCAGGACTGGCTGAGCCTCGTCTATCTGGGCGTTCTGGGGACGGTCGTTGGCTTTGTCTGGTACTACCAAGGGATCATGCGCCTCGGTGCCGGTCCGGCAAGCTTGTTTATCAATTTTGTGCCGGTGAGCGCCATCATCATGGCCTACCTGATTCTCGATGAGCCGGTGACGCCATCGCTGGTTGTCGGGGCGGCATTGGTCGGCACGGGCGTTTACCTGACCTGCCGTCCGGCGTCTCGAAGGGAAGTCCCTGCCAGCGGCAGCGTTTCACTTGACACACACTAGGCCAGTCGATACTTTCATTCCAATATTTCTGTTCCAACCGCCCGTACGGGCTGAACAGGGAGATCCCGGGCGGTTGGTTGATCGTCGAGGTTGGCAACCCATGAAAATCGGACGAAACGATCCGTGCCCTTGTGGCAGCGGATTGAAATACAAACATTGCTGCCTTGGGAAAAAAAAGCCGAGCGCCGGGGGGGATTTGAAGGAAAACTACTATCGGCGCCACGGTATTCGGCTCAAAAACCCTGAGGACGTCGAAAAGATCCGCCGGGCCGGGCGCCTGACAGTGGAGATTCTCGATATGGTCGCCCAGGCGCTGCGGCCGGGAATGACCACCGATGAAATCAACACCCTGGTTCATCAGCACACCATCGCCAGCGGTGCCATTCCCGCCCCGCTGAACTATCGCGGCTTCCCCAAGAGCGTTTGCGTGTCGGTCAACGATGAAATCTGCCACGGTATCCCCGGAGATCGGGTCCTGGAAGCCGGCGATATCGTCAACGTGGATGTCACCCCGATTCTCGACGGTTACTATGCCGACGCCAACCAGACCTTTTTTGTCGGCGAGCCGGGCGCCGACGCCCGCAAGATTGTGGCGGTGGCCAGAGAGTGCCTGCGCCGGGGGATCGGGATGGTCAAGCCGGGCAACACCACCGGAGATATCGGGTGGGCGATTCAGAGCTACGCCGAATCCCAAGGCTGCAGCGTGGTGCGGGAATTCGTAGGACATGGGGTCGGCTTCGAGTTCCACGAGCCGCCCCAGATCTTGCACTACGGCCGCCGCGGCGGCGGGATCACTCTGGTGCCGGGGATGGTGTTCACCATCGAGCCGATGATCAACCTCGGCCGACGTGACCTCTACATTCTCGACAACCAATGGACCGCAGTCACCGAGGATGGCAGCCTCTCCGCCCAGTTCGAGCAGACCTGCCTCGTCACACCGGAGGGGGTCGAGGTGTTGACACCTTATCCCCTATGAACGCCAAGCGCGTCGCCACCCGGATTGATTCGACCGGACGTCCTTTCCCCGACGATCGGGACCTCTACTTGCAGCCCACGGCCATCATTGATGCCCATCATCCCGCTGTTCAGGCTTTCGCCCGCAATGCCATCGCGCCGGGCCGCACCGATCCGTCGGAGCAGGCCGTGAGCCTCTTTTACGCCGTGCGTGATCAGATTCGCTACGATCCCTACGTGCCGTTTTACCGTCCCGAACACTACCGGGCCAGCACGACCCTGGCCTCGGGCAGGGGGTTTTGCGTGGGCAAGGCCGCGCTGCTCTGCACGCTGGGTCGAGCCGTCAACATCCCCAGCCGGCTGGGCTTTGCCGATTTGCGAAACCACTTGGCGCCGCGGCGACTCCTGGATATGCTGGGGTCGGATCTTTTCGTCTATCACGGCTATACCGAGTTTTGGCTCCATGGCCGTTGGGTCAAGGCCACGCCGGCCTTCAACGCCGAGCTGTTTTGGCGCCAGGGCGCGGCGCCGGTGGATTTTGACGGATTCCAGGACGCCGTGTTGCCGGCGCAGACCGATGACGGCAGCCCCTTCATCGAATACCTGCAAGACCACGGGGCCCGGGCCGACGTGCCGGTAGCGCAGATCGTGGCGGCCTGGCGCAGCGCTTACGGCAATGAGCGGGTGGACGGATGGATAGCCGCCTTTGAAGCCGGCGGCGGCATGCGCGAGGCATGACCTCAAAGGGCATTCAAAATCTATCTTGGGGAGGCGCAGCGATGAAACGGCAACTTCTTTTCCTGGCGACC
>Ga0190346_1000261_pt1 | contig 15338 bp, 16 predicted proteins | sample 48721345_MG_FD_161680 | JGI IMG/M metagenome (GOLD analysis project Ga0190346, IMG submission 161680) | Hydrothermal vent microbial mat bacterial communities from Southern Trench, Guaymas Basin, Mexico - 4872-13-4-5_MG | ecosystem: Environmental > Aquatic > Marine > Hydrothermal vents >... | reverse complement strand
TTTGATGTCTGTCCAAGGTGTCCAACTAATGTCCAGCAAATGTCCGAGTTCTTTTCGGCAACGGCCGCCCCAGTGTCCAGGGTGTCCAACTACTTTCCTATTAATAGATATAAAAAAGGGTAAACTAGAGAGTAGAATGTCGAAACACCTTGGACACCTTGGACACTTTACCGCTTGTTGCCGATTTTCACCTTGGACACTGTCTGGACACCTTGGACAGAGAAACGATGCATGTTTTCGAGATAGGATCGCTTGCTACCGTTTTAGGGAATTGTGGTATTGTCACGGTTTATATAATGAATTCGGTATTGTAATGAACACAGAACAACATTTGACCACGAGAGTGTATAACCGGCAATGAATACGCTTAAATACCATAACAGCGTATAACACACATAATCATGCTACGAAAAGACATTTCTAAAGACGGTGTCCTGACGACCGTATCAGTATCGAAGAACACGAGAAACCGCCTGCGCATGTACGGATGCAAAGGCGAGACATACGACGACATCCTTAACCGGATGATGGATGTGACAATACCCGCACACGGCATCACAACACACGACGGGGCAGAAGAATGAACATAAGCCAGGTAATCGATTATCTGAAGCTCAAGCCCACAGATCAGGTCGTGTCGATCGGGTTCGGTGCGCCATACGTGTATCACAAGGGTTGCTCCTGTCTCGGTGTTGAGCTAACCCCGGACGTGTCGGTTGGTGACATGCTGTATGTGCTTAGACACGCGCTTGGAACCACCTGTCAAGGCTGGCAGGGGAGGGACTTTGTGATGAAGCCATCTACAGACGTGTGCATCGCGCCGTACGGAGAAACGGGTGAGTCGATAACACACTTGTTGTTGGACGACATGTTTAGGGTGTGTGATACGATTGCGACGTCAGCGATGCCGCGTAACGTGCAACATATCCTGCGCACCTTAACATCACATGATTACGATGCGTATGTCATTGGGGGTGCCGTGCGCGACATGTCTCTCGGGAGACCTCCGAGCGACTGGGATGTTTTCACAAATGCTACAGGTGAAGAGATCATGGCGCTGTTCCCGTATGGTGATGTGATCGGGAGCGAAGATCATCGTGCGATGATGTACACGGTGATTGTTAAAGGTGTGGAAGTCAGCCAGTATCGGCGTAATGGCGATCGCACCGAGACAGGAGTATCGCTCGAACGTCATCTGTCAACATGCGATTTCACGATTAATAGCATTGCCATGGATGCGAACATGAACACGATCGATTTACATGGCGGAAAAGAAGACCTTTGTAACGCAAAGCTGCGCTGTGTCGGGGATGCGACCGATCGACTCGATGAAGACCCGCTACGTGCATTCCGGGCGATACGATTCGCTGCAAAATACGATCTGGAAATGGACGCCGGGTTGCTATGTGCAATCAGAACGGTTAACATTGATCATATACCGATCGAGCGAATACGTGAAGAGGTTCTGAAGATCATGCGGTACCCGAATGGGATGCGGTGGCTATGTCAATATCAAATGCTCCAACGCGTCATCCCAGAGCTCAACGCCGTCTACAATCTTCATGGCGGGAATCATCACATGGAAACGGTAGATGAACACTTGTGGTATGCGCAAGATGTCGCATGTGAACTGACTGATTATCCGGCGCTCATCTTTGCATGTGCGTTTCACGACATTGGGAAAGGGGCATGTGTGTCGGCAGATGGGCATTTTCATGACCACGATCGGATTGGCGCAACCATGCTGCACGACATCGTGAAAAGACTGAAATGCAGTGCGGCATTTTCGAGATACGTGGAAACGCTCGTGTCAGAACACATGTTCGCATACGCCTATGGAACGATGACGGATCGGGCGCTGACACGGCATTTCAGACGGCTTGAAGACGCAAAGATCAGTATCATGGATTATATGGTGATGCTATACAGTGACTGCCAAGCAAATCAGGGCAATTCACGCATCAAGTTCGCTGATTTCGTTAGTGGAAGCGAACTTCTGCAAGCATACTATCGAATGAAGTTTTCAAGTGCTCCGTTCCGGGTGACTGATCTCGAAATCTCTGGGAAAGACCTGTTGGACATGGGCATTGAATCCGGTGTTGGGATCGGGCGTGGGCTGGAGCACATCTTTGACAGGGTAAGTGATGGCTTGCTGGAAAACAAACGACATGAGCTGCTCCATTACACTCAGAACAATCTGAAGACATTCTTGTCATTTTGCAGGACGTGAACACAATGGAATCAGAATACATTATACCCGGGAAGTCAACGGCGGATACATGCATCGCTCGATCGAATACAGTTAAGCAGTTGGAGAAAGCACTTGATGCGGCAGGTGTAACCTATTATGTGCGCCATGTCATGTTCTCGCCACCGATGCCGCGTGCCATCACTATTGCATCAACCAAGCGGATTGATGCCTCTGATCTGAATGGAATTGAGTTTTGCATAATGCTATCGATTGCATGTGAAGAGGTTGCTGATGGTGAGTCGGTCGGAGCGTTTGTGAAGCGTCGGCTGGCAGATTATGGATATAATCATGTTGCTGTATGCAGTCGGGATGACGTGTTTGATCAGACCCGCGGAGAAACGATTGCGTTGGGCAGGCTGCTTAAGGCGCAGTGCAAGATTGTTAATGAAGCGAAGCCAAAGCGTAGAGACACGATCGTGTCGTACATCTCATCGAAATCATTGTTGTCGTGCACTATGCGTCCTGGCGTTACTCGCATAGAGCGGGATCTGAAGCGAGACTTCTATGTGCTTGGTGTGAAGCCGCATGTCGCTACGTTTTTGATGAGTCCACCGCTCCGGATCGCCGTGACTATTGCATCAGCGCATAGTATCGACTGCGAGAACGTGCATGCGATGCTGTGGGATATCGTTCATGCGCTGCCATTGCCGAATGAGCATGCAGAGGCGTGTGTGAAACGAAATCTGGCACGACACGGTTTTACCGCGGTGGCGATATGCAGTCGACAGGACGTGTTCGACCAAGCCCGTGGCGAGGTGATCGCACTTGGCAGACTGCGAAAAGAGCTGCTGTTCAAAGGGCGTGATGGGACGAATTGTGTGTATGGCACAAGCATACGTTGGGTGATGAAATGACCAAGCAGAAATACTGTGGGAACTGCGAGCAATACGTAACTCCTACGAAGGGCGCCAGCATGATTATAACATTTGTGTTGATGTGGTTCATGATCCTCCCGGGTGTGGCGTACTACATGATCGCTCATCGTGGTGGTGGAAAATGCCCGATTTGCGGCAGCAATAACTGGGTGAAACAATGAGTGGAATACCGGGGATATTGATCGTCGGCGGCACCAGCGTGTGCAGTGCAAGAGGGGGATCTTCACGGGTGGGAAAAGCATGGAAAACATAGATTGTTTCCGTGCTGGTGATCGAGGTGTTATGTGTGATTTAGAGTTTGAACCGTGCACTATTGATGATGTTGTGATCTGGCGGAGCGAATGATATGATACCAACCGACATGATTAGGATAGATCATTTAAGTGTTGCCGACGAGCCGCTTCGGTTCTTTGGACGGGTGTATCTAAATAACGAGTATCAAGATACATGTGACAGTGCGGACGCCATAGCAGGGTGTATACGTCGGTATATCATGTATCAGGTGTGTCGTCCAAAATACGATTCGTTTGGCAACGTCTCTGATGTGGCAATATCATCGCGTGTATTAGAAGATGCAGATGGGGACACGGTATATGAGACTGTGTTTGGCGACGTCAAAATATTTGTTCCGAAGAAGCGGCTCATGGAATATCGCGATAAGATACCGAACATACTACCATATCGTTTTTATATGAAGCCGCCTAAATAACGTCTAATGAGTCTCGGATCACATCAGGGCATTGTTGATTTGTGTCAGTCAACCAACACAACGCTGGTTGACCGGCAATTAATCGTGGCGCAGGGGTTGGTGAGCGAGGAACTGACAAAAAACGGGCTGACTACTCCATCGGCGAGCATGACCCTATCACTTGCGGTTAACAACCTCGCATGCTACCTTATTTCCACTGCTCCCGGCGAAGTCGATCCGAGATCTAATTTTAAGGTCGCTGGGTTTGAGAGGTCTGACGGGAAAGGATCTCAACCAGAAAACTATCTTGGGGGTTATAAGCGATGGATGGACGAGTATCTCGATGCGCAAGGTGTAAAACATGCGGTTCCACTCGGGGTATCTGTTGTTGGCACTGCTGGACGCAGAGTTGGAACGTATGAGGAGCAGGCATGACACGACAGTCTAATATTGATCGATTGGGGGTTGGCGACGCTGTGATGGCAATGCATCGAGAATCCACGCCCCCTGCAATGATTGCAACAGCAGTCGGGAAAGGCATCACAAGAACTCAGGTAACTCGATACACGACGAAACATGCAGTCGTGCCCCATCGTGACCCGGTTGCGATGCTTGTCGCTGCTATCACGAGTTTGCCAACTGTGCGGGATGCTGAAGTGGAAGGAACCGAATATTACGGTAAGTATGTTGTTGACACAGAGAATCCGTTCTCGGAATACTATGCGATAGCTCGGTCCGGGATGTCTGCGCAGGTGTCGAGAGCGTTTATGTCGCTTGCACTTAAGATTACAGATGGGATGCGGCTGGTTGGGGATGAAAGCGATCAGGATGAGCTTGATGTTTTGATGGATGATCTTGATTTCGCTGCTTTGGCGCAAGACACTGCTCGTGCGATGCTTGAGATGGGTACGGTTGTTGTGTTGCTGAAGGACACGGATGGTAATCTTACTAAGCCGGTGTTACAGCCGATGGACTATATCACGTTGTTGACCGATAAAGAGACTCCTGGGACGGTTGACACGCAGGTTTTGGCGCACGGTGATGTTACGAAGGTTGTTCATGACGAGGGGAATGCTGGGCAGATCATTTATGAGAGGGATGACGTGGCGCTGTTTCGCATATGGTCAAAATATAATTATTTTACTGATATAAAAGGAAGAAATACGTTTGGAATGTATGGCGACAGCATGGTTCCATATATCAAGGGACCGCTAAAGTCTCTTCTTGACGCAACACGCAACTATAACAGATACATAGAGCGACACGGTCTCGGGCGTCTCCACATCGACATGAGGGAGCTGACACGTGCATTGTCAGCAGGAGAGATCACGCATGCCGATGCTGAAGCAGTGCAGGAAGCGAACACGGCGGCATTGCAAAAGCTGAAAAGCACAGAAGACATCATCACATCAGGCGACGACATAAAAATGCTAACCCCAGGCGGAACGATCGACATCGTGCAGTATCGAAAAGATCTGCGTCAAGAGATCGATCGAGCATTACTACAATCAGACGTGTCAGGAGGAAACGTGGGGAACGCATGGACAAATTCGGGGTCAACAGTGTCGAAAAACGATTACGATCTCGTCTCTTCAATCAGGGACGATTTCTTTGCAACGATGATGAAAGAAATCATCACACCATGTCTGGAGCAGATAGGAGTTAAGACAGAAACCGTTTCGCTGTATGCAGAGCCGCTTTTCGTTCCAGATGTGTCATCACGAGATCTGATCGAGATGCGATTGAACGGTGACATCACACAAGAAGAACTACGACATCGAGCAGGGTTCCCAGATCAGATTCCGGAGGAGGAATTCTCATGATGGTTGATGACGGTCTAAATGTACTTCGGGATTTTTTGTATGGTGACAGCGTGTGGATGGCGTTCGGCACGGGGACGACTGCCGCGGCGGCTGGGGACTCTGCACTGGAAACAGAATTTTATCCAGACGGCGCTGCAAGAGAGACGGTCGGGTCAAAGACAAAACCTACATCGAAGAAGGTTAGATTGCAGACGAACCTGACGTCTGGAGAGGGGAATGGCTATGCGATCACCGAGTCTGGAGTATTTGATGCAGTTTCAGGTGGTAATCTGTATAATCATCATGTTTTCGCAGCAATAAACAAGACATCGGCGACAGAATTGAATGTGCAACACGAATTTGAGTTTGCGGACGGGTGATACAAAATGGCAATGGACTTTGAATCAGCAGATGTTCTGGAACATGTCGACCTAAACAATTTGGTCAATGCGATGAATGGAAATGGTGTGTATGCTTATCCGGATTCAACATCGTTCGAAGTAACGGAGAAATCCTCCCCTGATATGGGTGTGACAATAAAGGCTGGCAGGGGCTTTATTGATGATGTTAAGCTGAATAGTGCGGCACCAGCAGATCGCACGATCGAGGCATCGCACGCCACGCTTAACAGGAAAGACCTGATTACTTACGCGGCAGCCTCTCCGTACATGTATGTTACAAAGGGCACCGATCATGCCGGGGGAGACGCTGATCCAATTTATCCTCCTGATATTCCGGCGAACCATATCCTATTGGCAATTGTGGATGTGGATGCTGCGGCAACCACTATCAACACGGCGGATATTCATGATAAGCGAATTATGATTACTGGAACGGTGTATGATCTGGCTCCCGGTGGGGCGTTGTTGGGGTCTGATACGGCGGAAGAGAATATTACCACGTCTGGTTACCTGTTATACAAAACTATTAGTATCCCGACTGATATCAGAGCTAATTCTATAGAGTTGTCTTTTAGCTGGACTATGAAAGGTGTTGCAACAGGTACCGTGTATGGACGGATCTATCGGTATGGGTCACCGGTGGGCACCGAAAAAAACATTTCGGGATCGGTACACACCTCGGTTTCGGATATTGTGGATGGGTGGAGTCCAGGTGACACGATTCAGTTGTATTGTAAACGTGGGACATCTACTGATGGATGGGTTGCCAGCTTCAAGGTATCTGGCGCATACGTTAAATTGTGGTAATATATCGTTATCATAACGATAATTGGGGGTTTATATACAATCTCGATTAAATAGCGGAGCATGCAATCAATCGCCATCCCTGCCACCACATACTGTGTTGCGGCAGAACGCACCGAAGACATCCCTGAACACGCAATAGAAATATCCGGTCCTCTAATAGAGATCGGGAAAAAGAACCTGGCAGAATGGGGAATCACTGCGTCGGCGGTTGACAGCATAATTGAGAGAGGAGTGGGCATTCCAATCAGGATTTGCAACGACCTCGACCCCCACGCCTGCGACCTCACAAACGATAATTACTCGCAGGTCGGTTACACCACACGGATATGGCAGGACGGGAACTGGCTCCATGCCTCAGCAGCGATCACAAAACCCGAGGCAGCCAATCTTATCTCTGACGGCACTTGGACACCGTTTGGACAAGGATCATGGAGTGCTACCGGGACCGTTGAGCAGGTCACGGCAGATTTCGAGAACACTGGGTTGCTGGATCAGCTCATGCCACAGTCAATCGCACTGTTCACACCTCCGGCAAAGCCGGCTTACGTGGGCTCAAAATTCGAGATGGTAGCGGCAGCCGTCATGCACGCGGCAGAATGGACGACCGCATATATTAACTCGCTCCCAGACTCAGCATTTGCTTACGTCGAATCCTGCTATGGCAAGACGAGTGACGACAAGAATCTGCGACACCTGCCGTACAAAGACAAGAGTGGCAAGATAGATCTGCCGCATTTACGCAATGCGCTCGCACGTGTTAATCAAATCAAGATGACATGTGATGCGGACAAAGAAAAAAGTGATACGATCATCTCTACAGCAGAAAAGAAGCTGCGTAAGTTGCTTGATGATGCGACGAAGACCGCAGCGGCACCGAAAGAACAGGTGACTAACATGACAGAAATACCAGAAATAGATACACCCGGAACCGAGATTCCGGCAGATGCGCCTCCGGTGGTGGAGCCCCCAGCGGTCACCCCATCACCGAAACCGGACGCAACGCCAGAAATCAATGAGCCGGAAGCCTTCTCGCAGGAGGATCTTGACGTCGCGGTCAAGGCGGCTCTTGAGAAGCAGAAATCGGAGTATGACGCTGAGATTGCGAAGATGACTCCGAACGACGACCTTGACCCAATGTTTGCTGCGGTAAAGACTGATACGATTGATGAGATAAAGCGTGCGTCTCTCGTGGACAAGTACGTGGACATCTTGACGGCATCAAGCGTGCTGTCGGCTCCATATCGGGCGGATGGCAAGATCGACGTGGCGAAGATGACGGCAAAGCGTGCTGATATGATGGCGCTTAAGACTGCTTCTGTTGAGCAGGCGATAGTGGATGCGGAGGCGATGGTTGCAGCAATGCCGGCAGGAAAGACAGCATTTGACGACGCAACGGTTGCGAGCCATTCTGAGGACGCTGGTTTTGCAGCGGACATGCAGAAACTCGGTGTTACTGCTGTAGAATTCATTTAAGAGGTGATTAGAAATGGCAGCAGGAGATATAAAGGGTGATGAAGCGGTTGTGATCATGATTACACCCGGCGAAACCATCGCTAAAGGGCAGGTGCTTGATGCGTCAGCGAACGGAAGTTTCTATATTGCTGACGACTCTGGAAATGGCAAGTTCGCAGTTGCGATCGAAGCGATGACAGCAGGTACTGATGCGAGAGCGGTCGTGTGGGGCAGAGTTGAAGTGACCGCAACAGCAGCAGCAATATATGCAGGGCAGGCGGTGATGGCGGCATCTGCCGGAAAGGTGGTTCTTGCAGATTATGGATATGCTGATGAACAGGTTGGGATGGCAATGGAAGACATAGCATCGTCTGGAACCGGCACGGCATGGATTGGTCTGGCACAGTAATGAGGTGATAATAATGGCAGGACTAATAGGAACATCTGACATAAGCGGCTCTCTTGACGCAAAGAACATCGTGAGCAGCGTTCTAACAACGGCGCTTGAGATGAGCAACCTCATATCATTGTGCACACCGATATCCGTACCTGAACTAACCGCAACAATCCCGGTCATGACAGCTGCGGCTGTTGACGAGGATGTTGAGGAGTTCGAGGTGTCTGAGATCGGTGGATCAGCATTTACTCATGTTGACTTTGATCTTAAGAAGGATCGTGTGTTCGTGGCAGCATCTGATGAGGCTACGTACAAGAGCAAGGCAGGCGACCCGCTCACGATTCAGACAAACAGTGCCGGTGTGCGGCTGGCAAACATTTTGGACAAGAAGATCGTGAGTGCGTTTGAAACCAGCCCACAGACTGGATCAGCGTCTGCGCAGTGGTCTGACGTTTCAGCCAACCCGCTTCTGGATCTGGCAACGGCGGTTGCAGCGATAAGACCGTACAAGGCTGACTTTATTGTGATGCCGACAGCAGTGTACACAGACTATATGCAGCTTGACTTCCTTGAGACCACGGCGTCTTATGCGCCGTCAGAAGCAAAGGGGTCTGTTGCGAGAATACCCGGTGTTGAGCTTGACATCTACGTCAATGATAACGTGACTGCGAAGTCTGCGATTGTTGGCGCGTCGAACGGTACTCCGGCAGCAGTGGGCAATGGTCCGGTTAAGGTTCGCGAGTGGGATGAAGCGACGCTTGGAGCACGGATGTATCAGATGGATGTGTTTAGGCAGGCTGTAGCGCCTGTTTTCACGAACAGTTCAAGTCTGAACATGTCGGTGTATGCAATCACTGCAATACTGGCATAGGATGTAACAGGGATCGGGATCACCCGATCTCTATTTTAATTATGATATTCAAACCAATCAAAGACCGTAAAAGATCGACTGCTTCACAACCGGCAGAACCCGCAACCCCGAAAGTAAATCCCGTGCAGAAGCGTGCGGAGCCAGTTGTTGCACAGGAAACAACAACTGAACCAACCCGCACGAAAACATCGGCTGCCAAGAAGACAACCACAACGAGCAAGCGCAAAGACAAGACAGCACGAGGTAAGACATGAAACAATATCTAAAGAGTAAGACGCTGTGGGTGAACGTGATCACCCTGATAGCAATCGTATCGGCGGGGCAATTCGGGTTCGTGCTTGACGGCACGATGCAAGCCTCTGTGCTTGTGATGATCAACATGATACTGCGAATGATAACAAAGGAAGAACTGGTCTGGAACACGGAGTGACACGGCGGATGAGGATATCATGGCGCAGATAGTTTGCATTGCTGAAGGCTCACTAAACCAAGAAGTCAACGAGCTATGGGACGTCGTCTCGATACATGACGACGACGTTAAGCTTGATGGATCCGGGTATGAACACGCAGAGATCGTGAAGGTCTCTGGCATAACAGCACAATCTTTACAGGGGGTATTCAGTGCAAGGCAGCCAGAACAGAAGCGTGCCGTTCGTTTGCCTGCGGCAGGAAAGTGGGCGTTTCTGGAGGAGCAAGATGTGTGGCGTGATGAAAAGGCAGGGCGGTGGTATGAGATCAATAAGCGCCCTAAGTATTCTATGTCGATGGCTGCAATATCGAGTGTGGAGCGGTCGCAGCTTGCCGAGGCGTCCACGACTGCACATGTTCGTGGCACGATTCTTGATAAGGTGCGGGTTAAGCTAACTGCAAGTCATGATAATCAGACTGAGGTTGTAGACCTTCGCGAGTGAGGTGTTATGACAAACGCCGTTTTCTATTCGGTGTGTCCGTTTGGGACGGGCAGCATAGAGACCGGTTCTGGTGTCATCTCCATCACGTCTGGGGTGGCAACGTTGTCTACGGAACAGACTGGAAACATTGGGGTGGGGGTGTGTATTGAGTATAATTTCATGAAGTGTTGGATTGCTCCCAACCGCATAGCTTTCACGAGTGGGGGGACGGTGGAACTGCTCGTTGGCACAAAGATTGTTGGTGGCACGTCTGGGGCTACGGGTATTGTTCGAGCGATCGAGGTTACTGGTGGAACGTGGGCGGGTGGAAATGCGGCTGGCTGGATATACTTTGAGTCTACGACGGGCACGTGGAATAGTAGTGAGCAGATTAATCGGACGAAGCCAACGAGCTCCACGAATATTGCCACAACGAACGGGAGTATTGAGGGGAACATTGGCGATGGGAACACTAAGTTCGTTATTAAGACTGCGAATGGTGGAACGCCAGCGGACACGTTTTTTGCCACTGGTGTTACTAGTGTGCATCATGAGTGGGCGTCGCTCGCTGATTTCGAGTCGTATTTCACGGATGGAAATCATATCAGCAACACTTCGTTAGTGAGTGCTGACGTAATCGCATACGCCTGTTGTTATTATGATCATGCGAACCCAACCACCAATCCCGATGACAATGCTGTGACTATTAATTTCGGAACGACTGGTGTGTCCAATTATTTGCAGATTTATACGCCGGTTGGGGGGGCGGAAAGTATCAACGATCAGCGGCATGATGGAAGTTGGGATACCACTAAATATCGATTGGACACTTCAGCTACTGCTGCAGTTAGTGTGTATAATCAAGAAAATAATGTAAGAGTTGAAGGAATCGCATTTAAATCGACTTCTGGAAAAACCGCAATACGAAATTCCATAGAGGCAGGTGAAGTATATTATAGTAATAATGTTATAACTATTGTCTCGGGGGTTTCTTATGATTCTGGTATTAACATAATGACTGAGGAGGATGCGGGTGGCACTGTTAAAGTATATATTTTTAACAATGTTATCTATGGATTTGCTGATACTAGCACGAATCAGGGAATACATGTTGGCGATGATGGTGCCGATGAAACAGTAGAAGTATACATCTATAATAACACAATATCTGATAATTATCATGGGATCCGGAATGAGCTTGGTTCTGCGAGTCATATAGACGAACTTAAAAACAATGCCATATTTAATAGTGTAGATGATATAGAGGGAACATATAGTACCGTAGAATATAATGTGGGGGACGACTCTGATTTTGCATCCGGCACTGGTAACATACGGTGGTTGAACGGGGCTACTGACTGGGCAAATGTCTTTGAGGCTTACGCCACTGGAGATTTTGATCTCAAAGATTTCTCAGGCACGGGCGCAATAATCGATCAAGGAACGCCTCTAACATCAGAAGGCATCTGGCGAGACATAGCAGGAACAGAGAGAGGATCAAGCTGGGATATTGGGGCGTTTGAGTATGTGGGAACACCGCCGTCCGTATCAATCCCCGTGATCATGCATCACTACAGACAACAGGGGATATCATAATGACAATACCGCTAAGACAATCAACCGCATCGCAGGAAATCCCGCTCGGATACCTGCTTGACAGTACCGATGGTGATACTGAGGAGACAGGACTAACCATCGCTAATACAGACATAAAATTATGGAAGCATGGCGCTACAACGCTCGCAAATAAGAATAGCGGTGGCGCAACACATATCAGCAACGGAATATATTATTGTGTACTGGATGCAACAGACACGAACACGCTCGGCGGGCTGATTGTGTTCGTGCACGTAACCGGAGCACTCGCTGTAAAGGTTGAGTGTGAGGTCATGACAGCGAACCGATATGATTCGTTGGTGGCAGGAACAGACACCCTGCAAGCAGACATAACACAAATCGGAGGCACGACACAGTCAGCAACGGATCTCAAAGATCTCGCGGACACAGGATACGACCCGTCCACGCACAAGGTGCAAGGCGTGGTGCTTACCGACACGTGCACAACGAATACTGATATGGTCGGTACTGATAATGCTGCTCTTGCCGCCACAGCGCTAACGAACGCAACATGGACGGATGCGAGAGCGGGATATCTCAATAATCTTTCAGGGGGTGCGGTTGCACTTGCCGCAACCGCTCTTACCGATGCGACATGGACTGATGCAAAGGCAGCATTTCTCGATGCGTCGATTCAGACCGTGGACACTGTGGTTGACGGGATCCAGACCGATCTTAGCAACGGGACAGATGGGCTCGGTGCGTTGAAGGCACTCATCGATACTGTAGACGGTGTCGCCGACGCGATACTGCTCGACACCGGGACGGATGGTGTGTTACTCGCAGCAGCCGCCACATCAGCGCAACTCGTCGATGACGTGTGGGACGAAACACTAACCGGCGCAACCCATAACATCGCAACGAGTGCAGGGCGCAGGCTGCGAGAGGCAACCGACACGATGGTGCTGCGTGGAGAGGAAACAGCGCAGGCAGGAACTGCGAGCACGATCACCCTTCACGCCGATGCATCTGCAATAAATGACTTCTATAATAAGGCAACACTAATCATTGTCAGCGGGACTGGTGCGGGGCAGGCTCGCACAATAGCCGACTATGTTGGCTCAACACGGGTTGCGACAGCATGCGAAAACTGGGTGACAACCCCGGACGCAACGTCGACGTACGTCATCCGTGGGCACACCTGTTCATCAGTCTATAATTTCACGGCAGATGCACTTGCTGACATCAACGCAGAATGCGACACCGCCCTAACAGATTATGATCCGCCGACCCGGGCAGAAGCAACAAGCGACAAAGAAGCAATCATAACAGAGGTAGATGCGAACGAGACCAAGATCGACACGGTTATTGGTGACACAAACGAGCTTCAGACCGATTGGACGAATGGCGGCAGGCTTGACCTGATTCTTGATGCGTGCGCCTTGGAAGCCACGGTTGCAGCGCTCAACAACATATCAGCGGCAAACGTAAACGCAGAAGTTGTGGACGTCCTAAAAACTGATGCGACGGCAGAAATGTCGCAGGGCGCTCCGCCAGCAACCCCAACGATCGAGGAAATGCTTGCATACATCTATTTCATGTTCCGGAATAAGAACGAGGAGACAAGCAGCGAGCATGCCATCTATGACGATGCCGGCACCACAAAATTGTTCAAGGCGGCAATGTCTGATAATGGCACCACTCTTACCAAAGCAGAATACGTAAGCGGCGCGTAAACATGGCAATTGATACCGAGAACAGACGTAGATCAGCAATGTCTGTTCCGTGGGCGATCCGGTTCCCGGTTCCAGACGGGAACATCGGAGCCGGAGATCGCAGGGGTATCATCGGCTATTACAGCGGGCTCGGCGGAACAATCCGGGCACTCACAACAACCATACCAGCAGTCACAACCCTATCACAAATCGAGTTGCTGATTGGTACACTTCGAGAACTCACAACCACAATAGCAGCAGTGACTGTTACTGCGTCCTCGGAATTAGCCGCATTACGAGCGCTTGCAGCAACCGCGGCAGCAAGTACAAACACCTCCCTCGCAGCAATGGCAGTACTTCGAGAATCCACGACGACTGTTGCTGCTGTAACGACCCTATCACAAATCGAGTTATTGATTGGTACACTTCGAGAACTCACAACCACAATAGCAGCAGTAACGACCACTGCATCATCAGAAATGGCTGTGTTGCGAGAGATCACCGCAATCGCAGCATCAAGCATAAACACGTCACTTGCCGCTATAGCGGTACTCCGAGAACTCCTAACCACAATCGCATCAGAAACAACCCTATCACAGATAGATTTGCTCATCGGGACTCTGCGAGAACTCACAACAACCATATCGGCAGTAACGAATACTTCAGCCGTAGAATTAGCGGTGTTGCGAGAGATCATAGCGTCTTCTGCATCGAGCACCGTAACAGCCGATGCCGCAGCCAACGTTCTCCGAGAACTCGCCTCGACAATTGCGGTAACCACAACGCTATCACAGATTGAATTGTTGATATGCGCATTAAGAGAACTCGCAACAACAATAGCCGCAACAACAACAACCGCATCATCAGAAATGGCTGTGTTGCGAGAGATCACTGCAACCGTGTCATCAAACATCACAACTGCCGATTCAACACTCGCTATTCTCAGAGAAGCAGCTGCAACCATCTCCGCCATAACAACTACTGCCGACGTAGCAGCCAACATTCTTCGAGAACTCACAACCACAATCGCATCAGAAACAACCCTATCACAGATCGACCTGCTGATCGGCACACTACGAGAACTTGCAACCACAATAGCAGCCACGACCACCACGGGCACGGTAGAAACGATTGTGTTAAGAGAGGTAGCATCGATATCTGCGGCGATCACAAGCACGACAACGTCAGAGTTAGCAGTATTACGAGTACTCACATCAACTATTACAGCTGAAACAATCCTATCACAAATCGATCTGGTGATAGGAATGCTGAGAGAGCTTGCAGCGGTCATAGCAGCGACCACCGTGACGGCTACTGTTGCATTGCCGATTTCCCGGGATTTCACCTCATCAATCACTGCCACAACAGCCACGTCGGACGTCGTGGTTAAGATGGTGTTGGCGTTGTCTGCGCAGATCTCGGCAGAGGTGGATGTGGGGGCTGCCGCGATGGCTGTTGTGCGAGAGTTCGCTGCAACGATTGATGCTGAAGCGCTTACGAGTGCGATCGACCTGTCGCTTGCGGCAGCAGTGCTGATTTGTGACACGACGATTGAATCCCTCACTGTGCAGCGACTGATGGAATCAATCACGGTGCAGAGACTGATGGAATCAATCACGGTGCAGAGACTGA
>Ga0190346_1000248_pt1 | contig 15585 bp, 10 predicted proteins | sample 48721345_MG_FD_161680 | JGI IMG/M metagenome (GOLD analysis project Ga0190346, IMG submission 161680) | Hydrothermal vent microbial mat bacterial communities from Southern Trench, Guaymas Basin, Mexico - 4872-13-4-5_MG | ecosystem: Environmental > Aquatic > Marine > Hydrothermal vents >... | reverse complement strand
TCATAAATCCTTCCCCTCGCAGGGGAAGGTGGCTGCGAGCGGTAGCGAGCAGACGGAAGGGGTCACACAGGTAAAACAAAAAAAAGTAAAACCAGGGTAAAAACATTGCCGATATTGAATAAGGAGTATGCGGGAAATCCACCACTCAACCCCCCCGCCCCCCTGCCGCTGGCGGGGGGCACCCCTCCTTTCAAAGGAGGGGATTTGTCGGACAGACGGAAGGGGTCATTTCCCGGTCTTCCGGTTTGTGATCATCCACTGGGCGGCCTGCATCTGGGCCGCCGCATAGCGCTTCATCTCATCCGCCTTCTCCGGATAATCACTCCGGTAATCGTGCAGATCGCGGGACAGGTGCCGGAACAGGCTCTCCCTGCCCGTTTTACGCACTACCAGGAAAAACTCGTTATCCAGCACTCCATATTTGTTGTCAGCACAGAAATAAATATACGGCCGTTCATGTTCCAGCAAATCCACCCCCAGTGTGTTGTTCAGATAGGGCAGCTTCAGCAGGCCCATCAAGGTGGGAAACACATCAATCTGCCCGCCCAGGCAGGTAAATTCCCGTGTTCCTTCCAGAATACCGGGACCATAAAACACCAGCGGGCTGTGGTGATAGTTCAGTGGCATGTCGTAAACGGCCGCCAGGGGCGCTCCATGATCGGCAATAAACACAAACAGGGTATTCCCGAACCATTCCTTCCGGGAGCATTCGTCCATGAACCGTCCGATGGACCAGTCAGCATATTCCACCGCCTGCTCCCGGATCCGGCTGCTCCGTGGCTGAAAATATTCCGGGATGATATATGGCCCGTGATCGCTGGCCGTCATGTATATTCCCAGGAAGGGCTTCCCCGTTGCCGCCATTTCATCCAGCAGGGGCACGGAAAAACGGAACATGAAATCGTCGGGAACACCCAGGGTGGAGCGCACCTCCTCCTGGGGAAAATCCTTCTGGGAAATGATCCTGTCTACCCCGTTATTTGAAAGGAACCCGCCTATGTTGTCAAACTGGTCGTCGTGGGTAGTAAAATAGGCCGTCTGGTACCCATGTTGTTTCAGCACGGCGGGCAGACCGTGATACTTCAGCATATTCACCTGTTTGAGCTGATGCTGTTCAAACAGGGCCGGATAGGAAAAAAGAGTGGAATACACCCCGTTGTGGGTGTGGATCCCGGCCGTAAAAATGCTGTCGAAGGCCCATCCGTTGGAAGCCAGACTGTCGAGGTGCGGGGTGAGGCGGGCCGTATTTCCGTACCGGCCCATTTTGGCCGTGGTCATGCTTTCCATCAGCACCAGCACCACATTGGGTCTGTCATCCGGCACCTTTGCGGGAATGATCCACCGGGCAAGGGGACTGCCCGTGCTGTCCTGCAAAGGAATATGCAGATATTCCCGCGTCAGGGAAAGGGCTTCTTCCGGGTCCATCAAAGCGATGGGGCGGTTCCTTTCCTGCAATGCTTCTATCATGCTCTGGGTAAGGGTAAAAACAGGGTTCAGCCCCAGCTGGTTGGGAAAAGCATAGGGAGAAAAGAAAGCCGTACCCACCCGTATGGGCGATTTCTGAGCCAGCCGGCCCCTTCCGCCGATAAACATCAGGCCGAAAAATACCCCATGGAACAGCGTATACTTCAGCCAGGCTTCCCAGCCTGAAGGACCGCTCCAACCGGGAAACTTATCCGCTACGGAAGAATGGAAGATCCGTTTCCCCAGAATAAACAATCCCGTTACCAACAAAACAAGAGGGATCACGGTCCAGAAATACCGCGGTTCCTGTACGATCATCCTAAAAATGAATCCCCCATCACTGGTCCATTGTAAGACCGCCCGGTTCAGGCGGCTGTGGAACTGATGGAACCAGGGAATATCGATGGCATACACCGCCATACCAACCACATAGAAGAACAACACAAACCCGTTCACACAACGATACGGCCATACATTCCTGACCCGGAAGGCATAGAAAAGGCCCAGCGCCAAAAAGGGAATCAGAAGGATATAGGCCAGGATCACCATGTCAAAGCGGAAGCCTATCCAGAAAGCGCGGAGGAAAATCAGGAACCGTTCGCCTTCGGGAACGGTGGAAATACGTCCGGATTCTGTAATAAACTGCAACAGGCGGAACAATGTAAAAGCCACTGCCCCGGCCAGATACACCTTCAATAGGTATACCAGGTGAAAGGGGATATGAAACCGGGCTGGTTTGTTATTGCTCATGATTTTCCGGTTTGGTTTGCCGATCCGGATGAAGAATGGTGGCTGCACAGGCAGAAGGAACAGGAAGTACTTCATCCAGGTACCTCCCATAATCGATGATCATGCAGCTGATCCCCTGTTCGCGAAGAGAGTGGAAATTGCTGCTGTCCACACCATATACGATCCGTTTTCCGGTCAGACCGTTTTCCTCCAGCCAGGAAATGTGGGCGCTATCCACCCCCGAGGCAAATCCCGATAGGTAATCGGGCCGCCAGGCCAGCGGTATGAGGGCATACACCCATTCCTTTCCGGCATTGAAACCTTCCAGGGCGGTCCTGATCTGAGGATCTTCGCTCCGTATCCGCTGCAGTAAAAAAATGTCGGAACTGGCCATGATCACCTGATTACCGGCACCATGGTCCGTTACAATCTCCACCAGTTCATCCGTTACCAGTGTTTTATCGAAATCCCTCACCGGCTTGATATCAATATATACTAGCGTACTGTCGGGCATACGGGCAAAGAACTCTTCCAACAGCAGGGGACCGGAATCGGTAGGTTCTCCCATAAAATGCAGCGGAAGGGAACGAATGCTCTCCGCCCGGGCATCGCTGATCTCCAGGTCCCTTCCCAGCAGCCTTTCCCCATCCGGATCATGAAAAATAATGATCTCGCTGTCAGCCGTCATCCGTACGTCCAGTTCCACGGCATGGAATCCGAGTCTTCCGGCAGCCCGGAATCCTTTCAGGCTGTTTTCGGGGAAATAATCGTCCACCCCCCGGTGTGCAAAAAGCAACAACCCGTTTTCAGCCACGGGGAAAGGAGCAGGCCTTTCCAGGTCATCATGGAATATACCGGCGTACAATCCCGCCACGCTCAGGATCCCTGCCAGGAGAAAGACCATTATCACACAGGCCACCGGTTTGCACTTTCTGTTCATAAATAAAATATTTTATGAAATTGACGCAAATATAACGGAAGTGATTAAAATGAAGGCCATGAGGGGGGGAAATGGGAAGGCAATGGTCATGCGGTGGAGAAGCGGTGGTCATCCAGTTGAGAAGCGGTGGTCATCCAATTGAGAAGCGGTGGTCATCCAGTTGAGAAGCAATGGTCATGCGGTGGAGAAGCGGTGGTCATCCAGTTGAGAAGCGGTGGTCATGCAATGGGAAGGGGGAAAGTGAAGGAGAAAATTTGGAAAGTGGTGAGACCGTGCCGGAGATTTTCTTTGTAACTTGTCAGGTTGAAAATGGATACTTAACCCGCAAAAAATGAAATGGTTTCGTATTGTATTGATTATTAATTTATTAGTTTTTGCCGGCTTTCTTTCTGTCGCGGCACAGAAAAGGCAACGGCCCCGTGAACTGGGGATTATTACCGGAACCCTGCCCACCGGGCCCCTGAATGCCATAACCGATGTAGCCGGTGTGCGGGTGGGACATACCACCCTGGTGAAAGGCGATTCGGTAAGGACCGGGGTAACAGCTATCCTTCCTCACGGGGATAATCTTTTCATGGAAAAGGTGCCGGCTGCCATGTATGTGTTCAACGGTTTCGGCAAGCTGGCAGGGTATACTCAGGTGAAGGAACTGGGGAATATGGAAACCCCAATTATTCTGACCAATACCCTCAGTGTGGGCACGGCGGTTACCGCGGTGGTGGAATACACGCTGCAGCAGCCCGGGAATGAAGAAGTACGCTCGGTCAATGCTGTGGTAGGTGAAACCAACGACGGGTATCTGAACGATATCCGCGGCCTGCATGTAAGCCGGAAAGATGTGTGGCAGGCCATCGCCGGAGCTACCGTCGGGCCGGTGAAAGAAGGATGTGTGGGAGCAGGAACGGGTACGCGGGCCCTGGGATACAAGGGAGGTATCGGAACGGCATCAAGGCAGGTGGCTTTCGGCAACAGCCTGTATACGGTGGGAGTGCTGGTGCAAACCAATTTCGGCAGTGAGCTGGTGATGATTGGGGTACCTGTGGGAAAGGAACTCCGGCAGCAAAGGACAGAAGAAGACCGGGGCGGATCGTGCATGATTATAATCGCCACCGATGCCCCGCTCTCAGCCGGGAATCTGAAACGACTGGCCCACCGGGCCTTCATCGGGATGGGCCGTACCACCACCCGCACTTCGAACGGCTCGGGCGATTATGCCATTGCCTTCAGCACAGCTTACCGCATTCCCCATGGAAGGACAGAACACACCCATACCCTGCCCCCCCTGCTGAAAAACGACCGCATGACCCCTCTGTTCCAGGCGGTGGAAGAGGCCACCGAGGAAGCCATCTACAACTCGCTGTTTATGGCGGTTACCACCACCGGCCGGAACGGGCACAGGGCGGAAGCTGTTCCGGCAGACCGTGTCCTGGAGGTCATGAATAAGTATGGAAGATGAACCTCGGGCTGCCCTTCCACATCAAGCATAACCTGCCGGATTCCTTTCTCATTCATACCTGAGTGATTCGGCGGGATTGTTCCGGCTGGCACGTATGGCAATTCCACCAATCGACACTAGTGACAAGATCAGTGTCAGGATGGCGGCTCCCAGGATCAGACCCGCAAATATGCTGGGATTGAAAGGGATGTGGAAAGCAAAATTCTGCAGCCAGGACCTGATGGCGAAATAGATGGGTGTAGCCAGCAGGGTTCCGATGAGAACCAGCAGGGCCGTTTCCCTGAAAAACATCAGTACGATCTGATAAGAGGAAGAACCCATGGCTTTCCGGATACCGATCTCCCTGGTACGTTGCACAGCCGTATATGAGATCAGTCCGAGGAGTCCCAGCGCAGCGATGATCAGTGAGATCACCGCAAAGGAAACAAATACGTGACTGATACGCGACTCCGTCTGGTAAAGCCGGTTGTAATCATCGTCCATCCAGAAGTAATCAAAGGGATACTCCTGGTTGAAGGATTCCCATGTATCTCTGATAAATTTCACTGTCTCATCCTTTTTGCCCGCAGCAATACGCACCGGGATGAAACCCTCCCAGTTCCCCGGGATAAAGTTCAACCTGAGCGGGGCTATGGCGTTGCGCATACTCTGGAAATGAAAATCCTCCATTATCCCGATAATGGTATAATACTCAAATTCCTGCGGTCCACTGGGCTGCATAAGGCGCTTCCCGATGACAGGTTCCTCCAGGCCCAGGGTTGTGACCGCCCGCTCATTGATCACCACGGCAAAAGTATCCGTAGGAATATCCCGGCTGAAAAATCTGCCTTCCTTCATTTTGATCCCGTAAGTTCCGGCAAATTCGTTACTCACCCAGCCCTGCCACGTCATCCGGGTTACGTTAACCCCTTCTCCCTCCACATATACCACGTTGTTTGAAAAATTATGTCCGGGGATGGTACTGCAATGGGCGGCATCCACCACCGCCGGGTTTTTGCGCAGTTCCTGTTTGAAGCTTTCTATCTGATCACGCAGCACATCGGAACGTCTGATCACCAGCACATTCTCCTTTTCAAATCCAGGGTCTTTCTGCGTAAGGTACCGTAACTGCCCGAAAGTAATGAAAGTTCCCACCAGAATAAATACGGATACGGCCAGCTGAAGCACCACCAGAATACTCCTGAGCTTACCGCTCCGGGACCCTTTTGAAATAGCCCCTTTCAGTACCCTGACCGGGCGGAAGGATGCCAGGAAAAACGCCGGGTAACTTCCTGCAAGAATCCCGGTAACCAGAATAAACAACAGGATAACCGGAATTATGGTCCACTGCTGTAAGAAGTCAAGGCTCACCTGCATCTGAATAATGTTCCTGAACAGAGGAAAGACCAGCAGAACCATGGCAACAGCCACAAGAAAAGCCAGGGTGGTCAGCCATACCGATTCGGTCAGGAACTGGAGAATGATCATGAGGCGCTGGCCACCGAACAGCTTTCTGATACCCACTTCCCTGGCCCGCAGAGCGGAACGGGCGGTAGCCAGATTCATGAAATTGACACAGGCTACCAGGAGGATAAGAATAGCTACAACCGTGAACACATACACCAGGGTCTTGTTCCCGTTGGGTTCAAATTCATAATCCAGGTCCGATTCCAGGTGGATCGACCGCAGGGGTTGCAGGTGGTAACCGAAAAAATCTCCCTGGCTGGAAAAATCATCCAGGGTAATTCCCAGAACCTCTTCGATGGCGGGCCCCACGTATTTCACGATGATATTGTTCAGCCTGGGTTCCAGGTATTCCTTTGTTGTCCCGGGGTTCAGCAATATATAAGTATAAAAGTTATGATTCAGCCAGAACTCCTGTTCCGGACGGGCATAAGTGTGAAGAGATCCCACCATATCAAAATGAATGTGGGAATTGGGGGGGACATCCTCCATCACCCCGGTAACCTGTGTCAGTACGGTGTCCCTCTCCAGCCTGATCATTTTCCCCACCGGGTTCTCATCACCGAAATATTTCCTGGCCGTACTTTCCGTCATGACCACTGACCGGGGCCGGTCAAGTGCCGTATACGGATCTCCCATGATCATTTTGAAATCAAACATTTCGAAGAAAGTAGAATCGGCAAAGAGGAAGTTTTCTTCATGGTACTTTTTATCCTGATAGGTAACCAGCCAGTCACCGTATTCCCTCAACCTGACCACATTGCTGATCTCGGGATAATCACTGAGCAGGGCTGCAGCCATAGGCTGGGCAGTGATAGCCTGATCGAACTCGCTCCCGGAGAATTTGCCCCTGACCGCTACACGGTAAATTCTGTCGGCATCGGAGTGGAAATTGTCATAACTGAGCTCATGATTCACGAAAATGAAGATCAGTATGCTGGTCGCGATCCCGATAGACAGGCAAACCACATTAATTAAAGTAGTGATTTTGTTCCTCCACAGATTGCGGAAGGTAACCAGGAGGTAGTTCCGGAACATAATGTTTCAGTTTGATCTGATACGGAAAAACCTGCCAAATTGTGTGCCGTTGAGGGCAATTACCAGTTTATGTGCATGTTATGACGAGCCTCCCTGATTTTTACCGGCCATTTTGTATCAAAACCGGACACTCCTGTCCGGTTACAGTACAGTCACCCATTAAACCATTTCCGGTTTATTTCATCTAATGAATAATTATCGGAAAAAACCGGCGGGAGAACTGAGCAGAACCCCAACGAAACCAGCAATAGGAAAACCCATTGTGAAGGCCTGTATCATGAATAAAATAACTGCCTTTTGCCATCCTGTATTCCTGCTACTTATCTTTTCCCTGTATTCCCGGCCTGTGAATGCACAGAGCGGGGCGGGCGGAGTGGTAACCGACGCCGGTACCGGCCGGCCCCTCGGCGGGGCATATGTCCTTGTGGAAACAACCACAGGAAAAATCATCCATGCCACCATCACCGATGCAAAGGGTAAGTTTGAATTCCGGAATATGGCCGGCGACTCACTGATGTTGAAAATACGTTTCGTCGGATACCGTTCCCTGACCAGAAACCTTTACCTGAACGGAACATACAAAGACCTGGGTGCTCTGAGCCTGGAACCTGAAGAAGCGGAAATCGGCGAAGTAACCATAAGCGGTAAAATCCCCATGGCCATTCAGGTGGGCGATACCACCCAGTATCATGCAGCAGCCTTTAAAACCGCCCCCGATGCCACCGCCGAGGAACTGGTGACCAAAATGCCGGGCATTTCGTTAGTAGAGGGCCGGCTCCAGGCCCAGGGTGAAGATGTACGGGAGGTGCTGGTGGACGGGCGGCCCTTTTTCGGGCAGGATCCCATGGCTACTCTCAGGAACCTGCCTGCAGAAATTATCGACAAAATTCAGGTGTATGACAGGCTCAGCGAACAGGCGGAATTCACCGGTTTCGACGACGGGGTAACGAGCAAAACCATGAATGTGATCACCCGGATGGAAATGCGGAACGGCACCTTCGGCAGGGGAGCGGCTGGGTATGGTACGGAAAACACCTACCTGGCCGGGGGAAATGTTAATTTTTTCAACTCTGCCAGAAGGCTTTCGCTGGTAGGACAAACCAACAATGTAAACCGGCAGAACTTTTCTTCGGAAGACCTGCTGGGGGTTATGTCGTCAAAAATCCGTGATATGAGAGGCCTGAGCCGGTTTGCGGGAAAAAGCAAAGGCGGAGGAAAGGGCCTGGCTGCCGCAGGAGGAGGAACGGTTCTTTCGTCAGGAACCCTGATGTCCGATTTTCTCGTGGCCCGGCAGCCGGGGATTACAAGAACCCATTCCTTCGGAGTGAACTATTCCGACGAATGGGGAAAGAAGATCAACGTCACGGGTAGTTATTTTTTTAATATGAGCGATAACCGATCGGAAAGCCGGTTGTTCAGGGAATATATCGAAACAAGCGATCGTTCCCGGAATTATACTGAATTGGAAGAAAGCAACAGGAACAACATCAATCACCGGATCAACTTCCGGTTCGATTACCAAATCGATTCGGCCAACTCCATCACCTTCATACCCCGCCTCACCCTCCAGCAAAATTCCGGATCCTCTCTCCTGCAGGGAGAAACCCGGCTGGAAGAAATGTTACTGAACAGTACGGTTAACCGCACCTTATCAGACCTGAAGGCATCGAACTTTTGGGGAAGTCTGCTTTTCAGGCACCGCTTCCCGAAAAGAGGCCGTACCCTTTCGGTAAACCTCACAACTGCCCTGAACGGAAGCTCCGGAAAATATGAACAGTATGCCGAAAACGTTTATGATCCGGAAAAAGAGCCGGAAATCATCGACCAGCAGTCCCTGACCGACAACCCGGGAACCAGCCTGAGCGGCAATGTGGTTTATACGGAGCCTTTGGGCAGCACAGGCCTGCTTCAAATGAATTACCGTTTCGGTATGCGACCGGCCACCCGCGAAAAATTAAGCTACCGGATAGATACGGTTACCGGAACGTATACCCTTCCCGACAGCCTGCTTTCGAGCGTATACGGCAGCAATTACATCAGCCACGAAGCCGGGGCCGGTTATTCCTTCCGGAAAAACAACTGGATTATCAACGGAAGGCTGGCTGTGGAATCCTCTACCCTGTCAAGGAACGAGGAATTCCCTGTTCTCAGGACCATGGAGCATTCCTTCCTTTATCTGACGGGGAACGCAGTAATCAGGTACCGTTTCTCCCGGCAGAAAAACCTGAATGTTTCCTACCGCTCTAATGCCGACCCTCCGTCGCCCCCGTTGCTTCAGGATATGATCGATAATTCCAATCCCCTGCAGCTTTCCACGGGGAATCCGGACCTTGATCCGTCCGTTCACCACACGGTGACCCTGAAATATTCCTCCATTCTTCCTGAAAAGTCGAGGGTGTTCTTTGTGATGTTTGCGGGAAGCTCAATCAGTGACTATGTGGCCAACCGTACCTATTTTGCTGTATCTGACACCCTGCTGTTCGGCAGGATCCCCATGAGCCGGGGCACCCTGCTGACCCGCCCGGAGAACATGGACGGGTACCGAAATGTTAAGAGTTTTATCAATTACGGATTCCCACTGGGGTTTATCCGTTCGAACCTGAACCTGAATATTCAGTACAGCCACACCCGCCGGCCCGGCTACAGAGACCAGGAGCCAAACATCACCCGGAACAGCACCACGGGCCTGGGCTGGGTGCTGAGCAGCAATATAGGTGAACATCTGGATTATACCCTCACTTCCCGTTCGGATTACTCCCGGGTACAGTATTCCGCCGATCCGGAAAACAACACCCGGTATTTCATACAGAACCTCAGCCTTAGGTTAAAGGGCATATTCCTGCAACAATGGGTGCTGGAAACCACCCTCGATTACTACCTTTACAGGGGACTGTCGGGTGAATTCGACGATCAGTCCGTTCTGTGGAATGTTGGTATTGGAAAGAAACTGTTCAAAAACCGCCGCGGGGAGATCAGGCTTTCGGTTTATGATATTCTCAGAGAGAACCAGGATATTGACCGGAGGGTGAGCGACATTTATGTGGAAGACGTCTCCTCTCAGGTGCTCGGCCGCTACATTATGCTGACCTTCAGCTATGACCTTCGCAGCTTCCGGATGCCGAAAGCACCACCAGGACGTATGTTCAGGATGCGTGAAGGATTTCCCCGGAAGGAGCGGTAGAAAAGGCGTCAACCCGGCCGTATAGCCGGAATTTTGCCTTTCGGGTAAACGGCCATTTTCTCCCGCCGGAAAAAAACAGGAAACGCGTATCATTTTGCGGTAAATTGTTTATGTTTACAAAAAATTTGACCCGATGAATCTTTCCCGTTTTTTCGGCTTTTCCTTTTTCGGAACCGGTTGAACCAGGCGGGAAAATAGTGTATAAAACGATAATATGAACGAAGCCCGCCACCGAGCGGGTTTTTTTATGAAAGAAAATGAAACCGGTCAAAATCCTGATCCAGGGAGGCTACGGTGCCTTCCACGAAATGGCCGCCAGGCATTATTTCGGAGATGTCCCCATCGAGATCCTTCCCAGGAACACGTTCAGGGAGCTGATCCGTTCCCTGAAAAAGCACCAGGCCGATTACGGCATTATGGCCATTGAGAATTCCCTGGCGGGAAGCATCCTGCCCAACTATGCCCTGCTGCGGGATTCGCCCATGTTCATTGTGGGAGAAATCTACCTGCGCATCAAACAGAACCTGGTGGCCCTGCCGGGAGAAAGGCCGGAGAACCTGCTGGAGGTATATTCGCATCCCATGGCCATTCTGCAATGCCAGGATTTTTTCGACCGTTACCCGCACATCCGGCTGATCGAAAATATGGATACGGCCCTGTCGGCCCGGGAGATCCGCGAAAAACAACTGACCCGCACCGGCGCCATTGCCAGCGAGATCGCCGCTGTTACTTACGGACTGGAGATCCTGGCGGAAAGCATCGAGACCAACAAGAAGAACTATACCCGCTTTCTCATTCTTGGAGAGAACGGGGATTCAGTCCCACCCAAAGAGACCAACAAGTCGTCCATTCATTTTGCCCTGGCGCATGAGATCGGCAGCCTGTCAAAGATCCTTTCGATCTTTTCTTTTCACAACATCAACCTGTCGAAGATTCAGTCGCTGCCCATTGTGGGGAAGGACTGGGAATACCAGTTCTATGTGGACCTGGAATACGATTCGTACGAAAGGTACCGGCAATCGCTGGAAGCAGCCAGGCCCTTCACCAGTGAGCTGGGGATTCTGGGCGAATACCGCAAGGGCCGGTCGGTCATATAGGATGTTCCCTGCCGGGGAAGACGGTTTGACTGAAGTACAGGTTTAAAACAAAATTTTTGTATTTTTGACAGCGTATTGCAATGCGTTAGCTCGTTGCCTGCCTGCCGGCAGGCAGGGTTCAGAACGCATGATAGACGGTTCTTTGGGGCGTTAGCTCAGTCGGTTCAGAGCGCATGCTTGACAGGCATGAGGTCGACAGTTCGATTCTGTCACGTCCCACTTCACTGGTCCTGACGCCCTGATAAAATATCAGAGTCCAGGATGCTGATCAGAATCTAAAAGAATGGAAAGGGGTTCGGTATTTTTTAAATGTTAAAATGCCGAAAACATCGTATCTACGTAGTATTCTACGTAGATAGCTACGTAGTTTGTTGCGCAGGAAACTACGTAGATGGTTCCCCAAAAATTCGCATGTCCGACCGCCATACTACCCTACTACCTTCCACAAGGTCCGGAAAAACAACAAACATCTAGTTCCCTGATTGATAATCTCTTGTGTGCTTTGCGGTTAAACTGTTTCTGACTTTTGAGACATTACGAAAAGTTCTGCTACCTTGCAAATTTTTCTGTTTCCCGCCCCACCAATTTCCCGCCCCACCAACTCTCCAATTCCCGGCTCACCGGTTAAAGCCAGGTGCAATAACCCTTCTATCCGGAACAACTTTGCCGTTTCAACTAATAAATCCCATTGATTATCTTTCCGTTACAGGTCTTTATTCCATTTCTGCATTATTTCAGCTACTTTTGCATTACTAACCACAAAACACGATATGTATGTTTGCAGGAATCGTTGAAGAAACCGCCCGGGTAGTGGAACTGGAGAAAGACAAAGGAAACCTCCATATTACGCTCACCTGCTCATTCGTAAAAGACCTGAAAATCGACCAGAGTATATCGCATAACGGGGTATGCCTTACAGTAGTAAAAAAAGGAGGAAACACCTATACGGTCACTGCCGTAAAGGAAACCCTGGAAAAATCCAATCTGGGGCTGCTGAAAAAGGGCGATCCCGTGAATGTGGAACGAAGCCTGCGCATCGACAGTCTGCTCGACGGGCACCTGGTACAGGGACATGTGGACCAGACCGCCGTGTGCACTGGCGTGCGGGAAGCCGATGGAAGCTGGTATTACACTTTTGAATACGAACCTTCGCGGGAAGATTATATCACCGTGGAGAAAGGCTCCGTTTCGGTTAACGGGGTAAGCCTCACCGTAGTGAATTCGAAAGAAAGATCGTTTGAGGTGGCCATTATCCCTTACACCTGGGAAGTGACCAATTTCCACGCCATCAAAAAGGGAACCGTGGTAAATCTGGAGTTCGATATCATCGGGAAATACATCCACCGCATCCTGAAACAGCAACTGGATTCGCTGAAACAGAAAATCTGAAGTTCCGGGAATGAAAAAGATATCCTTTGAACGACTTCCCTGGCTTGTGGCCCTGCTGGTCACGGCCATCAACGCCCTGGGACTTATTCTGTACATGACGGTTACCGGCATGAAAAACTGGTGGCTCCTGCCGGCCAACCTGCTTCTGTCGTTTCTGCTGACCTACCTCATCCTCCGCTGGTGGGTCAGAAGATTCGTATACGAAAAACTGAGCCCCATTTATAAAACCGTACACAACATCAGCCTGCCCCGCAAAGATTTCTTCAACCGGCTTGAAGAAGAAGATATCATGAACGAAGTAAAAGACAGGGTGATGGGATGGGCCAGGACCAAAACCCGGGAGATCAACCAGCTGAAGGAAATGGAAAAATACCGGAAAGAATTCCTGGGTAATGTGTCACACGAACTGAAAACCCCTATATTCAATATCCAGGGATATATACTGACCCTGCTGGACGGGGGGCTGGACGATCCCGCCATTAACCGCATGTACCTGGAAAGAACGGAAAAAAGCATCAACCGGATGATCTCCATTGTGGAAGACCTGGAATCCATTGCCCGACTGGAATCGGGTGAAATGAAGCTTCATTATGAAGCCTTCAATATCGTGCAGCTGGCGGAGGAAGTGTTTGAAAACCAGGAAATACGGGCAAAAAAACGGAGAACAAAACTTGTGGTGAAAAGTCCGGGTGACCGGCCCGTCATGGTTTATGCCGACAAGATGCGTATATTCGAAGCCATGAATAACCTGGTGGTCAATTCGATCAAATACGGGAAATCACAGGGGAAAACCCTGGTACAGTGTATCCCCGAAAAAGATCTGGTGCGGGTAGAAGTAACCGACAACGGGATCGGCATTTATGAAAAGGATATCCCTCGTATTTTTGAGCGGTTTTACCGCATTGACCGCAGCCGCTCGCGCGACATGGGGGGCACCGGGCTGGGTTTGTCAATCGTGAAACACATTATCGAAGCCCACCAACAGACCCTGAGTGTTCAGAGCGTACCCGGCGAGGGAACCACCTTTACCTTTACCCTGCAAAAAGCATGACCCATACGCATCGGATACAACACAAACTCCCTTCTCCGGAAGGTATAATAAACCGGTACCATGAAACATACCCGGCAAAAAAGACGTTCCGGCTGATCCTCTGCCTGATCACCTTCCTTTCTTTTCCCGTTTTTCCGCAGGGGGTATACCAGCATCCTTCCCATGAAGCGATCTACCGGTTCCTGAACGAGATGGCCGCTCTGCAGCTGATCGATCCGAACACAGCCGTCAAGCCTTACACCCGGAAGCAAATCGCTTCTTTTCTGAGCCGGGTTGATGAACACCGGGAAAGCCTGAACCGGCGCCAGCAAAAAGAGCTGGATTTTTACCTGCGGGATTACCAGAAAGAGCTCCTGGCGGGACGTGATTTCCGCAAGCGAATCGACCTGCTTTACCGCAAAGATTCCCTGTTCACCCTGTCGGTCAACCCCATCGGCGGGATCCGTTATTATACAAACCGGAACGGACACGCCCATCACCGGTGGAACGGAGCGGAAGCTTTTGCCTATGTGGGAGAGCACTGGGGATTTTATGCCAGCCTGCGTGACAATCACGAGAGCGTTCAGATGAATCACCCCAACTACCTTACCCGGCGCATGGGAGCTCCCTACAAATCGGGGAACGATTACAGCGAAATGCGCGGCGGCATCACCTACAGCTGGAACTGGGGAAGCCTGGGGCTGGTCAAGGACCACCTGCAGTGGGGTAACGGATACAACGGAACAAACATCCTGTCAGGACGCACGCCCTCATTCGCCATGATCAGGCTGCACCTGCAACCTACCGACTGGTTCGAGTTCCATTATTTTCACGGATGGCTGGTATCGGAGGTGGAGGACAGCACCCGCACCTGGACCTATGTGAATGTTGACCGCACATCCACCCGGGTGGTATACCGGGAAAAATACATGGCGGCCAACCTGTTCACGTTCAAGCCTGTAAAAAGGCTGCATGTGTCGTTTGGGAACTCCATTATATACAGCGACCTGGGTATGGAACCGGCCTATCTGATTCCCCTTTTCTTTTTCAAGTCAATAGACCACACCCTGAATCACAGCATCGACAACCAGAATTCCCAGATGTTTTTCGATATCAGCTCACGGCTGATCCGCCACCTGCACCTGTATTCCACCCTTTTCCTCGACGAGATTTCCCTTTCCCGCATGTTCGACCCCGAGTCGCATTCCAATTTCTACAGCTGGAAAATCGGGGGGCGGCTGTACGGATATCCTCTGGACAATACCGGCATCACGCTGGAATATACCCGTACGAATCCCCTGGTTTACAAACATTACCTGCCGGTACTCACTTTCGAGAGCAACCGGTACAACCTGGGACATTACCTGCTCGACAATGCCACCGAATTATATATCGACGCCGATTGCAGCCCTTTCCGCGGGGTGTACATCAAAGCCTCGTACCTGCATGCCCGTAAGGGTCCCGATTACACCTCTATCGGGGGCAGCCGCCTGGGGCTTCCTTTCATGGAATCCGTGAAATGGGAAAACAAGACCTTCACTATGGAAGCTTCCTGGCAGGTGATACACGACGGGTATGTTTTCTTTTCCTGGCAGAACAGCCGCATCAGCGGAGACCAGGAAAAATACACCCCGGCGCTTTTTCACGGCAATACATCCACCCTCTCGGTGGGAGCAAATTTCGGATTCTGATTCTCGCTCCATCTGCCCGGCAAATCCCCTCCTCTGCAAGGAAGGGGCGCTGAGGCTGTCTTAAAAGTATTCCTAACCACAAAACACTTCTTACCTGCTGCCAGAAGGTTCGGACAAAGGAAAAATA
>Ga0190346_1000246_pt1 | contig 15609 bp, 17 predicted proteins | sample 48721345_MG_FD_161680 | JGI IMG/M metagenome (GOLD analysis project Ga0190346, IMG submission 161680) | Hydrothermal vent microbial mat bacterial communities from Southern Trench, Guaymas Basin, Mexico - 4872-13-4-5_MG | ecosystem: Environmental > Aquatic > Marine > Hydrothermal vents >... | reverse complement strand
AAGTCGGAGAGCCTGTGCTAGTGGGGATTCCTTATAAAGATATGGCATATTTCATATCCATTTTGATCCCGGGCTTAGAAAACCCTAATCCAATCCATAAGGTCACACCTGTTTATCCTGAAGAGCTTAAAGAAGAAGGAATAGGAGGAGAGGTTCAGCTCAAAGTGAAAGTGAATGCCTGGGGAGAAGTATGGAAAGTTGAGGTCACAGAATCACTTCATCCTTATCTGGATCATGCAGCGGTCATGGCTTTAAAGAAGTGGAAGTTTGAGCCATTTTTCCTGGGGGGAAGGCCTGTGCCTGCAGAATTTATCTATAAAGTGAATTTCAATCCGGAAGCAGAGGCGCAGAGAGAGGCGAGAATTAGGGAAGCTTTAAAAAGACCAGAGAGCTACAGCCAGGAGCTTGTGACCATTCTTCATGAATGCGCAGATTACTGCCAAAAACTGGATAAGGCAGCTCTTGATTTTATCTGTCAAGAGAAAATACATGATATTTACTACGGCCCTGATCCTAAAAGAAGTGGATACACAAGTTTGTTTGGAAAGAGAACTCTCTCTATTAACGGTAGAATTGCTGCGGGTCCACCACAGGTGTTTAAACCCTTTTGGGGTGTTTGGAAAATTGAGAGGAATCAATATTTAAGTGACTATCTTCTTGTAAAAAAAGGTCAGGAAATAAAAGAAAAAAGAGTCCTTCTTAAGGAAAACAGCCGACAGGTTCCGGCCCAAAAGGAGTATCTTAAGAACCCACGGTTTTCCGGGCTCAAACCTTTTCTGGCCCCTGGAAAAGTACTGGGGCAAGACCGTCAGGAACTTTTTTCTTTCAGCATTCTAAAAGATAGGGAAAATCTCTATGAAATCGAAGCAGTGCCTATCTCCAGATATGCGGGAGGCATCGAGTATGCCAGAATATGGGTGGATAGACAGGGTTTTCAGGTTCTAAGAATGGAAGTCAAAGGAATTCCTCTTGAGGGCTATAATGAGGTTCTTGAGGAGACTACCGAGCATAATGTAAAGCCTGAGTTTATCACCACTTATTCTTATAAAATGGAAAAAGAGGGGCTTCTGTTTCCTGATAAGGTTAAAGTTTTGGTTAGATATCCCTCGCATCCAGACGAGACTATCTTCTATAAAACCAAGATAAAGACCAATATAAACTATGATGACTACCAATTTTTCTCTGTCAAGACAGAATCTGATTTTGATAAAAAATAATATAGATTTTGGAAAAAATCAAAATATAGCAATCTAAAAAAGAGGAGATCAATGGGCAAGAAAAGATTGCTTATCCTTTTTGTTGTTTGTCTAATAGCTTTTATTTTAATTGCGTCAGGACCGTCTCCTCAGAAAATTGAAACAAAAGACGGTGTGCGCATTGTACATAATAAAGAGAAAGGGATATGGGGAGACCATCCCCGCCTCTCTTTAAAGCTGGTGCGCAGTGTGGGCGGTTTGGATGCCACAGACGAGCACCAGATATTCACAAGGCCCAATGCCGTGGCACTGGATGAAGACAGCTTTCTTTATGTTTCGGATTTTAGAGAAGCCCATATAAGAAAGTTTGACCCGGGAAACAACTTCCTCACTCAAATCGGAAGCAGAGGCCAGGGGCCGGGAGAATTGATGTATCTATCAAGTTTTGATCTGGATGCTCAGGGACGTATTTATGTAAACGGCCAGTTGAAATGTAAAATATTTTCTCCTCAGGGAAAAGAGTTAAAATACTTTACTTTGCCAAGTTATTCTACTAATGGAGATATCCGGGTTCTTACATCAGGAGAGATTGCTGTGGGCGGTTGGATTCAAATGGCCTGGCCAGGCCAGGAATTTAAAGATACCCATCTGATAAAGATTTTTGATGTGGAAGGAAACCTCCAAAAACAAATCGGGGATATCCATGATTACGGAAAATATCCTCTTAACAGTTACGGCAACCGGTTTCGTTTTGATGTGGATAAAAGCGGGCATTTTGTGGTCTCTTTTCTCTACCAGAACCGGATTGAAAAATACTCTCCTGAAAGAGATTTGATATGGAAGGCTGACCGTGTTCTTCCTTACAGCACCAAGCCTCTCTCCGAAGGATTTATGACATCCGGAGAGCGCGGAAGAGGCATTCAAGCCCCGGATATGAATTGGGTGTCCTTTGGTGTTGCTTCGGATGGGAAACAAAGGATTTGGGTCATCACAGTGGCGGATGAGCTGAGTAACAAGAATATAGAAAAAGATATGTACAATTCCGATATGTATAAACTGGAGGTGTTTGATGCAGACGGTTTGCTCCTTCAGGAAATTCCTCTAAGCTACTCCTGTCACGGCATCCGGGCCTATGGAGATCAGCTTCTGCTCTTGGATTACGGTGAGAGCAAGGTCTACCAGTATGAGATTGTTTATCAGAATAACGAATTTTGAGGTCATTCCTTTTTTCATTACAGATCAATTGCTAACTGTAACATTTAAACAAAATTGGTTTTCTTTTTGATATAAGTGACTGAAAATAATTTTGTTAAGTGTCATCCAAGTGTAACCTTTTATCTGGCTCATCGATTTTTTCTGTTTCTTAATAATCCCTTTTAAATCAGCCACTTAACCCCTCACCTCCTAATTGGCATATTTTTTGCTTAATGACTAATGAAAATATATTTAATGGGGAGTGAAAGATGGAAGCATCAACATCTTTACAAAGAAATATCGATTCATTCAAAAATTATCTTTTAAACATTTGGGGGAATGAAAAACCTCTGTGCAAATTATTCACTACAGAGAAAAATAATTACTTATATGATACAGGAACCAACAAGATAGTGAAACATGAAAATCCGGAGTTCGAATTATTGAATGACCTTATGATTATGGATGTCAATGATGCGTCGGATTCTATTTCAATGAAAACCTTTTCATCTCTGGAGCAGGCGATGGAGAAAGAAAATATTTTAAAAATAACAAAGATTGATGGTTTTGAGATTCTTAATCCAAGAGTTCCCCCAAAAAATAAGCCAAAAAAGGCGTAACTTATTATATTTCTGATAATTACGCATTTTCACAAGTGGAAGTACAAAAAAATGGGGGAACTTTGTTGTATTTTTTGGTTAAAATGGGGCCTCGGATGGCTCAGCTTAAAAGCTTTCCATAAATTAGAATCCTTGAGGAGGCCCCAAATGGATTATGCCAGAATTGCTTCAAAATTGCGAGAGAAAATTATTAAATTTTTGGGGGAACTCCTGATGTTAATAATATTGCAATTACTTAACAATTATGTTAAGTTAATGCTATGCGATGGAAAGATTTATTGACTAAATTTGCGGAAAGACCGCTTTTTAATTCTTCGATGTTGAAGATTTTCCCTGATGATCCCCATCATATACAGGTTCAGCTTTCAAGATGGGTTGATGCGGGCAAACTCTCACAAATAAGAAAAGGATGGTATCTCATTGAAAAACCGTATCGGTTGAAGGAGGTCCCATCCCCTGTTATCGCTAACACGGTGGTCCACCCTTCCTACCTATCATTGGAATGGGCGCTTCAATATCACGGAATGATTCCCGAACATGTTTTCAATCCCACCTCTATCACCACTAACCGGGGGATTCGATTTAGTGTGCAGAAGACTCTCTTCATTTATCATCATGTCCAGCCCTCTTTTTTTACAGGTTACATGCAAACAGCGTATAATGGCCATTCCCTTTATATCGCTTCTCCTGAAAAAGCTCTTTTAGATAAAATTTATATTTTTCTCCAAAGAAACGAATTTTCATTGGATTGGCTAAAGGAACTGCGGCTCCAAAACCTGGACCCATTCGATTTCGATAGATTCCGATCTTATGTGAGCAGGACCAAAAAAAGGGGATTGGCTCATGCTGTAAATAAAAGCATCCAATACCTTAAAGGAGAACTCGAATGAAGGAAATCGCGCTTCAAACCGCCAGACGAGCCGGGGAGCAGAAACTCAATATTTTAAGAGAGTATCTGCAGAATTATATGCTTTTTTTGGCTCAAAAAACAGAAATGAACTTGCATCTTTTTTTTGTGGGAGGGACTGCCCTGCGCTTTCTTTATGGAATCCGGAGATATTCCGAAGATTTGGATTTTTCTGCTGGAAAGTCCTGGGAACCATCGAAAATCTCCTTTTACGCCGATAAAATGGTCAAAGATTTGGAAAAAGCTGGATATTCCTTTTCTCTTCACCTTAAAGAAGAAAAAACAGTCCAGAGGATGAGTTTTCGTTTTCATGACCTTTTATACGAAATCGAATGGACTTCTCAAAAAAAACAGAAATTACCTATCAATATAGAGATTGATGTGAATCCTCCGGCGGGATGGATTGGGGAAAAAAGTATTGTGGATGTCCATTTGCCCACGCTGGTCCAGCATTATGATAAATCCTCACTTTTGGCAGCCAAACTGGCAGCACTTCTAATCCGGCCTTATACCAAAGGCCGTGATGTTTATGACATTTTCTGGTTTCGAACCAAATGGAAAGAGATTTTGCCCAATTTTAAATTATTGAACAATGCCATAGCTCAAAAAAAAGAAGATTTCAAACGGTTAAACAGGAACAATTGGCTCGAGACGATTCAACATAAAATACAAACTTTGAAATGGAAAGAGATTGAAAACGATGTAAGCCCTTTTTTGGAATTCGAGGATCAAAAGCTGGCCTTCACACAGGATAACTTTTTTCGGTTGTTATCTTGTCAAAATGAAAGTCATAAATAGAACCGTTTCCTTTTATTTTATGTTTTTCATATACTTGTCAAACCATTCCACCCACCGGGCCCAGAGGTCCATGTAGGTCTCGATGCACCGGGGACCGTGGGATTCGTAAGGGTAGATGTAGAGCACCGCTTCTTTTCCCAAACCCGTGAGAACCTGGATCATTCGTTCGGACTGGATGAGAAAGGTCCCTGAATTGTTGTCTGCGGCTCAATGATACATCAGCATGGGAGTGTTGATGTGATCGGCTTCAAAAAAGGGCGACAACTGAACGCTGTAATTTACGCTGTGATTATTGTGTTTACAATCCTCGTGTTTATGACAAAAGGAATCATGGTAACAGAGATATGACCATCCCGGTGGCTTATAAATCAATTGACTATTTAGCTGAACACAGCAAAGCAATTGAAAGCGTTTCTGTAGGTTTTTACGGAGGAAAACCATTATTGAGATTTCCTTTTATAAAATCCTGTGTGAATTATGCCAAGCAAAGAATATATGGGAATGAAGTTCGATTTAGCTTTACCACAAATGCAACTTTAATAACTTCTAAAATGGCAAAATATTGTTATAAAAACGTGTCACTTATAGAGGACATATGACTTTTATTAATGGGATGAGGGGAGATTCCCTGGTGAGTGAGAGGTTGGAGAAAAAATCATTAAGCAGAAAGAGAGAAATCCTCTCTCTCAACAAGTCGCTCGTCTAGAGAAAGAAAATCAACGTCTCAAAGAGAAACTCACAAAGGCCGAAGCCATCATTGATGTTCAAAAAAAAATTTAAGACATCCTGGGGATATCTCAAAATCAAGAAGACGGGAGCAAATCATGAATGCGGCCGCCATTTTAAGCCACGATGTGGGCAAAAAGGCCGCCTGTAAGGTGCTGGATATACCGAGAGCATCCTTTTATCGCCATATGAGTAACAAGCCCCAGGTAATTCAACCACGGCCGGCTTCTCCTCTGGCGCTCACAGGGGAAGAAAAAAAGAGGGTAATCGAACTCCTTCATTCAGAAAGATTCCAGGACAAGGCTCCTCATCAAATCTATGCCGCTCTCCTGGATGAAGGCGACTATTATTGTTCCATCCGGACAATGTATCGCATCCTTAAGGAGGTTCATGGAAGAGTTAAAGAACGAAGGCGTCATGTTCAGCGCCCCAAATATTCCAAACCCGAGTTACTGGCGACCCAGCCCAATGAAATTTGGTCCTGGGATATTACAAGGTTGAAAGGGCCGGTCAAACGGACTTACTTTTATCTTTTTACTATTTCCAGAAGGGCAAAATAGCGAATAAGATATCCTTAGAATAATTATAAAAAGGAGATCACTCTTGAAATATCTTTGGATTTTTGAGTATTTGAGAAATTCAAGTCGTCTTTCTTATGTGCAGGATTTAAGTAAGCAAAAGTTTTAAATTGTTCTTGACAATAGTACCAATAATGGTATCATAATTATGGTTAAAATAAGAAAGATCCTTATCAAAATAAGGAAAAATCCAAAGAATGTCCGTTTTAAGGACTTGTGTAAGGTGTGTGATTATTACTTCGGATCACCTCGGCAATGTGGGAGCAGTCATAGAATTTATAAGACACCATGGCCTGGAGATCCAAGAATTAATATTCAAAACAAAAATGGAAAATCCAAAGTTTATCAAGTGAAACAAGTGCTAAAGGCTGTTGATAAATTGGAGAATGAAGATGACAAATCTAGGTGATAAATATACTTATAGGGTTTTGTGGTCTGATGAAGATAAGGAATATGTCGGATTGTGCACTGAATTTCCCAGTTTGAGTTGGCTCTCCCCCACTCCAGAGGCGGCTCTCAAAGGAGTCAGAAAAATGGTAAAAGAAGTGCTTAAAGATATGAACGATCGTGGAGAATCTCCGCCAGAGGCTCTCTCCAGCCGAAAGTTTAGCGGTAAATTTGTGGTGAGAATTCCACCTGAACTTCATCGTAATTTAGCTATTGAGGCCCAAGAACAAGGAATCAGTCTCAACCGGCTGGTCAATGCAAAACTGCACATGTAATGGATTTTTGTGTCTAGTTTTTTCCAGATTGAATAAAATGGTTTAGAAAGGCGATTTTGTGATCGTTAGAAGCGAATTTAGAAGCGGGACGGGCCCGGGAATCTTCAATCCTATCAATAACATAACCCCACTTTTCCACAACCTCACACCCTGAAGCGTCCCCATTTTTAGGGGTAGAACCAGTTGCTAATTGAGAATCAAAAAATGTTATCATTAATGAGAAATAAAGATAAGAAATTCGTTTTTTTGTTGCTGCAGATTTTCCCTCCTGATTGACGTCAAGAAAAAATTCCCTCCCCCCGTTGCCTCAAATAAAAATGTTACTGAAAATCTGGTCTTTTTTCTATGCCGATAGGCCCGCTCTCAGTTTCTTGAATAACGTCTGAATTAGCGAAAATAAGATTTCGCGCCATTATCTGCCGCCAATTGCGAACTCTCCGCTGCAGAGTACGCAGCTGGCCATCTTGAAAGCTGCCCGGATTTTCATTCTGCAAACGAATAAAAAGATCCTTGGCTGTAGATTCCGGCGATTCTTGAAGCCAAAGAAGAACGTCTTGCCATACGGTCTCAAACGGATCTTTCCTGGTCCGCCAGTAACGCTTTTTTTTGGGCGGAGTCCGGTGTGTGGGACGGACTTCTCCATATTTCCACATTGTCCCCAATTGTTTTATAAACTGATCAAGGCTGTCACGACCGTGAATAATACTATTTTCGCGGCATGCCAGTTCAGCCAGTGCAGTTTGCTGTTCCCGAATACGATGAAGCAGATCAATGGGATCGAGTAAACGACAGCGGGATTTTAATTTCTTTTTCGTCTCAATCTGAACCGCAGGATGATTTAGAAGACGCTCGCAAGCTGTCATAGGTTTCTCATAGATTCTTCTTACCTTTGAACCGTCTTTTTCTTTCTCTCTGATCTTGAACGACGGCTGGAAATAATTAACATATAAGCGCACGGCCTGAAATAGATTAGCCAGAACCTGACCCGCAACGATTCCCGAATACCTGTCATGCCCGGTAAATCGGCGTATAACAGCGCCGTTTTTCTGTTACACCCAAGCTTGGTCATTTTTCCGATAAGCTCTTGATCTTGTAAATTTAATGGAATGGAATTTGCAATAATCGAATACCGTATCGTTGATAAAAGCGCTGTCATTATCGGAATCAATACCCAGGAGAGGAAAAGGGAGCTGTTGACGCAAAACGTCCAATGCTTCCACAACTAGTTCTTGGCTTTTGGCTAAAAGAGGGATACATTCGACCCACGCCGAACAGATATCAACGGCTCCAAAACTGCGGATGTAAGAACCTGCGGAAGAGCCGCCATTATGCTCTACAAAGTCAATCTCTAGATATCCGGGGGGAGGATCATCCCAGTCTGAAAAGGTTCTAATTTGGACATTTGTGCTGGCTTTCTTAGGCTTTCGCCGTTTTCTTTTTTTTACTTTGACTTCTTTTCGAATAGGCTGCAGGAGCCTGTCTATCGTTGCTGCACTTGCTGAAAGAAGACGTTGACGGACTTCCGGATCAAGCTTTAAATGATTATGACGCTCCATTGATTCCAAGAGAGTTGGCAAAACGGCTTTCAGCCTTTTACCGCATATTCTGTCTCCAGCTTCCCAAAGGACAATGAGTGCCTCTCTAACCGCTTCATTGTAAATACGATTGCCGGGTTTCTTATCGACAGGAAATTCAGGACGCTCACTCAACAGCCTTATGGCATGCTTTCGATGGTATTTAGTCAATGCAATGAATTCATCCAAAATCCTTGATTTCTCCTTCTTCATAGAAATATGATAACGGCCCTTAAGAACTTGAATCAATTCATTTTTTGCGCTTTTGCTCATTTGCTTGGTCATGATGACTCCTTTTTCGGTAACATTTTTGCTGAGGCAAAACCCTTATCTCAGTAACATAATAAGTGAGTCAATGCTAGCGGGAATTATAATTGTCGCTGATCAACTGAAACTTGTACTTGAGGCTGCACTGGGAGTAAAGATTTATCTGGGAGTTAGAAAGGTGGCTCAGCATCTTTTCCTCCTTTTGCCTCTTCTAACAGACGCTCGATCATTCGACTTGCCTCAAGTTTTGTGACCTCTTTTAGAGAATTGACCTGGAAAAGCTCTTTTAGCTGCTGATGGGCCTTGTCGCCCTCGATCCCATTATCAGCCAGAATTCTGAAGAGATACCGCTTCTGAGCGTCGGTCATCAGTGGCTCCTCGCTCTTTGAGCTTGCCTTGGCTTTTTCCTTTTTAGGCTCTTTGAGATTTTTTTGAGCCTTTGTTTCCTGGCTATCTTCCAGCACTATCTCTTTTTCATAGAGATAGAGAACTAAGATAGCCCTCCCCTCGACAGTTCTCAGTTCGATACACTTTACCTTCTTTTTCATGGCTTACCTCCATGAGACTGGATTTTAATGATCTGCTATCAGTTTAGCTCCCAGGAACAAGCCCGCAAAGAAAGGAGAATTTGCCATAAAAGTGAGTTTATCCTTTCTTTTATCTTGATTTCTGGGGATTTATCATTAAAGGATATGAGCGAAATAAACAATGCTGAAAATCCTATAACCCCTTTTGCCGTTACTAACTATCGTGACATCCGGGAAAGATTCGGCATAAAAGATAAAAACCGGAGAGGCCATATTTATATTATTGGAAAGACTGGCACAGGAAAATCTACCCTGATTCAGAATATGGCTGTCTCAGATATAAAAAGAGGAAATGGACTGGCCTTGATCGACCCTCATGGAGACCTGGCTGAGGATATTTTGCATTTCATTCCCCGTGGAAGGGTCAAAGATGTTATCTATTTCAATCCAGGAGATCTTGAATTCCCGATTGCCTTTAATCCTCTGGAGAAAGTCCCTTCTGATTACCGCCATTTAATTGTCTCTGGCATTCTTTCAGTGTTTAAAAAAATCTGGCCTGAGTTCTGGGGCCCAAGATTAGAGCATATTCTGAGGCATTCGCTATTTACACTCTTGGAATACCCTCAGAGCACTCTTTTAGACCTGCCTAAGCTTTTAACTGATAAAGAATTCAGAAAAAAAGCCTTAAGATTCCTCACTAATCAGCAGGTTAGGGAATTCTGGCTTTCTGAGTTTGAAAAATACTCTGCCTGGCTCCGCTCTGAGGCTATTTCTCCTATCCTTAACAAAATGGGACAGTTTTTAACCAGCCTTCCTTTAAGGAATATTGTCGGCCAGAGAGAAAATACCTTTGATTTAAGAAAGGCGATGGATGAGAGAAAAATCCTGATTCTTAATCTGGCCAAAGGGAAAATTGGAGAAGAAAACTGCTCTCTTTTAGGAGCTATGATGGTGACAAAAATCCAATTAGCTGCCTTAAGTCGGGTAGACTTACCAGAGGAGAAAAGAGTGCCTTTTTATCTTTATGTCGATGAGGTTCATAATTTTGTCACCTTATCTTTTGCCGATATTCTCTCAGAAGATAGGAAATATGGATTGAATTTGATTCTTTCCCATCAGTATATTGAGCAGCTGGATGAGAAAATAAGGTCAGCTGTTTTAGGCAATGTGGGAACAATAATTTCTTTTAGATTAGGGGCTGAGGACGCTAAATACCTGGCCAAGGAATTTTCGCCTGTCTTTAATGAATCAGATCTTGTGAATCTGCCTAATTATCATATCTATCTCAAGTTGATGATAAACGGCAGAACCTCTCAGCCTTTTAGTGCTGTTACCTTGGCTCCGCCTGAAAGGAAGTTATCTTTTAAAGAAGATATCATCAAGCTCTCAAGGCACAAATACACAAGACCAAGGAAAGAAGTGGAAAGAGAAATTATCTATAAATCTCCTCCTTCTTCTGAATCTTATGACCAAAGACTACCAATCTAATCCATCTGTGTTTCTTCTTCCCGATGAAAAGATTGTTTTAAAAACCAATCCCCATTGGCTGTTTGTGGTTATTCCGGTTTTGACAATTTTCTTTTTCTGGCTACTTTATTTTCTCTTTGCCTGTTCATATTTAAGCAAGGTTGATTTTTCTGGCCTTGAAGAGCTTTGCTACCACATTGTGTCATTCGCCTCTGTTTTTTTGATTATAATTCTTTATCTTGATTGGAAATTTAATCGTCTCTACCTGACAAATTTCAGACTGATCAAGGAAAAAGGAATAATTGGCAAGCATTTTATGAGTATCTGGCTGGATGATGTAGAGGATATCACTTGCAGCTTTGGAATTTTAGGAAGAATATTTGGCTTTGGAAATCTCATTATCGAATCTGCAGGAACAGAAGGGAAAATGATTTTCAAGGGCTTCCCCCTTCCCAATAAAATTAAATGGATGATAGAAAAACAAAGGATATAGAAAAGATGGCCCTATCCTATATCTTAAAGTATTCCCTGAAATTTTAATAAAAATTGAAGAAATTTTCTTTATATAAGCCCAAAAGAGCAAACAAAGTCTAATTTAGTCACCCGAAGAAATCCGTTTTTACTTAAGCAAGGTAAATCTTTTTGGATTTCACCCCACATTTCACCCCTAAAGGTGATTTCCTATATAAATTATTTTTATCTAATATATGCTAATTTTATTAACAAATACTATGAAATTTGTAACATTCAATTGAATAGAACGATTAATAAAAGAATGATCAGAAATAAAATCATTACCCCTCAAAGATGTCGAGACTGCCCGTTCTTTGAAATAAGACATTCTTCTCTTGGCGTCTCCTTTTTTTGTAGGTATTACAAAAAGGGAAGATTCGAGTTGCCTAGGGAAAAATTTTCGTTTTGCAAAGTTCAAAAGATTGAGGTCATCGAGTCGATGAGGAAAGATAACTAAAGTTTGAGAGGATATTTTATGTCTAATCATATAGATTCTGGTAAAAATTTAGAAAAAGAAAACCGAGAACTCAGACAACAACTGAATACATTGCTCAATTTTATCAACACCGCCACAGATGGGATTGTTATCGTTCAGGAAGATTTAATTCAATATGTCAACGAAAGTGCTGCTAAATTAGTTGGACATTCCTCAGAAGAACTTATCGGAACTTCTTTTAATCGATTTATCCATCCTGATGACCTTAAAACAGTCAAAGAGGCTTATAAGAAAAGGCTTAAAGGAGAAAAAATCCCATCGCGGTATGAACTAAGGATTAAAGGACCTGAGGACAAAATTATCTACGTGGAAGTGAATTCAGATATAGTTGAGTATCAGGGCAAGCCTGCTACTATCACTATTTTGAGAGATATTACAGAAAGAAAAAAGTTAATAGAGAAAGTGAAAGAAGAGGCCCTCTTTTTTGAAAGCTTATTTGAGAATTCCCCTGAAGCAGTAGCCTTGTTAGATAACTCTGGCCATGTCATTAGAATAAATAAAGAATTTGAAAAGATGTTTGGATATAAAATTAACGAAATAAAGGGGAATCTTCTTGATCCATTTGTGGCCCGGGGAAATCTTCTTAAAGAAGCAAAGCAAATAAGAAAAAGAACTTCAAGAGGAGAAAAAGTCGAGTTAGAGACAATCCGAGTTAAAAAAGATGGCTCATTATTTAATGTTCATATCATAGAGTCTCTGATAAAATCGAGAGATAAAATTATTGGAAAATATGTAATTTATCGCGATATTTCCGCTAGAAAAGAAGCGGAAAATAACCTCAAAGAATCAGAAAAAAGATATAGAGAGCTAGTCGAGTGGGCTAAGACAGGAATAATAATCGATGATAAAGAGGGCCACATTGTTTATGCCAATAAACATTTAGCCCAGATTTTTGGTTACGAGAGTATTAACGAGTTGAAAAATTTAACCCTCTATGATTATGTCCATCCCGATGACAGAGAGAAGGTCATTGACTATCATCGAAGAAGAATATCAGGGAAAAAAGCTCCCTCGAGATATGAATTTAAAGGCATTAGAAAAGATGGAAAGAGTTTATATTTGGAAGTTGCAGTTTCCCCTATTGTGACCGAAGAAGGGATAATTGGAACCCGTTCCTATATCTGGGATATAACTGAGCGAAAAAATACTGGAGCAGCCCTGGTTGAGAGTGAAAAGAAATTCCGTTCAATCGTAGAAAACTCCAGCGAAGGAATTGGAATAATCGACGATAATTTCAGAATGATCTACTGTAACGATGAATTAGTGCGGATGTCAGGGTATTCTCGCCAGGAAATTATAGGTCAAGACTTCCGAAAATTTTTAGATAAAGAAAGTAAAGAACTTATAGTTGATTGCTATATCAGAAAACAAAGAGGAGAAAAAATATCCCCTCGATATGAAATTGTTATAGTCCGTAAGGATGGTTCTAAAATAATGACCGAGCTTTCCTCTTCGGTGATCAAAGATAGCGTAGGCAAAATTAGGACAATTGTTCAACTCTTAGACATTACACAGCGAAAGAGAGCTGAGGAAGAAATGCATCAAACTATGAAGCGATTAAGAAAAATTCTTAATGCAACCATAAAAGCGATAACTTTAACAGTGGAAGCACGAGATCCTTTTACCTCTGGCCATCAGCGCCGAGTGTCTGACTTAGCTAGGTCAATAGCTACCGAGATGAAACTCCCAAAAGATACCATTGAAGCCATCCGAACTGCTGGTGTCATTCATGATTTAGGAAAAATCTGTATTCCTGCTGAGATCTTGAGTAAGCCAGCTAAACTAAATGAGGATGAATTTAAATTAATAAAAGCTCATCCCAAGGTAGCTTATGATATTCTTAAAGAAATAGAATTCCCCTGGCCTGTAGCTCAAATTATCCTCCAGCATCACGAAAGATTGGATGGTTCAGGTTATCCTCAAGGACTTAAGAATGATGAAATTCTTCTTGAGGCTAGAATTCTTGCTGTAGCAGATGTGGTGGAAGCTATGGCTTCTCATAGGCCTTATCGTCCTGCTCTGGGAATTGAAAAAGCTCTGGAAGAAATTTCAAAAAACAAAGGAATCCTCTATGATTCAAGAGTGGTAGAAGTTTGTCTGCGCCTGTTCAGAGAGAAAAATTACACTTTCAAATAGAAAACTGCTCATTTACTTATTTTTTCACAGATTTTGTGGAAAACTTTGTGGAAATGTTGGTTTCAAAATTTCCAATTTATTGATTTAGCTTGAACATCAACAATTTGCCCATTTTTTAGGCAATCGCCCATCTCCAATTCTAAGAATTATCTCCAAGTATTTTGATAACTAGTATAAATGAGGAGATTAATTTACTAAAAAGACAATTATTCCTTTCTTTTGTTCTTTTCATAGTTATTTATCCTGAAAAAGAGGGTCTTACCTCAAAATTAGCATCTTAAAAATCCAATAAGGAGAGAAAAATTATGAAACTTCGGGAATTAATTAATGAACTGGAAAGGCAAAAACCTTTAAAACGGGACCAGAAAGCAAAATCATCTGAACTTGAAATGGTTTTAACTGAATCAGGACCAAAGCTCAGATTAAACGGACAAAATTCCTTTCGTATCTCTAAATTCTGTCACACTCAGATTGCCGAAAAAATTGATATCCCTCTTAAATACTACCATAAAATGCAAACAGAGGCGCCAGAACTCTTGGTTGAAAACGTCAATACTTGGCTTCGAAAAGAAGAAAAACATTACTTCATTAGGTGTCTTGGAGAAACTGTTCGAGCTTTCCTTAGTGACCGTTATCGAGTCATCGACCATCTCGATGTTCTTTACTGCGCCTTAAATGAACTTCAAACCCATGAAGTTGAAATTGAGGATTGCTATCTCTCCGAGGTAGAAATGAACATTAAAGTTAAAAGCCGGGTTCTAAAAGATTTCATCCGACATAAAGACGATCTCATCATCGGCGGGATTTTTATCACTAATTCTGAAACAGGGCATAAAGCGCTTCGAGTTGAGCCTAGACTCTTCCGGCTTATATGCTCTAACGGCATGATCATTGAAGAGTTAGTGACGCGTGAAATCCATATTGGAACCGACAACCTATTTGATGAATTTGTCTATCTATCACTAAGGCGGTCAATTCGAGAACTATTTAGTAGATTTGGTGAGTTAGTTCTTCTCCTTCGGGAATCAACTGAAATCAAAGTAAATAATCCTCAAAAAGTAATATCTAATGTTGTAGATCACTACAGATTAAGTGAAACTCAGAGGGACAACATCTTAATGGCTTTTGGAGCAGAACCGGAAAACGACAAGCTTGGTATTGCTAATGCCATCACTCGAGCTGCCCAAAAAGAAGAAAGTTGGGAGAAATCAGTTGAAATGGAAAGAATAGGCGGCCGTCTAATCGCTCTTCCCATCGAGGAGTTTAAATCTCTTGATGGATAATTAAAATCCAGAAAAAAGGAGATGCAAAAGCATCTCCTTATTTAATGTTTGATTGAGAATTTAATTTTTTCTTATCAGCTAATTTGACTACTCTGATAATTTAATTGTCAGTTTTTTCTATTAAATGGTTATCGCTTCGTAATCTCTTTTCCCAAATTGATCATCTGTTAAAAAAAGAAAATCATGAGTATAAGACGAAATTCTTTTCGCCTCATTGCCTAGCCCTCCAATTGTTAAGAGGCGAGAAAGAGAACGAGCAAATCTTTCGCAGTGTATTGTTAATTTCCTATTGATTTTCTTATGAATTGCATCGCTTTTACTTGGATCCTGAATTGACTTAGTCCAATTAGGATCTTCTTTTAAAATTTCCATTTCGAGTTCCTGCCATTCTTCATCTGGCGATCGCCCTGGATTCTTTTCTCCAAGAACAACATTTAGATTGTAATATCTAGCGCTTTGCCCGAAGTCTGAAAGAATTTGAACCATTCGGCGTAATTGCTTGTTGTTCCTAAGGAAATTAATGTCCCTCTGAGCAGCGGGAATTTTAGCCATATATTCATCTGAAAAACACTCTTTTGTTATAATATCTAAAAGATTAATTAAAT
>Ga0190346_1000241_pt1 | contig 15757 bp, 16 predicted proteins | sample 48721345_MG_FD_161680 | JGI IMG/M metagenome (GOLD analysis project Ga0190346, IMG submission 161680) | Hydrothermal vent microbial mat bacterial communities from Southern Trench, Guaymas Basin, Mexico - 4872-13-4-5_MG | ecosystem: Environmental > Aquatic > Marine > Hydrothermal vents >... | reverse complement strand
TTATAGAAATTTATGCAGTTATGCTTAGCAGAAGAAGCAACTTGCGCGAGAATGGGCCACCATAGCTCGTCGGAGCGCTGGTTGCTTCTTTTGCGGGTTATCCTCTCGGCTTTGGTAATAGGGAACATAAAAAAATTTACTATTAAAAATTTATGCTGGCAGCTGATAATCAAAAGAGTCTACCAGATCTTCGCCAAGGTACACCTGCAGCCTGTGAATCGCGGTTATAATCACAGCCTTGACGTATGAATACATAAGATCTTTATGGAGTTTGAATTTTTCGCCGAATATATTCAGAACCCCGTCGCTGCGGATGAGGCGAATCACAATGATATTTCCATCAGGCATATTTTTGAGGCTGGGCAGCTTGGTATTCGGGCCGAGGGTGGCTGGCTTAAAATCTGACCGACACTCATCCGGTGTTTTCCCTTTCAGGCAGCTGTATCGATGATGCCTGTTGTGAAAGGTTTGAAAATTCTTGCTCTGCCGCTTGAGATGCGCATAACTATGAAACCACTGGCGGCGAAAAAACTTTTTGTTGTAGGTGTCGTTGAATTTTTCAATCACACCGTTTCTCCAGGGTTCCCTGACCGGAATGAACACCGGCTGAACACCAAAATGCAGACAACTCTTTATAACAACACCAAATGACCGGGGATGCCGATTGCTGCCGTGGAAACTCAATTCATTGTCAAGCTGCAAAAAATCAGGCGGCCCCATGACCTTCCAGGACCGGATCAGGCTGAAGGCGATTTGCCGGTCCTGTTTCGTTCTCTGAGACTCGATGTAAACCCTGTGACTGAATAGATCGATTACATTGAACGAATAAAATCTGCCGTCGCTTTTGATGTACCGTGGCCCCACCAGATCAGCCTGGTGGATGTTGTTAAAATAGATCGCTTCATTGAAATAAGGATACTCAAGTCCCTTGGGAACATATAGAGTTTTTTTTGACCAGCCCCTCGCGTTTCAGGATCCGATTGATGGTCCGATCCGAGGGCAGGTTATGACCTGATTTGCTCAGTTCCCATTTGATGGCTGAAACCCCTATCTGGGAAAATCTTTCGTTTTCAAGCCGCTTGCGGACTTCGATGATGCTTTGCTTTTCAACCTCCGGTATCCGTTTGGGGCTGCTACGTGGCGCCTTGGATTGATCCCTATACCAATCCTTTTGGCCCGACTGATAACGCTTGAGCCATTTAAAAAACCACCTTTTCGACCGATTAAAGTCCGTGTATATTGCTTTTGGTTTTTCTCCAATTAAATATCGCTGGACAGCTCTTTGTCGAATACGTTCTTCCAATGGTCTGCCTCCTTTTAAAAATGATTTGTCGGAGGCATTATATACGTTTTTGGCTTAGACGGGTAACCGATGTTCTGGCACAAATTAGCGTTAGGGTAACCGATGTCTTGGCATTTTTGGGTAACCTATGTCCTGGCATCTATCACCCAAAAGCGGCCAAGGAGCTGAAAAAGTATTAAAAGTGCCTCAGTAATCTGCAGCAGACGGCCTGTTTTATTCTTAATACCGGAGCGATTTTAAAGCTTGACACACAGGTCGAATCCTGACATACCTTTTGATATTTAAAGCAGTTTTTATCCTTACCGGTAAGGCCAAATTTTATGGTTCTGGCAATCATTTCCGACATTCACGCCAACCTGGAGGCCTTCTCAGCAGTTCTCAGAGATATGAGGGATCAGGGGGCCAAGAAGATCTTCTGCCTTGGTGATACCATCGGTTACGGCCCTAATCCAAACCAGTGTCTCGATCTTTTACGACAGAAAAAGATAACTTCGGTTATGGGTAATCACGAGCTTGGCGTGGTAAAAACCGAGACCCTGAAGATGTTCAATTTCAAGGCCGGCGAAACCCTTCTCAGAACAAAATCCATGCTTTCACCGGCCAATCTGGAATTTTGTCAAAGTCTTCCCAGATCCATGGTCTGGGAATCTTACTGCTTTGTTCACGGCTATCCGCCTGATTCAGTCGATAAATATCTGTTCGCAGTCAAGGATGATATCCTGAAACAGGACATTATCTCCATGAAGGAGGAAGTCTGTTTTATGGGCCATACACATTTGATGGAGGTCATCACCATCCGGGAAGACAAACTGGTGAGGTTTATTCCGTTGAAGGGCGGGCAGACCATAAGCCTGGACAAAAACAGACATTACTTTGTCAATGTGGGAAGTGTCGGACAACCCAGAGACGAAGACAACCGGGCCAAATATGCGCTTTTTGACACCGTGTCCCGCAGACTTGAGTTCAGGTTTGTGAGTTACGATTTTAAAATTACCATGACCAAGATAAGGGAACTGGGCTTTCCAGAGACTTACGCATTGAGACTATTGTGATACAAAGTTAGTTTCATGAAAAAAATCGGCCGGTATGGAATAAGAGGATTGCTCGGTCGCGGCGGTATGAGCGTGGCATTCAAGGCCATGGCCCCTGTAACCGGACGCATAGTTGCCTTGAAGCTTGTGGGTCCCAGAGACGAAATTTTAATTGACTTTATGGGCATGGAGCGGCTAAAGGAACTTTTCCGTCAGGAAGCGGAAATCATGGGCTCCATTCGGCACCCTAACGTGGCGGCGATCCTAGATTATGACCTTCACCAGGGCCGCCCGTTTTACACTATGGAATACCACTCACACAGTCTTGGAACGGTCATGGGTGAAACCTACCGAATTGAAGATCCTTCCAGGCCGGTCACCCTGGAAAAGAGTGTCGGCTACACTAGTCAGGTCCTGAAGGGACTGGAAAGACTGCACTATGCAGGCCTGATCCATCGTGACATCAAGCCTTTCAACCTCCTTCTTACAGAGCAGGACCAAGTCAAGATCATCGACTTCGGATTATCAAGAATCAGGGGGGAGGCATCTTCTGCTGACAGGCACAAGGGTCTTCTGATTGGATCTCCATACTACGCGGCTCCCAAACAGAAACAATCACCTGACAGCGTGGATGAAAGGGCTGATCTCTTTCCTGTGGGAGTCATGCTCTACCGTTTGCTGACCGGGCACATTCCAGACCCGACGATCAAGAAACCGGACCCTGTAAGCAGCACAAACCCGACGGTTCCAGAGTGGTGGGATCCTTTTTTTTCAAAGACCTGGCCGTTGATCCAAAAGACCGTTTTTCATCCGCGCCTGAGATGCTAAAAGAGCTGAATGCGCTCTTTAACCGCTGGCTGAGCGAGCAGGAGGCCATTTGCAAGACTGTCGATTCAAAAATGGATAATGTTTATCAGATAAAGGCCCATCGAGTCCGGAGCCGTCCCAAGAAGGTTCCCTTAAAAGGTGCACGTATGGAATTCGGTCTGGACAAGCTATGGCGTCCGGATCATTATCATCGTCAAAAGTTCAAACGGCATAACGAACTGATCCATGCCCCGGTTATTGGGCTGATATGGCAACAAAGCGGCTCGCCTTTCGCCATGACATGGGACGAGGCAAAAGTCTATGTTCAATATCTCAACCGGATAGAGTATAATGGCATAAAAATATGGCGTCTACCTACTGTGGAGGAGCTAATAACTCTTCTCACGCCGCCGCCTACAAGGGAGGATTATTGTCTGGACCCGCTCTTTGAGAGGGGGCTCAGATGGGTTTGAAGTTCCGACCGGTGCACCTATAGGGCTGCCTGGGTGGCCGATGTAGAAATGGGGTATATCACGCGCCAGGACATGACCGGTTATGCGCGTGTCTGTGCCGTAACTGCAAGCTGAAACTACAATTTCAATCTGTAACGTTATGTAAGCGCTTTTATAAAAAAACAAGAGGAGTGAAAGCGGGCAAAACGATATAGAGAGAAAGTAATAGTGTCGGAGTCAGTCAAATTCTTTTACTATCGAGAGGTGCTTTCTGGAAACAAAAAAGAACAATAAATTTTTTATAGGAACGGTAATCGGTATCTTTGTCATGGTCTTTTGTATCGGCGGAGCGATTGCCGATATTGACACGGCTTTGGAAGGAGCAAAAAAGATAGGCGAAACGGCAGAACAAATCGACCAAATGAAAAAGAGTTTTTCAACTCCAGGAGAGGAAATAAAAACTCAGGAAGTCGAACAACAGGAAGCTAATGCAACAGCCGAGGAATCAGCTTACATATCTGCGGAAGAAGCACTTAAAAAGAAGGCGGGTGAAGCCTCACAAGAATATATATTGAAAAAAACAATCGGGAAATGAGATCAAAACTTGACAGGTCAGGCATAGGAGAAATGCGGGTGAATGCGCAGATTCGTAATTTGTAGCCTGTATTCAAATAGATACTATGTAGAAAAAATCACGGACCTCTAAATAAAAGTCACAGGGGTCTTCCTGCTGCCATCTAGTCTTGGATGTAGCTGAAGACCCCGTTATATCCTCTGAATATGATTAAAGATCCAGGAACCGCTATAGTTGATCTGAACTATGAAAGGGTCCCGGTTAACTAACATGTTGATTTTTCCCCTATTAACCACTAACCTTTTCCCGGCTGGTAGACACTGCGAGCATCAGAATCGCGCCTATAAAAAAGAGCACTATAGTGGCACTCATGCCTATGCGCTGGCTGCATGTCCAGGCGGTAATCCACCCCACCATCAACGGACCGATAAACGAGGTCGCTTTTCCGGACAGTGCATAGAGCCCGAACATCTGGCTTCGCAAGTGTTCAGGTGCGATCCGCCCCAAAAAAGAACGGCTGGAGGCCTGCACCGGACCTACAAATACCCCCAGTATAAGACCGAAAGTCCAGAAAAGTGCCGTGGAATGAACCAGCAGAATGGCTGTGCCGGAAATGATCAGTCCTGCCAAAGAGATCAGTATTGTGTGTTTGGGACCTATCCGGTCATCTATCCATCCAAATCCAGCGGCACCCAGGCCGGCAGTGACATTCAATGCGATACCGAAAATCAAAACCTGCTGCGCATTCATGTCAAACGTACCGGCTGCATATATACCCCCGAAAGCGAAGACAGTGGCCAGGCCGTCGATGTATATCATTCTTGCTATCAGGAACCGGACAATATTTGAGTATCGCCGAATTCGACGAATAGAATCCCTGAGCTGCTGCAATCCGTCCCGCAGGGCCCTGAAAAGGCTTTTGCCTGTGCTGCGGGTGTCCGGGGTAAATAAAAGCAATGGAAGAACAAACAGCATATGCCATGCAGCCGCGAATACAAAAGCGGCACGCACATTTTGCGCGGAATCATTATCTAAAAAGAACCAGGGGTTTTCGGTTTTTACAAAGGCAAAAAGGCAGAAGACCAGACACATTAGCCCGCCTGCATATCCCAAACTCCAACCCCATCCGGACCATCGGCCCATATTATCCGGTTTTACCATGGCTGGAAGCATGGAGTTATAGAAAATCATGGCGCACTCCGAGGTCACCGTACCTAAGGCCACCAAAATTAGAGCAAGTCTCAGGTAACTTGAGGAAGGCTTCACGAACCAAAGGGATGCCATGGAGATCACGCAGAGAACAGTAAACACGGCTATCCATGGTTTGCGCCTGCCGCCTTGATCTGCAAGCGCTCCCAATACAGGCCCGATCAAGGCGACGATAATTCCGGCGATGCTGAGGGTATTTCCCCACTGCATGGTGCCGCTGGTTTCGCTCGCCGCAACCCTGTTTGTAAAGTAAGCGGCAAAGATAAATGTCTGGACCACCGTTGCAAAGGCACTGTTGGCCCAGTCAAAAAAGGCCCAGGAAATCAGTTGAAACGTCGTTGCCTTTTGATCTGAATTTGGCGGATCGGTTGCTTCATCGGATCTGACAACCCCAGTCTGATAATTCACGGATCGGCCCCCAATTCAATTATACGATTATGGAGGGCCGCAACGATTCGGTCCTTGGCTTCATCGCCCATGCCCTCTTTTTCCAGGTCTTTCGTATCCAAAGGATGACCGAACGCTATCTTCACCGGAGCACGCCGTATTCGAAGCCGGCCGACCGGCATGGCTTCATATGTTCCGTGAATAAACACCGGCACTACCCTGACCTGAAAGCGTTCGAGCAAAATGCCTATCCCCGGTTTAAAAGGCAGCAATTTCCCGTTGGGAGAACGTGTCCCCTCGGGGAACCAGACAAGATTTTTACCTTGCTTTATGACTGCCGCGGCAAATGCCAAACTGGAAAAAACCCCCTTCTCCGGATCGATGGGAATCGTTTGGGCCAACCGGCTGACAAAACTGTTGAAAGGATTGGCAAAGGCCGCCCCTGTCCAACCCGCCCAGTAAGTCCGGGTCATTCGATCGAAGCTGAATGCTGCTGCGATCACAAACGAATCAAGATAGCTGACATGGTTTGGAGTAAAGATGAATTGCCCTTCCTCAGGTAGATTCTCAAGTCCTTTCACCTCCAATTTAAAGAATTTTTTTACCAGGGCCTGATTGACCTTGAACAAAAAATGTGCGATGACGAGCATTCCGGGGCTTAAGGGTTTGAGCCACTGTTTTTGCCGGTTACTCAGAACCGATTCGGGACGATCAAGTGCAGGAAACTGATGAGCTGTTTTACCGGACAGAGAGAATTCGGCAACTTCACTTAGCAAGTCCCGGATAGTCTCTATACGAGCAATCGCTTTCTCATCCAGTTCGATTCCCGTATGCTGGCGAATCTCCATAGTGATTTTGAGCCATTCCAGTGAATCTACTTCGAGATCGAGTTGAGTGTCGGTGTCCGGAGTCAACCTTTGCTCCCTGTAGCGTTCGGCAAGCCAATCCCAAACCTTCCTTGCCCCCTTGTCTTCCAGCAGTGCTCTGTCCCGGTCCGACATTTCCCGGATCGGAATAGGCCCCGCCTTCACCTTGCCAATCTTTTCCCCTGTTTTGGCCTCCTCATATCGTCCGGGCAGCAAGTGTCTTCGAATTTTACCGATACGGGTCCGGGCCAAAGATTCCTGTGTGACGGCATAATCGGAAATTCGTTTATAGGATGCCAATTTTTTGGACTGTTCGCGGACGGCCTTGACGATGATTTCCTCGATGTCTCCTTGCGCATGTCTGCGGATTTCGCCCATTTCGGGCACAATGACCGCTACAAGTTTATTCTCTCTTTGGAAGACACCGGTCTCCTTTATGAAAACATGAGCGTCATAGACCTCTTCGACTTCATCGGGTTGAATGTTTTCACCGCTTTCGGTTATTATCATGGTGGAAATGCGGCCCGTGACATACAAATAGCCGTCTTCATCAAAATAGCCCAGATCTCCGGTACGGAACCAACCGTCTCCGGTCAGGACCTCTCGAGTCTTTTCCGGCATGTTGAGATAGCCGGAAAAGACACTTGGACCCTTTGCCAGAATTTCACCGTATTTTCGGTTTTTATGAGTCCTTTGCCCATAGGTATCTTCGGATTCTCCAGGTTTGCCTATAGAATCAATGCGTACCTGAACCCCTTCAATCACCTTACCGACACTCCCAAGTCGTGCCCTGCCCGGAGGATTCAGGGTCAGAAGCGGTGAAGTCTCAGTCAGTCCGTAGCCGATACCTACCTTCCAGCCCAATCCTTCAAGTTTCCAGGCCAGTTCCGTATCGAGGGCGGCGCCGCCGCACGCAAGAATACTCAGTTGAAGTCCGAAGCGATTATGGAGAGATCTCAAAAATAGTTTTCCAGGCCTTAAGCCGAATTTTTGGCGGAGCCAGATACACAGCGCAAGATCAATATTGAAGAGGGTGCCCACAATTTTCCCTGCCGATCCGGCCCGGGCATCTATTCCGCTGTACAGTGCCCTGTAAAGGCGGGGTACGCCGATGACTGTTGTGACTTCTCCTTCGCAGATCGCTCGAAGAATCTGGGGCCCGGTCAAAGACTGAGGAATAATGATCGCCAGTCCCAAAGAAAGCGGCACAAGTATCCCGATGACAAACGGATAAACGTGATGAAGGGGCAGGGGCAGAAAGACCCGGTCTCTCTCCGTAACCATTTGGGTCTTAATGACCGTGTTAAGCTGAAAGGCAATGTTTTTATGAGTTAAAGGAACACCCTTGGGCGGCCCGGTGGTGCCGGAAGTATAAAACAACACGGCAGGGTCATCCGGTTCGATTTTTACGGATTCACCGGTTTCATCCATCAACAATTTCCGCCAGCTGGTCACATTGTCGGCCTCATCGCTCGATTCAATATCAATCACGTAAATTTTCACCTTTATTTCGGCAAGGGCATCCCTAATCTGATCGACGTAATCCATTGTGGTGAAAATGTATTCAGCGCCGCTATCCTTAATAATCCTTATGAGCATGTCAGGGCTTGTCTGCACGTCCAGCGGCATTATGACAGCTCCTGTCTTTATCACTCCAAGACTTACAACAACTGATTCAAACCGGACTCCCGCAAGAAGCCCCACGTGTTCACCGGGTCGAATACCTATTTTTCTCAATCCGTGTGCCAACCGCAGTGCATGGTCACCTAATTGAGAATAAGACCATTTCTTTGCACCCTCTTTGTATAAAGCCAGCATGGATGTCTTGTCACCACGCTTGGGCAAAAAATCAACAAGGGATTCCAGCGTACGCAATTGATCCATGTTTTTCTCCTTTTTATAGTAAAAAATCCCGTCTTATTTACCATATGTCAGCCGCTTTTCCTAAATACACTGCCAGAACCAAGTTCTTATTCTCCGGCCGGAGACAGGTTGTCAAGGTCCGAAGCCATGTCACGCCGCCTTTTGAACCTCAACAAATGTCTGTTGGCAACAAACACACTTTTGGTTTATCTTAATTCAGAAGGAGTAAATTTGACTCCGGGCTAAAAGGCAACAGATAAATCTGGAATATTTTATTCATTGGAAAACACATAGATAAGAAAAACATATTGAATAAGCCAGCTTTAAGGATACACGGCAATGGACATTATTCCAGGATCCAAGGTAGATATCGTCCTTGACTTCGACTGGTTAAACGAAAAAATCGATGTCAGAAGAGCAGTGGTCTATGATCTTAATGATAAAAGAATAGTAACATCCCAAACCGCTCCACCCGCCGGATCATATAATGTCGGGAAAAAGGTCAAAATCACCTACCTTCTGATGGGAAAAGACGGCTGGGTCCGTTACGGCATCAACGGAAGGCTGATAAGGATCGTCCCTGACTACAGACTATCAGGGTCTGAAACCGCACAGGCAATTGAAATAATACCGGAACCCGGCCGTGAATTCTTCAACCTGAGGTTATTTTACAGATTGCAGCCACCTCTTGATTGCGGCTTAGCCCTTTTTCTTAAAAAAGAAAAGATGAATATTCTCAATATCTCGCTCGGTGGCGTTAAATTCACCCATAGCAAGGATTATCCGATAGTGCCGAAAAGCAGGCTGAATTTAACCTTACAGATAGATGAGCAGAATTATGATATAGAAGCGGAGGCCATGAGGGTGTCTTCAGTCAGTGGCCGAATGAGGAGAGAACTGGAGGCCGTAGCCGTTAAATTCTTAAATCTGGACAAAAAGACGCAAGACCTCCTTTCGATTAAGATAAAAGAGATTGAAAGGAAGATGCTTTACAAAGAGGCATATGCCGAAGATTAAGATTGTATGACGTTTTTTACCCTTGACAATCATCTCTATTTCATTTAGATGTCCAATGCCTTTCATGTTAGAGAGGACAAAAGTCTTTTGCAGTTATAAATCGGAGTTTATCCTATGACAACACCTCTTCCAAAGGTAAAAGAAATTGAACGTAAATGGTATATTGTAGACGCCAGTGATAAGGTTCTGGGCCGACTGGCAACTCAAATTGCCGCAAGATTGAGGGGTAAGCACAGGCCTATTTTCACCCCTCATCTGGATACCGGTGACTTTATTATAGTAGTAAATGCTGATAAGATCAGACTTACCGGTGGAAAATTGGATAAAAAATTATATTATAGACATTCAGGCCATCTCGGCAGCATGAAGACCGTTACTGCCCGCAAGTTATTGGAGACAAAGCCGGAAAAGGTTATTCAGTTGGCAGTTAAACGCATGTTACCCAAAAATCGCCTGGGCCGCAGCCAGCTTAAAAAGCTTAAAATCTATGCCGGCCCACAGCATCCACATCAGGCCCAGGTTCCTGAACAGCTTCAGATCAACAGCTAAAGGCTGAGGGTCTATCTAAGGATATCAAAAACATGGAACAAACACGCTACTATGCTACAGGCAAAAGGAAGACCGCTGTAGCCCGTATATGGATATATCCCGGTGAAGGCAAAATGACGGCTAATGGAAAGCCCTTTGATGAATACTTTGATGTAGATACCGCACGTCTTATCACAGAGCAGCCTTTTGCCATTACAAATACACTCGGCAAATTCGATGCCATGATCAAAGTCAAGGGCGGCGGGAAAAACAGCCAGTCGGAAGCAGTCCGCCACGGCATAGCCTGTGCGCTCCTTCAGGCCGATGAAGGATATCGAATTCCATTAAAGAAGGCCGGTCTTCTTTCCAGAGACGCCAGAAAAAAGGAGCGCAAGAAGTATGGACTTGCAGGGGCCAGAAAGCGCTATCAGTATTCCAAACGCTAAACTCATGAAAAAAGTTTTAGTGAGGTAATAGACTAAAGCACCCAAAGTTACCGCAAATCGTATTATTGTCGTCAATGGATCAGGTTTGCAGGATTTCGCAACCTCAGCTCCCTTTATACACTTGTAACCTTAAGCACTGACCCCGAAACAGATGTTACGTATAGCAATAGTAGGAGGATCCGGTTATACGGGAATCGAACTCCTGCGTATCCTCAAATTCCACCCAGGGGCAAACGTAGTAGCAGTAACTTCACGGAAATATGCAGGCCGTCCCGTGGGAGCCGTCTTTCCCTCACTGCATGGCTACGATGATCTCTTTTTTACAGAGCCCGATGTCACCTATCTGAGCAAAACCGCCGACTGGATATTTACAGCGGTCCCACATAAGACCGCCATGTCGATTGTTCCCGGGTTTTTCGACGCAGGATGCAGAATCATAGACCTTTCAGCTGATTTTCGTCTTAGGGACCGCCGAACCTACGAAATTTGGTATCAGGCCCATACCGCCTCTGAAAAACTTAAAAAGGCCGTATACGGACTGCCTGAAATCTACAAGGAAGATATAGCATCAGCGCAACTTGTAGCAAATCCCGGCTGCTACCCGACCGGTGCGATCCTGCCCCTTGTACCCTTGCTTAATTCGAGCATAATCGGCTCCAAAGGGATAATAGCAGACTCTAAATCCGGAGCCAGCGGGGCCGGCCGAAGCCCATCCATAGCCACACTTTACTGTGAAGTCAACGAGGCGTTTAAGGCATATAAGGTAGCCGGACACCGCCACCTGCCCGAAATAGAACAGGAACTCTCCGTAGCGGCCGGAGAGGCCGTGTCCATTACGTTTATCCCTCATCTGGTCCCCATGACCAGGGGTATCCTGACTACGATCTATGCCCGAATTTGTGAGAAAATATCTACTGACAAGGTCCTCGCCGTCTTAAAAGAATTCTATAAAAATTCGCCCTTTGTGCGTATACTCCCGGTAGGCACCTTTCCCGACATATCGTATGTGAGGGGAAGCAACTTCTGCGATATCGGGGCAAAGGTAGATGATCATACCAACACGCTCATACTGATTTCCGCCATAGATAATCTGGTAAAAGGTGCATCAGGACAGGCAGTCCAGAACCTCAATATAATGGCCGGACTGGACGAGTCTTCAGGCCTCGGCGCGATCCCTCTCTTTCCATAGACCATGGATTCTTCAGACCGGTTCCGCGCTGCCTCCAGAAACATAAGGCTTACGATCCAATATAATGGAACAGGGTATCATGGATGGCAAAGGCAGCCCGGCCGTACAGGCATTCAAGAAGTCATCCAGGCGGCCATTAAGAAAATGACCGGTGAGCAGGTCTGCCTTGTCGGCTCAGGAAGAACTGATGCCGGGGTGCATGCCCTGGCCCAGGTGGCAAATTTTCATACCGGTTCGAAAATCCCGCTGGGAGGATTTCTAAAGGGCTTAAACAGCCTCCTGCCGGAGGATATCGCTATATCAGCCGCGTCAGAGGTACCCCCTGACTTTCACTCGATTCGCAACTCAATCTGCAAGATATACTGTTATCACATCCTGGCCTCAGAGACCAAGTCTCCCTTTTGGAATAAAAGGGTGTGGTTGCTAAACCGGCATCTGGACATACATTCCATGAAAATGGCACTACCACAGCTCATGGGCACCCATGACTTTAGTGCCTTTAAGGCAAGTGGAAGCAATGCAAAGACATCTGTCCGCACCATATATTTATGTGAAATCAAGCCGATAGCATTGGAAATATTCACTCCTCCCGGAGGACTGCACTATATTTTTACCATTGCCGCCGACGGCTTCCTTCGTTATATGGTCAGGAATATCATAGGGCTTTTGGTGCAAATCGGTCTTGGAAAGAGATCCTATGAAGATATGGCAAATGTAATTGCCTCTAAGGATCGTTCTTCGGCCGGTCCCACCGCCCCCCCACACGGCCTGTATTTGAAACAGGTCTATTATGACAAATCTGAAATTCCGTTCACTATTAATGATAATTGAAAGGAGTAAATCAAATGTCCTGGACATTCCCGCTTTCGGAACGTGTTAGAAACCTCAAGCCGTCGCCCACTCTCGCGATAGACACAAAGGCCAAGACTCTCAAGGCACAAGGCGTCGACATAATAAATCTTTCAGCAGGAGAACCTGATTTCGACACCCCTGATCATATAAAAGAAGCGGCCGTAAAGGCCATTAGGGATGGATTCACAAAATATACGCCGGTAGGAGGTATTCCGGAACTGAAGGAGGCTATAGCGGCTAAGTTTGAACATGACTATAAGCTGATATACCGGCCTGAACAGATCATGGTCTCAACAGGGGGAAAACAGGTCCTGTACAATGTCGCCCAGGCCGTTTTGGACCCGGGAGATGAGGTCATAATTCCAGTGCCTTACTGGGTTTCTTATCCCGCAATAGTCGAACTTGCAGGAGGCAAGGTCAGGTTCCTTCCAAGCGATCCGGACAAGGACTTTGCCCTGGACCTGCCGGCACTGGGCTCCATGCTGACATCCAAAACCAGGGCCATAATACTTAACAGCCCGTCAAATCCCACCGGTGCGGTCTACAGCAGAGAAGACCTTGTCAGGGTAGCTGAGCTGGCGGTTGAAAATAATCTTGTAGTAATCACCGACGATATCTATGATCAAATCCGCTTTGACAATAAAGGACCTGAGAATATTGCCTCTCTAGCCCCTGAGGCACAGGATCACATAGTAGTGGTAAATGGTGTATCAAAGACATATGCCATGACCGGCTGGCGCATAGGCTATCTCGCGGGTCCGGAGGCCGTAGTGAAGGCGGCGACCAAGATACAGAGCCAGAGCACTTCAAATCCCAACTCAATAGCCCAAAAGGCGGTCTTGGCCGCACTGACCGGCCCTCAAGACGGGGTATTGAAAATGAAAAAGGCCTTTTTAGAGAGAAAAGATTACATTATGGAAAGACTTGGAGCCATCCCTGGAATATCGTGCGTAAAACCCAAAGGGGCCTTTTATGTATTCCCGGATCTTTCATCTTATTACGGCAAAAAGGCATCAGGCAAAGAAATCAATAATTCGCTGGAAATGGCTGACTACCTGCTGGAAGACTCCCGAATCGCAGGGGTACCGGGCATAGCCTTTGGAGGCGACCGCTTTATGCGATTCTCTTATGCTACAGACCTTGGCATAATCCGGGAGGGAATGGACAGACTAAGTGTTGCTCTTAGTAACCTCAATAGCTGAAGATAAAAGGCAGAAATGCGGGGCTTGGTTCTTTAGCCAAGACCACTGATATAAGAAAGCAGTTCATTCACTACTCAGAATTTAACCGCTTAAATTTTGAGTAGACCATGACCTTCTTGACCTCGAATTTCTCGGTGGCTGAACAAACTTGACTTTAACGCTTTTTTGAAGCCCGCTTTGCCGCCTTGAGAGGATTGACCTTTCTGCCGGCTTCGTCTTTCAGGGCTTCCTTCGTCAAATGAGTGGCGAAATTGCATATGCCATTTCGCCACTTCATTGCCGGATGGGGATAAACTGAACAAAAATTACCCGTCTCATATCTTGTAACTCTTGCGCAACCTTCACACTGCTCAACTATTTCAAAGCAGGTCCCGCCCAAATATTTGCAACCATTTTTACTCATAAATTTGCACTGGACCCCTGGTTTATTTGTAGTACATTCCATAATTAATTCCCTCTAATACTAAATAAAGGCTCCATCCCTTGAACCGGTTTTGGCTGATTTGCCAAACAGGATAGTGCCTTTTACTTATCTGATATATATTTATCCATTCAGGTCGAACTTTTTACTCCAAATTTAGTAAATTGGCAAGATAACAAACACACATTATAGGCCGATTTCCGCACGATGCCAAAATTTTGCCGATGATTATTTAGATTGCCTGATTTCCGTATAGAGCTGCCCGCAGGCGGCGGATATATCCCGCCCCTTGCTCTTTCTTATGAAGGCAGTGTAGTTAGCCCCTCTGAGTACCTGCTGAAATAACAAAACCCGTTCATAAACAGGACGCTTGAAAGGGATATCAGTGCTTTCATTATAAGCTATCAAATTGATTTTAGAAGGGATGCCCTTGAGAAGTTTCGCAAGCGAAACCGCCTGTTCGACGCGGTCATTTATACCGGCAAGGAGGAGATATTCAAAGGTAATGCGCCTCCTGCGGGAAAGTCGATAATTTCGGCAGGCATCAATAAGCTGTGAAAGGGGATAACGAGCGTTAATCGGCATTATCATATCCCGGATCTTATCATTGGGTGCATTCAAGGAGACGGCAAGGCCTACATCAGTATCCTGCCCGAGACGCAATATCTCGGGAATCAGACCGCAGGTGGATAAGGTTATCCTACGCAACGAGAAGTTAAGTCCAAGGTCATCACCCAGTATATAGATGGACTTTAAGACATTCCCGTAGTTTGCAAGGGGCTCTCCCATGCCCATAAATACTATGTTTCTGAGCTGTTCCCTTTCTCCAGCATGTTCCAGGGCGGCGAACACCTGTCCCACGATCTCAGAGGGGACAAGGTGACGGCGAAAGCCCATCATGGCAGTATGACAAAATCTGCAACCCATGGCGCATCCGACCTGGCTGGATATGCAAAGGGTCTTGTAGCCCCGGTCAGGAATAACGACGCTCTCCACCACCAAACCATCCGGCAGTCTCCATGCCAGTTTGCAGGTGCCGTCAACAGAACGTTGCTTTGCGGCAAGCCTCAGGCTGGTCAGTACGCCCTCTTGGGAGATCTTTTCCCTCAGGGCCTTGGGGAAATCGGTCATCTGGGAGAAATCGCAAAATCCCGGCTTCCAAAGCCAGCTAAAGAGCTGACGGCCCCTGAAATCGGGCAGGCCCGTATCTCTTGCCCATATTTCGAGATCGCTTCGGCAAAGACTGCGAAAGTCAATCACGACAGCTCTTCCAAAAGCCTCCTGGCATCTTCAATCTCCGGGAATTCTTCTTTTGTGTTGATTGCCTTTCGGAGTTCCTCTTTTGCGGCATCGAACCTTTTCATCCCCTTTAAGGCTACAGCCAGGTGATAACGAATGGTAGGCTGATTCGGCCATCTCAGAATCGCCTCTTCAAGGTTAGACAAGGCGAGTTCGTAACTCCCCCTCTTTGTAAGTATCCAACCAACGGTATCCAGTATGGCCGGTTGCTCGGGGGTTGCGGCCTTGGCCTTCTGTGCATAAATAAAGGCCTTGTCCAGATCGCACTTTTTCTCCGTCAACAGCCATGCCAGATTATTTGCAGCCGGCGC
>Ga0190346_1000239_pt1 | contig 15838 bp, 16 predicted proteins | sample 48721345_MG_FD_161680 | JGI IMG/M metagenome (GOLD analysis project Ga0190346, IMG submission 161680) | Hydrothermal vent microbial mat bacterial communities from Southern Trench, Guaymas Basin, Mexico - 4872-13-4-5_MG | ecosystem: Environmental > Aquatic > Marine > Hydrothermal vents >... | reverse complement strand
GATTTTTCAGTAATCAAAGGCAAAAACAATGGATATTAAATTTTTACTCAAAAATTCAGTCAGGCTGCTGTTTAAAAGAAAAATCAGGTTTCAATTCGACCGCATCCCCTTGGAATCCCATTCTTTTTCATGGAAAAAAACCAAGAACCTGTTTCTTATAGGGATAAACAGACTCCTCCCGATAAGTCACGCCCTTGGATATCCTTATATGGCTCACATCTCCCCTTCAGGAATATGCAATCTGAGGTGCAAACTATGTCCCGTTCATAATCCGGAGACAAAAGGCAAGAGCCTCCTCCCGTTTCATACCTATAAGAAATTCATCGACGAAGCAGGAGATTACTTGATATACATCATACTCTGGAGCTGGGGAGAGCCGCTTCTCAATCCTGAATTTATTAAAATGACTCAATATGCGGAACAAAAGGGCATCCGCACGGTTACCAGCACCAATTTAAACAAATTTTCTAAAATTGATGCTCAAAAACTTGTTGAATCCGGACTGGACGCTCTCATTATTGCTGCGGACGGAACCACTCAAGAAACATATTCCAGATACAGAAAGGGAGGCAAACTGGAGAATGTCCTTTCCCATACCCGTGAAATCGTTGAAGCAAGGAGAAAATCCGGAAGCCGCAAACCTTTGCTCAATCTGCGTATGATCGTTTCCAAGGATAACGAAAACGAAATGGATGAATTCAGGCGAATTGCCCGGGACCTGGACGTAGATATGGTCAGTTTTAAGGCTTTTTCTACCCGGCAGTTAGGTTATTCTGATTCAAAACTCGACAGGAAGTACGCACCGGTTCAAAAAAAATACCGCTGGTACAGCTATCAAAAAGGATTTAAAGTCAGTCGTAAGCCGAAAAAATACTGGTGCCGTTTTCCCTGGACAAAGCCGACTCTTTTTCCTGACGGAATGATTACAAGCTGCGAATTTGATCTCAAGTATGAACATCCATTTGGAAATATAAACGAGAAAACATTTGATGAAATCTGGTTCAGCCCTGAGGTTGCGGACTTCAGAAAAAAGTTCCAGAAAAATAGAGACTCCTTTGATTTCTGTAAAGACTGTGTCTATGACTACAAGCTCATCCCGGGATGTGTCTTAGAATGGGAATTCATTGAAGATGACTGATAATAAATTTTTGGATAATGATCACTTTTCCGGAATATCCGTAATTATCATCACCTATAACGAAGAGAAGAATATAAAAGACTGTCTCAACTCCTTGCTTGAGCTGGATTATCCAAAGGACAGGTGTGAAGTTATTGTTGTTGATTCTTCAACGGACTCAACCCCGGAGATCGTCTCTGGATACAAAAATGTGAGGCTTATAAGAAGCAGGAAAGGATTCAGCCAACAGAGAAACATGGGATGGAAACAGGCTGTTTATAATATTACTGCGTTTGTCGATGCAGACACGATAGTGCCTTCAGAATATCTAAAAATCATCAATAAGGCATTTAAAAACATAGAGACAGCCGCTATCGGAGGAAACGCATATCCCCCTGAAAACACCAACCGTTTCGGGGTTTGGGCCGCCTGTGTGGGGCATCCGGCAGGAGGCGCTATGGGCTTTAAAGCGAATATGAAAAAAGGCCAAAAAAAGCCTCATTTCCTTCCTGGATGTAATTCCGCTTTTAGAAAAAATAGCTTGGAAGCTGTCAGTGGTTTTGATCCTGAATTTTACGATGGAGGAGAGGATGTCGATATCTCCCGCAGGATGCGAGAAAGAGGATTCTCTCTGGAATACATCCCTGAACTGACCGTGTATCATAAACCCAGAAACAGCTTAAAAAAATATATCCAGTGGAATATGGGAGTCGGTCGAACCAAATTCAATCTAAACCATCCCCCCTTATTCAAACTCATCTTTCAACCGAGCTTCCCGTTATGGAGCTTACTTCCCATCGCACTCATTTTTTTACTTTTCAATCATCCCTTTGTCCTGGCTGTCCTGGCCGTACTGGGATGGATTCTCTTTCTGATGACATTGTGTCTTTTTGCCAATCCCTATCCCCATCTTTTAAAGCAGAGGAAAAAAATCGGGATCAGCTTTCTATCCGTTTTCTTCATTGTTCCTGTCCTGATATATCTCCGTCAGGTTTCTATAAACATAGGGCAGCTTAAAAAATGGAGGATTGTGAGAAAAAAGCGGAAGCGCCCGTAAAGATCAAGCTTTATTCTGAAGAGCCCGGACTGAATATTCTGGATTAATTGACTGAATGAGGAGTGTGTGATAAACATAAGGTCGGTATCTTATTAAGACTGGCTCTTGAAAAGGGCAAGAATAATCCTTTGGAGAAGGCCAATGGAAAATACGCTTGTGACATACTTCACCCAAACCGAAAACACCAAAAAAGTGGCGGAATCCATATACAAGAACATAGAGGGTGACAAACAAATAATGCCTATCAGTGAAGTTCAAGAAGAAGACTTAGAAGATTATGACCTTATCTTTATCGGATTTCCGGTCCACTCGCACGGTGTGCCGTTTGCCACAGAGTCCTTTATAAAAAAAATCCCCTGAACACAGGGCCTGGACTGATATGGCTGCCTCAGCCGGCACTCATCCGGATGAACACGACCTTAGTGAAGCCGCATCTTTTGCAAAATGGATAATAACACTGGCTTCTCAGGATTGACAGTCAGATATTCTCCCTCTCTTACTTTGTCACCACTTCCCGTCCATTTGGAATTCAGCTCCGTCAAGCCAAAAACCTGAATTTGTGACTGAATCATGCTGGGCCTGTAAAAGGTCATAATGGAACTTCTCTTCTTCGAATATCTCCATAAATATTTTTTTGCTACGGGATCGTCCGTGTCATCCGCAGCATTATTGAAAAATTTTCGGCCGTTTATTTCCAGCACTATGGCGTCTTTCATAGCATCTTTTATTTGCTGACTGATCTCAGGCATGAGTCTTCTTCTTTTTTTTCTTTTTTGCTTTCATGCATTCAGAACAAATTCCATAATAACAGACCTGACACTCACTGATCAGGTGACCGTCTATTTCCTTGATTTCCATCTTTTTTTCAGGAAAGATGTCAATTATTCTCCCGCATTCCCTGCAAAAGAAATGGTCATGTGGTTTTGTGTTAGGATCAAAATTGACCTTATCAAATCCTATGGTCAACTGCTTTATCTCTTGAGCCTCATTTAATATCTTAAGAGTATTATAGACCGTTGCAAAGGATATCATCGGGTACTTCTTCTTTACCTCTGCGTACAGATCCGCAGCTGATGGGTGTTTTTGGTTTCCTTCAAGATGCTCTATGATCGCAAGCCTCTGAAGGGTCAGCTTAAATCCCTTTGATTTAAGATTGTTCAGACAGTCTGTAACACTTCTCATAACAAATACTCCAATCCTATCTTATTTCAAAATCCTTCATTTATCAATAATCATTTTAATTTAATAACAATTATTCAAAAAGAGGCGGACCTGATATGATCGGGCTCGCCTTGGGATCCATTGGATTTATCCGTGACTTTCAATTGCTCAGCAAGGTCATCCGAATTTTCAACAAATGCATTGAACCTATCAAGAAGATTCAGCCCTACCTCACTGAAAAAACTTCCGATGCCCATATTCAGTTTTTTCCTCAAAGCCTGTTTCTCTTTTCTGGCAAGTTCAATATTATTTGTAACTGTTTTAAATTTGTATTCATTTTAATTTACACGATACTTATTTCTTACCATCTTGTCAATGTTCCTTTATTATTCATAGAACCAAGGGGAAAAAGGGTGTTTTTTTGACCTTGACAGCTTCGTATGATATAAACATGTCTAAAATCATTTGTGACTTAATGCAACACGGTACTCTCATACTCGAAGACAGCTCAGAGTTTAGTGGCATCTCTTTTGGCAGCCCCATTTCCACATCAGGTGAACTCGTTTTTAACACCGGCATGGTGGGTTATAATGAATCTTTGACTGACCCCAGCTACAAAGGTCAAATACTTGTCCTGACTTACCCCTTAATCGGAAATTACGGAGTGCCTTCAAAGAAAAGAAAAAACAATTTATCTGTATACTTTGAATCCAAAAAAATTCATGCCTCAGGTCTCATCGTGTCAGACTATTCAAATGAATTCCACCACTTCGAGGCAGCCCAAAGCCTGTCATCCTGGCTGATGGAAGAAAACATACCTGCCTTAACAGGAATTGACACCAGAGCTTTGACTAAAATTCTAAGAGAAAGAGGAACCATGCTGGGTAAGATCATCCTCAACGGAGATGTGGACTTTTATGACCCGAATAAAGACAATGTTGTAGAGAAAGTGAGCATAAGAGAACCTGTTGAATACAATAAAAAGGGGACCATCAAACTGATCGTCATTGACTGCGGTGTCAAAAACAGTATCCTCCGAAGCTTTATAAAAAGAGACTGCTGTGTTCTCAGGGTTCCTTATGATTATGACTTCTTTTCCCATTCTTTTGATGGAGTTATCATTTCAAATGGCCCCGGCAACCCGAAAATGGTCAAACAAGTCATTGGAAGGGTAAAGAAATGCATTGAAAAAGAAATCCCTGTTTTCGGGATATGCTTGGGAAACCAGATTCTGGCATTAGCTGCTGGAGCAAACACCTATAAACTCAAATACGGGCACAGGAGTCAAAACCAGCCCTGCCTTCAAGCTGGGACCAAACGCTGCTATATCACATCCCAGAATCACGGCTTTTCTGTTGATACAAAGACTCTTCCCCCTGACTGGCTGCCCTGGTTCACAAACATCAATGATAATACGAATGAAGGAATCAAGCACAGAACACTTCCTTTTATGTCAGTCCAATTCCATCCTGAACATTCGCCCGGCCCAGTGGATACAGAATTTATTTTTAATGAATTCTTAGAGGTATTGAAGCCTTGAAAAAAGTCCTTCTGCTCGGGAGCGGCGCCCTGCAAATAGGGCAGGCCGGAGAATTCGATTACTCCGGAAGCCAGGCCATCAAAGCCCTTAAAGAGGAAAAGATCACTGTCATCCTTATCAATCCGAACATCGCCACGATCCAAACATCGGACTATCTGGCAGATAAGATATATTTTCTCCCTGTAACTCCTTATTTTGTTGAGAAAGTAATACAGAAAGAAAAGCCCGATGGAATCCTCCTTAGTTTCGGAGGGCAGACAGCACTCAACTGTGGGGTGGAGCTTTATAAAAAAGGAATTCTTGAAAAATACAGGCTCAAAGTCCTGGGCACATCAATAAAATCCGTGATGGATTGTGAGGACAGAAAACTTTTTTCCAAACGTCTTAACAAGATCAAATTAAAAATTCCAAGGAGCATAGCTGTTAACTCTTTGGAGCAGGCCCTTAAGGCAGCAAAAAAAATCGGTTACCCTGTGATCGCACGAATCGCCTATGCACTTGGAGGCTTGGGCTCAAGCCTTTCCTTTAATGAAGAAGACCTCAGGAGGAGAGTGCTTAAAGCTTTTTGCTTCACTCCCCAGATCTTGATTGAGGAATATCTTGAAGGATGGCAGGAGATCGAATACGAGGTAGTGAGAGACAATCAGGATAACTGCATTACCGTATGTAATATGGAAAATTTTGACCCAATGGGTATTCATACCGGAGAGAGTATTGTGGTTGCTCCTTCTCAAACCCTTAATGACCGCGAATACCATAAACTGAGAAATATTTCCATCCAGGTCATACGCAATCTAAATATTATCGGTGAATGCAATATCCAATTCGCACTTAACAAAAATATGGGAGAATACAGGATCATTGAAGTCAATCCCCGGTTATCCCGAAGCAGTGCTCTGGCTTCCAAAGCGACCGGGTATCCTCTCGCATTCATCGCTGCCAAGCTTGCATTGGGATATTCCCTCATAGACCTGCCCAACTCCATCACAAAAACAACAAAAGCATGCTTTGAACCAGCCCTGGATTATGTAGTGGTCAAAATACCGAGATGGGACCTGACTAAATTCAAACGCGCGTCAAATAAAATCGGAAGCGAGATGAAAAGTGTGGGCGAAGTGATGGCCATTGGAAGAAATTTTGAGGAAGCCCTGCAAAAAGCCCTACGAATGCTGCAGGTCGGTGTATACGGCCTGGTATGTAATGATATGCATTTTGAAAATGTGAAAAAAGAACTTAAAAACCCCACAGACAAGCGGATATTTGCTATAGCCGAAGCCATACATACGGTTCCTATTAAAGAAATCCAGAGACTCACCCAAATAAATCCCTGGTTTTTATATAAAATCAAAAATATTGTTGACCTGCACCGAAAACTTACCGGTTCTACATTCCGTCATCTTCCTAAAGAGCTTCTTCTCCACAGCAAAATGCTCGGCTTCTCCGATAAGCAGATCGCACTTATATTTGGAAAAGAAGAACTGGACGTCCGTGAGTTAAGAAAAAAATTCTCTCTTTATCCGTCTGTCAAACAGATCGACACCCTAGCTGCCGAGTATCCTGCCCGGACGAATTACTTATACCTTACATACAACAGCAAGGAAGATGACATCGAATTCAGAGACAAAAATAATGTCATTGTTCTTGGTTCAGGCTCTTACAGAATCGGCTCTTCCGTTGAATTCGACTGGTGCTGTGTGAATACCGTCATAAGCCTTAGGTCCCTTGGATACAAAACCATAATGATCAACTACAATCCTGAAACCGTAAGCACTGATTATGACATCTGCCACCGTCTTTATTTTGATGAACTGAGTTTTGAAACAGTGGCAGATATCTATGAAAAAGAGAATCCCAAAGGAATCATCATTTCAATGGGGGGGCAGATCCCTAATAATATTGCCACCAAGTGCGCTCACTACGGAATCAATGTTCTGGGCACATCACCCGAAAACATAGATAATGCGGAAAACCGCCATAAATTCTCCTCTCTCCTGGATAAGCTCGGCATAGACCAGCCTGCATGGAAGGAACTCACCAACATCGATGAAGCTAAAGGTTTTGCTCAAAGTGTGGGATATCCCGTCCTCATCAGGCCAAGTTATGTATTAAGCGGGGCCGCTATGTCAGTGGCTTTGAATGCCAGCGAATTAGTGAGCTACCTGCGGAGAGCATCTGAGGTCAGCCCTGAATACCCTGTCATCATCAGCAAATTCATTGAAAATGCCAAAGAAATAGAGCTTGACGGAGTGGCAAAAAAAGGGGAGCTTTTTGTTTATGCCATATGCGAACACGTTGAAAATGCCGGAGTGCATTCCGGGGATGCCACCATGGTTCTACCTCCACAGAGGACCTATTTGGAAACGACACGCAGGATGAAAAAAATCACAAGAAAAATCGTAAGAGCCCTGGAGATAAACGGGCCGTTCAATATCCAATTCATAGCCAAAGATAATATGGTTAAAGTCATAGAATGCAACCTGCGTGCCTCAAGGTCCTTCCCTTTTGTCTCAAAAATATTCAAACTCAATTTTGTTGAACTGGCAACAAAACTCATAATGGGATTAGACCTCCCGACAATTGATAAATCCTGCTTTGAACTGGATTATGTGGGAGTTAAAGCGCCTCAATTCTCATTCACCCGTATCAAAGGGGCTGACCCTGTGCTCAGCGTTGAGATGGCATCAACGGGAGAGGTGGCTTGTATTGGAGATAATTTTGAAGAGGCATTTTTAAAAGCTCTGCTTTCTGTGGGATATGACTATCCAAAAAGAAACATTCTGCTCTCCACAGGACCTTTTGAAAGCAAAGCCCGGTTTTTACCAGAGGCAAAAAAGCTCATGGATCTGGGGTTTAATCTGTACGCTACACGAGGCACGGCTGACTATCTTCAGTACAACGGTATTGAATCAAAAGTACTGTACTGGCCTCTTCAAAAAAAAGAACCGAATATACTATCCTTTATCGAGCAGAGAAAACTCGATCTCATCATTAATATTCCCAAGAGCATTGAAGAAAAAGAACTGACAAACGATTATATAATAAGGAGGAAATCTGTCGATTTCAATATTCCCATAATTACAAACCTTGAGTTCGCTGAACGTTTTATTGACGCTATTTCAAAAATCGAACTGAATGACCTGGCAGTCAAGCCCTGGGATGAATACTGATCAAGACCTGAGACAATGCATGGAAGCCTTTTAAAGCCTATAATACTTAAAAGAAAAATTGACTTATTTATGTTAGAATATATGCTTATAATATAATCAAAGAAAATGGCACAAGATCAATTAAAAACAGCAGAACGAACGAAAGTCCTCGTCGTTGAAGATGAAATCATAGTAGCCAGAGATATCTGCAATATGCTTCAGAGTCTGGGTTATAAAGCCATCAGTGTAGCCTCCTCTTCTGAAGAGGCTGTTAAAACAGCACAAAAGGAATCTCCTCATATCGTTCTTATGGATATTATGCTCAAGGGAAAAATGAATGGAGTGGAAGCCGCTGGCTTTATCTACACACAGCTCAATATACCAGTTGTTTACCTCACTTCCTATTCAGATGAAAACACTATCCAAAAAGCTAAAAAAACAGAACCCTTCGGCTATCTCTTAAAACCATTCGAAGAACACGATCTGCAGACAACGATTGAAATCGCTCTGTATAAATTCTCTATGGAAAAAAAGCTTAAGAGAAGGGAAAAGTGGTTGTCCACGATCCTCAAAAACATCGGAGACGGAGTCATTGCCACGGATAAAAATGGAAAAGTCAATTTTATGAATGAGCGGGGAGCAGAAATAACCGGCTGGAAACTTGATGATGCTTTTAATAAAAACCTAAGGGAAATCTATCCCATATTCAGCGAAAAAACAGACATCTCCCTAATAATACCTGTTGAGAAGATTTTAGAAGGGAAAAGGACCCGGATCCATCATGAAGTCATGCTCCACTCAAAATCAGGAGCCAAGGTCCCCATTTACCAAAACGTCAATCCTATCCAGGATGAAGGAGGCAAGACAACGGGTCTTGTGGTCACTTTCTCAGACATCACCCAGCGCAAGAAAGCGGAAAAACAAATAAAAAAAAGCTTGGAAAATCAAAGAGAGGTTATAGAAGGGGTCGCTCAGGCTATGGCCTTCACCATAGAAACACGAGACCCCTATACGGCCGGCCATCAACGCCGTGTCACAACACTGGCAGTTAGAATAGCAAAAGAGATGAAGCTTGAACAGGATAAAATAGAAGGAATACGCATGGCAAGCACACTCCATGACATAGGAAAAATCTATATTCCTGCGGAGATACTGAGCAAACCGGGCAAAATCTCAGAAGTGGAGCACAACATGATCAAGACCCACCCTAAAGTGGGAGCTGATATTCTTAAAAGCATCGAATTTCCATGGCCTGTTTCTGACATCGTGAGGCAGCATCACGAACGAATGGACGGAAGCGGGTATCCTGACGGCCTTTCCGGGGAAGAAATCCTCATCGAAGCGAGGATTCTGGCTGTGGCCGATGTTATAGAAGCCATGGCATCTCACCGACCATATAGAGCCGCATTGAGTCTTGAGGATGCCTTGAATGAAATCAGAAGAAATAAAGGAATCCTCTATGATGAAAAAGCAGCTGAAGCGGCCATTAAAGTCTGCAGTGAAGAGGACTTTCATTTCAGTTGATTCTGAATCCTTGGGGAACAAACAGCTATGAAGAGATACTCAATCACTTTGCTGTTAGTGGGATCCATAGTCTTTGCTATCGGCGGCTTCGTGGGTTTTATTATCCTTTTTATTCCGGACTTTAATATGTACTGGCTCATCCTGTCCCCTATCATCCTTGCTTTTTATGAAGCCCCTGCTGTTTTACTGTACCGGCTTTATAAAAAACACAAAAAAAAGAATAACTGATTTTTACGTTCCTGAGTTATTCATAGCGGAGACATTCAACAATATCCAGCTTCATGGCCCTCAGCGCAGGCGTTAAACCCGCTACAAAACCTGCAATCACCATAAAAAAAGCAGTGATCACGGATGTAAGCAGGGAATTCTCCGGTGAAAAAAGCATCATAAGCTGTGGACTCTGGGTTCTCAGGGCTTCCACAAGAACGGACAAACCAGCATTCAATCCCAGTCCGATCCCTAATCCGATCAGACCTCCGATAAAAATCAAAGCAAATGCCTCGACAAAAAGCTGAAAGAATATATGTTTTTTTAAGGCTCCTATCGCTCTGCGGATTCCGATTTCTCTTGTGCGCTGGGTCACGACAAAAAACATGATATTCATCACTCCTACTCCCCCTATCATCAGTGTGATTACTCCCACTCCCCCTAAAAAGATCTGAAGCCCCAGAACAATATAATTTATAAAATCCATGCCTTCCAACTGGCTCCATATATAGAGAGCATCCTCATCGCCAGCATCAAACCGGTGGAGCCTGGAAAGACTTTTTCTGATCTCCCGCTCTGTTTCATCAAAGCGATTCTTATCGACAGGAGAGACCAGAACGCGCGACAGGTACTTATTACCGCTGAAGTCCTTCAAAGCAGTAGTGAACGGGATGAGTATTTTTTCATCATCCAAAGAGTTATTGATAGATAATTGGTATCCTTTTGTTTCAGCGGTTCCGATGACCCGGTACCGAATCCCGCTCACACTGACATATTCCCCAGATATATCTTTGGTCCGGCTTCCAAAAAGCCTTTCTTGAATGGTGGCTCCCAGGAAACACACTCTCTCTCTGCGTTCTATATCTCCTTGATTGATAAATCTCCCCCTGCTGACTATATAGTTTCTCATCGTTAATGTATCCGGAACCACTCCAAGGGTGTGCACCGCCCTGCTTTCATTCCTGTACTTGACCACAAGGTTTCCGCAGTCATATTCCGGCAGAGCCCTTTCTATTTCATAAGGAAAGGAGTTAAGGGCCCTGACATCCTTCTCTGTCAATCTTACTCTCCGGGCTTGTCTGAAAGAGCCTCTCTCACTCTTCACCCGGCCTCCACTGATATATATGGTCTTTTCACCCATTTTGCCGAATTCACGCTCGAAAAAATTCTGAAATCCTGTTCCGAATCCTGTCAGGATGATAATAGCAGCAATCCCCCAGAATATGCCGAACATGGTAAGGAAACTCCGGGACTTGCTGGTCCGGATTTCCAATACGGCTTGGCCGATCAGCTCTCCCGTCAGAGTACGGGAAGTCCAGAGCGGTTTTGGTTCTTTCTTGCCTGAAACAGTCTCTCCACGTTCATACTGAAGCGCTTTTGCCGGTTCCATCTCAGCCGCATTTCTTGCCGGGATATAACCGGACAGAATACCGGTTAAAATCATCACAAAGACAACGATTAACGACAGTTCAATGGAATTCTGAGGAAGAGGAATAGATGGGGGCAGAGGCAAGAGATTTATCGCACCCAACAGAGCGGAGCCAAGAAGAAAACCAATGAGGCCCCCGAGCATGGTGATAAACAGGGCTTCCGCCAGAAAATGAAGCCTTATATCCCTTTTTCTAGCTCCCACGGCTTTGCGGATTCCGATTTCATGGATCCGCTCCTGCACTGATACCAGCATGATGTTCATCACCCCGACTCCTCCTACAAAAAGAGTCACAACACCGATCAAACCAAGGAGGATATTCAGCCCAAGGGCTAAAATGTTGAACATCTTTTCAAAAAAAGCAAATTCAAAAATCATCAACGCTTCACTATCCTCTGGATCAAAGTTGTGGCGTTCTGCGAGAAGGCTGCGGATTTCAGAGACAACCTGCCCGGATTTGATGTTTTCTTTTGGAGTTACAAAAATAAGATCCAGGCTTTTCCCATCTCCCCACAGCTGCTGGGCCGTGCTGAGAGGGATGAGGATCTGGTCATCATGACGGCTGTTTATTGTGGAAGCCTGCAGTTCCTTTTCCACTGCCAGACCCACCACATGAAAAGTCACTCCCCGGATCTTCATCTTGCTGCCAACCGGATTGGAATCCTCTCCAAAGAGCTGTTTCCTGACATTATTCCCGATAAAAGCAAACCGCCTTCGGTTTTTTATATCATATTCAGAAATAAAGCGCCCCTTGGCCACTTCCCAGTTGTTCATCTCCTTGGCCGCAGGTATCACTCCGCGTATATTGTACTGCCTGGACTCATTTTCAACCTTTACATAATACCACCTCATCACCTGCGGATTTATTTCCTGGACTGAAGGGCATTGGATCCGGATAGCTTCAATATCTTTCATCTCAGGTATGATCGGCCTTCCCGTTTTGTATCCCCCCACTCCAATGGAAGTATGGCCGGGCAAAAAAACCACCAGATCTTCTCCTATCTTACTCATCCCCTCCCACATTAGATCGCGAAATCCAAATCCCCATCCAAGGAGAATCATAATAGCCATGATTCCCCAGATAATTCCGAAAAGGGTGAGCGTACTTCGAAGACGGTGAGCCTTCAGGTCTGTGACAGCCTGTCTTATCACTTCATTTAAAAGCATTTCCTTCTCTTTTTAAAGGGAAATCCCAGCAGATTCTCATTAACGACTATCTCGGAAGAATAACGACCTGTCCCTCTTTGAGACCTGAGAGGACCTCTGTAAAAAGGCCATCCGAGATGCCTCTCTCAATCTCTACCTTACGCAGTCCCTCCTCAACAGTACTATCCTCCACATTCACAAAAGTCTTGCCCTCTTCATATATGACAGCTCCTTCAGGAATCAGAAGAATGTCCTTATGCTCTTCAAGAATGATCTCTGCATCCGCTGACATACCCACTCTCAATCTGTCCTCAGGGTCATCAACAGTGGCTCTTATCTCAAAATTTATAATTTCTTCCTGCTCCCTTCCCTGGGGGCTTATTTGGATCAATTGGGCGCCAAAATGCTCATCAGAATAAGCCTCCACAAAGATTCTGGCCGGAAGGCCAAGGCAGACTTTTGCGATATCTGCCTCATCCACATCTCCGCGGAACTGTTTCTCTGAAACATCAGCAAGCGTCATTATAACCGTCCCTCCATAAGCCGAAGATACCGGAATGACAGCTCCCCCTTTGTCAGTATCCCGGGAAAGCACAATTCCGGAAATAGGAGCTTTTAATGTCATGCTGTTGATGGCCTCTCTTGCCTCTGTTTCTATTTGCTTTTTATCTTCATCATTCAGTTCAATTCCCTCAATAAGTTCGGACAAATCCGCTCCCTGCTCTAACACCCGAAGTTGGGCCATGGAAGCATAAAAACGCGCCTGAGCTGTTCTGTAAGCTGCTTTGGTCTGGTCATATTCCTCTGCCGAAATGAGTTCGCTTTCAAAAAGTTCTTTGCTTCTAAGGTATCTTTTCTCGGATGCCTCTTTATCAAAGGCTGCTGCTTTAACTTCTGTTCTTGCCTGCACCAGTTCCACAGGGGTGGCCTGCGGCACTATGTCAACGAGCTTCTGACCCACACTGACATGATCCCCTTCCTCAACATAAAAATGCTTTACAATACCTCCTATTTTTGATTTGACCTCGGCCTTAAAAAGAGCTTCAATTTTACCGGTGGCGACCACGGTCCTGGAAATATTCCCTTTCTCCACTTTGGCTGTGTTTTCCGTCTGAATATCGCTCTTCTTCCGGCAGCTCTTTAAAGCCAGAAAAACGAGACCCATAACAATGATGAAAACCAGAATGGTTATAATGACTTTCTTCATAAGCGGTTGCTCCTTTATGTGTTTTCACATTTTTTTTAAAAGCCGTCTCCGACCAAAATCCACACTCAAAGCCAGAAATGTTTCAGGGATTCCTGTCTCCATACAAACAAATGCCTCTCTTATTAATACGTATTGAAGTCTTTTTTAGTTCTTTTTTTTTGCTTTGACGATACACTATCCAGCGTAGTAGATTCTCAGGCTCCGTATTAAAGGCGTTCAGGCAGATGATGATACAATCCAGGTTTGTTAACAGGAATATATTCCATTCCTGATTTTAAATGGGTATCCTCTTCCGGTCAAAACATTCTTATAGCTAAGAAACGAATGGGACCTCATGAAAAAAAGATAGAAAAAAACGCTCCCGACGGGATTTGAACCCGTGTCGCCGCCTTGAAAGAAAGGCTTCAACAGCATTATGAATATCTTTGCTGTCCGCATGAAGGTAAATCTCTGTGGTTTTAACACTGGCATGACCAAGCAGTTCTTTAATCCGGTTGAGGTCAACACCGGCCAAGGCAAGCCGGGATCCAAAGGTTCTTCTCAGGTCATGGAATCTAAGGTTCTTGATGTTTGCTGCTTTACAGGCTGAGTCCCAGCTTTTTCTAACAGTCTTAAATGGTTTTCCAGTTTTTGAACTAGTAAATAGAAAATGAGAGTTATTGTTTTCTTCTTTCCATTTGATAAGCTTTTCAAATAACCTGGAATTGATAGGAACTTTCCGGGGTTTCCCGGATTTGCTCTTCTTGATAAGAATGGTTCTTCCCTCTAGATCAATATCTTCCCATTTCAGATTCAATATTTCTCCTCTTCTCATCCCTGTATTAAGAGCAAAAATTATGATCTGTCTTAACTTCTTGTTTGCCGATTTTAATAACCGCACTTCATCATCATGATTCAATACACGGTCTCTTCTTGCTTCAGCCTCTGAATACATCCTTACTCTCCTTACAGGGTTTGATTGAGCGTAGCCCCACGTCATGGCTATATTGAACATACGCTTTAGAACACGCAAATAAGTGTTTATCGTTGAATGAGTCACGAACTGCACCCCAAAATTCGAACCACCTGTAGTGCTAAGATTTTCGTGCTATAATAGGCATTATCAGAGCGAAAGAGAAGCCCTTTTGAGGAGGCTGATGATGTCTGGCAAATATGGGAAACGGTATACCCCAAAATTTAAGTTTCAAGTCGTCATGGAAGTCATCAAGAGTTCAAAAGCGATCGCCCAGATTGCTCGGGGCTATGGTGTCCATCCGATTACGATTCACAAATGGAAGAAAAAGTTTGAAAAGAAAGGTCCCGGGATATTCGGACAGAAAACAACCATTCATGAATATGAGAGGAAAATCCGGGAACTTGAACAACTAATCGGTCATAAGGAGGTTGAGATAGGCAAGGCTTCATCCTGAATACGGCTACAGACGGACGACTTCTGAGCTTGAAGACCAGGGTTTTGCTGTCAACCATAAGGTGCATAGGCACTGGCATTTATCTGTGCTCAGGAAAGTAAGGCCGGCGAATCGAAGATATAATCATTCACCATGATCAAGATGGAGTCTATAGAAGTTACAGATGGCTTCGTGAAGTTGTCGTGAACTGTAAAGCCCTTATTTCTTATTCTGAGGATGGAGCCAAGGGAAATGTTCATATGGAATCTTTCAATGGCAGGTTCAAAGTTGAGAACCGTTTGATTTTCTGGGAACTGGATGATATTACAGAATTGAAAAAGGTTGTAGATAAGAGGATACGGTATTATAATTTTGTTCGCAGACATTCGACGCTTGGAAACAAGTCGCCGATAAAATATTTAAAAGAGAAGGGCAAATTATCCCTCTGAAATGTTAGCGAAAATTAGCCTCTTAAGTGGTACTAAAAACGGGGGTCATATCCTATGGACCTAAACAGCGCTATGAAAAGAAGGACTTTTTTGAAAGGAATGCTTGCTGGGGGACTAAGTTTAGCCCTTGCAGGTGGAGTAAATTCAGCTACTCCTAAGAATAAATTAGAATATGCTGCTTCTGAGTTGTCTTCTTTAGAAACCCCAGATTCTGTTTCAAGACTGTTACGTAACTTTTAAAATAGACATTGGGAACACAAAAGTAGACATATTGATAATGAGTATTACCGATATCCTGGACCGGCTCTTCCATAAAGCCCATATCTTCAATATCGATGGCCAAAGCTATCGTTTGAAAAACTTTAATAAATTATTCCAAACCAAAAACAAAAAGGGAACTTAAAAGAAATGACCTTGAATTTAGGGCCTTCTCAGCATGCCAAACTCGTAAAAGTATGCGCCGATTC
>Ga0190346_1000238_pt1 | contig 15869 bp, 14 predicted proteins | sample 48721345_MG_FD_161680 | JGI IMG/M metagenome (GOLD analysis project Ga0190346, IMG submission 161680) | Hydrothermal vent microbial mat bacterial communities from Southern Trench, Guaymas Basin, Mexico - 4872-13-4-5_MG | ecosystem: Environmental > Aquatic > Marine > Hydrothermal vents >... | reverse complement strand
TGGTTGTTTTTGAAGGCAAAAACGAAGCCTTAGCCTGCGATCAAAAAATAAATCTTCTGAAAAAAGAGTTGGGCTGGAATGAAAATGATGAATTTCATTTTAAAAGAAATTCTGATAAAGCGCGCAGGGCATTTTTACAGGCGGTAGCGCCATACAATTTTTTCTATTATGGCATAGCGATAAATAAAGATCCCAAAAAACTGTGGAGCGATGGATTTAAAGATAAGAAATCGTTTTATAAATATACCTGCGGATTAGTTTTTCAAAACGCAAAAGATAAACTGGAAAATTCTACGGTAGTAATTGACGAATCCGGCAGTTTGGATTTCAAAAGACAGATAGCAAGGTATTTAAGGAAAAGAATTAATGAGAAAAATAATCGTTTGATTAAAAAAGTAAAAATGCAAAGATCCTGTAGCAACAATCTATTACAGTTAGCCGATTATGTCGCCAGTGTGATAAACAGATCAATACAAAATCGCAAGAAATATTCTGTTGAATATAGAAAAATTATTGCCCATAGGGAAATTTATGTGCAGGTTTGGCCAAAATAAAACTCCCAAGCCTATCCCTTGCGGGAACGCGGCGATAAACGCCACAGTTCAGCTTGGAAGCAATTCCATCTTAATAATACCAGATAACAAATGGTTGTCAAGGGACAAAAATGTTTTTGATATTCAACAAGGGGTGGGGATTGTTTTGATGGTAAAATTGGGAAAATAAATCACTTTGAATTAAAAAATATCCTTTTTGCCATTTCGAACGGAACCCCAATATTTATCGGGAAAGAGAAAAAATCCCCTGAATAACATAAGTTTCAATAATAACATTAAAGGGATTCATCATCTATCAACTCGGAATGACAAAAATTATCATTATATCCTGTCATTCCGGAAAATTTCGGAGCGATAGCGGAGAAATTTATCCGGAATCCAGGTGAAAAAATGAGAATGATGATTTTCTAAAGAAAGTTAAAAAACGTTTATTGCCTTTCTGTAATATTTTTTAAACACAATGTTCAGAGTATTTGCGCCTGGATTCCCGCTTTCGCGGGAATGACAAGAGAGAGTAAGGATTATTTGATGGTTAAATTGGGAAAATAAAAAATTATGGAAAAAAATAATATACTTCAAAAAATTAAACATTTTGAAAATTATATAAATTATTTTTTGATAGAAATTAAAAAAGAACATCCATTATTAGTTTCAGTATTAGTTGGTTTTATTGCTTTATTGCTTTGGTATATTTACAATAGGAATTTTGAGGTACTTGTACAGATTTTTATTTTTGTTGCAATTTTATGGTACAGCTTTGAGACACGAACTGTCAAAAAGGCAATGGTTTTTCAAAATGAATTAAAGCAAAGACCAATAATCGATTTATATTTGAGAGATAATAAAAACGAATTTGATAAAAAAGAATGGTTTGTACTAAGAAACATTGGCAAGGGTGTGGCCTATAATATTGAAGTTGAGCCGATAATTTTAAACGAATATAAATATCAATTTTATTTTGAGCAAGTTAATCATATCTTGGCTCCATTAAAAGACGAGAAAAAATTATCAATGGTTACAAAAATAAAAGATGGCATAATAATGCACGGTCTTGAAAATTTTAAAAATGAAATTTCAAAACAAAAAGAAGAAAGAAAATTTGCTGTTTTTTTAATTAGCTACAAAAATATAAAAAACAAATCTTTTTATTCTGTATTCAAATTTTATAATAGATTGAAATTGCCTATAGGCAACGGTGAATTTTTTATAGAATTTATAAAAAATGCTGAGGGAAATATTAAAAAAGAAATAGCATATGAGTTTTGCAAAAATAAACAACTAAAAGATTCAAATTTTAGATAAAGATATTAAATATGGACAAAAATAATAATCAAGCAAAAATCAAATACTTTGACCTCTATGGACTAAGAAAAGAAAAAGGGGAATTTCTTGAGAGTCATAATGTCAAAAATACCAAGTGGCGAGAGCTTGAATTGAAAGAGCCGAATTTTTGGTTTGTGCCGAAGGATATGAAAGGGGAGAGGTTGTATAAAAAATTTATTTCAGTGAAAGATATTTTTGAAAAATATAATGCTGGAATCGCGACAGGGAAAGATGAGGTTCTAGTTAATTTTGATAAGCAAGCGTTGATAAGAAAATTGGCGGTTTATGATAAAGATGTTTTTGAGATGACGATGCAAGGATATAAAGTTGACAAAAGGCTTGTTAAAAAATGGTATGAAGAACTTAAAAATAAAAATATTGAAAATCAAATAAAAACTTATAGTTATAGACCGTTTGATAATCGGTTTGTGATTTACAATAACGGAATTTTACAAAGAGCAAGAACTGTAATAATGAATAACTTTTTGAAAGATAATTTAGGATTTATCTTTAGAAAAAATATAACAAAGAAATGGTATCATGCTTTTATCGCCAATAATATAATTGACGGCAATTATCTAGAAGCAAGGACTTATGTTTTCCCCCTCTATCTCTACAACACATCCATCTATGCTCCAAAAAAGGAAGAAACAAAATCTTCCTATAAAAATCTGATGCTGTTTGACAAACCGAAAGAAAAAGAATCAAATATAAAAACTGAAATTATTGAAAAACTGTCAAAAGCTTATAAAAAGGAAATTGCGCCGAAGGAGATATTTTATTATATTTACGCTGTTTTGTATTCCAATATTTACCGCAAAAAATACAACGAATTTTTAAAAATTGATTTTCCTAAAATTCCATTTGCGAAAGACGCCAAACTTTTTAATAAAATTTCTAAATTAGGTAAAAATTTGGCAGATCTGCATTTATTAAAATCAGAAAAATTAGAAAATAATAAAAGCGTCAAATTTCCATCTGTCGGCGATAACAAAGCAGAAAAGCGGGAATATAAAGACAATAAAATTTATATCAACGACAAGCAGTATTTCACGGGAATAACACCGGAAGTTTGGAATTACCACATTGGCGGTTATCAGGTTTTAGACAAGTGGCTCAAAGACAGAAAGGAGAAAAATTTATCCCGCGAAGAAATTGATCACTATTTAAAAATTATCACGGCTTTAAAAATGACAATAAAATTTCAGAAAGAGATTGATGAGTTATATGGTGGGATTGAGAAAAGTTTGATTTTATAGAAGTTGATTAATTCACTGGTTCCATAGGGTCTGCTGATTTTCATCTAATTTTTATAAAAAGAGATAAATTCAGAAAATATTAAAAAAATAATTTAGCTTGTTATTCTTATATCTTGGACTGACAAACGCAGCGCAGCGGAGTTTGTTATTCTTATCCGCTGAAATAACGCTGAAAAGTATCAGCGCAACTTCAGCGTAATGTCAGCGGATATAACACACTCCGCTATCGCTGCGTGTGTCAGTCCAAGTTTAATAATTCCAAAATCCAAATGGGGAATAACCGGAAATCCCCCCAGCTCCCCTTGTCAGGGGGAAGGGGAGGAACAATTGGAGAAAATCAGCAGACCCTACATAGTGGCGATGACCATGTGAAGCCGTTAGGAATAATTGGTAAAATAGCTGTAAACAATGCTCTTATATCTCAAACCATTTTTAATAGCGTTTGTTTTGTCTCTTGTTTTAACAAGGGCTCTTATTAAATTTGGAGACAAATACAAGCTATATGACAAAATAAAGAAAGAGAAAATCCACAGAAAAAATATTGCCAGATTTGGCGGCGTCGCTATTATAATTTCTTTTTTAACGGCTGTTTTTCTAAGCGGCGATCTTCAGTTTGATAATCTAAAATGGGGGATAGTTGCTTCTTCTTTGTTAATCTTGTTTTTTGGAATTTTTGACGATTTAAAAAATTTATCGTGGAAAAAACAATTATTAGGGCAAATTGCTGTGGTCGCTATAATGATTTATGCCGGACTAAGCGTTGATTATATCGCCAATCCGTTTGGAGGCAACGAGTTTAGATTAGATCAGTTGCAGTATTCAATATTCAATATTCAGTATTCAGTTCTCAGCTCGCTATTTATATTATTTTGGATTATCGGATTTATGAATGTGATGAATTGGCTGGACGGACTTGACGGGCTGGCGGGCGGGGTTGGATTTATCGGCGCGATAACTCTGTTTTTTTTAAGTATTTCTCACTTGGTAAATCAGCCGCCGCTGGGAATAATTTCCATAGCTCTCACTGGCGCGGTTTTGGGATTTTTGTTTTTTAATTTTCATCCGGCGAAAATTTTTATGGGCACGAGCGGGTCTATGTTTTTGGGATTTACGCTTGCCGTCATCGCGATATTTTCCGGCGGAAAAATTGCCACCGCGCTTCTCGTGATGGGGTTTCCGATTTTGGACGCCGTTTGGGTGACGGCAAGGAGAATAAAAAATAAAAAGTCGCCGTTTCAGGGAGATAAATCGCATTTTCATTATCGGCTTTTGGAATTAGGATGGTCGCAAAAAAAAGCGGTTTTGTTTGTTTATTTAATATGTCTGATGTTTGGAATTTCCGCGCTTGTTTTTCAAAGCGTTGGCAAAGTTTTAGCGCTTGTAGTTTTATTTATTTTAATGGTTATGGTTGTTTTTGGAGTGGAGTTAAGGAGGAAAAAAAATGGCGAATGATTTATTGTTATTGCTGGAATTATTAACTGGAATCCTGACGAAAGTCAGGAAGAATTGCTCTATTTTTTGATGTCCTGACTTTTGTCAGGACTCCAGTTTTTCTCTTGACATAAAAACCGTTGGCTGGTAGTATTTCTATATAAGAGTAGCTTGCAAAACTTTTTTAAATACAATTAATCACCAAAATTATGATTGCGGTTGTGAAAACTGGGGGAAAGCAATATAAAGTTTCTCCGAAAAGTAAATTAAAAATTGAAAAAATCAAAGGCGATGAAGGGGCAAAAGTTATTTTTGATGAAGTTCTTCTCACTTCTTCGAAAGACGGCAACAATGTTAATATTGGAAATCCGATGATTAAAGACGCTAAAGTTGAAGCGAAAATACTAAAACAGGGAAGAGCGAAGAAAATTGAAATTGTGAAGCATAAAGCGAAAAAGAGATACAACAGAAAAGCGGGACACAGACAACTTTTCACGGAAGTTGAAGTTGAGAAAATTGTAACAGCGTAAAATTTTCGGACTCAAAAAAGACCTTGTGGGAATAAGGTCTTTTTTGTATTTATAATTTACACATTTGTTTTTATTCTGTCATTCCTGCGAAAGCAGGAATCTACTGCTACATTTACTTTATAAAAAGTCAAGTGCTGAGTGGATTCCTGCCTGTGCGGAAATGACAAATAACTATCTTGCATTACTCTCCGCTATTTTTTCCAGAATCTCAAAAACTTTTTCATTAATAAGCGCGCTGGCGGTATGTTCTTTAAATTTTTCCATATCTAAATTTTTTCTGATTTCTTCTTCATTCGGATAAAATTTTAAGGTCTGATTTACTCTTTCTTCCACTTCATTGTCTTCTATTTTTATTTTCTCTTTAATTGATATTTCTCTAAGCGTGAGTCCGATCATTACTCTTTTTTCAGCCGTTTCTTTCCATTCTTTTTTTAATTTTTCCAGATCAGTATTTATATTTTTCAAATATTCTTCAAACGCTATTCCCGTTTGCGTGATACTATTTTTGAATTCATTAATCATATTTTTAAGTTCTGACTCTATTAGGATGTCTGGAATTTCAGCAACTGATTTTTCGGCTATTTCACTAATCAATTTATTTCTAAATTCTTCTTTGGCTCTGTTCTTTTCTTCTATAGCCAATCCTTCCCTTATACTTTTCTTTAGGTCTTCTAAATTCTTAAACTTGCCAAGCTTTTTTGCGAAATCATCGTTTATTTCCGGCAATTCAACTTTTTGCACAATGTTCATTGTAACTTTAAAACTGGCGTTTTTCTCAGCTAATTCTTTTTTGTGATAATCTTTTGGAAAAACAAGATTAAATTCTTTGACATCATCTTTTTTCATTCCAACTAAATTTTCTTCAAATCCGGGAACAAATCTGTTTTCTCCAATTATCAACGGATGATTTTTGCTTTCGCCGTCTTCAATTTTTACGCCTCCGATTCTTGATTCAAAATTAATTTCTACGCGGTCCCCTTTGTCCGCTGGCTCGTTTTTCGTGGTGTAATTCGCTCTTTTTTTCTGGAGCGTTTTTATTTCCCGTTCAATCATTTCGTTTTCTATTTCTTTAATTTCCATTTTTCTGGATATTTTTTGATAATCCCATAATTTTACTTCAGGCATAACTGAAATTGTAATTTTATATTCAAACGGATTTCCCGGCGCCGCCTTGATAATTTCCGCTTTGGGATGGCCAAGGGGGTTTAATTTATTTTCTTTTATTACTTCCAGATAAGAGCTTTCAATGGCAATTCCGCTTGCCTCTTCAAAAATTTTGAATTCTCCAAGCTGCCGCCTGACAATATTTTCGGGCGCTTTGCCTTGCCTGAAACCGTCAAACTTGTTAGCGTTTGATAATTTATTTATCGCTTTATTGATGTATTTTTCCATTTCCTCTGTTGGAATTTCAACGACGATTTCCTTTTGCGATTTTGGGAGGTTTTTGATAATTGTTTTCATAGTGGTTGTATTGTTAAATTGTTATATTGTTGAATTGCAAAAAATCTGTCATTCTGAACCAGGTTCAGAATGACAATAAATCTTTATGAAATATCTTCCTGATTTTCATCAGGACTTCGGTTTTATTTTCTTAACTCACTTTCCCAATTCATTCATCAATGGCGGCACAAGCTGTTTTTTTCTGGATACTGTGCCTTTTGAAAATACTACGCTATCTTTTGCAATCCCAAAAACATTCTTTGCCAATTTTTCCTCCTCATCTCCAATTATATACAAATGAGAGCTATTTTTAATAATATCAACTACCGCGAAAAATAAATAATCCATTTTTTCTTTTACCTTTTTTTCAACAAGAGCTTTAATAATTTCATCTTTCTTTAAATTCACACTTTCCGGATCTGTCGTTTCCCAAACGCCAATACCGACTTTGCTTTTTCCCATTTCAAACTTTTTATAATCTTTGCTAATAATATTTTGAACAGAAATTCCCTTTAAACTTGATTTTGCCGCGAACAGGTTTCTGGCAAATTTTTTAATATCTAATTTGGCGATTTTATTTAATTCATTAAGTATTTTCTTATCTTCTTTCGTGGCAGAAGGGGAGTGAAAATTTAGAGTGTCCGAAATAATAGCGGAAATTATCAACACGGCTGATGTCTTATCTATCTTAATATTTTTCTCGCGCAAGATTTTATAAATCACGGACCCGGTGCAGCCGATTGGCTCAATTCTGGCGTAAATCGGCTTCATAGATTTCAATCCGCCGAGATTGTGATGGTCAATAATCGCCGTTAGATTATCTTCTGTCAATCCGTCAATAATTTGGCTTGGCTCGGTGGTATCAACCAAAATGACTTTTTCTTTTCTAATTTTTTTCAAAATTCTTAGCTTTTTAATCTTCAAAAAATTGAGAATATATTTTGTTTCATTATTCACGCTTCCCGCCGTTACTGCTTCAATATCAAAGCCGAATATTTTTTTTCCAAATCTGGAAACCAAAATTGCCGACAGCGCGGAATCTGTATCCGGATTTTTATGTCCAATGGAGATAGTTTTGTTTTTCATAAAATTAAATTGTTATATTGTCAAATGGCTAAATTGTTATGCGCAACACATATTCATATATCCAATATCCAATTTCTATTCTTCATCATTTTTATCATCCTCAATTTTCTTCTTTTTAGCTTTCTCTTTCTTATCGCTTTCTACAACTTCTTTCTTATCTTCTATAACATCAATCTTCCATCCGGTCAGTTTTGCGGCGAGACGGACATTTTGTCCTTGTTTTCCGATAGCTAAAGAAAGCTGATCTTCGTCAACATAGGCGATAGCGGATTTATTTTTTTCATCAATATCAATGTGCAATACTTTTGCCGGCGAAAGCGCGTGCTGGATGTATTTTTTTATGTCGTCACTCCATTCTATAATATCAATTTTTTCTCCGCCCAATTCATTAATAATTGTTTGAATTCTTGTGCCTTTTTGCCCGACGCATGATCCGACAGGATCTATTCCTTCTTCATTTGAATGAACGGCGACTTTGGTTCTTAATCCCGCTTCGCGCGCGATTGATTTTATTTCCACCGTTTTTGAAAATATTTCGGGGACTTCAAGTTCAAATAATTTTCCTACTATATTTGGATTTGTTCTTGACAAAATCAAATTTGTTTCTTTGGCTTCTTCTTCTATTTTCATAATATAGATTTTTAGCTTTTGTCCAACCTTATAATATTCGCCGCTTATTTGTTCGCTTGGATAAAGAATACCGACCGCTTTTCCAATATCTATGAAGACATTTTTTCCTTCAATTCTTTGCACTATTCCGCTTACTACTTCTCCTTCCTTGTTTTTAAACTCGTTAAAAATTACTTCTTTTTCCGCTTCTCTTATTTTTTGGATCATAACTTGTTTTGCGGTCTGGGCGGCAATTCTTCCAAAATCGCTGCGTGGCGGAAGAGGAATTTCAATCTCGTCGTCAATTTGCGGATTTTTCTTATACTTTTTCGCTTCTTCAACTGTCAGATTTTTATCGGGATTAAATTTCTTTTTTATTTCCTCTTTTTCTTCTTCTTTAATTTCTTTTTCGCCAGTTTCTTTCAATTCGGTTTCATCAACTTCTTCTGCGACAGTTTTTATTTGAAATACTTCTATATCGCCGCTCACTTCGTCAAGATTGACTTTTATAATTTGTCCCTTTTTCCCGTATTCTTTTTTGTACGCTGACGCCAAAGACGCTTCAACTATTTCAATAGCTTTTTCTTTGGATATTCCTTTTTCATCGCAGATTTGGTCAATCGCCAATATAAATTGTTTTTGTTCCATAATTTTTGTTAGTTAAATTAAACCTTGATACTTTTTACAGTAATAGTGATAAATTAATTTTTTAAAAAAGCCCATCCAATTCTGGCAGGCGTTTAATAGCAATTGCTTCATTCATTCCCTTAGTATATTGGCATAGTAGCATACTATGAGTTTTTGTCAAATTAAACTCGTTAAAAAATTATTCGCGTATTTAGAAACTTAGTTTCGGGTACCCGAAACTAAGTTTCTATTCCCAATATTCAAATTCCTTGGCATAAAATTATAACCCGCAGTGTTTTGACGCGTAATAATTAACAGGAGCAAAATCATCAGTTAATGTTTCTATATCGTCTGTTTTTACTTTATACTTCCAGTAATTGTTTAATAATTCGCCAGTTTCTCCCTCTTTGTTATTTTCCAAAATGTTGCCAATATCAATTTCTTTCTTTGACGCTATAATAACAATGTTTTGAACCTGTTCAGATGAATTTTTATCCTTTGATTTTACCGGAAAAACAAACAAGTTTTTGAATTTTTCTTTTAATGTTTTATATTCTGCTCTAAAAAAGCCGGATTTTTCTCCCGAAATCGCCGAGATCATATTCACTATATATAAACCATCGTCCTTTAGAACATTATATATTTTTTCAACAGCCTCTTTTGTTGTCAGATGAAACGGCATAGAGCAGGCGGAACTGAAAGCATCGTTATAAACAACATCATATTTGTTCCCGCTGTTTTCGGCGGCGCTGTTTAAAAATATTCTCGCATCCTCGTGATATATTTTCATTCTTTTATCGTCTTTTAGCCGAAAGTATTTTTTTGCTATTTCTGTTGTTTTTGGATCAATTTCAACGACATCAATTTCCCCTTTTTTGCTTCTTGTCAAAAACTTTTTTGGAATTGAATACGCGGCTCCGCCAAACATAACAGCTTTTTTAATATCTTTTTTAAAAACCTTGTCAAGCATAAAATACTTGGAATATGTAAAGACCAATTCGTCGGAATTCAGAAACATTCCAGAATCGGCGAAATTTTCAACTGACATAACAAGTATCTTTTTCCCGTTTTCATCTTTTGTTTCAAAAACCCTGATGCGGCTATAGGCGCTGTCTTCATCAACAATAAGTCCGCTTTTGTCCATCGCGCTGGAGCCGATAGAAATAAAAAGAAATGCCAACAGAAAGAACGCCAATGGAATAACCCTTTCTTTTTTATTACAACTGTACAAGGATATCAAAAACAGCATTATTGCCAAAGCGTATAAAATATTTACGCTGCCAAAACTTGGAATTAAATAAAAGCCCGCCAAAAAAGTTCCAAAAATACTGCCGAATGTTGAGACGGCGTATAGATTGCCAACCGTGTTTCCGGAATTCTCAACTTTTTTCATTGACAACCTTACAGCGTAAGGAGAGACAGTTCCCAAAAAAAGCGCCGGCATAGCAAATAGAAAAATTGCGGCGAAAGCCGAGCCCGTCCTTAATCCAAAAAACGCGCTTAAGTCGAGAATCGGGTTTCTAAATATTATTGTAAAGAAAACGGAAATGCCCGCAGCAAGTATTATCAGTGAGAATATTTCCACCTTTGGATTTTTATCGGCTAACTTTCCTCCGAAATAATATCCCAAACTCATCGCGCCGAGTATTATTCCAATTAAACTTGTCCAAACGAAAATTGAAGTTCCGAGAACGGGAGCCATTATTCTTGAGCCAACTAGCTCCAGAACCATGACAATTGCTCCTGTCAGAAAAACAATTAAATAAAGTTTTTTGTCTGATATTTCTTGCATGTTTGTTTTGTAATGTTAAATGTTTTTATTAAGCGGATAGGCATACCTTTAATTCATCTTGGCTCATTTTATAAAAAAAATCAAGAGAGGTTATTGTTGCAATGCGATAATGTTATGTTCATTGCAAATTAAAATATCACCTTGATGGGTAAAATGCTTATGATAAAGTTGAATTAGGAGATGAATTACAGAGATTATCAAAATGTTCTGTAAAAGCTTTGAATGATAGAATAAAGCAAATAAAATTCCTTTGAGATAATTTTGTTCAACAGTCAAATTTAGATTTTTTGAAATTTTTGAACCTTTTTGTGGATAACTTGGACATTCTGATTTGCAATAACCGTGACATTCTAGCTGTGCAACCGCAGAGAAGGTGTGCAATTTTTTGCCGGTCTTTACTTAAAATAAAAAAGTATTAAAATTAGATATATGATTGAACTAAAAACAATATTTGAAATTATAGGAGGGTTGGCGCTTTTGCTTTATGGTATCCATCTTCTTGGAGTAAACTTGCAAAAAGTTTTAGGTTTTAGATTAGAAGAAATACTTAAGAAGACAAGTAACAATCCTCTGAAAGGACTTGCCATTGGAACGGGTATTACAAGTATAATTCAAAGCAGCGGGACAACAATTATAATGCTGATTGGTTTTTTGAGCGCCGGACTGCTTAGTTTGAAAAGCGCCGTTCCCGTTATGCTTGGCGCGAATATTGGAGGCACTATCACTACTCAATTTGCGTCCCTTCAAATTGGAATGTATGCTTTGCCTATGCTAACCGTCGGCGTGCTTATCCATATTTTTTCAACGCGCAAAGTTTATAAAAACTATGGAGAGGCATTAGCAGGATTTGGTTTTTTGTTTATAGGAATGAACTTTATTTTTTCGGGAACACATTCTTTGTCTCTTGACGCAAACGCTGTTCATTTTATTAAGTCATTTAGCTCTTCTGCCGCTCCCGCCGCGCTTGCCGCGGCCGCCGCTACGCTTTTTCTAAGAAGCAGCAGCGCGACGTCCATTTTTGTTGTTGCTCTTGTTATGGCCGGCATCATAGAGATTAAACCGGCCCTCTTTTTAATTTTAGGAGTAAATCTTGGCGCGAGTTTAAAAATCGCGTATTTCGCTTTGAAAAGAAAAAATTTTTTAAGCCGCCTTGCTTTAATTCATCTTTTGTTTAATTTATTCGGGCTTTTAATTTTCTCAATTTTCTTTGAATATTTTTATCGCCTGGCGATTATTACTTCAAAAGATATTGGCAGGCAAGTGGCAAATGCTCACACGCTATATAACATTATAAACGCTTTGATATTTATTCCGTTTATTCCGTTCGTTATAAAACTGGTTAATAAATATATTCCAAGAGAAAAAATTGAGAAGAAAAAACTTTTTTATTTAAATAGAAAATTATTATATACTCCTTCTGTCGCTTTAAATCAAACCAACAGGGCAGTTGTGGATATGGCAAGAATTGTTTATGAAATGCTGGAAAATTCCAGATTGATTTTTTTTGAAAATAGGATTGAATTGGCGGAAGAAGTTAAAAGAATGGAAGATGAAATAGACGAGATGACGGAAAAAGTTTCAGAATATATTGTGCAAATCTCTTGGCAAAATTTGAATAAAAAAGATTCTATGAAAATATACAGCTTGATGCATATTGTGACCGACTTAGAGCATCTCGCGGATCACTTATTAACCGTTTCAGAACTTCTTGTTGAACTGAAAGAAAAAAATATAAAATTTTCCGAGAAAGCCGACAAAGAACTTATGGCGATATTCGGAAAACTGAAAATAATGCAAAATTTGGTTATTAAATCTTTGGAGGAAGATAATTTGAAACTTGCTTATGAAATTATTAAACACGAAAACAAAGTGGATGAAATAGTGAAAAAGTCGTACAGCAATCATTTAGAGAGATTAGAAAAGAAAATATGCAGTTTTGAAAAAAGTAAATACTTTGGCGAGCTTTTGAATAATCTTGAACGGATTGGCGACCACTCCGACAACATCGCGTACGCCGTTGTTGATCGGTTTAGGTATAAGTAGGGATTATGCGATTAAGCCATCTTTTAAAATATATTACTTAGCATGTTGATAATCTTATTTTTAGTAAACAGTAAACAGTAATTGAATATACTATTTACTATTTACTTGTTATCAATAAACAGGGTTAAGTGTAATCTATTATTTATATAATTCAATCGCGAAAGTTCTAATAAATAATGACTTATGTTTGGAAATTGGATAGACCTGATAATAATATTTTATCTACTGATTCATTTTGCGGATGGGACCAGAAAAGGATTTTTTTCAATTCTGGTAACTATGCTCAGTTTTGTTTTGTCTTTAATTATAGCTTTCTTTACCTATTCGCACAGCGCCGGTTTTTTTGTTAATAATTTTGCGATAGATAGAGCTTATGCGAATGTGCTTGGATTTTTCATAAATATTTTTGTTTTTAAAATAATAATTATTTTTCTTGTTTATAGAATTTTGCCTAAAACACTGGCTAATATTCAGAATTCGCTGGCAAACAAAATAATTGGCGGGCTTGTTTCATTAATGTACGGAGCAGTCGTTGTTTTTTTAATATTTTCAATAACGCTTTCTTTCTCCCTTCCGAATTTTATAAATGACGAACTTTACGCGTCAACCACCGGAAATTTTATTGCGAGCGATCCATTAAAGATAAACAACAATTTTAAAAGCGTCTTCGGCGATGTCTTGAAAACGACAATGGACAAGCTGGATTTTTTGACTATTGAAACGGAAAATAAAGAAAAGATAGATCTTGATTTTAAAACCGCTGATCTGAAATTTGACGAACGAATGGAAATAGATATGCTTGAAATGGTAAACAGGGAAAGAGTTTCGCGCGGGCTGGGCGAACTTGTCGCGGATGAAAAAGCGCGCGAAGTTGCCAGAAAGCACGGCAAGGATATGTTTGAAAAAGGGTATTTTTCGCACATCAATCTTGAGGGAAAAAGTTCGTTTGACCGAATGAAAGATGGAGAAGTTGAATTTAATCTGGCTGGTGAGAATTTGGCTCTTTCCAAAGATCTTTTATCGGCGCACGAAGGGTTAATGAACAGTCCGGGGCACAGAGCGAACATTCTTAATCCGTTTTTTCATCGGGTTGGAATCGGCGTTGTTGACGGAGGAGTTTATGGAATAATTTTCGTGCAAAATTTCGCGGATTAGGAAATAAAAAATGAAAAGACATTCATCAAAAAAATGTTCAAAAGGAAAAATGGGGTATCGGACGCCGAGCGTTTTTCGCAGTATTGCGGATAAGAAAAATAAAAGATGTAAAATTAGAAATAAATAAATAAGTCTTCTTCCTTCTGACAAGGGGGAGACAGAGGGGATTTTAAAAAAATCATGAACTTAAAATTAAACTTCTTAATTCAAACAATTATCGTTTTCCTCGTTATATCGTTCCTTTCCTTGGCGACAGCGAACACGATGATCACCGGCAAAGTCGCTTACACTTCCGAACCGGTCCATTCTGTTTATGTCCCTCCGCCTCCAGTTTCATCTTCTTCGCCGCCATATAAACCCGCTGAAATTGATGTATTCCAATTTTTAGCGGCGTTTTTCATAGCCACATCTTTGATGCTGATTTTTTTGAAAGTATGCGGGGGGAAATTTTTATTTGAATTCTTTTTCGCGGGAGCCATTATCTTTGGCGCGCAGGGACCATTGGGAATTTTGTTTGCGAAAACCGGCGCTTTTTTAATTTCCATAGCGGTTGTTATTTTAAGATTTGTCTATCCAAGGATTTGGACGCAAAATATGGCTATAATTCTCGGAATTGCCGGAATTTCCGCGAGTTTGGGAATGAGTGTGAAACCGCTGATGGCGCTTTTGATAATAGTTTTACTTTCAGTTTATGACATAATCGCCGTGTATAAAACGCGCCATATGATTAAACTTTTTAAAGGAATGGCGAAGAGGGGAGTTGCGCTTGCTTTGATTATTCCAAAAAATTTCTCAAAATGGCTTGGTAGATTTGAAATAATTAAAGCCAAAAATGAAAATGAATTTATTTTTCTTGGAACGGGCGATTTAGCGCTGCCATTGTTTTTTGCGGTATCCGCTTTTTCTCTCGGTATTCAATTTTCTCTGGCGATAATTTTTGGGGCAGTTCTTGGTTTTATCGCGGATCATCTAATTTTTGTAACCCAAAAAGAAAAAAAGCCGATTCCGGCTCTTCCCGCGATAGCGTTTTTTTCTATAATGGGATATTTTATTGGGTTTTATTTATAGTAGGGTCTGCGCTTTCGCAAGGACTCCAGTTTTAGAATTTACTAATGCATTTCATAAAACTAATTTATGTTAGATGAAAAATTTATAAATATCGCTTTGAGAAGAATTGTTATTTTGAAAAAATTTTTGACAAGTGGTTTAAAATTAGTCGTTTTCAAGCCGTATTGGAAAAATAAAATAATAGCCGGCGCGCTTGTCTTGAGTTTCTTGACAAATATTTCTCTTTGGATATTTCTTTTTAAAAACCAGAAAAGTTCGGAGCTGCCGGTAATTTTACATTATAATTTATTTTTTGGTGTTGACTGTCTTGGCGAATACAATGAAATTTATTTGATACCTATCATTGGCGTTATTATAATTATTATAAATACGATACTTGGATATTTATTATATGAGAGAGAAAAATTAGCTTCCTATTTTCTGGCTTTTAATATTTTTATAGTTCAAATATTTTTATTGCTTGCTGGTTATTTGATTGTGAAGGTAAATATCTAGGGTCTGCTGATTTTTATCTATTTTTTATAAAAAGAAATAAATTCAGAAAATATTAAAAAAATAATTCAGTTTGTTTTAACCGCTTTTTCAATTCTTCCCAGTCCTCTTCATCAGGGAGAAAAATCCAGAGTCATACGCAATTTAGCCATCTCCTCCTTTTTCAAAGGGAGAAACCCGAATCAATACTTTTTTGTGGAGAAACTGAAAAACGGATAGGTTGAGTGACATCACTCGATCTATCCGTTTTTTTTATTTCTTTCTTATTTTGTTTTTTCTCTCTCTTGATCAATTTGTTTAAGGGAACTGACAATATCATCAAGATTTCCTTCAAGAATGCTTTCAATCTCATGCCAGCTTTTTTTGATTCGGTGGTCAGTAATTCTGTCCTGCGGGAAATTGTATGTTCTTATTTTTTCGCTGCGGTCTCCCGTGCCGATTTGACTGCGGCGCGTGTCTT
>Ga0190346_1000232_pt1 | contig 15983 bp, 13 predicted proteins | sample 48721345_MG_FD_161680 | JGI IMG/M metagenome (GOLD analysis project Ga0190346, IMG submission 161680) | Hydrothermal vent microbial mat bacterial communities from Southern Trench, Guaymas Basin, Mexico - 4872-13-4-5_MG | ecosystem: Environmental > Aquatic > Marine > Hydrothermal vents >... | reverse complement strand
CCCTGAAATGGCCGTGTGCGGTTATCCTCCCCTCGACCTGCTGGAAAGAAAAGAATTCATTGACCGTTGCCGGGAAGAAATCAACAAAATTGCACAGGCCACCGGAACGGTCGGTATCCTGCTGGGCGCACCTACCCATAACCCCGCTCCTGCCGGGAAAAACCTCTTCAATTCGGCTTATTTTCTTTATCAGGGTGAAGTAAGACAGGTTTTTCATAAAACCCTGCTCCCTACCTATGACATATTCGATGAATACCGGTACTTTGAACCCAACACTCAGTTCAATATTCTGGATTTCAAAGGTGTGCGCATTGCGGTTACCATCTGTGAAGACCTGTGGGACGAGCAGCCTGTGGAGCAGGTATTCGGTAAAAACCGGCTTTACCCCGTATCGCCAATGGAAAAACTGGCGGCATTCAGGCCCGGCCTCATCGTAAACATGGCGGCCTCTCCTTTTTCCTGCCACAAAATTAAAGCCAAACGCGAAATCTTCATCAGCAAATCACGTCAGTATGGTATTCCTGTCATTTATGTCAACCAGACCGGAGCCCAGACGGAGCTGATCTTTGAGGGAGCCTCGCTGGTTGTCAACGAACACGGTCAACCGGTAACGGAACTGGCCCGTTTCAGGGAAGACATCAGGCATCTGGACTGGGAACAAACCCTGAAACTGCCTCCGCTGGAAATACAGGAAGAAGACCCTATCCCCCTTATCCATCAGGCGCTGGTACTGGGTATCCGCGATTATTTCTTGAAAAACAGCCTGAAAAAAGCCATTCTGGGACTTTCGGGCGGAATTGACTCGGCCGTGGTGCTGGCCATAGCAGCAGAAGCCCTGGGACCCGAAAATGTGCATGTACTGATTTTGCCTTCCCGGTATACCTCCGAGCAATCCCTTTCCGATGCCGGAATACTGGCTGATAGCATGAAAGTTACGGGCAACACACTGTCCATTGAGAAAATATTCGGCGATTTCGAAGAATTACTGGCCCCTATGTTTAAAGGAATGCCTGCCGATGTAACCGAAGAGAACATTCAGGCCCGCATCAGGGCTGTTCTGCTCATGGCCCTGGCTAACAAATTCGGTTATATCCTGCTGAACACTTCCAACAAGAGCGAAACAGCCGTAGGATACGGCACCCTTTACGGGGATATGTGCGGCGGATTATCGGTGCTGGGCGATGTGTACAAAACCGATGTTTATAAGCTGGCCCGGTATATCAACCGGAACGGTGAGATCATTCCCCGATCGGTTATCGAAAAGCCCCCTTCGGCCGAACTGAGGGAAGACCAGAAAGACACCGATTCACTGCCCCCATATGAGTTACTGGATCAGGTGCTCTACCACTTCATTGAACAGCAGTTATCCCCGCAGGAGATCGTACAGGCCGGATTCGACCAGAAACTGGTCAGACGTATTACCCGTTTGGTCAATCTCAGCGAACACAAAAGGTACCAGGCTCCGCCCATTCTCCGGATATCATCCAAGGCATTCGGGTTTGGAAGAAGAATCCCACTGTCGGCCAGATACATTTGGAACGATCAATAGAAAGCAAAAAAACTTTTATACCTGTTTAACCACAAAAAAATTATACATTTGTATGTTTTTAAACACAAAATTATCTGGTATAATGACAGATATAGACCAAACAATTGTAAGGTTGCTGGATGATCCCAAATCCATTTTCAGCCTTCTGACCGATGAGGAAAGGGGCATCATTTATCAATCCATGACATGCACCACCTACAAAAAGGGAGAGCTGATCTATAAAGAAGGTGATAAGCCGGCCGGTCTGCTGAGCCTGGCCTCGGGCAAGGTCAAGATCTTCAAGGAAGGAGTCGGGGGAAGAGAACAGATCGTCAGAATGGTGAAACCCGGTGGCTTTATAGGGTACCGTGCCCTTTTCGCCGGTGAAAATTACAATGGGACATCGGTCGCCCTGGAAGATTCCACCATCTGCCTGATTGAAAAAGAAAGTCTCTTCAAAGTACTGAAAAGCAACAACGAGCTGGCCCTGAGCATCATAAAGAAAATGGCTACCGAGCTGGGCTTCTCCAATACCCGCACGGTATCCCTTACCCAGAAACACATCAGAGGAAGACTGGCAGAGTCGTTACTCTTCCTCAAAGATACCTATGGATTCGAGGAAGACAATATGACCATCAAAGTGTACCTTTCCCGTGAGGACATTGCCAATCTTTCCAATATGACCACTTCCAATGCCATCCGCACTCTGTCTACTTTCGCCAGTGAGAACGTGATCAACATTGACGGCAGAAAAATCAAAATCCTTGATCTGAAAAGGCTGGAAAGGATCAGCGAACTGGGTTAAGAATCACCATTCCAGCATGTGCATTATCAACCGATACCGGAAGGGAGTGCCGCTACCCAAGCGGCTCCTGGAGGATTTTATTTACAGGATCAGATTCCTGAAGCTTTATTTACAGAACGGGCATACCGTAAAGACCTTCCTGTTTTACCCTTCCTACCCGAGCAAACGTTCGGTATTATACAAACTGATGGGCATTCTGAAATACAACCGCACCAACAATCCGCGGCAGAAATTCGACCGGGCCATTCACTGGGAAACCGAAACCTACCGGCAGGAAATACCCCTGTTGAAAGAGATCCATGCCCGTCGGCCGGTCATCAATTACCATTGCAGGGATATCAGCAAACGTTTCATCGACGACGTGCATCAGGAAATTTTCGGTTACCGGACCATGATCGATCCGCTCCTGTTCCACGGGCCCTGTGTCAGGAAAAGCAACCTGAATGCCCTGCACGACGGGCAGGTTGTCGAATGCCCCGTCACTTCCGTTGAACCGGATGCCGTATATCAGATACTGATTAATAACGAGTGCGAACCGGGGATCGTGGAAGATATCCGAATCCCCGTATTTGAAGAAGAAATCCCTCTGGCCTATCTGAAATACAAACCGGCGGATAACCGGTTCGGCAGTTACCTGAAATTCCCGCATTTGAAGAAACACACGGAAATTGTATCTCCCGACACGGTATTTTCAGACCGTGAACTGGAACAAATCAGGAAATTTGCCCGACGCATCGGTCTGGAATACGGAGAACTGGATATTTTGAGGAATCGCGACGACGGAAGGATCTACATTGTGGATGCCAACAACACCCCCACGGGACCCTCCCACCTCGATAAACAGACCCGCAGGGAAGTTTTGCATATTATGGCCCGCTCCTTCCGCGATCATTTTCTTTTCTGCCGGCCACCAACAGATTCTCCACCTGCTTGATACCCCGGGAGATATGAAATACCTCCTCCACCCTTTTTCTTCCTTCCGCACCCATTTGCCGGTGAAGGTCGGAATTATGATATAATTCCATCACCCTGCCGGCCATAGCACCGATATCTCTTCCGGGAACAATATAACCGGTTTTTTCATGCAACACGATCTCTGACGAGCTACCCACGTCAAAAGCCACCACCGGAATCTTCCCAGCCATGGCTTCCACCATTACATAACCAAATCCCTCCCACAGGGATGTAAGCAGGAAAATATCAATGGAACGGTAGAAGGCTTTCATATTCTCCACAAACCCGAGAAAACGGATGTATTGGTCGACTCCCTGTTTCCGGGCACGTTGTTTCAACGGGCCTTCCAGTTCACCGGTACCCGCAATCAAAATACGAAAGGGTATACCCGTTTCTTTCAGCCTCACGGCCAGTTCTATGAGGTAATGATGACCTTTTTCGTACGACAACCTGCCCGCGTTACCCAGCATCAGCAATCCGTCCTCCCTGAAAACCTGCTTCACAGAAGCCCGGTCGTATTCATCCAGATCAATTCCGTTATAGATCACCCGGATATGTTGCCGGTCAATCAGCCGGCTGTTTTTCTCCAGCAAAGTACGCATGGTTTCTTCCGAATTGGCTATGACCTGGTTAACGATCCGGCCAAACAGAAAGCGGTTCGACAGGGTATTCCTCACAGGAATGGCACTTCCCCTCCTGTATATAATTCTTTCCACTCCGGCCATTTTGGCAGCCGGTCCGGCCAGCTTCAGATCGGCCGACTGGTTGATAATCACCGTGCTCACCTGCTGGTTTCTGAAAATGCGTTTCAGTCGCAGCATTTTGGGAATATTCAGAAAGCTGAAATTCGTGACGCGCATTTCCAGGGTATTCAGGCCGGTCTTCCTGATCCTGTAATTCAACTCGCTTTTCCAGCCCGTAATAACCAGGATGGGATAGTTCTTTGCATTCAGTTTCCTGGCCACATCGTAATGCCATTTTTCCCCTCCTCCCCAGCTGGAAATACCGTTGAACAAACATACCCTTTCGGGTTCATCCCGCTCCGGTCTTCGGTAAAGTTCCCTGAGCTTACGGTATTTCAGGTAGGTTTCCAGCATGGCATAACGGGCAATATGCCAGCCTGCCTTTCCGTCGAGAAACCCCATCTTCAGTACAAAATCACGGAAGAATCTCCATACCGGATGAAAGAACCGTCTGAAAATCCCTGCCGTTTTCCCCGAGCGGTAATAGGCAGCTGCCAGTATATCGGAAAAACGGCGCACCTGCTTCAGATGCTCTTCCCCCGAGTAATAGGAATAATGCAGCAAATCACCTTTCAGCAACTTTTTCTTCGCCTGGCGGTAAAAACTGAACCGGTCATGCGGATTTAATCCTCTCCAGGCCCCCTTCCGGCTGTCCCACAGCCGGAGCTTCCTGTCAGGGTACCAGCTTCCGAACCGTATCCATTTTCCGCAGTAATTGGCTTTCCGGTTAAAATAATATCCGTCGTGGGTCCAGTGGTGCTTTACTTCCAGGATACTTTCCCTGAGACGGGGACTGAGGGCCTCATCGGCATCGAGCGAAAGAATCCGCGGGTAGCGTGCCAGGGAGATGGCCAGGTTCTTCTGTTCCACATGCCCCAGAAAAGGATGCCTGAAGAATCTGGCGCCGTATTCCCTGCACATCTGTTCTGTCCGGTCGGTAGAGTAGGAATCCAGCACCACAATGTCATCCGCCACTCCCTGCACCGATTCCAGACAGCGGGGCAGGTTCTTTTCCTCGTTGTACGTAATGATCACCACCGAAAGTTCTGGCATAGCTTTCCTTTAAGCATCCGGTTATTCATGATAATAAACCCGTTTTACCCTGGATGATATGGAGGTTAAAACCTCATAAGGGATGGTACCGATCCATTCGGCCAGCAGGCTTACCGGAAGCTGTTTCCCGAAAATGATCACTTCATCGCCTTCCTTCACATTCAATCCTGTCACGTCGATCATACACATATCCATGCATACATCCCCTACCAGCGGAACGGTCTTCCCCTGCACCAGCATCTTTCCCTTTCCGTTTCCCAGTTTTCTGTTCAATCCGTCGGCATACCCTACCGGGACCACTCCCACCAGCATACCCTTGCCGGCCTTCCCTCTCCGGTTGTATCCCACGGTTTCACCTTCTCCCACCCGTTTGATCTGGGAAATAACCGACCTGAGGGTACCCACATGCTGCAGGGAATGATAATTCTGTGATGAGATCCCATACAATCCGATACCAAGCCTCACCATGTCGAAGCAGGCTTCCGGAAAACGCTCGATCCCTCCGGAATTCAGGATATGCTTCAGGACGGGATAATCCAGTTCCCCGGCGATCTTTTCCGACATGGTACGGAACAGGTCTATCTGCTGCCGCGTGAAATCGTCCAGGGCAGGATCGTCGCTTCCGGCCAGGTGGGAAAAGACCGAGGCCACCTTGACCAGGTCGGTATTTTTCACCCGTTGAACCAGCTGCTCCGTTTCGTGGGGCATAAATCCCAGGCGGTGCATTCCCGTATCCAGTTTGATGTGCACGGGATAATGGTATTCCCCCTGCTTCCTGAGTGCTTCCAGAAACTGGTCCAGCACCCGGAAACTGTACAGTTCCGGTTCCAGCCGGTAGCGGATCATGGCCTCGAAACCCTGCTCCTCGGGATTCATCACCATGATGGGCAGGGTGATACCGCCTTCTCTCAGTTCAACCGCCTCATCCGTATAGGCCACGGCCAGATAATCCGCCCGGTGAAACTGCAGTACTCCCGCAATTTCATGTGATCCGCTGCCGTAAGAAAACGCCTTCACCATCACCATGATACGGGTACCGGCCGGGATTAGGGAACGGAAATAATTCAGGTTATGCACCAGGGCATTAAGATCAATTTCCAGCACAGTCTGATGTGCCTTCTCTTCCAGAAAAGCCGAGATGTTCTCAAACCGGAACTCCCGGGACCCTTTGAGCAAAACGGCCTGATCGGTAAACATCGAGGATTTCACCTGCGCCAGAAAACTCTCCGTTGACGGATAAAACCGGCTTTCTCCGGGGAAAATGTCCCTGTGCTCCAGCAGGTCGGGACCGATTCCGTAAAAACGACTGATGCCGTATTCCCCGATCATATCGGCCACCTCCCTGTACAGCATCCCGCCGGGCATACCGCTCTGGCGGATATCGGAAAGAATCAGTGTTCGTTTTCCGTGCTGGTTCTGGCGGGATAGATACTCCAGTCCCACCCGCAGGGACACCACATCGGAATTATAGCTGTCATTGATCAGGGTACAGTGGTTGATCCCCTTTTTCAACTCCAGACGCATGGCCACGGGGACCAGTTTTTCCATTCGGCCGGAAATCCATTCCGGATCATGTCCCTGCCAGAGAAGAAACAGCCAGGCATGAGCCGCATTTTCCACCGATGCCCTGTCGGCAAAAGGAATGGCAAGATGCACGGTGCGCCCCCGGTACACCCCCTCCAGCCGGGTGAATTGATCCCGGCTGTCCACCGAGGTAATCTGCAGATCGGCTCTGCCCTTCATCGACCAGGTGATTTTTTCTCCTTCTACCAGTGAGGGATTCTTTTCCAGTGCCCGGACAATGTGCTCTTGATCGGCGCAGAAAAGCAGGGCAGAACTTCCCCGGAAAAGTTCCAGTTTTTCCATGGTCTTTTCTTCCATGGAAGCAAAATTTTCCTGATGCGCTTCCAGCACATTGGTAATGATGCCATAGTCGGGGCGCAGTATACCGGCCAGACGGCTCATTTCACCTGGCCGGGAAATACCGGCCTCAAAGATTCCCATCCGGTGGGCGGGTTCAAGCATCCAGACCGACAAAGGGACCCCAATCTGTGAATTATAGCTGCGCGGACTTCTCACCAGGCGCATCTTTTCCTGAAGCACCTGGAACAGCCATTCTTTCAGAATGGTTTTTCCGTTACTTCCGGTGATAGCCAGCACCGGACGGGTAAACTGCCGGCGATGGTGACCGGCCAGCTGTTGCAGGGCAGTCAGGGGATCGTTCACACTCACCCAGGCCGCCCCGTCCCAGGAAGGAATTTGAAATCCCGTACGAATCAAAAAGTTCCTGATACCCTGCTTATAGGCATCTTCCAGGTAGGCATGTCCGTCAGACCTCATTCCGCGTATGGCAACAAATACCGAATCCCCGGGAATCACCACCTGGCGGGTATCGGTTATCACCCTCTGGATGGTCCGGCTCCCATCACCGGTCAGTGTGCCTCCCGTGATGCGGCTGATCTCATGAAGCTGGTAACAGGCCATAGTCAGTTGCTTTTCTCTTCCGTTTCTTCCCGCAAATTATAACAGCGCCGGCACAGGGGTTCGTACAGTTCCTTTTCCCCCAGCAGCAGCACCTGATCATCATGGCTCTTCCGGTGCGAATACTGGGCAAGATTCCCGCAGCGGACACAGACGGCATGGACCTTGGTAATATATTCCGCCATGGCCAAGATATCGGGCATGGGACCAAAAGGTTTGCCCTTGAAATCCATATCGAGGCCCGCCACAATAACCCTTATACCACTGTTGGCCAGCTGATTGCAAACATCCGCCAGTCCCCTGTCAAAAAACTGGGCTTCATCAATTCCCACCACCTCCACATCGCCTGCAAGCAAAAGAATATTCCCCGAACCCGCCACCGGCGTTGACCGGATGGCATTGGAATCGTGCGATACCACTTCGTTTTCCGAATACCTCACATCCAGCATGGGCTTGAAAATCTCCACCCGCTGATTGGCAATCCGGGCCCTTTTCAGCCGGCGGATCAGTTCCTCGGTTTTTCCCGAGAACATCGAGCCCGTGATCACCTCGATCCATCCCCTGCGTGAAGCAGGATCTACAGGATTTTCAAGAAACATGGTATAAGAATTTCTGATATTAATCGTTACCTTTACAAAAGTAAGGAAAAAGGCAAATGCACCATGGAAAATAGGAACAAGTATGCATCGCTGATCGAAATTATCCATGAAACTGCCCGCCTGCTGGAAAATGCCGGAGGGAAAAGCACCTTACCGGCTCTGGAACGGGACCTGATCCTGGAAAAACTCAGGGCCGTGTACGATGTGCTTTCGCGGGAAGCCGTCGGCTCAGAAAAAACCGCAGATATTCCTCAACGGGAAGAAGGTGCAGAAACAGCCCGGGAAAAGCCCGCCGAAGAATCACCCGATGAAACCACCCTGGCTGCTTCGGCCTACCATAATACCCACACCGGAAAGGAATCCGAAGAAAAACAGGAACCTGCTGAAAGAGAAACCACGGAAAGCCAGCGGGAAAAAACGGAAACCGGAACCGGCAAAAAGAAGCAGCCTGTGATCATGGCCGACCGGGTAAGCCAGCCCAGGTCTTTCAGGAACGAAGCGCTGGGACGGCAAATGATCCGGCAAGATGTATCCCGCAAGTTGAAGTCAAAACCCATCGAAGATATTTCCAAAGCCATCGGGATCAACGATAAATTCCATTATATCAGGGAACTGTTTGCCGGCGATACCGATCTGTATGAGAAAACCATCCGGACTCTGAATGAAGCCCAGAACTTCAACCAGGCTTTTGAATTCCTGAACCGAAATTTCGACTGGGATATGGAAAATCCCTCGGTCCAGCATCTGCTGGAACTGACCCGAAGAAAATTCATCATTCCGGAAAATGAGTAAGCTTGTCCTGGTCGCCACCCCCATTGGAAATCTGGATGATATTACCCGGAGAGCCGTTCACACGCTGGAAAAGGCGGATATTATCCTGGCGGAAGATACGCGGAAAACCGGCCTTTTACTGAAACATCTGGGCATCAGCAAGAAAATATTGCCCCACCACGCATACAACGAACATAAATTCCTCACATCCATCGTGCAACGGCTCCGGGAAGGAAATACCGTAGCCCTGGTCACCGATGCCGGAACCCCCGGAATTTCCGACCCCGGGTACCTTCTGGTAAGAAAATGCCTGGATGAACACATCGAAGTAGAATGTTTGCCGGGCCCCACAGCTTTCGTACCCGCCCTGGTGCTTTCCGGACTTCCCATCGACCGTTTCTGTTTCGAAGGTTTCCTTCCCGCCCGGAAGGGCAGAAAAAAAACCCTTGAAAAACTGGCTGCCGAAGACCATACCCTGGTTTTCTACGAATCCCCTCATCGTTTGTTGCGTACACTGGACGACCTCAGCACATTTTTCGGAGGTTCCCGCCGGTCCAGTATCTCCAGGGAACTGACCAAAATTCACGAAGAAACCCTAAGGGGCACCCTGGATGAGTTGCGGGAAATCTTCCGGCAACATCCTCCCCGTGGCGAGTTTGTGATTGTGGTGGAAGGGAAACGGTAAATCCTGCCTGCCAGACCGTACGTAAACGTACACCAGGTGTCCTCTTTCGTAGCATTTCCCTGGTCAGAAATAACTGACAAACCTGCTCTTATTGCCTGATTATATGCGTTATACAACTATTGGCATGCTATATGTGATATAAACTGGCAGAGGATAAAACCTTTAAAAAACAAAACCATGAAAAGGCTGATAACAGAAAAGAACGGTTTTCCCAAACCTCTGGGAATGTTGATCATCATGGTAATCATTATGGTCACTTCATTTGTGAACCTGGCATTTTCCGGCGATGGGCCTTCCAAAGGATTTCAGGAAGTTCACCAGGTCAATGAAGTAATCTCCACACCGGCTCCCAGGGTGTAGCCACCGTACCATATCCCGGCATGATCCCTGCCCTGTGGCTGTACCAGATCTGCCGGAAACCATGAAATATCCGTATTAAACGCAACCTCACAGGTTGCATTTTTTATATGTACACTACCGTACGAACCTGTCTTGATTTCATGCATTTTTAACAATCATTCAGATAGGAACAAAATCGTATTATTCTGATTATTTGACAGTTGTTTATTGTGGCATGCCATATGAACCGGATTAAACGATCATCAAAAGCTGGAGGAATCACCATGAAAATAACGATGCATTTCAAATGTCCGGGAATCATCCTGTTTTTATGGTTCCTGATGTGCAACGGTTGCCATGCCCAGCAAACCCCTGTTTTTACAAGCCATCATCACGGGGCGGATCATTGTCTGGTCTCCTGGATCAAGCACAGAGAAATGGCCGGACTGGCCAGGGAATCGGATCAGTATATGACTGCCATCCGCTTGAATGATACCACCGAGCTGGAGCCCTGGATGCTGGATCCGGCAACCTGGGGAAATGATTCCATGAGCCGGATGCTGCGATTATGGTTTTCGGGGCATACAACCCAGACACGCCTGGAAAAATGGATGCTGGAACCATCTGAACCCGATGAAACAGGAGAATGACGGGTTCACAGGTCCCGGGGAACGGGGATTTTATAAATATCTTTCTCCAGAAAATGTTCGATGCGGGTGAAATATCTCTTTTCTTCCGGTTCCACCAGGGTAATGGCTACACCACTGGCTTTGGCCCGGGCCGTGCGTCCAACCCGGTGAATATAATCTTCGGGATCACGGGGAACATTGAAATTCACCACCAGGTCAATGCCCACTATATCGATACCCCTTGAAAGCAGATCGGTGGCCACCAGCAACTGGATGTTCCGGTTGCGGAACTGTCTCATCACTTCATCCCGCTGAGGCTGGGTCAGGTCGGAATGAATGGCCTTTGCGGAAAATCCGATGGATTTCAGTTCATTTTCCAGCTGAGAGGCTATTCGTTTGGTGGAGGTAAACATCAGCACGGTTTGGAGTTCTTTCCCCTGCAGCAGTTGCCTGATAAGAGGGATCTTTTTCTGAGGGGGAATAAAATAAGCCGCTTCCAGAACTCCTTCGGCCGGTTTCGAAGGGGCAACATTTACCTCCACGGGACGGTGAAGGATCTTTTTGGCCAGTTTGCGGATATCCGATGGCATGGTAGCCGAAAAAAGGAGATTTTGCCTTACCCGTGGAAGAAAAGCCAGAATTTGAAGGAGGTCATCGTAAAAACCCATATCCAGCATCCTGTCGGCTTCATCCAGTATCAGGTGTTTCAGGTTGTTCAGTTTTAGGATGCCCAGGTTCAGATACGAGAGGAGTTTGCCCGGGGTGGCCACCACAATATCGGTCTGCATTTCCAGCGCCCGTTTTTCTTTTTCCCAGGCCACCGCATCGCCCCCGCCGTATACCGCTATGGAACTTACCGGAGTGAAATAGGCCAGCCCTTGCAGATGCATATCGATTTGCTGGGCCAGCTCACGCGTTGGGGCAATGATCAGGGTGTCGACCCCTTCTCTTTTTCCGTCTTCCAGAATATGATGCAATACGGGCAGCAGATAGGCGGCGGTTTTACCGGTTCCCGTCTGTGCACAACCGATCAGGTCCCGTTTTTCCAGAATGGCAGGAATGGTCTGTTCCTGTATGGGAGTGGGCTCGGTATACCCCATAGCTTCCAGGCCTTCCATAATCTCTTTTCTCAGTTTAAAATCTTCAAATTTCAAGGGATTCTTTTATTTTATGTTATTATTATTAAATTAATATTTAATTTTATTAAATTGTTATTTAACTATATTAATATGCATTTTAATTATATCTTTATTGTATTAAATTAAATATCTTTTTCACTTTTTTCGGGATATCAGGCAGGCTACCGGAAAAGCAAATCATGGATTTTCATGATCACGGGTACTGCTATCCCTCCTGCGGCGATCTTGATGATATAGCCCGGCAACTCGGGCATCAGTCCGTTCCGCAGGGCAGGAACAAATCCCTGACTGAATGAAAGATGAACCGTACCGAAAAAAAGGATCACCAGTGTCCCAAAGCTCAGGCTAATGAGGCTGAAGGGAATATTCCTGTTCCATTCCAGTTCGCCGTGCCGCCCCACATACCAGGCGGCCAGGGGATAACTGTATATGAATCCGCCATGGGAACCGGTCAGTACCGATAATCCATATTCCTCCCCGGCAAAAACGGGAACTCCGGCCACACCCACAACCAGATACAGCAGGGAAGCCCACACACCGATCCATCTGCCCAGAAGAAGCGCCATACATAACACGGCAAAACTCTGTCCGGTCACCAGTATCAGGGAATCATTCCATGGCATGTAAAAATGGATCTGGGCAAAGAAAGCCATGATCAATGCACCGGCGGGTATCCACACCAGATAATTAAAAATCTTTCGGTGTTTCTTCAGATCCATGGACAACTCATTGAGGCAAAAGTAGTAAAAATATCCGGCATGCCTGAATCAAAGGCAGGGGTTACTGAATTCCGAGCCGGATCATCCACCCGGGTTGCCGGCCCCTTACCGAGGATATCTTTCCCGACCTTACATCATTGGGAATTTCGATAAAGAAATGGAACCGCACCTCCCCCACCCTCAGGATTTTTCCGTCCAGGTTCCCTCCGTAATAATAGTCGATTGGGGTTCCCCCAACCGAAGAAAGACGGCCTTTTTTCACCTCCCCGTCCATTTCCAGAAAATAATCCAGCTCCACATTGCCTGCTCTTTTCAGTTTCCCGGCCCGTGCATCGCCCAGGTAAGGATCAAAGTATTCCAGTTTCACTCCCCCGATTGCCGACAGCTTCCCGGCCCGCCGGGCATCATGGAAATAAACAATATCCACCTCATTCATCGATATGATCTTCCCGTATTCGGGTCCGATCAAGGTGGAATAGGCAAATTCTCCTTCCCCGGTGGCCTTTAATACCGGATTCCCCCTGTCATCTACAGACAGGATTACCTGGCCGTTGTTTCCCACCCTTATCAGGTCAATGAGAAAATTTTCTCCGCCGGGAGCCACATGCATTACCAGCGGCCCGGGCATCTGTGCGTTCACGGGCCGGTTCAGGAAAAGCCCCACGCCCAGCAGGATTATGCATAGGAGGTGTTTCATGGTAACAGATTTCGGTTAAAAGTAATGATTTTCCTGCGTGTGTTTTTTATATTTGTTGTTTTTTCAGACCATGGCTCTGTACACCCATCTTTTCTTCGACCTGGACGGAACTCTCTGGGACATTGAACGCAACACCCGAATTACCCTGGAGCAGATCGTACACCATGTGAACCATGAACCGCTGACGTCCCGTTGTGACCGGTTTATCGAACGGTATCATGTGAACAATGACCGTTTATGGGAACTATACAGGAACCAGGGGATTGAAAAGGATAAGCTCAGATGGCACCGGTTTTATCTGACCCTGAAAGACCTGGGTATCGACAGCATGGCTATGGCCCGTGAACTGGACCGTGCCTACATTGAAAAATCTCCCCGGCAAACCAACCTGATTGCACACAGCCGGGAAATTCTGAAATACCTTACCGGGAAGTACTATCACATGTACATTGTCACCAACGGTTTTAACGAGGTACAGTTCAGAAAAATCAGGGAAAGTGGTCTGGAGAAATTTTTCCGTGGAATGATCACCTCGGAAATGGCCGGGGTCCTGAAACCCCACCCCCGGTTCTTCGAATACACTCTTTCCCAGACAGGTGCCTGCAGGGAAAGGAGCCTGGTTATTGGCGACAGTCTGGAAGCGGACATTCAGGGGGCACTGGATGCCGGTCTGCACGCCGTATATTTCGACAGAAGCCAACACGGGGAGGTCCCCGAAGGGATTCGGGTTATTCACACACTGACCGAATTGAAGGAATTTCTCTGATCAGAAGGGAACATCCGTATCATTCTCATTCGGACTCATCCTGCCCCGTGAAATATCGGGCTCGCCCTCTTCATTCATTTTCGAAGTACGGGTCAGCACAGCAGGCATGTCATCCAGGATCGGGCTGATCATTTCTTCATCCATTTCCACGAATTTGGCCATGCTGTCCTTGAACCGGAGCCTGATATCGCCTATCTGGCCGTTCCTGTGCTTAGCCACAATGATCTCGGCCACTCCTACCAGGGAGTTTCCCTCCTCATCGGTAGTCAGTCCGTACCGTTCGGGGCGGTGAATAAATATCACCAGGTCGGCATCCTGTTCAATGGCTCCCGATTCACGCAGGTCGGACAATTGCGGACGTTTGTCGCCTGATCGGAGTTCCACCGAGCGGTTAAGCTGCGAGAGGGCAATGATGGGAATATCCAGTTCCTTGGCAATGGCTTTGAGTGAGCGGGAAATATTGCTTACCTCCTGCTCCCGGCTGCCGCGGCCGTCGCCCGTGCCGGTGATAAGCTGCAGGTAGTCGACGAACACGGCCTGAATCTGGTGCTGGATTTTCAGCCGGCGGCACTTGGCCCGCAGTTCGAAAAGCGAAATAGCCGGTGTATCGTCAATAAAGATGGGGGCGTCCACCAGCTTTTTGATCTTGATATCCAGTTGCTGCCATTCGTACTCGTGCAGCCTTCCGTTCCTGATCTTGTCGGCAGGCAGTTCCGTTTCGCTGACTATCAGGCGGTTGACCAGCTGAATCGACGACATTTCCAGGGAAAAGATGGCGATGGGCCGCTTGTGTTCCACGGCAATATTGCGGGCCATACTCAGGGCAAAAGCGGTTTTTCCCATGGAAGGGCGGGCGGCAACGATGATCAGGTCAGACTTCTGCCAACCCGAAGTAATGCGGTCAAGACGGGTAAATCCCGAAGGCACCCCGCTCAGGCTGTCTTCCCTTTTTCCTGCTTCCTGTATCTGATCTATGGCTTCGTTGATCAGCACATCGAGGGAAGAGATCTCCTTCTTGATGTTCCCCTCGGCAATCTCAAACAGCTCCTGTTCGGAAAAATCCAGCAGATCGTCCACATCAATGCTTTCATCATAGGCGCGGGTCTGTATTTCCGAGGCCACCCGGATTAGCTCACGCTGAATGTATTTCTGGGCAATGATGCGGGCATGGTATTCCACATGGGCTGCCGAGGCCACCCGGCTGGTGAGCTGGGTAAGATAATGCGGACCACCCACTTCATCGAGCTGGTTCTTTGTCCTCAGGTCCTCGGTTACCGTCAGCAGGTCGATGGCCATCTCACGGGAAGAAAGGCTGACAATCGACCGATATATTTTCTGGTGCGCTTCCTTATAAAAACTTTCCGGCTTCAGAATATCCACTATGGATATAACGGCATCCTTCTCCAGCATGATGGCCCCCAGCACGGCTTCTTCCAGGTCAACCGCCTGAGGGGGAATTCTTCCAATATCCACGCTGACCGGGTCAATGCGGTGGTTTTTCTGGTTTTCTCTTTTCTGGGCCATTCCGGGTAATTTTTCAGGTTCAAAGGTACAGAATTGAAACCGGCCCCGGCAACTCCAATATGGCAATATTATGAACAGAATGTCAAATCCGGCCGTCAACGATTGTTGAAAACTCCGAAAATATCATCAGGAGCGGCTGGTTCATTGACCGGATATGCCTGATGCCCGGGGACGAATGCAAATTTTCCGCCGGGAAATATGAAAAGCCATGGAATTATCTGTTATTTTTACGCATTTGAAAAACCCGGCTGCTTTCATGATTGTATTTCCCCATGCCAAAATCAACCTGGGTTTGCGGGTCACCGCCAAACGAACCGACGGATACCACTCCATCGAAACGGTGATGGTCCCTCTGGCATGGTTTGACATGCTGGAATTTGTTCCCGCACCGGAAGGGGAAGAAACAACCCTGTCGGTCAGCGGGCTGGAAACCGGCATCCCGCCTCAGGAAAACCTGGTATTCAGAGCCTGGCAGGTTCTGTCGGAAAAACACTCCCTTCCTCCCCTGCGCATCCACCTGCACAAAACCATTCCGGCCGGAAGCGGGCTGG
>Ga0190346_1000230_pt1 | contig 16010 bp, 23 predicted proteins | sample 48721345_MG_FD_161680 | JGI IMG/M metagenome (GOLD analysis project Ga0190346, IMG submission 161680) | Hydrothermal vent microbial mat bacterial communities from Southern Trench, Guaymas Basin, Mexico - 4872-13-4-5_MG | ecosystem: Environmental > Aquatic > Marine > Hydrothermal vents >... | reverse complement strand
TAACAGCCCCCTAGTGTAACCAAACTTGAATTATCCACAACTAATATTGAGTTACTGATAATATTCCATATATAGCACATCAATTATTTATACCCCATTTCCGTAACACGAATTTGTTTTTTCGTATTCAACATATATTTACGAAGTTATGTAAATTTGGATGTTGTGCATACCACCACCGGACTGTACGCATCACCTTGCGCACTCACCAGTATCAGGGCATTGCGTACACCATTCTCGCGCATCCCTCTTCCACAGTCCGGCAGTTCCGCCCGCTACCGGTTTTCGGATTGCGCGCATACCCACTACGCACACCCCGCACCCTGATGTTGTGCTATATGTTGTGCTATATCACATCACCCAATCCATAGTCAAACAGTCCATATTTCCACATATAGCCAAACAACATAGCCAAACACACAAAAACAAGCATCCATAACCCACCAATCCACAAACAACACCACAAGAATTAATATAAACACAAATTATACAACAACAGCACCGCAAACTATATATAGCATAACAACCAAAGATAGTATTGTTGCGGAACTAACAATCAGCAACAAATAGCACAACAACAAGGAGATGAACAGAAATGACCATAAGAACTATATGCGAAAGATGTGGTAAAGTAATTGCATACACAGACACTAATCAACATGTTTTTGAAGCAATAATGAACCCTGATCAGTTCTGTGGGTGCGATACTGAGATTGAACATGTAAAAGCAATGATAGAGGAAGGATACACCGTTTCCGAGATTGCAGAAGTTACAAACCATTCCACAGAATGGGTAAGAGCACGGATGAGCACAACAACAAGGGAGATGAGGATGATGAACACACAAATTATGATTTGTATGCGATGTGAAGTGTACGGAAATGAGAGAGAATGCGGAATAAATTCTTGTATTCTTTCAAAAGGAAAAATACAAGGGTTTAATTGTAAATTGCAACGGTATTATGCCAACAAGAGATAAATGAAAGTTTTTTAATTATTTCTTTCTCTTTTTCTTTGGTTTATATCTCTTTTCTAATCGTTTTGTTGCTACAGCATACGGATTATTGACTTTTCCTTTTAGAGCATTTGCGATCTTTTTATGCTCTTTTATCCATTTTTTACGCTTTTTAGATGACACATATTTAGGTACTGGCATTTAATCACTTCTTTTTCTTTGGTTTCTCTTCCATCTCTAAAGGTAATGGTTTGTATCGAGTATCATAAACATTTATAAACGGTGATAGATTCATGATGCAATAATCTATATCTGCACCTTCTGCAACATTAGCAAGATTGAGTTTTGTAATGAAATTATATTGAATTTGGGGTTTTATAAACAGAGTAATCAACTGTCGGACTCGTTTTGCAATCTGATTTGCGTATTGGGATGTTAAAATGATTGTATTGTTTCTTTTTCTTAAATCCATACTCACATCTGTGGTCATAAATGTAGATGAAGACTGCCACTTGTAACTATCTGCAATCAAATAAAACTCATCAATAAGCATTATTGTATTATAGCGGTCTTCTAATTGCTCCATAGAATGTAGAAATTCATGTTCAATTTTTAATGGTGTATTAGATAATATTGTTAATTCATTACCTAAATCATCATTGATCAATTTTAATAGTGTTGCTATGGTAACAGCAGTTAAAGTTTTTCCGTGTCCTAACATGCCGAGTACAGCAACAATAGGAGTGTTTTCATCATCTATGGATGCTAAAAGCTCTATTGGTTTCATTCAATATACTTCCTGAATACGCCACCTCTGGACATTTCGGTTTCTTTTGTACCCAAGATGGCTTTAATTAATTCTGATCTTCCTCTACGGTTTTCTGATATCTTTAATGATTTATATATGAATAAAAACTTACTTATAATTGAATTTTTCACATTTGGATACATGATTTCATTAAGAAGATGCAATTTCAAAACACCACCCAACTCTTTTTTTGTTAAAGCAGTGATCATATTGAGGTTTTCTTGATCAAATAAGTTATCTACTATTTTGTTTGCCAATTCTATGTCTGTAGAAGGTTGTAAATCTCCTGTACTTACATCAGAAATTGCTTCTACAAGATCGGCAATCGTGATCTTTGGCTCTTCCATTTTTCCCATATAGATCACCCTTGCGTTGCCATTATCATTGCAAACATCAAACAAGCACCAAGAACAATACCTACTGAAGCACCTAATATCACCTGTCCTAAATCGAACGATTTTAATTCACTCATTAATTTGGTTTTTGTGTATTTATCAAGCAATATAGGAGTTATTTTAGATGTATCTTTTACATTAATGTCGATTGTAGCATTTACATCTTCTTTTACAAGGCAGCATTTAGTTACAATCTTTTTTGTGGGTAATATATATACTTTATTAACCAATGTCGATTTTTCACTACCTTTCAGATGTAGCATACCTTCATCATCAATCTTCCCATCTCGGATTTGTATTTGATTATTCTCTTTATTGATATATATTACAGTTACATATCCTTCTTTTGCGTATTTCCTGTACCGGATTGCATCAATAATAGCAGTTATGCTCTTACTGATGTTTTCACCATCAATTGTTATTCCTTTCATTGTTTAAATTCCTCTTATCTGATATTTATGCATGATGTAGCGTAACATTTCATGCACTATATATCTTATATTGTTGCTTCTTACTTTATATACTTTTCCATTATTATCTTTCAATATCAGTTCATGCATTTTATATCACTCCTTTTATGGTATTATTACATCAACAATTTTTAATATCAAATTAATGATATTTAATATAATATGTTCATAAACAAATTTGATTATTTTAACATGAGTAGTGATCCATGCATCCATAACATTTGCATATCCAATTTGGCGCGCAGCAGAAAAATTACAGAAGATTTCAAGCGTAAGCAGAGCATACCACCAATTATTTACAATAATTAATAAAAATGAAAACGTAAAATTAAACAATATTTGAATAAAGAAGGCTGGTAAATATAGTACATTGCGTAAAGACTTACCAACGAACGGTATTTTTTCAATAACGTTCAAAAATGCACCTGTCAATCCTTTCACAACAAATCCTGTCTTTTTTGTTCGATCAACGGATTTAAATTTCATTGTTACACTTCTATCATATCCTGATGTGTTAAGAAACTCATATTGATCATCTAAATTCAATTGTGTAAATGCAAGGGTTTGATTCTTGATTATCTTTTTTCCAAACTGTATTTGTTGGTCTTCTAATGAAAAAGAAAAGTAAATTGGATTTGGAATAATAGACATCTTGTAAACAGTTGTATTGTAATTGTAAAGGGATATTCCATCGATCAAAACCTCACGATTGAATGTTCTAGAGATTATGGATGAATCAAGCCATGTTTGATTAATTGTGACTGTTCTACTATCCCATTCTTCATTTACGTATACCATAAAGGTATAATCAGCAGAAAACGCTTTAGTAGTGTATATTTTAAACCATCCTGAAACTACAGTAACGTTATCGTCACAAACAACTGTGTCAATATTTTCTTTTCCACCATACAGTCCGGCATCAGTTGTTAAGTGATATTGAATATCACAAGCATCATGAATTGTTAATGTTTGATTATCTGCTGTATAATCTGCTGTTGCTGTATTTACAAGACATATTAACAAAAATAGCATAACATAAATTGGTTTCATAATTAAATCACCTTTGTAATCATATTAAGTATTGAAAGAATGAATAAAATTGGGATAAGTCCATAAAACAATGATTTAAAGGTGGTGTCCATTCCATTGGCTGCTACTTCACCACCAGAAACCACATCATAAATATCACCTAATCCACCTTCTCCACCCTCTCCAGTCAACGAAAATCCGTGATCCATTCCCATTTCACCTTTAATGCTGTTTAAATCATCATTTGTGACTGTTTCGTATCCTTGTGCTGATCTATCCAGTTCTGTACCTTCTGCATCGATATCTACAGTTACATTCAAGATGTCAGGATGATCAAGGTTTTGATCGGGTGTAACGAAAGTGTCAATCTCTTCAGGATTATTTTTAAAAAACTCTTTTATAGGGTCTATTGTTATTGTTGGTACTTCAGTACCGTTTTTATTGAATACAAACCCTATAGATGTGTCATAAGATATATCCGTATCTTCATATTCATGTAAATTATAATTCCATGTAATTTTTGTTACTGCGATTTCTATATCTACAGTTGGAGCATTATCCGTGAAATATGCCTCAAATTTCACCAAATAATCTGTAATTGGCGAATACCATTTGGGATTATTAATATCATTATACGTATTGAATGAATCAAATATCACAGAATACATTTCATCACTTGATAATCCGGATTCCTCATCATAAGCATACGCTATTGATGAAAACAGTAGCATAACAATGATTATTTTAATTAAATACATGTACTAAACCTCCTACAAGCATAATAATTAACAATATGTACATAAATGGGTAATACAAGTTTTTCACGTCCATTTTTGATAATCGAGATTGATAAACTGGAGACTCTGGAATCAAGGTATATGTAACAAGTGTATCTTCATCAATTGGAGATACCATATCCCACCCTGTGGAACGGTATCCACCTTTCTCTGCCTTATAGTAATAATCTTGATTAGATAAGTTTTCAAATGTACCATAACACTGATTATTAGTTGGAATACGTCCGTAATCCTTTAAAAAGATATAAGAATAGTCTAATGGGTTACCTGATGAATCAATAACCTTCACAGTGAGTTTGTTTCCTCTCATATCTTCTGCATAAGTGTATGCTGTTGATATAATATCTCCATCATCGTTTTTTAACAGTAATGTATAGTTATGATGTAATGTATAATTGTATCCCAATAACCAGTATGCCCATCCGTAACTGTCGAAATCGGATTGTGTGTAATTGAAATACTCAATAAGGTTACTTTCATCATACAATTCGAGTGAAAGATTAGGTAATGAGCCTGATGTTGCATTAGCAAATACTCTACCTTTAATGTATTCTCTATAATCAATTAAAGGTTCATTAGGACTAAATATGGCATAAGCAGTATAGTTTTGCCCTTCTGGAGCAGCAAAAACAAACAAATATGCATATCTCCCTATATGTTTATCTGTTTGGTCATAGATGTATGCTCTGTAGATATAATCAGGATCAGAGAAATAAGAATTGTTAATTTCCCAATATCCGCATGAATTATTATCTATGGAATACGGATAAGAGCACAGTGTAGTATACCCTAATCCATTAATGGATCGTTCAAAGTCTAATTTCATATTAACCGATGCTGGATACTTAATTCCGTAAAAACAACGCACATAAGAAGTATTGCTCAAAACAGAAGTTGTTTTATGTCCGTCTGGATCACGGAAATATAACAGCATTGTATACTCGATTCCTTCACTCATATCTTCAGGCATCTCTGTCATATTTGTATCATTCCATGAGTCATTGACCATAGACCAGTCTGTTTCATCTGATGAATTATCCAATTCTAAAAATACATTTACACCATAATCTTTTGTTTGTGCATTAAAAGTATTTACTACTTCTACATTTAATGATTTATATCCTGATTTATCCACTGTCAGATTTCCATTATCGTTTTCACATTGTGTAAATTCGACATATCCATCAGAATCAGTAAAACCATTTCTTTTTGGATATCCATCGATTATACAGTCTTGATCATAGATTACTAATGCTTCAGGACATTGATACACGTTTTCATCCCATACATGAATTCCGAGATTCCAGTAAATAAACTGGTCATAAAGATTGATGGGATGATCAAACTGTGCAAAACATCGTTTCTGGAATGTTCCTTGCCATGTTGACCATATAACATCCAGTTCATCGTTTTCATCTACATCAGAAGGCAAAAATGTTACTGGATTATCATGTCCCGAATACACAATATTCATATTATCATCAAGATTATAAACAACAATGAAGGGATTTATTAATAAATTCGCGCAATTATCGTATAAATTAATTATTCCATAGTCACATGCATCATAATCGTATTGCACATCACTACCATCACATGTAAATTCATATTCATGACCATCACCAAAAACCAGTTTGTATTGTGATCCATTTAAAATATTAAACGAATAATGTTCTAATGAACTTGTATTTATTTTTATATATGTGCCTGTTTTATTTCTCTGATATAAATCCACATGATCAATACAAGACATATTACCATATACTTGATATATATTAAATGGTGTATCTGATACAGTCATTGTGAATGTATATTCTGCAACAGCACCATACGTATTGCTTTCGGCAGGAAGTAATTTACAGTGATCGAATCCACCATCATCATGTGTTTTTTCTGCATTATCTCCACAATCACTATATCCATGATACCATGTTATCCATGTTGCTGATCCTCTATGATATTGCTGTGCAACCATATATATACATCCTTGCGATGGTGGAGATGTAATACAAAACGTACAATAATAATGTGCATCACCATCACTATAATATATAAGGTTTTCATTATATGCTGTAGAAGATGACACTGAAAAAGTTCCATATCCATCAGTATCATAATGATATGATGCAGCAGAAGATAATTGAATCATACATATTAATAAAATCATTAACAATATCTTTTTCATGTGATCACCTTATACACTTTGATAATCACAACCAATATGATGATTCCAACAAAAATAATTAACCACCACTGGTTAAACCGTTTTTTGACGGTTTCCACATCTGTAAACTCTCGATATGTGTTATAAGATGCATAAATCCGGTAAGATGCATTTTTATTAAGCATAATCATCTGGTTTGGTCTTATTGAGCCAATGAAACCATCATTATATTTATGACTACAGTTAATAAATTGCATTTTAAAGTTTCCAGTATAATTATACATATAAATTATATATTCAGTATCACCATCATTATACAAACAAAACCATTGATCATGATAATGATTTTGTGGTGTAATTACATGATCACCAGCAAGGATATTAACCGGTATCGTTGCTTCATTAGTTGTATTTGATTGTACAATGACGTCTCCGGCAGATGCCATTCCCGAAAACAATATAACAATTATTAACATTTTAATTCCCGAATACATGCATAAAACCTCCTATTATGATTACAATAAATAAGATATACATAAATGGATAATAAAATGATTTTATATCAGCATCCGATAGTTTTATACCAGAATACTTAACAGGTTGCACACCAGTTGGTGTGACTGTTGGTGATGGGGTTGGGACTGCTGTTATTTCAATTTCATAATTATCTGGTGATAAATCTGTTGTGAAATTTACAGCGTTCCCTGATGCTTGATGCTCTTCTAAATCTCCAGAACTGTTCTGTAATGTATAGATTTTAGAATTATCCAAATTAACTAACTGCAACCAATTTAAAATTCCTTCATAAGTGGTGAAATCAATTTCTGATGATCCCATTGATGTGACCACAAATCCAACATCATCATCTACTGCTTGTGCAGCCCATTCTAAATCATCAGAAGATGAATAAGTGTGATTTACAGCAATATCACCTTTATAATCGATTAAATTGTAATATGGGTTACTGGAATTGAAATAAATGGAATCTACGTAATGTCCAGTATCGCCAAAAGCATAAGTAGGTTCGGGAGAGGTGTATTTACGAACACGAACTCTGTCAATATAAGAATGATGCCCACCGACATACGTGCCAAATACAACTTTATTATCATTATTATTTAATATTGCCGATGGAACTGACACATCCAATAGATCACCATCGACATACATATCAGCGCTGCCATCTGATTTAGCTTTGATCGTAAGCTTGTGCCAACCAACTGTAAGTGATTTTGATGTACTATATAATGAATTTCCATATCCTACATTCCATGTTGTTCCTTTTGCAGTAATTGAAGCACCCCCATTATATGCCCAATTATTTGATCCTTCTTGAATTGCAAAATTCGTAAATGCGCTACCTATATTACCACTTTCAATATATATTTCACATTCAAGAATTTGAGGTAATGATGTTAATTCACTATTATGATAAACTTCTCCTCCTAAATCCTCTAAATGTAAAGATATGTCACCTGTGTATGCTCTATCATTGCTGTATTCATTTATACCATTTCCATCAAAAGTATTACCTTGTATCCAACCTCCAGTTGCTTTTAATCCATCTCCATTTGAATGTACTTCACCATCATCAAAAAACTCAAATGTTGCATCTCCATTCCAATAAGCACTTGCTTCAGAATTCCCATAATACATCCAGTAGTCTTCTGTTTCTCCATCTGCGGGTATATGTGGAAATTTTACCCAAATAAGAGCATAAGATTCATTTACTTTTGATTCTAACCATGCAGATAACTGATCTGTTTCATTGCAAAAACGTATGTCTGAAAAATCAGGAGTCATTTCTGGCTCGTACGAAACATTAAGCAACAACTGATAATTAGTTTGTGATCCTGATGAAGTGCCGGTAAGTGTTATCTTTTTCCGATTAGACCATGTAGAATTCCAGTATGGATGATATTCCTTGCCATTTATCTTCAATCCTACTTTTCCTCGACTACCGAATGGTGGAGTTTTAAATTTTAAAATAAACGTTTTTGTACCAGCATTATTGATTTTACCTTTTGTTTTTACTGATGGTAACGTTATTTTACCATGTGATACTTCTTTCATTTTTTTATCGCTTTTTAGTATTTTTGTCTTCTGTTTATTAAATACCTTCTCATTTATAGTTTTCTTTTCAACATAATCTAATACATGTTTATTCACCATTTTTGTTGTATTTATAAGCATTCCTGTTTTATTATCAATATGAGAAACTGTTTCTGACACTTGTATAGTTTTATAATGCTTTATTTCTTTTATAACAGGTTTTACGATCTGTTCATAAAATTCCACATCTCGAATCTGTGATGTATCGAAATTAGTATCCCCGAAAAATGATTCCACATCCACAGTCTGCATATCAGTATCAAGATTCTGGATAGTAATAATGTATTCTTTATTTACTATATCTTCCTTTATTGAAGTCCATGTAATGTTAAAATCACTTGCAGATGCCATAGAAGACATTAAAAGAAAAATAATTAGTAATCGTTTCATGAAATCGCCTTTGCAATACTAATAATGATTATTCCAAAAATTAAAGTGTAAATAAGCAATGAAAAATGAGAATAAACCTTCTTTGGGTCTGATACAATATCATCTACTACAATCTGATTTTTTAGGATTATAGCAGAAAAATCTCCTGTTATGCTATTGTTTTCTGTGTGATTAAATCCTGATGATGTAGCATAATAAATATCTGTAGTAGTATTATTATGAGGATAATAAATATCTATATGTGTGGCTTGTGCTGTGCAGATCGAGAGAATGAGAATTAGAAAAATTATTGTTTGTTTCATAATAAATAAAAAAGGGAGACATTCATCTCCCTTATAGCCCACCACCAAGCGACTTTCCAAGAACCCGTTTGATCAACAGTACGATACCTCCAACCACAGCCATGACAATGATGAGCGGTACAACCGCAATTATCAGATCAACAAGGCTATCAAAAATGGGTATCACCGCATCAATAACGTCAACGACACCTGTAAAGTTCACTGTTGCTGATGCAGAACTCACCATTGCTGTAACTGCAACAGTAAATGCCATAGCGGGCTTCATTACCTTCATCTTCAATCTCTGAAAACGGGTTGGAGCGGGTTTCTGTTCAGTTTTTGTTTCGTTCATAGTTTTTTCACCACCTTATAACCTATTATCAAACCAATCAGAACGATTGGAATGAATATATACGGATATACAGAAAAACAAGCACTGTAAAATTTTATTGCTGAATCGATATTATGAATATCCGTAATGTCCATATACGTAACATTAGATACTCGAAATAGCGATTCATTAATAAATGATGTGCTATTATTCAGTATACTTACACTGTTTACTGTATTATTCATCATATATATAGTTTTCTGTTAGTTCACGCAATCTTACAATATTCTGTTTTTCAGCATCAATTTTTCTCTGCACTGTTTCCTTTATATCAGAAATAATTTCATCAATAGATTTCTTCAAAGAAAAATAACTGATTGGTCTACCTCTGTTTTCTGTTTGTTCGGTTTTTGATTCTACATATCCCATATCTATCAATTGTCGAACCGCAACAGAAATTTGAGGCTGCATAATGCCAGTAAATTGCATTATCTGTTTTGTATCCGGACTATCAAGTTCCTTAATGGCTACAAATACTTTTGCGGTGTTTCTTGCCATTCCGGTACGTGTAAGGATATTGACTATCTCATTATCCATTTCATCCATTTGTGCTATTTGTGTATATTCCATTTTATATCACCACTATTTACTTATCAGTACTTATACATAAATGTTTCTATAGAAAAACCCCCACCACCGAAAAAGAGAGAGGCGAGAATTGGGGGTTTGTTGAGGTGTGGATAATCAACGGTGGTGGGTTTTGTGGCACAACAAACATAGGAGATTTGTAGGAAAGTGATATGTGCTATGCACATATTCAATCCCGCACACATATCTATGTGCTTATACTATATATAGTTATCGGTCTAATTCAGAAATGTAAAACGGTCGTGATTCAATGGTTTTATCAAAAATGTCATCTATGGTGTTAAATTCATCGTACCAGTAACGTCTGTCAATTTTAAAATAAACGTTCTTTGTTATATTTCTAAATTCATTAAATCGATCTCGATAATCCTTTATTTTTACTGATTCTTTCAATTTTATCGGTTTCTGCCTATCAATCGATAAATGATTTGTATGTGTATTTTTCATCATATCAAAAATTTCTGATGGTGATTTAGGAATCGATCTAAACTTTGATTCAGCATTGTCTACTTCATCACCAGTAAAAGAAAAATATCTACCAGAACCAAGCACCATTATCTTATCAATCGATTTCTTTGAATAATCTCCCAATTTCTTTGACACTTTTACCCCATTTCCCCCTAAAAGATACACACCATCGGTATTTATTGAAATAAGTTTGTCTAAATGCTTATAAAAATCATTAAACAGTTTTGCTCTCGTTTGCGCTGTAATATATGTTGCAAACAATGGATTATACATATTCGATGCTTTATATGTCTTCTTGTAGAAAACAAGATTTCCATCTTCATTAACAATAAAATCATCAGTCTCTTCATCACTTATTTCTTGTTTATTAACTACATTAATCGTTACTCCGTAAATAGAGTTTAAAATGATCTTATAAGTAAGTTGAATTGGGTCTCCTCTCTTTTTTGCTTCTAATCTCTTTTCATAAAGATTATGAATCAATTCTTTGAACGGTTGTTCATGATCTTCACTTTTTAAAATATGGTGTGCTTCTTTTATTTTAACATCAAATCCATGATTCATAAAAAACTCCATCTCCGGTTGTGTGATCCATATTTCGATATTCCCGTTCACATGATAATTTTTATTACTTATCGAAGCCCATAACGGACTTAAATTATCATTTTCATACTCTAATTGCACCAAATAAAAAGAATATGCCGTATCTGGTTCATATTCATAATTATGCCTATAAACACCTGTTGTATCATATAACACTGCTGTAAAAGAAGGATATGCAGAATTAATATCATAATTAACAATATTTTTAAAAATACCTAATTTACAAGCCTCTATATGACCAGCATGATAACTATTAAGTGCTGCCTGTAAAATACGAGGTGATGGTAGTTTCAATGAATGAGATATATTCTCTAACACATATCTTCTTGCAATAGAGGCTTTAGATTTATATTTATTGATTTTAACAATCTTGTTTATGTTATCTGTAAACTGGTCTGCTAATTGTTTTGTGATCTTGCAATCTATAATGCATCGGTCTTGAATGAGTTTACGATATGCTATATCTGATTGATATTTTTCTAAATTGATGTTTTGGATATCTTCTACATCTACTTTAGCATAATCAGTTTTCTCTGCAAGTTTTTTTAATGGCTGCATTTCATAAAATTGTGCAAGGTCATAAAATGATGTTGTGTGATGTAAATTACCATCTTTTTTTATTTTACTAATTTTTAATTCCTTTTTTGGTATAATACGTATTTTAAAATCTTCATAATCTACATAATTAAAAAACGCTATCTGCTGCCGTCTTTTGAAATCGAGATATTTTAAGATGGCGTTCGTATCATATTCAAGATTGTAAAACCAATTTACTGTATCCCGATACTTTTTCTGATTCAAATAATATAACAAGGTATATAAATCATCTATATCCCTAAAATCTCCTTCACTGTCTGATATCAAAAAACAACGTCCTTTTACAGTTTCTGTATCGAAAGCAACATTTGGATTAACGTGATCAATTGATTTAACCTTTTTCCAAACGAAATAAGGAATTTCAATATTAGATATATCTCTATATACCATTCCTATTCCTCTCTATCATTATTAAACACCCACTCTTTATCTCCCATGCTCTTTTACAAGCAATCTTGTCATCTTTAAACGCACATAAAGAGCATAAATAAGATTCCTCCAATGTTGTGTTTTCAGGATATACTGACATCTACATTCCCCGTTCGATTCCCCTTACACAACCATCTCCAAGTTCATGCATTTTTAAAATATTGTATATCTTTTGCCCCTTCTTTGGCTTCTCATACAATACAACACAAGAACCACCCTCCACAGGCATTCTTTCACATCTATCAGCCATCATAATATCGTTATAATATGATTCTGCCATATCAACCATTCGATCATAATAATCGCCATCTTGTGCATCTGCATAGGCTTCGTATTGAGGTGTATTGCAATAAGGTTTTTCCCACCATTTCCATTGAAATCTAATTCTCGATCTTACTTTTAGAGGTTCTTCTACTTCAGAAACTTGTTTTATTACTCTTATTGCTTCCTTATGTAATGCTTTACCCTTATAATGTTTCTCTTGTTTTATTTGTTTCTTTACCTGTTGATATTCCTCCCATGAAATACCAGATTTTTCAACCTCTCGTTTTCTCTCTCGATATTGTAAATCACGCTCTCTTTTCTGTGCAAGTTTGTATGCTATCCTCTGTTTCTTTCCTGTTTTTGCATCTACACGATTAGCATACTTTCGCCCCCGTTTATCCGTTTTAAACTCATAATAAACTTTCCTTACCATTATAACACCTCATTAAACCGTATCCGCTTCATTCTCTTTTGCTTTTTTCTTGAATACTGCTCTACAGGATGATTCAATAAAATATTATCAATTTTTTTACTATCAATAAATCGAACATGCTTTATACTAATGTCTGTAATTACCTGTAAATTATGATCTTTATCAATAGTATCATATATCACAAAAATATAAACTCCATTAGCCATAAACAATCGATTATGATTATCCATATAAATCATAAAACGATATGAATTACTTTTTGCTGCTTTTATTTCATATATTGTTTTATTATTATAACAATCATAAAATCCATAAGTACACTGTCTTTTATTTCTTTTAAGATTGTATTGTTGTGCTATATATTCTTCAATCAAATTTCCAACTCGTTGTTTTAATCCTTGTGCCATTTAGATCACCTGTACCAAATCATGTACTAAATCAAAACTAAAAATAAATAATGCCATATACGATATATAACGTGCTATGTAGGTATCTTCATATCTATCATAGATCATAAATACCCCACACCACATAAATCCATAAAAAAGAATCAAATAATACATATTTCCAAGAAAAAATCCTAAAACAGGATTTAATTCTTTTATTGTGTAATGACTATTCATATAAACAGTCAATCCGAATGCTCCCAACGAACATAACCAACCAGCATATAATATTTTTTTCATAATTCATCTCCAAATAATGTTGTTTGACCATTTTTATTCTTGAAAAACTTACAATTTTTATCCTGATACGGAGAGTTATTTACGCAACACATCAATTTTACACCTTTATCATTAAGATTGTTGCCAAACAACCCGCATATCTGTTTTACATACGATTTTAATCCTCTATCAACCTGTATCTCAATTAGATACTTACAATTTTTATAATAAGGATTATTGCGCTTCATAGTGACCAACTGTTTATAAAGAAGTGGTCAGTTGAATGACCACTAATAAAGCATTTTATCAATCATTTTATCAAATTTATCTTGTATATCGAATGATAAATCCGTATACGAGCATCCTGAAATATAGATAATCCTTTTAAATAATTTTATAAGATCATCTACATCATGTATGTTTCTTAATATCTCCATCTGTTCATCTGTAAATTTGAATTCACTCAAGTATAACCACCTTCCCTTCTTTTGCTGCTTTTGCTACTTGTTTGCCACTACTATACTCTGCTCCGAGTATCTTCTTTATCTGCTTTTTTCTACTTGCTATCTCCTTTATAATCTGTCGATTCTCTGTTTGTAATGCTTTCCGTTCCTCAACATCGAATTTCTTTACCTTCTTTACCCTATGCTGATTAGCTTGTAACTCACCATGTAATGTCTTATTCTCTGCTTCCAACTCTTGTACTCTCTTTAATTCTGATATCTTATATGCTTTCATAGTCTTTTGGCGCTTCTTTTTCTTTTCTCTATGTCGTTCCATCATCCGTTCTGTGTGAGGTGTATCCGATTGTAATTTTGGTACAGGATAGTTATGTCGTACTGTCTTCTTTTTAGACGTTGTTTTAAAAAAAGACTTATCTTCTTTCTTTTTTGGTGTTTTCTCCTGTGTTTTGTGGATGCTTTTTGTTGGGATCATCCCAAACTGTGCCATTACTTTCATAGGTCTAAGATCGTTCGGTATTGACTTATTAAAAGCCTGTATTTGATGCAATCGTTCTTTTGTTGTGTAAGGTTCGATTGCTCCAATATACCTTTCAGGTTGATTCCTGTTTCGATCAACCATGCATACAGAACCACCTTTCTTTACTATCTGATATGACATTATTTATTCCCCCACCTTTCCAAAATCACCATTATAAGCCATCAATTTAATTAATTCAGATATAAAAATTACATCCATAAGTGTAGCATGATGTGATACATACACCTCTCTTATTTCAATTATTATATTATTCATTTTTGATTGATCCATTTTTTATTCCTCCAAATAAATTAAAAGAAGGGTAATTACCCTTCTTTAGATTGCTATATCCCAAACAACCAGTTTTCCGTTGCGTGTCTCGATCTCTTTCGTAATCATGGGTATATCAGCATCCTCTGCCAATTCGCATACAGACGCAATCCTTCCCATTGTAGAAGCCACAGGCACTAGACCAGCATTGATCCTTGTGTAATCTTTCATCGTTTTGGTAATGATAGTTCCATCAACAATGATTTCAATCTCTGTGAAGGGATCATCAACGTTTACTTGCCTTCTGATGATCTGATCTTCAGTCATGAAATCAGATGCAAGCCCATCCGTTACTCTTACGATCTTTCCAGTTCCAACAGAGCCTTTTTTCAGTCCTTCAGATACTGTTACTGTTTTCTTACTTACGTTTTCTGTTGCCATAATGTTTCTCTCCTTATGTATAATTTCTATGAAAAAGAATAGTAAGGTTTTGACACCTTACTATCCTACAGGTTTCACGTCCATTATACACGATTTTTGTTTTGTTTTACTTCAAGATACTTTATCGATCAATTTCTTGATCAGTTGGCGCTTGAAAGTCCATCTTTTTGGGGATAATCGTTTCCGGTTATCCCTTTCAAAAAGATGAGAGATTATATCTCTCAATATCTGATTCTGTTGCTGTCAACTGCTCCAATGTCATTAATTCAGTCCAGTAATGACCCTTGCAACCCTTATTAATGTACTTGTTGTTTGTCATCTTATGTTCATCTCCTTGTGTGTATAATTGTACTGATATTTTTGAGATTATCTGAAATCTCATTTATCAGTTTTTGCCTTTCAATTGCTGATATATCAGCATACGATATCCGGTGTATTGACATACTTGTGTCTGTTATCAAGTCTTCAATTGCATCAAC
>Ga0190346_1000224_pt1 | contig 16175 bp, 13 predicted proteins | sample 48721345_MG_FD_161680 | JGI IMG/M metagenome (GOLD analysis project Ga0190346, IMG submission 161680) | Hydrothermal vent microbial mat bacterial communities from Southern Trench, Guaymas Basin, Mexico - 4872-13-4-5_MG | ecosystem: Environmental > Aquatic > Marine > Hydrothermal vents >... | reverse complement strand
AAAAAAACACTTACTATATCTTCAATCTTAAAATCATTCTCCTTCTGTAAAGTAATCAGCAACTCTTTAGTAAACTTTATAATCTCTTCTTTAGTATTATAATTTACAGTTATCGCTCCTCTTATTCCTCTTACCAACATATATACCTCCTTTTCCAAGTGTGTCAAGGGGACGGTTCTTCTGGCAGACTTTATCATGCTAAAGGGACGGTTGTCCTTTGACACGATTTGAGATTGACACGCCCTGATAAATCAGGGCTTGTCCTTACATTTATTTATTGTAGGGAGGGGTGAATTCATCCGCCCCGGGTGCCTTTTTGCTAATTTTTTTTATCGTGCTCGCTGAATCGGGCCCCTACATTTTCAGAAATGAATAGGCTAAAAACAAAAAAGGTCATAGGAATTTGAAAAACCTATGACCTTCATATATGATAAATATATAAAGATATCATAGGCATAAAACCGATGTCCATGCCTATGATATCTTATTTTAAACTTCTAAGATGTTAAGGCATAAACATCGGTGGTAAAATAGTAGTAATAAAAATTAAAGGAATTTATTGATTTAGTAAATTCTCTTTTTGTAGCCACCTTGCCTGCTCCTTAACATTTTTTAAAATATTAGCACACCCTTCTACTTCTGTCAAATTTAAATTCGTATTGCGTATCGAGTACCGAGTATTGCGTTAAGATTATAGCGTAGAGCGTACAGCATTTAGCGTATAGGTGCGGGAAATAAGTGCAGGGAAAACACTATCGAATATATGAATCAGTCGTTAGTGAATAAGTCGTAGGGGCAGACACAAGGTCTGCCCCTACATTATACTGTATACAGTAAAATACAGGAAAGAAACAAGGGAAATAGTTTATGCATTAACACATTTATTTAGGGGCAGCGGCTTTTCTTAATCGCTCCATTATTGCCAACCCCAAACCATGCTCTTTTAACCCTTCAGCAATAATAATCTCAAATCCTTCTTTATCGAAACTCCTTAAAATAGTGAAGAGATTAGCTGCACATACCTCTAATTCGGTACCCTTGCCGATAACTTTTACCTCAAATCTACCATATTTATTCTGATTTTCTTCTTTAGCCATTATTCCCACTTTAAACCCCTGGGTCATATATTTAGAAGCCAACCGACGAACTTCTTCTATTTTGGTCTCCTCCTTATTTTCTACCAAAATCAATTTTGCCTGAGGAGAATAATGACTGTTTAACATTCCAGGAGAACGAAAACCTTCTTTTAATTCTTTACTTATTTTTACCTGGCCAACTACTTCTTTTAATTTTTCCACTGATATCCCCCCTGCCCTCAGTACCCGGACAGGTTCAACAGTTACATCCAACACAGTAGATTCTACCCCTACTTTTGTTTTTCCTCCATTAATAATTATCTCTATTTTACCGTCTAAATCATCGGTTACGTGTTGAGCGGTAGTGGGGCTTGTCCTCCCAAAAAGATTGGCACTGGGAGCTGCTATGGGAGTTTCAGCTTCTCTAATTAAGCTTAAGGCAATATTGTCCTCCGGCATTCTTACTGCAACTGTATCAAGGCCGGCAGTAACAATACCTGAAACTAATTTAGATTTTTTAAGGACTAAGGTAAGAGGACCCGGCCAAAATACTTTAGCTAATTTTATAGCTACCGGGGGAACCTGCTGGGATAATCTATACAATTCTTTAATATCGGCAATATGAGCAATTAGCGGGTCATTAAATGGTCTTTCTTTGGCTTGAAATATTTTCGCAACCGCTTTCTCATTGAGAGCATCTGCCCCTAATCCATAGACTGTTTCGGTTGGGAAAGCCACCAAGTTACCTTTTTTTATTTCTTCTGCGGCTAGTTTTATCTTAGCTAAATCTATCCTTTTGGAATTTATTTCTAATATTTTGGTTTTCATTATAATATTTTTAATATTTTATATTTTAATATTCCGATAGGAACTTCAATCTCTACCTCTTCTCCTTCCTGGTGGCCTAAGAAGGCCTGCCCTAAGGGAGAATTTAGGGATATTTTATTCTGGGCAAAATCTATTTGATCATCCGGAACAAAGATATATTCGATTTCTTCTCCTGAACCTAAATTTTTTAACTTTAAAGTTGTACCGATGCCAATCCCTTCTGTACAGCAATCTTCGTCTACTACTTTTACCCGACTTAACTTTTGCTTTAATCTGACAATATTTATTTCATTCATACGTTGAGCTTCCTGAGCAATATTATATTCTGCATTTTCAGTTATGTCTCCGTACTCTAAAGCTCGACTAATATCTTCTTGTATTTCTTTTCTTTTTTCTCCTTCTAAATACTTTATCTTTTCTTTTAACTTTTTCAAACCTTCTGCTGTTAAAAATACTTCGTTATTATTTCTATTATTCATCTCTGCCTCTTTTTTATTATACTAATTTTATTGATCAATTTACTTTTTGTTTTACAATTATGTTGTAGGAACACAATGAATTGTATCCTTGCCGTTTACCTACTGTATCTTGTGGCGGGCACGATTCATCGTGCATCACTATAATATAAATTTATCTTTAATTATTTTAATTCGCTTTTACGCTTCTCCAAATTCTGTTGATATTATAAAAAAAGCAGGTAATTCCTGCTCAGCTTAAAACTCTATTTTGCTTTGTAAAATTGGTGGCGCAAGGGGGAATTGAACCCCCGTTTGCTGATTGAGAGCCAGCTGAATTAACCACTATTCGATTGCGCCATAATTAGTATCTCGTATCCCCGTTTTCACGGGGACAAGTCTTGTGAATCGTATCTCGTTAAGAGAATAGAAGTCAGAAGACAGAATTCAGGAGCCAGAATGAAAAAATTTCACTTTAAGCTTTTAACTGTAATCCGAAAACTGACAACTAAAAACCTGAATTTGATGCTAACGACTATTTCACTAAAATGGCTGAGGGAGGTGGGCTCGAACCACCGCTCCCAGATCCAGAGTCTGGTGTCCTACCACTAGACGATCCCTCAACTCTATAATGTTTTTTCTTTTTTATATTTTATACTAAATTGTGTTATTTGAAAAGTCTAACTACCTATTTTTTTCGCTTCTTCTATTTTTTCTATAGCTTCCTTTAAACGTTTAACAGTCTTGTCCTGACCTAACACTACCATTAATTCGAACAAACCGGGACCTACTTTTTTACCGCTCAGTGCAACCCGAGTAGGATGGATTATTTGTCCACCCTTTATTTGTAGAGAAGAAGCAACCTCTCTTACTGCATTTTCAATGCTTTCTTCATCCCAACATTTAAGAACAGAAAGCTTTTCCTTTAAGGCCTGCAAAATACCCGTGACACCTTCTTTGCTTAATACGCTGTCAAAGGCCTGGGGGTCAATATTTATTTTATCCACAAAAAAATAATCCGCATAGTCGACAAACTGAGCAAAATTTTTAATCCTTCCCTGCATCAATTTTACCACTTCTTTTATATACTCATTTTTTTTCGGAGAAAGATTTTCTTCATCTTCAATATAATTAGCCTCTTTAAGAAAAGGAAGAAGCATTTCAGTTAAGGAATCGATAGACATATTCTTTAAATATTCACTATTAAACCAATTGAGTTTATCCATACTAAAAACAGCGGCATGTCTGGAAATTTTATCCAAAGTAAATTCTTTGATTAACTCTTCTTTTGAAAAAATTTCCCTTTCGCCACCTGAAGACCAGCCTAAATGCGCAATATAGTTTACTACTGCCTCCGGGATATAGCCCATCTTTTTATATTCCATAACTGAAGTAGCTCCGTGGCGCTTACTCAGCCTGGTGTGGTCTTGCCCCATAATCATAGGGATATGAGCAAATTTTGGTACATCAAATCCCAAGGCTTCATATATTACTATCTGTTTGGGAGTATTAGAAATATGGTCATCTCCTCTCATAACGTCGGTAATCTTCATTAAGGCATCATCAATGACTACAGCATAATTATAAGTAGGAATTCCATCTGATTTCATGATTACAAAATCGCTTAACAACTCACCGTCAAAAGTTACTTCACCCCTTAATAGGTCATTAAAGACAATTTCCCTGGTAGGAATTTTAAGTCTTATTACCGGTTTTCTACCTTCTGCTTCATATCTTTTCTTTTCCTCTTCGCTAAGATTCAAGCAATGTCTATCATATTTAGGATTTTTACCTTCTCTTGCTTGTTTTTCTCTACTTTCAGCCAGCTCTTCTCTGGTACAATAACAATAATATGCTTTCTCATCTTTTAATAATTCCTCCGCAAATTCTTGGTAAAGAGGTAATCTTTGCATTTGAAAGTAAGGACCATACTCCCCGCCTTTTCCGGGGCCTTCATCCCAATCTAAACCCAACCATTTCATACCTTCCAATATTACATTTACTGCTTCTTCGGTAGATCTTACCTGGTCGGTATCTTCAATACGCAAAACGAAAGTTCCATTATAATGTCTGGCATAAAGCCAGTTAAATAAAGCCGTTCTGGCTCCTCCGATGTGCAACATACCTGTAGGGCTGGGGGCAAACCTAACCCGTATTTTTTTGTCTTCCATTTTTCCTCCACCCTTAATTAGTATATAGTATCGAGTATATAATATTTAGTAGGATAGGCATCCCTCGTTTTCACGAGAACAGGCCCGCTGTCTATTAATCTAGAATTTTTAGTTATCTTATATAGCTAAAAGCGAAAAACCATAACTCAAAACTCAAAACTTTTTCTCGTACTTTGTGTAGTGTATTGTAACATTAGCGTATAACATAAAGTTTTTAGGTTAAGGGTTCGTGAACCCCTAGTATTTCTTTTTCTTGGCTATATACTCGATACTCAATACTATATACTGTTTTTCTATATACTATATGCTATTTTTTTAGAAACAAAATTATTATAATACAAAAGCATAAATAACACAATCTTTTAAAGAAAATTTCGAGTATCGCGTATTGCGTATCGAGTTAAGAAAGAGAAAATGGGATGTGTCTATTTAACAAAGGTTGAGTAGTAAGAATCCAGAATTTTTAACAAAGGCTTACTTAACTAATTCTGACACCGGGACTATTTCTATGCCAGCTTTAATCAATTCAGGAACCATCCTCTTCAGTACATAAAAAGTATTTATACGGCTATGACCAATAGCAATAGCCTGTCCTTCTCTTAGGGCAGTCTTTTGAACTTCTAATATCTGTCCTTTAATATAATCCATATCGTTCTCATTATCCAAAAAGACCGACCTTACCGCAGATTTAATTTCCATCTCTCTGGCTACTTCATAGGCAATTGAATCCTTAGTGGTTACACTATCTATGAAAAATAAATTATATTTTTTAATTTCTTCTAAAACTATCTCCATTATTTCCCTATCTTCGGTAATCTTTGAGCCCATATGATTATTAACCCCTATAATATAAGGGAAATTAAAAATACAATCTCTGACAGCCTGTCTTATTTCTTCTTCCGACATATCGGATTTAATGGCGCCGGGTCCGGGGTCAGTACCATTATTATTAGCCTCCATTGGTAAATGCAGCATAATTTCTTTATTATTTTTTTCTCCCTCTTCAGCAGTAAACTCAGAATACTGGAGAAAAGGTAATATAGATAGTGCCACAGGAAATTCCAGTTCCATCATTTTTTTTGCCACTTCTGTTTCATATCCTAAATCATCTATTATAAAAGCTGCTTTTGGTGAAAAGTTTATCTCTCCCTCTGAAGAGGCTAAATCATCAACTATTAAATCTGTATATTGTTCGCTGTCATAAGTGGGTCCTTCAGGTTCCTTTACCTCTAACTCTATTTTATTAGTAGTCGCTGGGTTAATATTTTGGGTATTACGAAGACTATTTTCTTCCTTAATAGACTTATTAAATAGATTAGAAATGTTAAAAGCTATGATCAAAATAATTACTAAAGCGATAATATTTATAATTTCTCTCTGGCTCTTTTTCAAAATAAATTTCCCCCTCATGCTCCACGCTCTATACTAATAGTTTTAATACCTAAGGGGCAGACACAAGGTCTGCCCCTACGACTTATTCACCATTCACTAACAACTAACGACTAATTCAGTTCCTCTTCCAATAACTGTATCGCCTTATTTAATTGCATATCCTGTTCGCTATCTTCTACCGGTTCCACTAATATATCCGGTTCAATTCCGATATGATTTATAGATCGTTCACTGGGAGTAAAATATTCAGAAGTAGTAATAACAACTCCCGAGCCATCAGATAGATTAAAGACCTGTTGAACTACTCCCTTACCAAAGGTCCTCTCTCCTAGCAACTTTCCTCTTCCGGAATCCTGAACCGCTCCGGATACAATCTCTGAGGCGCTTGCGCTCCCCTCATTAATTAGTACAATTAAAGGCCATTCGGGGTATTTATTCCCTCTGGAGTTTATTGTATCCGTTATCCCATCTCTATCCTTAATATGGACTATCGGTCCTTCTTTTATAAACTTACTGGCCACCTCTATAGCGCTATCCAATAACCCTCCCGGATTATTGCGTAAATCGAGGATAATCCCCCGGATATTACTATCTTTTTTAAACTTATTTAAAACTTCTTCTAATTCAGGTTCGGTATTCACATTAAAAGTAGTAATTCGGATATAACCAAGGTTATTATCCTTTCCCATTATCTCCCTTTTTACCGCTTTAACTTCGATTATATCTCGAATTATGGTAATTTCTAAAATTTCCTCTACATTTTCTCTCTTAATTCCTAAGGTGACCTCAGTTCCTTTCTTCCCTCTTAGAATATTAACTGCTTCATCCAACCCAATTCCTTCAGTCGATTTTCCATCAATCTCTACTATCTTATCTCCTGCTTTTATTCCTGCTCTATAGGCTGGGGTATCCTCAATAGGAGAGATTATAGTTAATTGCTCATCTTTTATTGAGATAATTATCCCTAACCCTCCGAAATGACCTAAAAACATATCTTCCTGCTCTCTTTTAAGTGCTTGAGGGTCCATATAACGAGTATAAGGGTCATCAAGGGCTTTAAGCATGCCTTTTATAGCCCCCTGAATAACTACATCTAAATCTATATCCTTCTTTACGTATTCAAACCTTACCAAATTTAAAGTTTCAAAGAAAGGCTCTAGGTTGTTAAATAGCATCTCTTCATTAGTCGTACCATTTGCCCTAACATTATAAAATAGAAATCCACTTATTATGGTAACCAGTACAAAAATCGAAATTAAAGTAATTATTTTCTTTCTTTTGACATTTATATTTATCAAATTTTTCACCGCCAAATTTTTAGAATATTTATACTTATAGCCAATTCATAGGGTCGGTAGGTTTGCCTTCTACTCTAACTTCAAAATGCAGCCTGGTAGAAGAAACACCGCCACTATCGCCCACCTGACCTATGGATTGCCCTTTTTTTACTTTATCCCCAATATCTATTAAAATTTTAGAAAGGTGCGCATACAGAGTAGTAATCCTTCCTCCATGATCAATAATTATTATCTGCCCGTACCCCTTTATGTTTCCGGTATAAATTATCTCTCCCGAACCGGCTGCATGGACTACCTGTCCAAGGGGGGCACTAATATCTATTCCAGAATTAAAGGTATAAGTATTAAATTCAATATTTTTTTGTCTTCCATACCCAGAAATTAATTTACCCTGTACGGGCAAAGCCAAAATCCCCTTCTTAGGTTTTAGGGTAACCGTCGGTACTTCCTTTTGGGAGGTTTTCCTGGAATCCTCTTTTTGTTGTTTATAAATTCTCTCTATTATATGCTTTATTTCCTGAGAAGATTGCTCTAACTCTTTCAAAGACTTTAGGTATGCTTCTTTTTGAGAGTTTATTTTATTAATTATGGACTTTTTGGCTTTAATAGAAAATTCAATATTTTCTTTCTCTTTCTCTACTTCTTTTTTTAACAAACTCAATATCTCTTCTCTGTTCTCCAGGTTTATTTTATCATTCTCTATCTTTTTCATCTGCTGGCGAATATCATTAATAACTTCAGCATCCAAAGACAGAATATTTTTTATATATCTGAAACGAGTAAGAAAATCAGAAAAGCTTTCACTATTAAATAAAATTTCTATATAGCTGGTTAGGCCGCGTTTATATACTTCCCTTAACCTGTTTTCCAATAGTTTAGTCTTTTCTTTTAGTATCTGTTTTTCAAGAATAAGCTCATCTTCACCTTGTTTTATCTCTTTTTGAGCAAGTTCCAAATCCTTTTTGATAGCTTGTAACTCTTTTTCTGTATCCCGTAAAAGTTTTTCAATTTTATGAAGTGTTTCTAAATAACCTCTTTCTTTCTTTTGTAAATTATTAATTTCATCTTTAGTATTTTTAATCTGCTGCTCTATCTTTTTTAATCTCTGTTTTTCCTCGTTTATCTTTTTACTGTAGTCTCCGCTGCTATCACTATAACTAAAAAAAACAACAAACAAGATGAAGGTTAAAATCAATATTAAAATAGAAAATATTTTCTTGTTTATTAAAACTAATCTCTTTTTATACATTTAAATATTTTCCTACAGAAAACATACTCCCTAAAATTCCCACTAAACTCCCTAACAGTACAATTGCTATACCTATAGGTAATAAATCCATATTGTCCACTACCAATGGTAAAAAAGGAATGGCTTGATGTACTTTATCTACGGCAAAAATATAAAAGTAATATAATATTATTATGGAAAAAAGGCTTGAGATAAAACCCTGTAAAAATCCTTCAATTATAAAAGGCCATTTAATAAACCAGGAAGTAGCTCCTGATAAGCTCATTATTTCAATTTCATTTCTTCTGGCATATACAGTAATTTTTATTATATTAGATATAATTAAAATAGAAGCAAAAACCAGGAGGGCTAATACTAACATCCCCGCTCTTCTAAATACATAAGTAAAATTTAACAATTTTTCTGCTATTTCTCGGCCATATTCAACTTCTTCCACTTTTTTAAATTCAGCAATCCGATTAGCAATCTGCTCAATCATTTTAGGGTCTTTCACCTGTATCTCAAGAGAAGCTGGAAGCGGGTTTTTTTCAATAGCACTGAGTATATCTTTCTGCTCTCCCAAATCCTTTAGTAACCTCTGATAAGCCTCTTCTTTAGATACAAATTTTACCTCTTTTATCCCATCTATTGAAGCAATATTGCTTTTTAAATTGTTTATCTCGGCTTGGGAAATATTATCTTCTAAATAAACTATAATCTCTAACTGGGATTCTATATTTTTTAGAAAAAGACTGGAATTTATAGAAATTAATAGAAACACTCCAACAATAATTAAAATAGTAGTAATGCTTAATATTGTTGCCATACTCATTAAAGTACTTCTTCTAAAACTGAGTAAAGCCTCTCTAAAATAAAATCCCATATTCTCAAAAATCATCTTAATATGTCCCTCTTTGTGTATCTTCTATTATTCGTCCCCGCTCCAATCTCACTACTCGCTTCTTAGCTTTATCTATCATAAGTTTATCATGGGAAGCCATTATAATAGTAGTTCCCCGGATGTTTATATGAAATAGAAGCTTCATAATTTCCCAGGAAGTGTAAGGATCTAAATTTCCAGTCGGTTCATCGGTAAGCAATATTAATGGTTCATTAGCAATAGCCCGGGCAATACATAACTTTTGCTGTTCTCCTCCGGACAATAAATGTGGCTTTATCTTCCTTTTATGTTCCAGCCCGACTAAATTAAGGACCTTGTTAACTTGCTGTCTTATCTCAAAATTAGTTGCACCAATCGCTTTTAAACCAAAGGAAACATTTTCATATACCGTTCTATTATACAGTAATTTAAAATCTTGAAAGACAATACCTATATTTCGCCTTAAATAAGGAATGTAGCCAGATTTAAGCCGGGCAATATTTATCCCATCGACAATTACCTGTCCTTTAGTGGGAACAATCCCTCGGTAAATCAATTTTAAAAAAGTACTCTTCCCTGCCCCGGTAGGGCCTACTAAAAAAACAAATTCGCCCTTTTTTATATGGATATTGATATCCCGTAAGGCTTGAATTTTGTTGGGATAATTTTTATATACGTGAAACATTCTAATCATATTAAATAGTAACCTCAATGGTTATGGGTTTAAAAACTTATTAACCAATTCATTATTAGCAAGAGCTTTTTTTTCTAAATTATTTACTTTTTTGAGTAAAATATCTTTTATTTTATCATTATTTTCTCTAATATATTCTATCTTTTCTTGAAGATTTTTTAAAGAGATATCTTCGTCTGTTTCTAACAGCAATTCAGATAATCCCAAATTTTCAACAAAATATTTAACTTTAGGGTCATAGTTAAAGGCTATAAAAGGAATATTAGCCATACTGGAAAATATAATTGAATGAAGCCTCACCCCAACCATCAAAGATAATCGAGATAGAACAGAAAGTAATTCTTCGGGCTCAAGCTTTATTTTCAATACCTCGGCCTTGTTCTTCATCAAAGATAATATTTCTTCACTAATATGCACATCTTCATCAAATTTAAAAGGAAAAAAAATAATTTTTGCCTTATGATTTTCAATTAAATAATCAGCTGTTTGGGCAAATATTTTCTTTAAATCTTTTCCATAACCCTTATATTCCCTAACCGAAACCCCGATTAGGGGACGATTGCCCGAATCAATCAATTTTTGAATATAAGGATGGCTATTTATAGTTTGATTAAAATTTTTTTCCTTCAACAAAAAGACGGGATCAGAATTCACATGGATTGATGGTTGCACTACTCCTAAATTTTCCAATAATTCTTTAGAGGAGTTATCTCTTACGGTAATTAAATCAACCTTATTTAGAATCCACTTCATTAACTTTTTATTAGCCTGCTTGTTTACCGGGCCGATACCCTGAGCATAAATCATAACCGGCACTTTAACTATTTTTGCTGCCAATATCAATCCCAGGTAATATAATATACTCCAGCCTTTTCCGGTTGAATCCTGGAGTAACCCCCCACCCCCGCTAATAAAAAGATTAGTATCTCGTAGACAGCGCATAATATTAATTAAGTGCAGGCGGTTTATGGCCTTTACCTGATAAGTTTGAGAGGTCTGCAAAGGGTTACAGGAAAGAACTGTTATCTTTACTTGAGGTATCTTTTCCTTAAAGGCTCCAACCATAGATTTAAGAATGGCTTCATCCCCGGTATTATTAAAACCATAATAACCGGAAATCATTGTCTTTGCTATGGTTTTAGACTTTTTCATAATTAACTATTTTCCTAAATGTTTTTACCAGATAATAAAATACAATAATTATTATTAATCCCAGTATCAAGCCTAACCATATTCCGTTAAAAGTTCGCAGTACCGAAAATAAAAAGGGAGTATGAATATGACAGAAGGTATTAATCAAAGTAACCGGGCCAATAGTCCCGATGATTATTATGGGAATTTTAAATTCTTTTATCTTTAAGTAGCTCATACTCATCGCCAGTAATAGAGCGGGATAACCGATTAAAAACTCTTTATTTCGGGGTCGGGCGATTAAAGTCTTTTCCAAAAAGATTCTTATCTTCTCTTCAATGCTCAAAACGGGGAGAAAAGAAAAATTCCCTGAACGAGAGATATAAATTACCAAAAATACCGCAAAGAAGGCCATGATAATTACATGTTCGATCAGGAGGGGCTTTTTAATATTTTCTAAAATCATTAATTTACCCTTATTCACCTTCAACCACATTATCGCCAGAACCAAAAGAAGTGGGACCAGATAAGAAATCTTTATTCCGCTAAACTGTTCTATCCCCAACATAAATTTATTATTGCTTAACAAAGCCGCTATTAACAGGGCACCGGATAGAGTGATTAAAATTATCCTGAAAAAGCCGGTTAAAACCTCTTTTATCATCCTATAAAAACTGAGATTATTTACAGGAAAATCCTGGGCATCTTTAAATTTGGAATTATTGTTTTCTAAAAAATACCTTTCGTTAGCAATAATAGCCAAAGTGGGAAATATTAGAGCTGCCAGTAAAGCCATTAGTTTTATTAAAAATATTTCTCGATTTAAAAAGAGGAGGAGGAAAGAAAATAAGATTCCTAAAAATAACAGAGAGTATTCTTGATATTTTTTTAAGTTGAAGACATTTTTTAAAAGGATTAGTCCCCCGGAAATAACCCCTATGATTAAAAGGAGAATAAATATTTTTGGTTCCTGATAGGAAGCAGAAAGGATACTGGCTTTTCCTGTCTTAAAGCCATTCGCTTCCAACTCTTCTTTTATAGTTTTAATATAAGCTAAATTTTCCGCGATAAGATCAGAATCAGACTTCATAAAAGGCTTGATATAAAAGATCCTCACCTTTCTTTCTTTGGCCGCCCTAATCCACCTTTCTATGGCTATCTGCTTAGGAATAATTTCCATTTCTTCTTTAGTAATACTATGAACTCTTACTGCTAATTCGCTTGCTTGACGAGCGACTGTTTCAATCCCTTTTTGGCCGGCAAATTCTATAATTCCGAAGGGATATCCTTTTGTTCTTAGGAGTTCTGCCGTGTGAATCAGATTTTCTTTTGAAGGATAACCTAAAACTGCTTCCCCCTCAAAAATTATTCCCGAAATCTTTCCGGCTATATCACTTTCTTTAAATTTAAACTCTATGTCTTCCTTATTTATTTGAGGGAAGTTTTTGAAACGTAAAATGACCTGAAAGCCCAAATTTCTTATTAACTCAATATCTTCATCTGAAAATCCTAAACCTAAATCAGCAAGTTTATCTTCACTACCTTTCACTTTTAAACCTATATAAGGAAGAAAACCAAGATCTCTTACTAAATCTTCGCCCAATTGTCTTTGTAAATTTTCCTTTACACGAAGATAATCATTTTTATCATTGAATACAATATAAGCTTCTCCCGGTGCAGGTTGAAATTTTTTAAAGGGATCTAACGATTTTAAGAAGAAATTTAATTTATTAAGTTCTTTATCAGAAAAATAGAGTATCTTTCCGGACAAAGCAAGATTTTCCAGGGTATCTTCATGAACAGCTATTGAATTAATCCCAGCATTTTTAATTTTAGCCAACAGTTCGATTTCATCATAACCTTCCTGATAAGATAATTCTCTTAATTCATTCAGGCTCATTACTAATTCTACTTGCTTAAAATTGCTCTCCAAGTTGGAACGATGAAAAGTAATAATCCCGGCAACTACTAATGCGACAATAATAAAAAAAATCAAAATCGGATAAGATTTTTTAGGCATAATGATATTTCCTTTGCCTTTATTTAATATCTAGTAAACTGAAAATATTTTAGCATATTTGTAATAAGAAGTAAAAACAAAACGAAAGTATCGAGTATCGAGTATATAGTCCAAGAAAAGATTCGGGTTAAAATTGCAGGGGAAGACAGCATCGAGTATATAGTGAATAATATCAGAGTGCAAAGCTAAAAACGCAAAACCAAAATTTAAAACTTAAAATTGAAGAAAAAGTTTTGAATTTTGGTTTTGTATTGTACACTTTTCGCTTTGCACTTCTTTGCTATACTCGATACTATCTTAATCTTCTGACTCCTATCTTCTTCACGAAATACGAGATACGAGATACGAGTTAGTTTTATTGCAATAAAGTCAACATTACTCCGGCAGCAACTGCGGTTCCGATTACTCCCGCTACATTGGGTCCCATGGCATGCATCAATAAGAAGTTGCTCGGGTTTGCTTCTTGACCTACTTTCTGGGCCACTCTGGCAGCCATAGGTACAGCCGATACTCCGGCGGCACCGATTAAAGGATTAATATTTCCTCCGGTAATTTTATTTAATAATTTAGCAAACAAAACTCCCCCGGCAGTCCCAAAACCAAAAGCGATTAAACCCAAGATTATTATTTTAATAGTGTTAAAGGTCAAAAAATATTCAGCCTGCATGGTGGCTCCTACACAGGTAGACAAAAATATAGTGACGATATTGATTAATTCATTTTGAGCGGTTTTAGATAATCTATCCACTACCAAACTTTCTCTGAATAAGTTACCCAACATTAACATCCCGATAATTGGGACGGAAGCTGGCAATAAAAGGCCGATCAAAGTAGTTGAAATAATGGGAAAGAGTATCTTCTCCGATCGGGATACCGGCCTTAGTTGTTTCATAACTATTTTTCTTTCCTCTGGGGTAGTTAATAATTTCATTATGGGAGGTTGAATTATAGGAACCAGTGACATATAAGAATATGCCGCCACCGCTACAGCTCCCAATAATTGAGGAGCCATTTTAACGGTAAGATAGATTGCTGTTGGCCCATCTGCCCCACCAATAATTCCTATAGAAGCTGCTTCCTGAATATTAAATCCCAAAAGCACTGACCCAATTAAGGCGACAAATACACCTACTTGAGCGGCTGCTCCCAAAAGAAAGGTTATCGGATTAGCTAACAAAGGACCGAAATCAGTCATTGCCCCGATCCCCATAAATATTAAACAAGGGTATACTTCATGCTTTATTCCCCACGAAATAAAATATAAAAGACCGCCCTCTTCCATTATTCCGGTTATGGGTAAATTTACTAATATTGCTCCAAAACCGATAGGTACAAGAAGTAAGGGTTCACATTTCTTTACTATGGCAAAATACAATAATACTCCACCCACAGCAAGCATTATTATATTACCCCAACTAAGTGCAGCAAATCCTGAAAGAGTAAATAAAGAAAGGACTTTCATTAAAAGATCCATTTAAATTCTCCTTTCAATTTTAACCTATTACCATTAAGACATCGCCAGTATCTACCATATCATTTGCGGCTACGTTTATCTTTTTTATGTTTCCGGAAGCATTGGCTACAATTTCATTTTCCATCTTCATCGCTTCTAAAACCAATAAAGTATCCCCTTCTTTTACGCTATCTCCCTCAGTTACTTTTAACTGAAGTACTTTTCCGGGCATAGGTGCTACTACTTGTTCTCCAGGTACCGCTGCAGTTGGCGCTTTAGCAGGAGCCGGGCTAGATGAAGGCTTAACTACTTTTTGACTTACCGGCTCTTCTTTTGCTTTAGTTATGACCGGTTGAGGAACAGAAACAGTTCCCGCTGATGATTCATTTCCTCCTACTTCTTCTACTTCTACTTCATACACTTTACCGTCTACTTTAATTTGAAATTTTCTCATTTTATTTACGCTTCTCCTTTTTTCAATATTAATAACTATTATTTTTTCCCTAACATTAATTCTTGCCTCCCCATAGCAGCCCAGGGAGCAATCGAAGATGTTTGATATTTTTTAATACTCAGTATTTTAAATTTACTTTTTGGTTTTTCTAAATATGAAGCCACCGCAGCCGTAATTACTGCAACTAATTTACCATCAACTTCTTCTTCTCCTTTTTTATTGACAGTACTCATTGTTGGAGGGACAATCATAGTTTCCTTAGTTATCTTCTTTGTTTCCTTAATTCCTATGATATTCTTTAAAAATACCATAACTAAAGCTAATCCACCCAGAACTACAAATACTAAAATCATATCTATAACTGCTACCTGTATAGCTCCACTAATTCCTTCAAACATATTTATTTATTCCTCCTTCCTTAATAGTCGTTAATCAATTTGTCAGTTAGTCGTTAGTGAATAGTATTTAGTTAAAAGTAGGACAGGGGTCTCTCCTGTCTATCAATCATTAATAAGTATTCGATAGTTGCAAGTTTCAGGTTTCAAATTGAGATTGCTTCGTTACTTCGTTCCTCGCAATGACAGAAATCTATACGCCAACTCGCATTTGTTCCTTACATCTTTTTCTTTCTTTTCCTTCCTTTATTCGCTATATACTATATACTAACGACTATATACTGTTTTTATACTGGGAAATTACCGTGTTTCTTCGCCGGTCTGGTTTCTCTCTTTGTAGATAGCATCTCGAAAGTTGTTATAAGACGAGGTCTGGTTTCCCGAGGGTCAATAACCATATCAACATAACCTCGTTTAGCTGCTTCATAAGGGTTAGAAAACTTTAATTGAAATTCATCTATCTTCTCTTGGCGTACCTTTTCAGGATTGTCTGCTTTGGCTATCTCTTTTCTAAAGATAATATTTGCTGCCCCCTGGGAGCCCATTACGGCAATTTCCGCTGTAGGCCAGGCAATTACCTGATCTGCTCCCAAATCCCTGCTGCACATTGCCAGATAAGCGCCTCCATAGGATTTACGAACAATCAAAGTTATTTTGGGGACAGTTGCTTCAGAATAAGCATACAACAATTTTGCTCCAT
>Ga0190346_1000219_pt1 | contig 16251 bp, 13 predicted proteins | sample 48721345_MG_FD_161680 | JGI IMG/M metagenome (GOLD analysis project Ga0190346, IMG submission 161680) | Hydrothermal vent microbial mat bacterial communities from Southern Trench, Guaymas Basin, Mexico - 4872-13-4-5_MG | ecosystem: Environmental > Aquatic > Marine > Hydrothermal vents >... | reverse complement strand
ATTTACTGATCTTTAACATGCTTTCCCCTCCTTTTCACAAAATTGGGTACTGTAAACTTCTCACAATTTCCCAATGATCTTCATAGCCTCCTTTAGCGTATCGATTTCTTCGGTTGTGAGTTCCATCAATGGCGGTCTTACCCTTGAAACGGGAAGGCCGGATTCCAGTTCAAAAGCTGCCTTAACTGCTGGCAAAGGATTTTCGAGTCTTCGATTCCTGCCGAAGAATGCACTGAAAAGGGCATAAAGAGACTTAAATAAAGCCACCGCTTCGCTGATTTCACCGGCGAGAAAACTATCTATCAGATCGTGCATTAAGTCTCCAATTACATGGGATCCGCCGCTGACGACGCCTACGCCACCCTGACTTAAAACTGAAAGTACCATGAGGTCATCTCCGGAATACACTGTTACCTTTTCCTCAGTGACTTTTATGAACTCCGAAGCTTGAAGGGGATTTAAGCCCGCCTCATCTTTTATGGCGACAATGTTGCTGTGTTTCGCCGCAAGTGCTGCGAGCGTGTTGGGAGAAATATTCGCACCAGTAAATAGGGGAATATTATAAACCATAACGGGAATAGAAGAGTTTTTAGCTACTTCAGAGAAATGGTGAAAAATACCTTCCTGAGTAGGCCTTGAAAAATAGGGTACAATTACCATGGCCGCATCGTAGCCAATGCGTTCGGCTTCCTGAGTTAGCTTAATGGTTTCCCCGGTAAAGGCTGTGCCCGTGCCGGCTATCAGAGGTACATCATTGCCAATTTCTTCCTTTACGGCTTCGAAAAGCTTCACCCTTTCCTCATAACTGAAAGTGTAAAACTCTCCATTGGTTCCGGCAATAATGAGAGAATCACAGTATTTCTTATTCACGAGATATCTTGCAACCTTTTTTGCCAGGGTGTAGTCAATGCTGTAATCCTCTTTGAACGGTGTACACATGGGAATTAAAACTCTTCCAAACTTTTCAACTACGTTCATAATCACCCCACCTTTGTCTCGTTAGTTGATATAGTGTTTCTTACATTGATATATTAACACTTTTGATTTAGTTAAACAAAGCTGTTCAGAAGCAATGAGGAAATGTTTGAACGAAATAAAGCGAGTTAATGTCAAAATTGTAGCTACCACCTCCCCAAAATAAAAGCTTCCTCTTCCGAGGAAGCTTTTACAAAATATCTTAAGTGTTTTACCAGTTGATGATATTTTTTAAGAGTTTTGTGTTTTCAGCTACGTCAATAAAATCATCTCCTGAAAGGTAGCCGTACACATCATTAGCGAACAATGTTGCATCTCCTATAGCAACAATTTTTCCTCTTTTCATTTCATCAGCGGCTATAACAATGATTGGAGTAATAACAACTTCCGGTTCAAAGCTCTCAGAACTTGGGCTATACGATGAATTATTACCAGAAGCCAGCGATGGTGCTGCTACATAAGCTGTTGCACTCGGATATGCCAATTTTACTGCGCTGCCTGTAACATTTAAAGTGGCTGTAGCAAAAAGAACTACGGTACTCAAACCACTGGTTACAGGATGTGCCTCAAAATTGCTTATAACAGGCCATATATTGTTGCTGTTATAGTTATTAGTATCATCATAGACAGTTTCATTATTGAATGAAATTCCCGATCCAAGATAGGTAAGTAAGTCATTTAGCGGTGTGTTGTCATAATAGCTGTACCATTCACCAAGAAGTATCAGCTTTCTGTCACACTTCGAGAGGAAATTAGCTACTTGTTGCATCTCTGAGCTGGAATATGCGGTTACCGGAGCTGTGACAAGAAAAACGCCATAGTTTTCGGGGGAAAAACCTGCACTTGAGGTGAAAGCTACGCTGTAACCCATGGATTGCAATGTGGTGGATAATTTGGCAAAAAATGCGGTTCCGCCATAACCATCAAAATCGTAGGAATTGTTGTGCGTGTCATCAATCAAAACTGTCTTTGGTGCAATAAACCATTGAAGGCTGGGGGCGCAGGAAGATATGAGTATTATTAAAGCAAAAGCTGCAACCGCGAAAATCGCAATCTTCTTTTTCATATTTACACCTCCTTTCGCATAGAAATATTCTTATAAAAAGCTATTGTTGATGACACAAGAATTCAAATAGTTCATACGTTTGCTTGATGTTAGCATTTTTTTAGCGTGGTACAAAGAATATAAAACACTCTATTTCAAAGTGTCTGGAACATCAAAGGCTGATAAGAAAATGATTATAGGATGGAAGTAATCAAAGGAGTTTGCGAATCACTTTTTGACATAATTGAATATGTCAAAAACAAAAATGCAGGTTAGGTAGCGAGAAGAAAATAAGAACCTCCGGGAAATCTTCCCTTGATTGTTGATTCGGTAATATAAAAAGTGATAAGACATGGGTAAAGCAAATGATACCTTTAATCACTTTTTCCTTCAATTTCAGGGATGAAGATTTTCGTACCAAGCATACCAGAATAATCTGACCAATTGCTACCTTCGGCAACAGACCCTACCAGTCCCATGAAGGCATCTACTTGTGCTTCAAGGCGGTCACAGTTATGAATGATTATCGCTTCAATTGTTTTTGGCACAACAGGGGAGCCCCATTCTTTTAAGCCATGATGGCTTGCGACGATATGGAAGAGATCCTGTTCCAATTTTGCAGGAAAATCTCCAACCTTTTCGATGGCTTTTGTAAGCATCTTAATGCCTAAAACAATATGTTCCTCGAGCATTCCCTCATTTGTGAATTCGAAGGTGTAATTTTCATACTCGTAGGTGAAGATTTTTCCTATATCATGCAACAAAGCACCGGCAATAAGCAGGTCTCGATTGAATGCGCAGTTTAGCAAGTTGGCCGTTTCGAGAGAAAGCTGCGCAACACGAAGGCTGTGTTCCAACAATCCCCCTATTCTAACGTGATGATTTCTTGTCGCTGCCGGGGCGCTGAAAAAACCTTCCATTGAACCAGATTCTGGAGAAATGGTTTCATTCAGCAAAGCCTTTAGGTAAGGGTCTTTTACCGAACCTATAAGCTCTTTGAGACTGGTTTTTAACTGCTCTATATTATCCGAAACAGGAATAAAAGCTTTTTCAACATTTTCAATATGTGAGCGTAATTCTACTAGAGAAAGCAATTTTCTTATTTTTAGGGAAATTCCGTAATTGTTGTAAGAATAATCAGAAAAGGCGATTTTTCCAGAAGCAGGAATTTCTTTTTCGGGCCATTCCCATATGTTGGCAGAATATGAGCTGTCTTTGTCTTTAATGATGCAGGAAAAATATTTTCCGCCGTTTCGTTTGGTTTTAGATATAACATTTGTCAGGAAAAAGAAACCGGGTTTTCCATTCACAAAGTTCTCAATATTATAAAGCTTCTCAGAAGCTTTTTCAATTACATCGCTTACTGTGGGAAATTCTCCCTTTTCAGTTTGTATCATTCTACAACCCCCAAAAGATAAAGGTTATCCCTTTCGTGACGAAAAAACAGCCGAGCCGCTTAAAAAATATTTTGAAAGGGTAAAAAACAATATGAACATTGGCAAACTCGCTATAACTGCCACTGCCATCATTGCACCTTCATTGGTGTATTTTTCTGAAGAAAATTTTATTATATAAAGAGGTATGGTCTTCATTTCTTCGCTCTGGACAACCAACAACGGCCATAAAAGATTATCCCATTGGGATCTGAAAGTGAGGATAGCCAGCGTTGCTACAGCCGGCATGCTGTTAGGCATGATAATTCTCCAGAAGATGCCAAATTCGCTTGCACCATCAATTCGTGCAGCATCTATTACTTCGTCTGGAAAGGTGATTAAATATTGCCTCATAAGAAATACACCAAAAGCATTAGTTAAAAAGGGAACAATTAATCCCGTATAAGAATCCTGCCAACCAAAGCTCGTAACGATAAGGTAAAGCGGTATCATTATCGCCTCAAAGGGAATCATCATTGTTGTCATTATCAAGAGAAAGACAACATTTCTTCCTTTGAAAGGGAATTTGGCGAGGCCATATCCCGTAAGGGCTGCAAGAAAGACCGTAGAAAGAGTTATTGAAACTGCGACGATAACAGAATTTATTATGTTTCGAATGTATATAAAAGAACCATCGTTTCCACGTATTGCCTGCCAAAAATTCTGCCAGTAAAAGGTTTTTGGTATCCAGGGATAAGGGAGTCTCATCACGTCGCTGGAAGGCATTAAAGATGCTGTGAACATAAATGCCAGGGGTGCGAGAATGATTATTGCAAAGCCTATCAGGAAAAACCAAATGAATATATCTATGATAAGAGATTGCGGCTTTTTCTTTTTTTCGATATTTATTGTCATCATTTGCAGCACCTCACATATAGCTTACTTCTTCGGATTTTGAAACTCGAAGTTGAAGCCAGGTAAAGAACAACATGATAGCAAAGAGTATAATGCTCATAGCACTTGCCCGCCCTATTCGATGATCCCGGATGGCCGTGTAATAAATATTGAGAGTGATGACATCTATGGGTCCCCTTGGGGCACCAGATTGAACGAACAGGTACTGCGTGCTGAAGGTTTTTAGGCACTGAATCATGGCAACTACGGACACTAAAAGAGTTGTGGGTTTTATCAGTGGGAATGTTATTCTCCAAAAAGCTTGCCATGAATTAGCACCATCTATTCTCGCAGCTTCGTGAAGGCTTCTCGGAATACTTGCCATACCCGCGATGAAAATTATTGTGAAATAGCCAACATATTTCCAGAAATAGACCAAAATGGTTGAGAATCTTACCATTCCAATACTTGCCAGCCATTTATGATCAACACCGGGGGAGTTCATCAGGAGATTCACAAATTGGTTTGCCAGACCACGTGGATCGAGAATAAGCAACCATATAGCCGCTGCAACGACCGAAGACAACACCGCGGGGGAATAGTATGCCATCTGGAAAAACTTCTGAAAGCGTTTTCTTGACATGATAAAGGCTGCAAAAATAAGGCTAAACACCACAAGTGGTATGAATGTACCAAGGGTGAATATAGCTGTCGCTTTGACAGAGTTCCAAAAAGTAGGAGAAGTCAACAAGTATGTGTATTGCTTAATACCTACAAATTTCGGTGGTCTTAGTGAAAGAAGGTCTTTCTTGAAAAGGCTGGTATAGAAAGCGTTAGCAATGGGATAAAAGCTGAATAAAGAAAAAAACAACAAAGAAGGTGCAACAAAAATCCACCCCCAAATAGCTTTTTTTCTCTCAATTCCCCTATGTACTCTTCTTTTTCGCGCCACTTTTTCACGCTCCTTGACTGGGTCTCAGTTTTCGAAAAGCAAAAGCAGACCCCAAAAGGGGTCCGCTTCGATAAAATCACCATTCTTCAAGCAATTCGTTCATCTTTGTCTTAAGTCTATGCAACGCAAAAGCTGGTGTGGTATTTGTAAGCATTACAGATTCTACGGCTTCTTTAAGAAGATCCTGCATCATTGGAGCTCTCTCATGAATGGTTATAATATGGGACTTTGCCATATCGTTCAAGAACACATCGGAGTAGGGGATGCTCTTGAAGATATCTGATTCAAGCAAAGCCTTCTGCGGCTGGATGAGTCCGACCTTGAGAAGGTACTCTTCTGGATGGCTTAACATGAAGGCTATGAATTTCCAGGCCCAATACTGTTTTTCCTTTGAACTTTCGGCATTTACCATGTAATAGTGCCCGTAATAAGCGCTTCCAAGATCGTTCACGGCATCTTTGAATCTCGGGAAAGGCACAACCATCCATTCGCCACTTTCATAAAATTCTGGGTTGTCTGCTCTAATCCTGCCCTCTTGGTAGAGCCCGGTAAGGCACATGGCAACGGAGTTGTTGTCTTTATTGAAGAGCTTCCTTGCATTTGTGTATGTGGGGGATCCAAGGTTTCTCCCATTTGGTCCCCATTCTTTGAAATATTCCAGCACTTTTAACCAAGCTTCATCGTTGATAATAGCGGTTTTGCCGTCCTCGCTGAGCAGAGCGCCACCAAGTTGTTCAACCATGGGAACGAGGAAAGTCAAATAGTAAGGATAACGGAAGTCAAAGCCACGCCTCAAAAGAATTTCGCCTTTTCTTATAACGAGTTTCTCTGATACGTCTGCCATCTCTTCCCAGGTCTTCGGATAATCTTTTTCGGGGTCAAGCCCCACTTCTTTGAAGTACTTTTTGTTTATGAATATGCACCAGTTTGTGAGTTCCAGGGGCAATCCATAAAGTTTGCCATCATAAGTTACAGGGTCAAGCACGCCTTCAAGATAGTTATCGTATATTGCCTGAAGGCTGTCATACCCAACGGCCTCGGAATCGATAGGGGCTACTCTTCTATTGACAATGTAAGGGTACTCATCGTTGATTTCCATGTTAAAGATATCAGGCCCCTTATGAGCCGCAAATGCTGTCAAAACTGTTTCTTGAATCTTTCTTGAAGGATAAGTGACCCTTTTGATGGTTACATTGGGGTACATTCCTTCAAATTCTTCAATGTACTTATTTTCAATCTCCGTTCTGTTGGGATCTTCATGTGTCCAGAAAAGCAATTCGATCTTTTCAGCTCCCATAAGGAGCAATGAAAAGCTAAGTACGAGAAGAACCATTACAACACGCTTCATATTTCCCACCTCCCATGAAAAATTAGAAAAAATAGAAAAGGAACACAAATAAATTTTAGCACTATTAAACCAATAATGGGAAGAAAAGAAAGGCTTGTGCTTTTGCGAGATCTTGTTTGACGTTAGGATTCGAATATCTGCTTTTCAATGATAATGATTGTTAGCCTGTTCAAACCAGTTTCTAGAGCGAGAAATATCATATGAATCACCTGATGTGATTGTACATAACATGAGTAAAGCTATGTTTACCGATAAAGTAGCAATGAAAAACAGTGTTTCAATGCTCTGAATAAACTGAAATGTAGCTGGTATAATTTAAATGTTTACCGAGGAGGGATGTCGCATGATAAACATGGGAGATAAAGCTCCTGATTTCTCGCTTGTAAATACGGATTTCAAATCCGTGAGGTTATCTGATTTTCAAGGGAAAAAGAGAGTGTTGCTTTTTTACCCCGGAGCTTTTACAAGTGTTTGTCAAAAAGAGCTTTGCGCTTTCAGGGACAGCATTTCAATGTTTGGAAAACTCAACGCAATTGTGCTGGGCATCAGTGTTGATAGCCCATTTGCCAACAAATCGTTCAAAGAGCAAAACATGATTACTTTTGAACTTCTTTCAGATATTACAAGGGAGATTTCAAACACATACTGCGGGTTATACAATGATTTTGCGGGTGTCGAGGGATACAACGTTGCACGTAGAAGCGTATTTGTAATTGATTCACGGGGAGTCGTAACGTATTCCTGGGTTTCAGAAGATCCAGCTCGTGAACCAGAATATAATAAAGTGTTGGAAGAAGTGAAAAAGGCTTAATTTTCGAGAGATTTGTAGTATTCCCAAAGTTTTTCCGCCTCTTCTAAAGATATCTTTCTTTCTGAAAAAAGCCAGGGCTTTCTTTTTGAGATTTTATCGTTGACTTTCTTGAGAATATCTTCGGGGTTTATATTGTTATCACGTGCAAAAAGCCAACTGAGCAAGAGTGCATCGTAAACTATATCCCCCACTTCAAAAGAGGCTTTTAATCGGTTTTTCATGGAGAGTTCTGCTTTGAATTCCTCTATTTCAGAGATAAGCTCTTTTAGAGCATCTTCAGCGGTCTGTTTTGCTCCCCAGGGACACCTGTTGATGGTTCTTTCCAATATATCAAGCAGCTTGTACATTTCTTTGGCAGCGTTTTTTAACAACAGTTCCCCGGTTTTTGCAGGGTCGACCTTTTTGAGATTATCTTCTGTTTCCTTGACCCATTGCACTCCTTTAGCTTCTTTTAATTGTGGTAACGGGGAAATCAGATAATACAGGAATAATTCGTTGCTGTTTTCTATGTATTTTTCAGCGAAAAATCTGCCAATTTCCACCTCTATGCCAAGAGAACGGAGAAAAAAAGTTTTCAATTCATCTCGCGGATCTCCGGAACTCAGTTCTACTACGGGAAGGCTCAATGTACCGAATTCTTCTATCGCTAGCACTCTTCCGCCAGTTTCGCACACCCCAACAGCTAATAATCGCATCATCATCGCCTCCTATGGATTATTCTACTTCAAAAGATGAAAAGATGATTTTTTGACACAAGATAAAAGGATTTGCACTTGAATTCAGTTCACTTTTTCACAGAAATGTAAAAAGGCTCATGGTTCTTTTTGGCCAGATACATGGCTTCATCGCCTCTTCGGAGAAGTTCTTTAAGATCATTGCCATTTGTTGGAAAGATCGAAATGCCGAAACTTGCGGAAATTTTCAAAGTCTTATTTGATATTTCAAAAGTTTTTTCCAGGTTCATTAATAGCTTCTTTACGGTTTCAATTGCTCCGGCGGTATCTGTATCAGGTAAAAGGAATACAAATTCATCTCCACCAACCCTTGCTACCACATCGCTTTCTCGCAGTGATGCTTTGATACGGTCAGCTACTTGTTTTAATAAAATATCCCCGATTTCATGCCCAAAAATATCGTTGACTTTTTTAAAACCGTTTAAGTCCATGTACAGTACACTCAGGGGATTGTTGTATCTTTTTGCCAAAGCGAGCTGCTGCGAAGCGTGTTCAAACAGAAATCTTCGATTTGGAAGACCGGTCAAAGCATCATGTGTGGAGATAAAAGCCAGCTTTTTCTGTTGTTCTTTTAACCTTTTCTCAGATTCAAGCCGTTCTAATAGAAAGCCTAAAGTCTTGCTCATAATCTCTGCCATTTCAACGATCGTACTGTCAAAAATCTCTGGGGATTCAAAAGTATCCAGGTTGAATAGTGCCTTAATTTCTTTGTTAACAATAACGGGTATAGAAAGCGTTGCCTTTATTTTATCGAGTTTTACACCCTTTTGCAGTACATTTAACAATTCTTTGTCCAGATTATAGGCTTGTTTAATATCTTTTATAACAATTACTTCGTCCGTTTCGGGGCGAATCAGTTCATTGGGTTTGAACCGCAGATGCTTTAATTTTTCTAAATCATAGCCAACTGTGGCGACATACGTATATATTCCATTTTCTTTCAGCAAAATGCTCCCGGCTTGGGCACCCGGAATTGCACGAATACATCTCTGTAATAAATCATCGAAAGGATTTTCAATAAAATCTCCTTGAAGAATTTTTGCTAGAATTTCCAGCAGGTGATTATGGAAGTTAACCCATTTTTCAAGCAAATCTCTATCTTTTTTAAGCCGTGTAATGTCTCTTGTTATACCAACTACTCCGATAATATCACCACTGGAATTACAGAGAGGGTGAAGTTTTGTTTGAAAATGGAGTTGTTTGCCATTTTGCACCATGGACCATTCGTATTTCTTCGTTTCACTTTTCAGAACCCTTTTGCTAATCTCTATATGAGATATTCCGCTCTTGCCAAACAGTTCCAAAGCAGTTTTCCCTATACATTCAGAGGGCTTTATGCCAAATTCATCGATCCAGCGTCCATAGAGCCCTGTAACTTTGAAATCTCTATCCAGGGTGAATACAAAATCTTCCATTGAACTAACCAAGGCACGGAATTTCTCTTCATTTTCGAAAAGCTTTTCTTCAAATTTTCTGCGTGCAGTTATATCTTCGCCTGAACTCAGCACTCCAGTGATTTTGCCTTCATCGTCTTTCAGGTAGGTATTATGCCATGAAATGAGTTTTTCTTTGCCTTTTCTTGTCAAAATGGGATTTTCGAAACACTCATAAGGTTCCAAATCCCCTGAAATGATAGAAGAAAAGATTTCCCTGACATGGTCGCGAATTCTTTCTGGAATGAAATTGTCAAACCAGTTTTTGCCGATTATTTCCTCTCTTGCACATTCCAAAACTGAACATCCCTTTCGGTTGATGTCGAGAACATAACCCCTGGTATCTATAATAACCATGATTACCCTGGCAATGTCGAAATATTTTTTTGCTTTGTCCCTTTCAGCTTTGATCAGTTCAAGGGCTTTCTTTCTTTGAGAGATGTCCCTTATGACGCTTTGAATGTAGATAGGTTCTCCTTCATTATCTTTCACCAATGAAAGGTTTATCTCGACAGGGATTTTTGATCCATCTCGCTTAATGAGAGTCCTTTCATAGATGGGAAGGTGACCTTTTTCCATAAGAAGCTCCAGCTTTTTTTGCGCATCTTCAAGTTCATCATGAGGAATTATCTTATCAATCTCGAGGTTTTGTGCATCATCAAGGTTGTAACCAAGCATTTCAGCGGCTTTTACATTGAACTCCAATTTCTCTGTCCTTATGTCTTTTATGATCACGGCATCGTTTTTGTTATCGAACAACGCCTTGTACTTGTGTCTTTCTTCTAAAAGTTTCTTTTTAACATTTTTTCTCTCTGAAACGTCTTTGACTGTTATTTGGATGAAAGCTTCTTTATCCACACTGAACTCATTCATGCTTATTTCAGCGTCAAATGTGGAGCCATCACAACGTAAAAAGCACCATTCGAAAGACTGAGGTTTCCCCTGGTAAGCCAGATAGAGCTTTTTCAAGATACCGTGTTGCCCCGAACTATCTGGCTGCTCCGGTGGAGAAAGGGCATCGAGAGCTTTTCCTGATAGAAGTTTTCTATCACATTTAAATAGCTGAATAGCCTTAGGATTGCAGTCAACAATTTTATTCAGTTTGACTATCAAGATTGCATCGTTAGAGCTTTCAAAAAGGGTTTTGAATTTTTTTTCAAGAAGGCGCTGTTCTTTCTCTTTGACAGCTTTCTTCTTTAAAAAAAGAGACAATCCCCAGATTACGAAAACAATACCAACAATGCTTAAAAACGGATAAAGATAGCCACTTACTATTGACGGTGTTCTTACAAATTCTTCAAGCAAGCCAAGCAGCATTCGGTAGGTAAATAATCCCCAACCTATAATAAGCCATAGATTGTCTATGCTCATAATATAATAAAAGGCTATGACAAAAGCAGCAAGCAAAAAACTTCTCGATAAAACATTGGGAATGTTTAAGAAATCTCTTTGGGGAAAAATGAATAACCATGCGACTATAATTGCAGCTGCTATTGTGCACCAGATCAGGTATTTTTTCCATTTTCTCCGTTTCTGCATGGCGTTCTCCCCATAACTTCTGTGTTGCCCTATGTTTTATATTATATAATATCACAGCAAAAAAACACTTAACCACAACTTATTCACTGCTTTCAAGAATTTTTTCGGAATTATACAATCTGGCGGTTAAGAATATTACAATTGCCATGACAGCCAAGTTACTCAGTATCATGAGGAGAAACCTCAGCGTTGAAATCTGTGAAGTAATGATGTCCTTCATGTTGAATACGCTATTGAGTATTGGAATCAATGATACTATCAGATTTTTTGGGGAGTCCATCTGCATGGTGGCAACTCCCATTATAACCGCACCGATGTAGAAGGGCATAACATAAGCCCCGCCCTCTTTCATACTTTTCGCAAGGCTTCCAAGCAGTACCATTACGGCCGAAGCGAGCCCTGCAACCGTTAGGATAGTAATCAGAAGACAAAGCAATTTAAGCGGGGTTAAAGCAGAAATATTCATCGACAAACCGCTGTTAGGCATGCTTCCCAGGATCGAGAACGCTATTACTAGACCAATAAAGGTTGAAACGCTATTTATAAGCCCTGCGGTCATTACATAAAATACCTTTCCGGTTGCTATTGAAGTGCGTGACACTTGGTTTACGAGTATAGGAGATAATGTTCCTCTTTCCTTTTCACCCGCTGTTGTGTCAAGCCCTATATTCATAGAACCCGCGAAGATGTATATGAGAATCATATATGGGAGCATAACGGCAAGGAAATCTGTTCCTTGAGCTTCTTTTGGTGCCATATCAACGCTGGAGATGTCTATTAGCCTGAGGTCGTCAAGGGTCAGTGAGTATGAACGCAATTTATCTGATAATAACAGTTTTTCATAAGCATTTAGGGCGCTTACGATAACCTGCATAGCGTATTTGGATTTGTTGGAAACGGAGTTGTAATAGATCTTTGCGGTGAGTTTCTCATCGTTTTTGTTGAATTCTACTATCACGGTTCTATCGGAACTTGTGACCTCATTGAAATCAGAAGCATTGAAACTCTTATAAAAACCTTCATAGAGCAGCCTCTTGGAGAGTATCTCCGGGAATTTTTCGTCTGGAAGATTGATAAATCCAACTCTATAAACAGTTTCAGCGGCTTTCTTTTCCTGAGAGGAAGCTGTATAGCCTATGGTCAGAAAAAGGCCTGGCATCAAGACCAGAGGAAGGATTATCAGAAAAAATATGCTTCTTCTATCTTTAAACAAGCTCTTCAACTCTTTTTTGAAAATGATTATTGAATCTTTAAGCATCAACCAGCCCTCCCTCTTTTTCCGCTATGGCAAAGAAAATATCTTCTAAATCTTCCGAACCATATTCGCTATATAATGACTTTAAATAGTCAATTTCCACGAGTTTTCCTTTCAATATGATGCCTACCCTGTCACACAGCTTCTCCGCGACGGACATCACATGTGTGGAAATGATAACTGTCTTTCCCTGTTCTTTGAAATCTTTGATGATTTCTGTTACTGTTCTGGCGGTTATTATATCAAGCCCATTGGTGGGTTCGTCAAAAACGATAACCTGAGGATCATGTATAATGCTCACTGCTATTGAAGCCTTTTGCTTCATCCCGGTTGAGAGTTTGCTGATACGTTCATCAAGGAAGTCGTTCATATCAAGGTAACTTGCAAGGGTATCGATCCTTTTCCCAACGGTTTTTCGGTCAATGTGATTTAAGTCACCAAAAAAATACATCAATTCACGTGGTGACAGGTTGCCTGCCAGCTTCATGTCGCTCGTTAGAAAACCTATGCGCTCCCGAACTTCTCTTGCATTTTTCACTGTATCGAATCCAAACACGGTTATTTCCCCAGAATTGGGCTTTAAAAGAGTAGAAATTAGCCTGAGGGTGGTGGTTTTTCCAGCACCATTGGGACCTAATAGCCCGAATATTTCTCCTGGTGCGGCTTCAAAAGAAACCCCGTCAACCGCTTTTATAATCCCTTTTTTCCCTTTGAAATTTTTATGAACCTCCTTTAATCGAACCAACACGATCCCTCCTAAATGCTCAATATTTACTATGTAAGCTTCCCAAGCTAATTTTAACATAAAAGGCTTGCAACAATATTTTGCGGGCTTTCCCGCATTTTTTTAACTGCGGTCCTGCTGTATTGGATTTAAATGCGGTTATTTCAGGGAGGGTTAAGGTAAAATATAAATATGATCGAAATACTGAAAGATGGTGAGGGCATGATAGGAATTTTATGTGACTCCGGCTCGGATCTTCCACCAGAATTAGCGAAAATAGATGAAATTGAGATAGTACCGTTAAAGTTGATCATGGGAGAGAAGGAATACCGAGAAACCGAAATTAGTGAAAAAGAAATTGTAGAATTTATGAAAACCGGAATCCCGAGAACCTCTTTGCCTTCTTATGAAGATGTAAAGCTGGGATTTGAGAGGCTCATCAACAGAGGTTATAAAGAAATCATAGTTATCAATATCTCAGGAAAGCTCAGCGGTACTCACAATCTTTTCAAGCTTGTAGGTGCCCAGATATTAGAGGAAATTCCCGATCTGAGAATCGAATATGTGGATTCAATGACACTATCCGGTGGCATAGCGCTACTTGTGGAACTAGCGGTGGAAATGATTGAATCTGGCATGGATATCAGGGGAATCGTCTTTCAATTGAGAAAAAGCGCCATGGAGAAGCTCAAAATATTTCTTATAGTGCCGACCTTGAGATTTTTGAGGGCTGGTGGAAGAATAAGCAAAGTTAGTGCGAGCATTGGTGAAGCTCTGAATTTCAAGCCGATCATAACCATGAACCAGGAAGGCGACATTGTTGCCATAGCAAAAGCCAGGGGTATGAAAAGAGCAGTGGTAAAGCTCATCCAAAAGCTCGAAGAGGAAACGAAAGGGAAAAAGCTCAGGGCAGCAGCCGTTTATCATTCTGGTAGCGATAAAGAAACACTTGAATATGCCAAAAAACTCAAAGAGAAATTATTGCTTCTGGGTGCTCCAAAGATAATGGAAAGAAATATCTCCTCTGTGCTGCTCGTTCACGCAAGCAGTGGGCTTGTAGGCGCTGGCGTTCTTTTCATGTAGATATTTATACATTATCCTAAGACCTGCTATGGAAAGCGAATATGAAGTGATAAAGTAAGCATGTATGATTCTATACCGAAAAACAGCGACCTCACAATTGAAAGCTTCATGGAAAAGACTATAAAAGATTCCTGAAAATGTTTGGCTTTGAAGAATTTTCTAATCTTCTATACTATTTTCTTTGATAAGCTTTGAGTATTCTTCGGCACTTTTCCTTGGTTCTAAACTCAGGTCTTGAAAGTTGGTTTCATAAAGTCCGAATTTCATGGAATAGCCTTCTTTCCATTCAAAATTATCCATGAGAGACCAATACATATATCCCACAACCCGGGCACCTTTTTCAATAGCCTGATGCAAGCTTTTCAAAGCTGTTTTGATATATCGCCATCGTTTTTCATCTGTGGCGTCGGCAATCCCGTTTTCAGTTACGATAATGGGTAATTTGTACCTTCTGTAATATTTTAAAACCACTTCACCAAGCCCTTCCGGATAAAATTCGTAGCCCATATCTGTTTTCTCCGTTACTGGTTCTGGAAACTCTGGTTCAGGGCTTGCATTCTTGACAAAGATGCGGGTGTAGTAATTGACGCCGACAAAATCGAGATTCCCTCTTATTCTTTCAGCGCTCTCACCTTTACCAAGAGGTTTTAACAATCTTCCTTTTATAATGGAATCGATAAAGGCGTTGTTGTATATATGATCAAGCCTTGATGCTATTATCCTGTCAAAAAGGTTGTATTTGCGTGCGGGTTTGAAAGGCATAAAGTTATATGCAATTCCCACCATTGAAGCGGGATACTTTTCCTTTATGATGCCATAGGCTATGTTGTGAGCGAAGATGAAATTCGAAAGAACCTGCATGGCTCTTCCCATATCTTTTATCTCTGGTGGCCATTCTCCTTTGAAATAAGACTGAATCGAATAAACATTGGGTTCATTCACTGTTATCCAGATGGGAACAAAGCTTCCCAAGGAAGAGATGACTTTTTCCACATACCTCTTGAAATACCTCAAGTTTTCCCTGTTTTCCCAGCCTCCAAGTTCTGAAAACCACAGCGGATTCACAAAATGGTGAAGAGTTACTATTGGTTTTATACCCTCTTCCACAAGTCTTATAGTGAAGTTACGGTATCTGGAGAGAGATTCATCATCAAATTTATTTATTCGAGGTTCAACCCTAGCCCATTCTATTGAATACCTATATGCTTTAACTCCGAGCTCTTTAAGAGCTTTAATATCTCTTTCGAGATTATCCCAGCTACCGCAAGCTATTTCAGAAGTATCGTTGTTTCTAACCTTTCCGAGCTTTTCCCAGGCATACCAATCTGAAAAGAAGTTTTTTCCTTCTATCTGATGCCCAGCAGTGGCAACTCCCCAGAGGAATCCCGATGGAAATACTCGCACACAACCACCCCCACATAATTTTAGCATGTGAGGGGCATGAAACCGAAATGATAAGGCTGCAAGGCTTTAACTCAAATCATTCTTCATGAATTTCCTTACCATAGGCGGTTATTGGGAGCGTTTCCACCCATTTCCAATAATATCCTGCCTGATTGTTCCAGTCAGAACCCGGGGATTCATCCCATCCTAAGGGTTTCACTACAACGAGTTTCGAATTAGAAACGCCATCAGGGGTAACAATATAGTAAAAGGGAAGGAATTCCTGATCACAATTGCCTTCAACACCCGTAGTGCTGATCACGTTCAGCTTGATACTGAAAGGCTCATCAGGAGGAACAACGACAATTTCCAGTTTCCTGTTTTCTTCTGTAAGGCTGGAAGATTTGACAATTCCAGGTGAGGCATCAATCGTGTAAGTTGCTATGACCGTGTGAAATTCGTATGATAGCGTTTCCGTTGAACCGTATGTGATATATGGTTCTGGTTTTATTATGTTTATTTCACCAGAAATGTCAGCGCCTGCCGAGTGAATATTCACAAGAAAAAGTCCAAATGGGTCGTTGTAAAATCTTGAATCAGGGTGTGTGTTTGGTGTGAAAGCCGTATTATTGCTGGTACCTGGAAATGGGTCTCCTGCCGATCCCCGGTCGTTATGAGGAGGAGTGTAAAAGTCCAGAGCGT
>Ga0190346_1000215_pt1 | contig 16417 bp, 10 predicted proteins | sample 48721345_MG_FD_161680 | JGI IMG/M metagenome (GOLD analysis project Ga0190346, IMG submission 161680) | Hydrothermal vent microbial mat bacterial communities from Southern Trench, Guaymas Basin, Mexico - 4872-13-4-5_MG | ecosystem: Environmental > Aquatic > Marine > Hydrothermal vents >... | reverse complement strand
TTTAGAAGCTTAGTAGAGTCACCGATTCGGCAACTGAAAGGGTTAAACACCGCCTCCAAATGTCCTCCAAATTCAGGCATTTGGAAAGCATGGAGTGGTCATCCTTTTATTGATGTTAAGATAAACCCCAAAGTGCTGAAGGTAGATTATCTCCAGCAGACGTTAGAAGAATACCTGCAACATCTGGTTAACAACACAAAAGGAATAACAGAAAATCCAGTATTGCTCATCCAGCAGGGTGTTTATAAGGTGCTACACAATAACATTTCTATTCATATATTTAAGCCATCCGACACGCCCACCTTAGAGCGAACCTCTATTGTCGATGTCGGTAAATTTTCCGGTGGTGAAAAGCTCACTACCGCTATCATGATTTACTGTGGTATTGTACGACTTATAGGTTTTCAATACAGTGAAAATCAAAACCCATCCAACTTCCTTTTGCTTGATAATCCGCTGGGAAAATGTAACTACATTCCTTTTGTGCAGATGCAACGGGAAATGGCAAAGCTAACGAATATCCAATTAATCTATGCCACCGGTATTCAGGAAAAAGAGTCTCTGGGAGAATTTCCCCGTATTGTGACATTACAAAACCAGCATAGAGATCAGAAAACGGGTGATCGTTATGTGAAAGAACTACAACCGCCTGACATTGAGACAGTCGAGGCTCAGTTTAAAGAACCTCTTGATTCAGAAAATGAAACTTCCGAAGGCAGCCATTGATCGCTTTGAACAAGCATTACCGTTGGACAAACATCGTATTCCAATAGAATGGTTATGGGATGCGATGGCAAAAGCACTGCCGGAACAAATTGGCGGTGATTCACGACAAACCCTACAGGCTTTAATCGCTGGTATTGAATTACGTGGGTTTAGCTTACCAAAAAGTAAGAAGTTATTTGATCAGACAGCACAACCGCCACTACCAAAATGGGTTCAACGATCTGAAAAAGCCAATGACGATAAAAACTTTTTGTTGGAGCCAAAGACTTATTTATGGGCGAGAGAATTAACTTTTTTGGCGGAAGGCAGACGCTTACCCAATTACCAGCAGTGGCAGATGCTAGATAACTGGTTAAAGTCAGGGGGACGTAACGCACCTATTGTACCAGTACGTGAAAGATCGTTTGAAATATTTAATGACGAAAAATTATTAGATGAGTTTTCAAAAACTCAACCTTTCAAGCAGGGACGTATTGATCTATCAATATTACGTTGTGTCATAACACCAGAGCCATTAGCTTGGGAAAAATGCCCCTCAGGCTCAGACTCAAAACCCTGCTTAGTCGTAGAAAACAGCGCTACTTGGCGTACTTTATCTCTCTGGAACCGCGACAACGGTGCCTATTCATCCGTTGTATATGGCGGTGGCAACAAATTTTCACAAACTTGGCAGGGTTTAGAGTTAGTGCGAGAAATCGCGCCATTTGATTTGATCCATTACTTCGGGGATGTCGATTATGAAGGGCTAATGATACCATTTAGGGCAGCTCACGATATACATGAGTCACTGGACGTACCGCTAATTCTTGATACTGAACTCTACCAGAATCTTCGATGTGCAGTTCCCAAAGAACGCTGGTGTAAAAGTAAGCAACGGACGATAAATGATGATCTGTTGAATTGGATCCCCGACAAGCTTAAAGATTGGCTTGTAGAAGTTATTTCTAAAGATTTTCGTATTCCACAAGAAGGACTACAACGTAAACATATAGATAACCTAATATTCTAATATAAAAAGCGAAACCAGCTTTCTCGTGGTGGTAATGCCAGCGTTCCTAGACTTGATAATGCGAGAATTGTTCTCGTTCCCACATTAAACTCATTTTCAAATCCTGCCTATTCTATCAGCCTTACCGATATAAAAAATTCCGAGACATACGAGATGGAACCTTGAAAAATGGCTTCCCCGGGAAAAGCCGGTAAAAACAATACCGAAGGGGCTAATAGAAAAGCCCCAACGGGGCGACATTAATATAGCCAGTGTATCTACCTGGAGGGGCATCGCCCCTGGCTTTAATAACACATACCGAAGGGGCTAATAGAAAAGCCCCAACGGGGCGACATTAATATAGCCAGTGTATCTACCTGGAGGGGCATCGCCCCTGGAAGAGGGAAGGAGGGAAGCTAACAAAACCCTTATTTTCAGACAACTCTAGTCTAACAAAACCACCCAGGTGACAGGTAATTTCTTCATAAGCCATCGCGTCAAAGAAATGTCTGCACGGTGTTGGGCTTGCCTCTGAAAAAAAGTTGCGGCGAGCTATGACGAAAGGAGCTTTATATCGTTTCGCCTTTCGCGGGATTGAATGGGGCAATCGTGTTATGATGAGAAGAATTAGTCTCATCATAACAACCCTAAAACCCGTCTTAAAACCCCAGCATTCGGTGTTGTTGGTTTAAAAATAAACCGCTCAGCACCACACACAACGCCCATTCATTCACTGAGTTCCAACCTCAAAAAGTCGTTGGTTAACTCAGATGAGAGCGTTGCAGTCCCTTAACCCCTTAACACTCTAGTCAAGGCACGTCTTTGGACTTCGATGCTCGCTTTTAACAAAGCCTCATCAGCTTCAAAGATATCTTGGGTGTAGTACAACCAATCAGACAGGACTCCCAAAAATTCACGTAATCCACCTTCATATTTAAATAATTGGTAAGTTAAGTCCAAAGTCCTCATTTCTTGATCATGAGGTGTTGCTTCCAATAGAACGGCCATTAGTTCAGAATCAGATAACTTTGAAGCCCCTTCTTTTAATAATCGATGATACAACTTACTTGAAGTCAGCTCCTGAGTCATTATGTCGCATCCTCTTTATGTCTGAGTCAATAAGGTCAGTCTTTGTGAGAAGTTCTTTTAAGTGGTACTTCAAAAGACATGGATTGTGAAGAAGCTACTTTAAAATATTTAGGAGTCGAGGTCAAGAGCTAATATTAGACTTGTCCGTCAATAAATAAGAAAGCCAGGGGCGGTGCCCCTGGCTTTAATAATACATACCGAAGGGGCTAATAGAAAAGCCCCAACGGCGACATTAATATAGCCAGGGGCACCGCCCCAATGCCATTAAGTTAAGAAATAAACGAGAAAGAGCCACTCAAAGCTAAAGTCCCCTAAAGGGGACTGGTAAATTCAGGATTTTTTTCTAAGCAAACGATATGGCATTGAGTCTTCAGTGCCCTTTAGGGCACTTCAGCTATTAGACGACGGCTTTACCAAAGGCGGGGGGATTATTTGTTTCTAATTCCTTAACTTAATGGCATTGGGGCACCGCCCCTGGCAAGCCTCAACGGGGCGATATTAATAAAGCCTGGGGCACCGCCCCAGGCAAGCCCCTTTGGTACGATATTAATAAAGCTAGTGTACCTACCTAGCAAGCCCCTTTGGTACGACATTAATAAAGCCAGTGTACCTACCTAGCTTTAATAATACGCCTTATATATTAACCCGTCCTAAAAAAAAACCAAGCTATGACCACGTTCAGTATAATCTAACCTTACTTTTGAGAGGTACTTTCCGTCCAAAGCTTTAGCTTTTGACTTTTGAGAGATACTTTCCATCCAAAGCTTTAGCATTTGAGCGAATGCCCACCCGACAAGACAAAGAAAGCCGAACGCATTGTTAAGTTTTTCCTAACCACGAGCGCGACTTGATTCGAGCAACCGGTGTGAGTTGAGAAGTATCGGCTGGATAAGTTTTCGACAAAGGACTGGACTAGGGCGCAAACCTCAAAAATTGAGGAAGGAGTCCAAGATTTATCTTGGACGTCAAAAAAAGGACTAGACTGGAGAACAACCCTCGTCAATTGGGGGCCATATTGACGCTTGAAACCGCTCGTATTTTTTTCTCAACAAAAAACGTTGCCACAAATATCGGCAGGATAAGTTTTCGACAAAGGACTAAACTGAAAAACAACCCTCGTCAATTGAGGGCCATGTTGACGTTTGAAACCGCACGTATTTTTTTCTCAACAAAAAACGCTGCCACAAATATCGGCCACGAAAGCTGGTACACTGTTAACTTTGTTGGGTTAATAGTTTGCGTGCCTCTTTGCACTCAATATAGTGCCTCAGGCATAATTACTCTAACTAATTTATTTTATATATATTATCCATAAAAAAAATCAAAGGGACAATATTGGTGAACAAACCCTCGTCAATTGGGGGCCATGTTGACGTTTGAAAGTGATCAGATTTTCTGTGAGAGTGCCACAAGTATTGGCCACTTGGTTTTTTTTCGACAAAGGACTGGACTGGTGAGCAACCCTCGTCAATTGGGGGCCATGTTGACACTTGAAACCGCTCGTATTTTTTTCTCGCCAAAAAACTGGGGCGCAACCCTCGTCAATTGAGGGCCATGTTAACACTTGAAACCGCTCGTATTTTTATTTCAAAAAAAACGGTGCCACAAATATCGGCTGGATAACAAAAATTGAGGAAGGAGTCCAAGATTTATCTTGGACGTCAAAAAAAAGGGACTAGACTGGAGAACAACCCTCGTCAATTGAGGGCCATGTTAACACTTGAAACCGATCATATTTTTTTTCAAAAAAAACGGTGCCTTTTTCAGCACCCTTCAAAAGGGCAAAAAGGCGAGTGGCGAATAACGAGCGAAGTCAAATTCGCGTGGTATTTTTTCGTCAGTGTGTTATGATGCTCGCAATTTTTCGTGCGGTGCTAATTGAGTTCCACTTGGTGAGACTCAAAATAACTCATTGATTTCAAAAAACGGCCCATCGATGCCTCTATATAAATCACTCGATGGGGTGTAATGTGACCAAATAGAATTAGCGTTGTATTTTTCCGTCAGCCTGTTATCATGTCCACCGTTTTTCGTGTGGTACTAATTGAGTTCGACTTGGCGAGACTCAAAATAACTCATTGATTTCAAAAAACGGCCCATCGATGCATCTAAGCAGAGACACATAAATCTTTTAACAATTTTTCGTGATAAAAAATCCGATGTCTTAAAGACATCGGATTTTTAGCAAAAGGAATGATATGAGAAAAAAAATGATAGCATGGCTAAAACGGAAAATACCCTACTTAATTATTATTACGCTTGTCCTATTTTGGGCACTTTTTTTCTTTTGGCCACGTATTGTCATCAACATTAATTCAGGTGAAGCCGGGGTTTTATACTGGCGCTTTTTTGGTGGAACAGAGACGGATCGTGTGTATTCCGAAGGTATCCGCCTCATAGCACCTTGGGATAAAATGTATATTTACAATGTCAGAGTTCAAACCGTGTTGCATGAATTAGAGGTGTTAACCAATCGGGGCTTGCCTATTCGCCTAGAATTAGCAATTCGTTTTCAACCCGAATACGAAACCTTGGGTGTCCTCCACCAAGAAGTGGGGCCTGATTATGTTAATACCATTATCGTTCCCGACATCGATTCTGTATTGCGTAAGGATATTGGCCATTATAATCCTGAAGAAATTTATATTAACAAAGAAAATATTCTCACGAACATTATTGTGAAAGCCTTGAACGAACTTGGCAAAAAATATGTGAAGATGCATGGCATTGTTATTCGGCGTGTCGTCTTACCTGAATCCATCAAACAAGCGATTGAGGCAAAATTAGTCGAAGAACAACGTTATCATACTTATCATTTTAGAGTGAAAAGAGAGGAACAGGAAGCGGAACGACGGCGCATTGAAGCAACGGGTATCGCGAACAAACGGCGCATTGAGGCTGCGGGTATAAGAGACTATCAAAAGATTATCAAAGAAACCCTTGATGAAAAAATGCTCAAGTGGCATGGTATCCAAGCCAGTCTCAAATTGTCAGAATCTGAAAATGCTAAAGTCATAGTCATTGGTGCTGGCAAACACGGATTACCTCTTATCGGAAATGTACCCCTTGAATATAATAATGAGCCACCGCCTAAATTGCCAAGTAATAAATAAAAATTCCTGAGACTTGGTGTTTTTAAACCGTTTAAACGGAGACTATCCCAATAACTAACTACAAGGATTCTGTGCTTATGAAAGGACTAAACCGTCAATAACTACAACCCTGGGAAAGCGCCAACCCCGAAGGGGTTGAATGTAAAGAGCCATTAGAGGGCAACCATAAAGGATTGCCCCTACACGACATGACGGTTTGTAGGGGCAATCCCTTGTGGTTGCCCATCCCTTGTGGTTGCCCATCCCTTGTGGTTGCCCTTCCCTTGTGGTTGCCCTTGTGGTTGCCCTTAGCAATCGGTATAAACAAATGACAACAGAAAAAAGTCTCAAAATAATAGGGTTAATAACCGTATTGCTCATTTGTGCCTGCAACCCATACGATGATTCCAAAACAGAAAGGACAGACACAGCCAAGGAAAGTGATTTGATAATAGCCGAAAGGATAAACACCGGCAAGGAAACTACTCAGGAGCTGGAGCCGGTAGTCATTGGTGTCGCATGGGCAAATGAGGACGCTCATTTTGTAAAAGGGGTTCAATTGGCAACAAAGGAAATCAATGATGAAGGGGGAGTGCTCGGCAAACCCTGTGCGGATCCGCCCGTGCCCGGCAGACTCCTTGAACTTATCGTAGAGGACGGAGAAAAGAAAGCTTTAAACTCTTCACTCACACTGAGACAAAAACAAGACATCACAGTTAAAGTTGCGAGATCATTTGCCGCTAACCCCAGAGTGGTCGCCGTTACGGGGCATCGTTCTTCTTACCAAGCAGTGCCTGCCTCCATTGTTTATCAATTTCATGGTATTGCTTTTATCGCACCCACTTCGACAAATCTCAATTTAACCGATCACCGTTTTAACTATGTTTTTCGGATGACCCCTAATAATAAAGCAATAGCAAAACAGTTAGCAAGCTATTGCCATAAAAAGGGCTACAAAAAAATAGTGATACTACACAGTAAAAGTAGCTATGGTAGTCAGTTGGCAGACTCGTTTTTTTCCAGTTTTGTTAAAAAGCCCACAGAAAAAGAAGAACCTCAAACCAAAATTGTCTTACTTCGTTCATTTTTTTCTAAGAAAAAAGATTTCAGTGATCTGATGGTTGAGTTAAAAGCGGCTAAAAAGAATGACGATTTTGATGCCATTTTTATCGCAACCGGTGCCGACATGGCAGCTATGATATATCAAGAAAGTCGTGATATGGGCTTTAAGGAGCCTTTTATTGGGGCAGAGGGGTTGGACAATTTGAAGTTTTGGGAGGCCGTCAAAGAATGGGAAATTTCTGAAGAAGTCTTCACCGAAAAATCGGTTGTACCAACTTTGTTCAATACAACAGCAAAAGTTCCTATTTCACAAACTTTTATTGAAAAATTTAAAAAACAGTATGGTTTTGAACCTGATCACTACGCAGCATTAGGATATGACAGCATAAAAATATTGGTACACGGTATAAAAAAGGCAAATTCAACCCGACCGTTCAAGATCGCAGAGACACTGCGGTATATGCCAGCTTGTCAGGCTGTGACAGGTAAATACCAGTTTAAAATGGATGGCGATGTTAGAACTCGAAAATTTCATTTCAAGTTTTTTCGTCAGGGTAAATTTGAGTATGAAGAGACTGATTTTAAAGACTTTCTGTTAGCTCAGCAGGACTGTGGTAATATTGACAAAGATAAAGACTGTATTCCTAATGACAAAGATGCTTGCCCTGATAACACAAAGGAGGAAATTTCTAAGGGCGTGTATCAAAAGGGTACTTTAAGGGGCTGTCCAGTTGACAGTGATGAAGACTCTTATCAAGATTATCGTGACAAATGTCCAAACACACTTCCCCACGAAATGGAAAAGGGCATTGACTCAGACGGTTGTCCGGTAGACATTGATAAAGATGGTGTACCAGATTATCGTGATGATTGTCCAAAACATAGCCGTTTTGAAACCAGAAGAGGGGTTGATTCTCGTGGGTGTATGATTGATACGGATAAAGATGAGATTCCTGATTATAAAGATGTTTGTCCCAAGGATAGCTTGGAAGAGCGTTCCAAAGGAGTTTATCAGCAAGGGGATCAGATTGGTTGTCCAATAGATAGCGATAATGACAATGTACAGGATTATCGGGACGATTGTCCACAGAACTTGCCCACTGAAATGGAAAAAGGGCTTGATTTACGAGGTTGTCCGTTTGATAGGGACAAAGATGATGTGCCTGATTATCGCGACGCTTGTCCAAAGAACAAACACTTTGAAATCAGAAAAGGAGTTGATTCACACGGTTGCCCGGTTGATACGGATCAAGATCGTGTACCGGATTATAAAGATGTTTGTTTTGAAAATAGCCCGGAAGAAATTTCTAAAGGGGTTATTCAACAAGGCACTCATTTGGGCTGCCCGATAGACAACGATCAAGATGGTGTACCTGATTATCGTGATAATTGTCCAAATAACCGCCCGGCTGAACTCAGAAAAGGAGTTAATTCTCGCGGTTGCCCACTGGATACCGATAAAGACGGTGTTCATGATTATAAAGATGTCTGTTTTAACAACAGCCCGAAGGAAATATCCAAAGGGGTTCATCAGCAAGGACTTCATCTTGGTTGTCCAATAGATAATGATAATGACGGTGTGCCAGATTATCGCGACAATTGTCCAAATAACAACCGTATTGAAATCAGAAAAGGAGTTGATTCACGCGGTTGCCCCAGACAATAGTCCAAACTTGGAGTCCAAACTTTAGTGGAGTCCAAACTTTAGTTTGGCAGGACTCCAAACCGGAGTCCGAACTTGGAGTCCAAACTTTAGTTTGGCAGTCGTCCAAACTTTAGTTTGGCAGAGTAGTGATACGCTGGCCCAGTTATTGACCTATTTTTAGGATGGTTTTTGGAGTATCGATTTTGAGGGCCATAAAATGGATGTTTTAAAATTAAGTTATGGCCCTCAGTCGCGTTTCATTATTGACACTTTTTGTAGGTGTTTTGTTGCTTAGCTTTAGGCTCGGAATGACAAAAGTCCCGACGAAAAGAGGGAACTTTATACCCGTGCTGAGTATAAATAACTTATAACCAATTCACAACTCAACCTTATGCGACAGTGGCAAAGGTATTGACAATTAGAACAGGAATATGATAACGAAAAACATGACAATACCGCTCATGATCGTTTTGCTCATTTCGGCATGCGGCGGTTCAGACGAAGATTCTGAGGCAAAAGGGGGAAAAACGGCCGGTGAGAATACAATAGTGATTGGTGTCGCATGGCCAAATATTAACGATAATTTTGTGAAAGGGGCCCAATTAGCAACAAAAGAAATCAATCACAACGGGGGAGTGTTAAAAAAGCCCCTTCAACTTCATACAAATGACGGAGAAAAGGCCGCTTTAGATTTATCGCTCACAGCAAAACACTCGCAAAAAATCACACTTGAGGTTGCCAAATCATTAGTGGCTAACCCCGCTGTGGTTGCCGTCATTGGACATCGTTTTTCCAAATTTGCGAGTCTAGCGGCCGATATTTACCGTTCTCATGATATTGTTTTTATCACACCTACCCTGACAAACCTCAGTTTTATCGACAAATCGGGCTATGTTTTTCGGCTGGTGCCTAATAACGAACAAATGGGAAAGCAAGTAGCCACTTATAGCCATAAAGCCGGCTACAAAAAAATAGTTGTGCTGCATAGTCAAGACAATTACGGCCGCGAATTAGCAAATGCGTTTGTTTACAACGTTGAAAAATACGACACCCAAATTGTTTTAGATCAACCATTACCGAATCAAAGGGATTTCACTCAATTAATGCGTGAACTCGAAAAAAGAGTTGGTGAATTCGAGGCGATTTTTGTCGCAGCAGAGGCAACCGTGGCAACAAAAATTTATCAAGAGACTCGTAAGAAAAACATTATGGTCCCGTTTATCGGGGGTAATGCGTTGAACTATGAGCCGTTTTGGAAGGTTGTCAAAAAATGGGAAATTTCTGACGAAATGACTAACAAATCTGCTGTGCCAACCGTATTCAACACATCCGCTCACCAAGTATTTATCAAAAAATTTCAACAAGAATACGGTGAACAAGCGGAACCCGATAGCCTAGCAGCACTGGGCTATGATAGCGTCAAGCTGTTAGCACATGCGATAAAAAAGGCCGGTTCAAGCGTACCAAGCCAGATCGCAGAAATGCTACAATCGATGCCATCTTGTCAGGGTGTCATAGGTCAATATAAATTTAGACTAAACGGCAATGTTGTGAATCGAAAATTGTATTTCAAGCATTTCCGTAATGGTCAATTTGAGTATTCAAATTTTGATCGTACTCAAGGGAGACTATTAGTACTGGAAGAATGTGGTTATATTGATCGAGATAAAGACAGCATTCCTAATGACGTAGATGTTTGCCCTGATAACAGTGAGGAGGAAATTTCTAAGGGCGTTTATCAACAGGGCGATTTCAAAGGCTGTCCCATCGATAGCGACAAAGACAGTTATCATGATTATCGTGACGCTTGCCCAAACACACTTCCAAATGAATTTGAAAAAGGCATTGATTCACGAGGTTGCCCAAAGGACACGGATACTGATGGAGTTCCTGATTATAAGGATTTGTGTCCACATAATTTACGGGAGAGTGCGTTGATTGATGAACGGGGTTGTGCGCCTGATGGTGATCATGATCATGTTTTTGATGATAAAGATATATGCCCCAACAATAAGCCAGAAGAACTTTCCCAAGGGATTTATCTTCAAGGTGCAAAAGCCGGCTGTCCAATAGATAGCGATAATGACGAAGTGCCGGATTATCGTGATAATTGTTTCATGAATAGCCCGTTGGAGATCAAAAAAGGAGTTGATTTACACGGTTGTCCTGCTGATACGGATAAAGATGACATCCCAGATTATGAAGACGTTTGCTCTGATAACAATCCGCAAGAAATTTCCACTGGGGTTTATCAGCAAGGGAATGAGATTGGTTGCCCGATAGACAGCGATAATGATAGTGTGCCGGATTATCGTGACAATTGTCCAAAAAACCAACCTAAAGAACTAGAAAAAGGGATTGATCCACAGGGTTGCCCGATTGATACGGATAAAGACGGTGTGCTGGATTATCATGACAATTGCCCAAAGAATAGCCACATTGAAATCGGAAAAGGGGTTGATTCACGCGGGTGTTCCAACGATACTGATCATGATCGTGTACCAGATTATAAAGATGTTTGTATTGAAAATAGCGCTAAGGAAATTTCTAAAGGCGTTTATCAACAAGGCACTGTTCTTGGTTGCCCAGTAGATACTGATCAAGATGGTGTGCCTGATTATCGTGAAGATTGTCGAAACAACAGCCGGGTTGAAATCGGAAAAGGGGTTGATTCACGCGGTTGCCCACGAGATACCGATAAAGATGGTGTGCCTGATTATAAAGATGTTTGTCTCAAGAACCGCTCAGAAGAAATTTCCAAAGGCGTTTTTCAACGCGGCACTCATTTAGGCTGTCCAAAAGATAACGATAAAGACGGTGTGCCTGATTACCGTGATGGTTGTCGAAACAACAGCCCGGTTGAAATCGGAAAAAGGGTTGATTCACGCGGTTGTCCGCTAGATAGCGATAAAGACACAGTCCCCGATTATAAAGATGTGTGCGTCGCTAACAGTCTGGAAGAAATTTCCAAAGGCGTTTATCAAAAAGGCGTTCATCTTGGTTGCCCGAAGGACAGCGATAATGATAGTGTGCCGGATTATCGTGACAATTGCCCCAAAAACCGTCGTCTGGAAATTATTCAAGGAGTTGATTCACACGGCTGCCCACAAGATATCGATAAAGATGGTATCCCGGACTATAAAGATGCGTGTTTTAATAACAGTTTGGAGGAAATTTCTAAAGGGGTTTCTCAACAAAAAGGGCATCTTCTTGGTTGCCCAATAGACACAGATCGTGACGGTGTGGCGGATTATCGTGACGATTGCCCAAAAAACAGCCCACTTGAAATCAGCAAAAAGGTTGATTCACGCGGTTGTCCCGATGATGTCGATCAAGATGGTGTGCCGGATTATAAGGATATCTGCTTTAATGATAGCCCTGAGGCGCTTTCCAAAGGAGTTTCTCAAAAAGGCATTCATATGGGTTGCCCGATAGACAGTGACAGTGACGGTGTGCCAGATTATCGTGACGTCTGCCTCAAAAACAACGCCCTTGAAACCAGTAAAGGGATTGATTCGCAAGGTTGTCCCATTGACACGGATAAAGATGACATCCCTGATTATAAGGATGTTTGTATTAATAATAGTTTGGAGGAACTTTCCAAAGGGGTTTCCCAGCAAGAAGGATATCTTGGTTGCCCAATAGACACTGATGGAGACGCTGTATCAGATTATCGTGATGACTGCCCAACAAACAGCCACCTTGAAATCAGCAAAGGAGTTAATTCACGCGGATGTCCCGTCGATACAGATCAGGACAACGTATCAGATTATCGAGACAACTGTCCAAAGAACCGTCGCCATGAACTCAAAAAAGGCGTTAATTTCCGCGGTTGCCCGCTTGATACCGATAAGGATAATGTTCCAGATTATAAAGATCGGTGTGAAGGGACACGGTTAGATGTCGCGGTTGATCCAAAAGGATGTGCCATAGTGCTAACAGAGAAGATCGTTCTATCTGGCAAAATGAGTTTCTCCAGCAACAAGAAGATTTTGACAGAAGAAGCACAGGTAGTTCTTCAAACCGTTGTCAAACGGAACAATAATAGCTCTTTGATAAAGATAGAGATTATTGGTCATACTGACAGTCTTGGTTCTCACCGCTATAACAGAGAATTGTCTCTCGCACGGGCAAAACAAGTGGCGGAATATGTGATCCTTCAAGGTATCCCCCGTCAAAAAATACGAACACGGGGAGCCGGCGAAACCCAGCCAATCACTTCTAACAAAACGGAGGCGGATCGGGCGAAAAATCGTCGCATTGAAATAATAGTCACACAATTCAAAAAAAGGTGAATAATATTTCAAGAGAACAAGCAAGCCCCAACGGGGCGACATTAATAAAGCCTGGGGCATCGCCCCAGGCAACCCAGGCAAGCCCCAACGGGGCGAAATTAATCCAGGCAAGCCCCAACGGGGCGACATTAATAAAGCCAGGGGCACCGCCCTTGGAATAATACGCCTTATAGCTTAGTTTCTCAAACCTCCGTTTAGTTCCTTGGGTGTGACTTTATGCCTCATCATATAGTAGTAATAGCTATTCATATTGGTCTAAGTTTTTTTATTGCCCTATTAGGTATGAACCGAAAATGGGGATTTTGGGGATATTTTTTTTGTTCTCTTTTGTTAGGCCCATTAATCGGAATACTTTTAGTACTGGCATCAGACCCACGTCGCGATAAAACCTAAAACGCTTATGCCTGAGTTTTTTTACTCACTACAAGAGGTAATATCTTATGGCAATTGAAACTGCAAATACAACGGCAGCAACGACATCTCCTGCTTTAGCCACGGGCTCCATGAAAGCTTTTCTTCTAGCCCATCCGGTGGGAATGGCGGTTGTCGGTGCAACTCTCATCGGTGCGGGAACTTACTACCTAATAAAGAAATTCTCAAATAAAAAAGAGGAACCAGCCCCGGTTGTGATGGAATTGACTGACATGCGATAGTTGGGAGATCAATGCCATTAAGTAAAGGAAAAGGCCCGTTTGCGTTTGTAGTAGGCGATTTATCGCCTCACGCGCAGTACAGCAAAGCGGAAGTTTCCATACCACCCCAACGCCAACGGCTAAAGCCGTTGTCTAAAAGCTTAAGTACCCTAAAGGGCACTATAAGAGAGTTAGTAGGCTTTAGCCTACTTTAGCTTTCAGACAACTGCTTTAGCTGTTGGCTGTTGGCTGTTGGCTGATGTGGTACGGGAATTTTCGTACTATCCCTTGAAGGAATAATATCTGTTAACATCATCTACTTTTTCAGGTTTAAACCCTAATGAAATTTATAGAATTTATAAATAAAGATTCCGATGCCCCCAAACGCCAAATTCTCTATATGGTCGTCTTATCAGGGATTGCTAATGGCGTATTATTAGCTGTCATCAATGCAGGTGCCGAAAATGTCTCAAATCAAATCGTCGAAGCGCGTTACTTTTTGTTGTATATCACGACTCTCGTAGCATATATATATGCTCAAAAATACGCACTCACCCAAGCAACCATAGCACTTGAAGTCGCCATTCGCAAAGTCAGGGTTAGAATTGCTAATAAGCTCCGCCATACTGAACTGTTATTTATAGAAAATACGGGACATAGTGAAATATACACTCGCTTGACTCAAGATAGCAACATTATCTCTCAAACAGCACTTTATCTTATTTCTTCTGCTCAAGCGGCTATTGTAGTGATTTTTAGTTTGCTCTATATGGCATGGTTGTCCTCCTTGAGTTTTTTGATCGCTGTAACGGCTATAAGTCTGACGCTCGCTTTGCATTTTGCGACTAATAAAAAGGTTTCCGAAAAACTCCAAGCCGCTACTCAAAAAGAAAGCCAATTTTTGACTGCCTTAAATCACATTTTAGAAGGTTTTAAAGAAATTAAGATAAACAACCTTAAAAATGATGATTTATTTAAAAAAGTTGAGCATATTTCAGATGAAACAGAACAACTTAAGATAAAAGTAGGTATTCAGACGATTAACCTTATTATGGTTAGTCGAGTGGGTGTCTATTCACTGTTAGCCATACTGGTCTTTATTATGCCTTTGCTCGTTTCCACCCAGATGGAAGTCATCTTTGAAATGACAGCGGTTACTTTGTTCATTATAGGGCCACTAAACGTAATAGTAATGACCTTACCCATGTTGGATCGCACTAATGTCGCATTAAAAAATATTTATGACTTGGAAGCGGAACTGGACGCTGTTATTGCCGGCAAGCATCAAGGTCAATTTTCGGCTGGGGTGGCCAATGAATTTAAGAAAATCCGTTTTTCTGAAGTGACTTTTCAATATACTGATAAACAAGCAAAAGCATTATTTTCGTTAGGCCCCATCAATCTCACTCTCAAACCAGGAGAACTCTTGTTTATTGTCGGTGGTAATGGCAGTGGTAAATCAACGTTATTAAAGTTATTGGTTGGATTATATTACCCACTCGGCGGTTGCCTTTACTTAGACAATGAAGAAATATCGCAAACCCACTATCAGAGTTACCGAGAATTATTTTCGATTATTTTTACGGATTTTCACTTATTTGATAAACTCTATGGTTTACGCGACATTGATGAACAGCGTTTAAAGTCCTTATTAAAGAAGATGGAATTGGACCAAAAAACCAAGTATATTGAGGGTCAATTTACTCACCTTGATTTATCCACTGGGCAAAAGAAACGGTTGGCTTTTATTAGTAGCATTATGGAAAACAAGCCCATCTACATTTTTGATGAACTCGCCGCAGATCAAGATCCCCAATTTAGGCAATATTTTTACGAAGTGCTACTTCAAGATTTGAAAAAACAAGGAAAAACCATAGTTGCAGTGACGCATGACGATAAATATTTCCACACAGCGGATCGCATCTTGAAAATGGAATATGGTCAACTAATCAACTATGAATCAGTGCAAGGGACATCTGGAACGGTTTGAGAAATCCTATTTTTCCAAAAAATCTGAGTTATTTGGATTTTTGATATTTTTCCTTCACCTCTCAATGGACTCACCAAAAAATCAATAGCAGATTGCTTGCAAACACGTCCTATTGATTATAGTTCTCGATTAATCGATGTACGTGGTGAACTTGAGCCTGAAGCCATGAGAAAAATTGATCATGCCTTAAAAGTTGTTTTCGAACTGTTGTAATTATTTCATTCTGTTCGTTCAAATTGGAACGAATGGTGTAAAAATCTTATGGCCTCTGGAACGATTTCGACAAAGACAGGATTAGGGAACAACCCTCGTCAATTGAGGGCCATGTTAACGCTTGTTCGTTATCAGTTTGACGGCTGGAGTCCAAACTTGAGTTTGGCAATTTCCGTCCAAACGGAAGGAAGGCGGCAGGAGTCCAAACGGACGACTGCCAAAAGTTTGGACTCCTTTATGGGCTTTCCTAAGTGTTCGCCCTATGGCATTGTGGTGGAACCTTGGGAAAGCAATCTCAAAAAGGCCTCAACCCCGAAGGGTGAATAGTAATGGAGTGCAAGCTTTCCTTGCACAGAGAAAAATAAAATGAGATTCAAAATAGAAAACTTAGGCCTCATCAAACGAGCAGAAGTCGATTTAGACAAGGACTTGATTTTACTATGCGGACATAACAATACCGGCAAATCTTATTTGGCTTATGAAATTTACAATTTCTTAAGCCATAAGGAAGGACATCGTGCTTACATAGCACCTGCGGAAAGAGCGGCCATTAATATTTTTAGCAAAGAACTTGCCCTGAATAAAAACAAACTACTTTCCGGGCTGCTAAAATCAGGGGAAAACGCTCATAAAATGCTCGACTCTTTACGCGAACAGATGGATCGTTATCCTAAACCCATTAAGG
>Ga0190346_1000209_pt1 | contig 16590 bp, 17 predicted proteins | sample 48721345_MG_FD_161680 | JGI IMG/M metagenome (GOLD analysis project Ga0190346, IMG submission 161680) | Hydrothermal vent microbial mat bacterial communities from Southern Trench, Guaymas Basin, Mexico - 4872-13-4-5_MG | ecosystem: Environmental > Aquatic > Marine > Hydrothermal vents >... | reverse complement strand
TGTTCCCAATGTTCTTCCTGTGCCGGTACAACCACCCCCAGGCCGATGATTATACCCTGGCCGTGCGGGCCGAACAAAGAAATTTACCGGATGATGTGGTTCGGGTGTACAAAAGATGGTCGGGGCGCTACAGTGCTACGGCTCTGTCGCACCTGAACCCGTTGAACAACGGCGATCCCGCCGGTGCAGGCTGGGGAGCTGCCCTGGTGATCCTGACCACTGTCTGTGCGGTGTATCTGTCCGTGAACAGGATATCGGGCAGGATTTCCGAAAAACGGGAAAGAACAGCCCTGGCCGCTTTTTTCATTCTGCTGTATTTTGCCCTGTTCCCTTCACCGGCCGAGGGATTATACTGGTTTTCAGGATACATAACCTATCAGGTGCCAGTGATCCTGAGCCTGTTTCTGTGGGCTCTTTTGTTACGTAATGCGAAAGGGAAGACGGGTAAGGTGACGGGGGTGGCAGCGGCGTTGCTGATATGCCTTATTGCAGGGTTCAATCTGGTTTCGCTGATGACCCTTTTTTTCCTGCTGGGATTGTTTAACCTGCTGTATTACCTGAAGAACAGGAAATTCAGCAGGTTTTATGCCGTACTCCTGATCTTGATGCTGGCTGCCGGAATGATTTTCGTGTTTTCGCCGGGCCATTTCCACAGGATGCACAATTTTTCGTTTTCAGGGAATTTCCTTTTGAGCATTTCCGGAGCTGTTATCCAGATACTCTGGGCTTTTGTTCGGTGGGGGATACCGCTGGCCCTGTCATCGGTGCTGTATATGAGATGGTGGGGAAGCAGGATGGTGTCAAACCTTCCGGACAGGGAAAACAGGGGAGGGACCGGTCCCCGAACGGCGACCCTCCTTTTCGTGGGCATGCTGTTTATATTGTATTTTGTTTATGCCTGGGTTACCGGCTCCAGGCCCACGGGCCGGGTAGACAATGTGGTTTTTACCTTATTTACGGCCGGCTGGTTTTGGTGTCTGCAGGAATGGATGCAGTACAGGCCGCACAGCCGGTTTTTCAGCATGCTGCAACGGTCATATGTGGCGCATACGGCGGGTATTCTGCTGCTGGTGTGGTTGTTTTTCCCGGGAGGGAACCCTGCAGGAGCATGGTCAGACATGTTGTCTGGAGAGGCGCAGGCCTATGACCGGCAGTTGAAGGAGCGATACCGGATGATACAGGCTTGTGAAGGGGATACCTGTATGGTTCCGGGTCTGACCGCTATGCCCGGAATGCTGTATTTCAGAGACCTGGCCGGAAGAGAGGCGACGGGGAATACCTATATCAACCGCTCGTTTGCCAGATACTTCGGTGTGCAGGCTGTGGTGGCCGATCCCCCGGCCCCGCCGGCAGCCTACCGTTCCCTGCCATGGGAAGACCGTCTGAGAAAATGGAGGCGGGAATGGTTTGGGAAGTGATGGTAATACGCGGTTCCGGTAACATGCCGGGAAATAAATCCCTTGTTCAATTACCCGATCACTCAGACTCCCAGTATGTGGTTATCTGCCTTTACCGTTTCCCGAAAGCATATCTACGTAGATAACTACGTAGTTAGCTACGTAGATAGCTACGTAGATATAATTATATATCGAAAGAGAAGGAAGATAGGCTGCGGCTTTTCATGGCGGGTAAAATATTCTGTGAATAAAAAGTTCGCAGCGGCGATTCCTTACATTCCCAGATACCAGTTCGCCACGGTAAAATAAATGATCACTCCTATGATATCTGCCAGGGAGGTGATCAGGGGGGCACTGGCTGCAGCTGGGTCGAGCTTCAGCTTGGTGAAAATGAACGGCAGCAGCAACCCGATGAGGCTACCTGTCATCACGGTGAGGACCATAGTGAGGGCTACCACAACAAGGATATCGGGAGCGCGAAAGGTGGCGATCAGGCTGACCCCGATGGCCATGGTAATTCCCAGCAGGAAAGAAACCAGAAATTCCCTGCCCAGAAGCCGAAGCCAGTCCCTGATCATCACATCGCCCACCGCCAGGGAACGGATCATCAAAGTGGCCGACTGGGCGCCGGCATTTCCGCTGCTGGCAATCAGCAGGGGAAGGAAGAACAGGAGGGATACCATGGCCTGGATGGTATTCTCATAGTGTGCCAGGGCGGCTCCCGAGAAAATATTCATAAAAACCAGGAAGGTCAGCCAGAAGATCCTCTTTTTATAGATCAGGGTGATCCTGGCTTTCAGTGGATTGATAATGGCATCCTGAAACGAACCGAACTTGTGGAAGTCTTCGGTGATCTCTTCTTCCGCCACATCCATCACATCGTCAATGGTGACGATACCGATCAGCTTCCCTTCGGTGTCGGTTACGGGCAGTGCCACCCGGTCATGGTCCCTGAAGACTCCGATGGCCAGCTCCTGGTCGTCGAAAGCATTCAGGGCTACGAAGCGGTTATCCATGAGCTCCGATATTTTCTGCCCCGGGTCGGCCAGGATGATCTCCCTTATCCTGATGTCATCGATCAATTTCCAGTTCTTGTCAATGATATATACCACATTGAGGGTCTCCGAATCCTTTCCGTGCTTACGGATATGGTCGAGCGTTTGCTCTACAGTGAAATCGGGCCTCACGGCCACAAATTCCGGGGTCATCAGTCGCCCGATGCTGTCTTCCGGATATCCGAGCAACTGGGTGGCTATCCGGCGTTCTTCAGGAGACAGAAGCTGGATCAGCCGCTGGGTGATTTCGGCGGGCAGTTCTTCGAAGAAAGCCGTACGGTCGTCGGGATCGAGGTCGTTCAGCAGGCTGGTGATCTTGTTGATGTTGTGTGCCAGACCTACAACGATCTCTTCCTGCTTTTCGTGCGACAGGAACTGGAAGGTTTCCTTCGCCTGTTCCCTGGAAAGCAAACGGAAAAGGATAATAGCTTCCTGTTCCTCCAGGTCTTCAATGATTTCGGCGATATGAAACGGATCATATCCGTTCAGCTCACGCTTTAGGTTCTTCCAGTCTTTTTTCGCGATTAATTCCTGGAAATTGATTTCGATTTCGACCATAAGCTGTCTCCTTACATTTTTATCTGCAAGGAGACCAGAACGTCCCTTACAGATGTGTTTATATTCTTAACTGTCTGGGATAAGGGTCGTCGTCCATCGATTCCGTGTTTTGATTCGGGGGCAAAAATAATTTATTTTTTGGGGAATAGAACAAGTATTTTCATTTTTTTTCTTTTGTATTCACAGGTTTATGAGAATGTTATACCTGAAAATAATTTTGGAAAAAGGCAACGACCGGCATTGTATTCCTTCATTTTATTAAATTTAGCATCAGGTTCGGGGAATATGACAGAGAAACCTGCTTCAGTAAACAGCACCCGGGAAAGACATGAACCATACGCCGTTCTGCTTCTGGTATTGCTTCTTTGCACCGATCTGGTATTTATTACCGTCCATATTTTATACAGCCTGACAACCTTTTTCGATAATCCTCTTCTTTCACTCGACAGGGAACTGGGTTATCCTGAACTGTTCCAGTATATCAAGTGGTTCTGGGTGATTATCCTGCTGTTGTATATGACGGTCTCAACCCGGTCGCTCCGTTATGCAGCCTGGGTTTTGCTGTTTGCCTTTTTGCTTGCAGATGATGTGTTTATGTTGCATGAGGTGTGGGGAAGCCGTCTGGCCCGTTTATTTACGGAAAGTTTTCTTACAGGCCTGCGAAAACAGGATATCGGCGAGCTGCTGGTGTCGGCATTAGTAACACTGGCTTTGCTCATACCGGTGTGGCTGTCGTACCGTAAAGGCTCAAGTTACTTCAGGCGAATATCGCGCGATTTGTTCCTGTTGCTGGTTGTCGTGTTTTTTTTCGGTGTGATTCTCGATCCGGTGCATGCCGCTTTCCGGTCGCACCCGGTAACGGGATTTATTCTGGGTGTTGCGGAGGACGGCGGGGAGATGGTGGCAGCCAGCCTCATCGTATGGTACGTTTACCTGCGGTGTGTGCAGGGAGAACATACCGGAATTTCCCTGGCAGAAGCTGTAATCCAATTTTTCAAGTGGAAGAAAGGTTGACCGCATCTGATGCCCGGGGCTGTTTTAGAAGTCCGGAATAATTTAACCAAGAAGGATAAGAAGGGAATCACAAAGGACACACCAACATGGGTTATTAATCATGAACATATACTTAGTGCCCTGCGTGCGTATCCGGTGTCCTTTGTGGTTAAGAATACTTGTAAGACAGCCCCTCAATTCTTGATTCTTCCGTACGGTCTCCTTTCAGAATGAACAGCCGGCCCGCCTCTTCCTCCGGTTCTGCAGCCGGATTGAGCAGGCTACAAATGGTTCGGACATCTTTCCGTGCAGCTCGGTTTGTATCCATCATACACAGGATCTTCCCGGTTCGCTGCGCTCCCGGATGGAAAGTTTCAGAATCCTGACGATGGCTTCGCCCTGTCAGGATTAATTCGACTAATCCATCCGGTTCGCCATGCTTCCGGATGAATAGTCTCATTGAACCACTGACGATGGCTTTGCCCTGTCAGGATTAATTCGACTAATCCATCCGGTTCGCTGCGCTCCCGGATGGAAAGTCTCATTGAATATAGGGAGTTGGGGAGTCGAATAAAATCCGGATATGAACGATTCCTGATATTTAGGTATTAACTACCCGTAACCCCTGCCTGCCGGCAGGCAGGCGCAATCCGCAACTCTTTACTCTTCACTCTCAATCACATACGCATCCACCACCTCCCCGTAAAACATGGTGTGAATATCCCTTACCGGCAGAGGAAAGTTGCCGGAGAGGCGGGAAGGATAAAATTTTTCCAGGATATAGTCCGGAATGGCTTCCCAATCCTGCATCTGGCGGTAAATTACCCGGCATTCCAGGGTGATGGGAAGTTCTGCGATGCCGGGGACGGAAACCTTTTCTCCTTCCACCAGGGTCAGGCCCAGCTCACTGATCTTATCCGTATCTCTCCCGCTCCGTGTGCCACAGAAATCCAGAATCCTTTTCACATTTCTTTCCGGACTGATGTTGATGGTAAATTCTCCGTTATGCAGGAGCATTTCATGCGTGTACCGGCTGCCTCTGACATAAACGGTGAATATCGGCCTGTTCCATTCGATGCCGACCTGCCCCCATGAGATGGTCATGCTGTTGGCCCGGTCATTCCATTGTGTGGTCAGTAATACTCCGTTTTTTACCGCCTTCCCAATGACATGCAGGTGGCCGAAGACATCGACCGGTGTTTTTCTGAAATGCTGCCTCATATCTGTGTTCTTTATGTTTTATGTCCTTTTTGCGATAATCTATAACGATATTGCCGATTATATTAAATATCAGGGAACAGGCGAAAATATAAAAAATACAGGAGGATGAAATATTTTATATGCATGGGTTCATTCGTTTGCATTTCAAAAAATATTCGTATCATTGCACCCTGAAAAAGGAAAAAATGAACAAGCTGTTTGCATCCATACTGTATCATCATCACCATCCCGGTTGATGCGGAAAAGGTATGCAGGAACAGCAAATAAAATACCCGAGGGGGTTTGCAGATACTGCAGACCCCCTTTTTTTATGTGAAAACGGAAAAAACGAAACTCAATGAACGAAAAGGGATTATGGAAAAAAGGCAGGAAGCTGACCATAGCCATCCAGAAATCGGGAAGGCTGAGCGAAAAATCGCTCACTCTCCTGGCTGAGGCAGGCATCGGCCTGAGCAACGGCTCCCGCAAGCTGGTGTCGCATTCTTCCGATTTTCCCCTCGAGGCACTTTATTTGCGCGATGACGACATTCCGCAGTATGTATTCGATGGGGTGGCTGATGTTGGCATGGTAGGGGAGAATGTGGTGGCAGAGAAAGCCCGGGAAGTGGAAACGGTGGAAAGGCTGGGTTTCGCCCGCTGCCGCCTGTCGCTGGCTGTGCCGCGCTCGGTGGATTACGCCGGACCTTCCTGGTTTGCCGGCAAACGCATTGCCACATCGTATCCCCGCATTCTGCAGAAATACCTGAATGAGCAGAACATCACCGCCGAGATCCATGAGATCAGCGGATCGGTGGAGATATCCCCGGGCATCGGTCTGGCCGATTCCATCTTCGATATCGTAAGCTCGGGCAGCACCCTGATCAGTAACGGTCTGAAAGAAACGGAGGTGGTGATGCATTCGGAGGCTGTGCTGATTGCCCGTCCCGGACTGGAACCCGTAAAGCAGGAGATCCTGGACAAACTCCTGTTCCGCCTGCGGGCGGTGATGCGTTCGCGCAACAACAAATACATACTGCTGAATGCCCCCAATGAAAAGATCGGGGAGATCTCGCGCATCCTTCCGGGGATAAAAAGTCCCACCGTGATGCCTTTGGCTGATCCGGGATGGAGTTCCCTTCATTCGGTGCTGAGCGAAAGCGAGTTCTGGGAAGTGATCGACCAGCTCAAGAAGCACGGGGCGCAGGGAATCCTGGTCATACCCATAGAAAAAATGATTGTTTAACCCATTTCCTTTCAACACATCATGCTCATGCAAATTGTGAAATATCCCGACAGAAAAAGCCTGAACCGGCTGCTGCAGCGTCCGCTGATGGATTCTTCCACCCAGGAGTCCACTGTGGAAAGGATCCTGCGCAGGGTGAAGAAAAAAGGCGAGGAGGCCGTAAAAGAATACACCCGGCAGTTCGACGGTTTCTTTCCGGAAAACCTGGAGGTCTCAACCAGTGATATCGAACGGGCTGCCGGACAGATATCCGGTGAACTGAAACAGGCCATGGAACGGGCCGCCACGAACATCCGGAATTTCCATGAGGCACAGTGGCCGGAATCTCCTGTAGTGGAAACCTCTCCGGGAGTGGAATGCTCCATCAGGTATCTGCCTCTGGAAAATGTGGGCCTTTATATCCCCGGTGGAACGGCTCCGCTATTCTCCACGGTGCTCATGCTGGCCATTCCTGCCCGGGTGGCAGGCTGCCGGGAAGTGATAATGTGTACCCCGCCGGATAAAAACGGGAAAGTGCATCCGGCCATCCTGTATGCAGCCTTTCTGGCCGGCGTGCAGCGGGTATTCCGGTGCGGTGGAGCCCAGGCGGTTGCCGCTATGGCCTGGGGGGCCGGATCCGTTCCGGCGGTGGACAAAATTTTTGGTCCGGGCAACCGGTATGTGACCATGGCCAAGCAGCTGGTGAACCGCGAAGGAGTGGCCATCGATCTGCCGGCAGGTCCTTCCGAAGTGCTGGTGGTGGCCGATGGAACGGCCGATCCGGAATTTGTGGCGGCCGACCTGCTGTCGCAGGCCGAACACGGGCCCGACAGCCAGGTGCTGCTGGTGACCACCGAAGAATCCGTTATTGCCTCTGTGCTGGAAGAGACCGAAAAGCAGCTTGAAAGCCTTCCCCGGAAGGAGATCGCAAAGAAAGTTCTGGAAAACAGCCGGGCGTTCCTGCTGAGGGATCGGGACGAGGTCATGGATCTGGTGAACCGCTATGCGCCGGAGCATCTGATTCTGCAAACCGCCCGGCCGGAGGAACTGGCGGAAAGGGTGGTAAACGCCGGATCAGTGTTCATCGGATCCTACACGCCGGAAAGTGCGGGTGACTATGCTTCGGGGTCCAATCACACCCTGCCCACCAACGGATTTGCCCGGGCCTGGAGCGGGGTGACCCTGCTCAGTTTCATGAAATCGGTCACCTTCCAGAAGATGAGCCGGGATGGGCTTCTCGGACTGGGGCCCGTGATCGAAGCGATGGCCGGAGCTGAACAACTGGAAGGCCACCGGAATGCGGTTACGCTTCGTCTGAACAAAATCAGAAGGTCATGAGCTTTGATCTGAACACACTGATCAGGAAAAACATCCGGGAGCTGAAGCCCTACAGTTCGGCACGGTTGGAGCATCCTGCCGGCCGGGCGGTATTCCTCGATGCCAATGAGAATCCCTATAATCCTCCGCTGAACCGTTATCCCGACCCGCTGCACCGGGAACTGAGGAAAAAGATCGCAGAAGAACTGGGAGTGGCACCGGAGAAGATCTTCACGGGAAACGGAAGCGACGAAGCCATCGACCTGCTGTTCAGGGCTACCTGCGATCCGGGGATCCATAATGTGACGGCCGTCGATCCCACCTACGGAATGTACCGGGTGGCAGCGGCTATCCACGGCACGGAATACCGGCAAGCGCGGCTGAATGAAGATTTTTCATTACATCCCGGCCGGGTGCTGGAAAAAACCGACCGGAACACCCGCCTTATTTTCCTGTGTTCGCCCAACAACCCCACGGGCAATCTGCTCGACCGGGAAGCCATGCAGGAACTGGTCGGGCGTTTTGCCGGGCTGGTAGTGGTAGACGAGGCCTACATCGATTTTGCACCGGAAGGCAGCATGATGCCTTACCTGGACCGTTTTCCCAACCTGGTGGTTTTACAGACATTTTCCAAAGCCCGGGCTGCGGCCGGTATCCGGCTGGGGATGGCCCTGGCTTCGTCTCAGCTCATTTCCGTGCTCGACATTATCAAGGCTCCCTACAACCTGAACACCCTGACCCTGGAAGCCGGGATAAAGATCCTTTCCATGCACAGGGAAAAGGAGGAATGGATCCGCCTTATCCGGCGGGAAAAGGAGCGGCTCAGGACTTTTCTGCTGAAACATCCGGAAGTGGAAACTGTTTTTCCTTCCGATGCCAACTTCATCCTGGTGCGTTTCCGCAACGCCGGAAAAATGAAGATCTGGCTGGAACGGCAGGGCATCATGGTCAGGGACCGTTCCCGGGAACCCGGATGCAGCGGTTGCCTGCGGATCACCGTGGGAAGCAGGGAAGAGAATGACAATCTGATCAAACAGATAGAAAGATATGAAACATAAGAAAGTATTGTTCATCGATCGCGATGGGACGCTAATAAGGGAACCGGCCGGGGATTTCCGGGTCGATACCCTGGAAAAACTCGAGTTTATGCCCGGTGTATTCCGCAACCTGTATCGCATCAGGCGGTATTTCGATTACGAGCTGGTGATCGTGTCGAACCAGGACGGTCCGGGAACCCCTTCTTTTCCCGAAAAGGATTTCCGGAAAGTACAGGATTGGATGATCCGGGCCTTTGAGAACGAAGGGATCCGTTTCGACGGGGTGCTTATAGGTCCGCAATTCGAAAGCGACGGAGCGACCACCCGCAAACCCGGTACGGGCATGCTGACACGGTACATGGAAGGGAGTTACGACCTGGAGAGATCGTTTGTGATAGGCGACCGACTTACCGACATGCAACTGGCTGCCAAGCTGGGTTGCCGGGGGATATGGCTGGTATCGGAGCATACGGAAATATCGGAAGGACCTGGAAACGTGCAGGTGAAAAATGTAAAGAACTGGTACGGGATAACCCGGTACCTGGCCATGCAGGACATGGAGGCTTCGGCACATCGGAAGACCGGGGAGACGGATGTGCGGGTAAGGATCGTCCTCGACGGGTCGGGGAAGGCGGAGGTATCCACTGGTATCGGGTTCTTCGACCATCTGCTGGAACAAATCCCCCGACATGCCGGCTGTGACCTGATGGTCAGGGTGAAAGGCGACCTGCATGTGGACGAACATCATACCATTGAAGATACGGCCCTGGCCATGGGCGAGGTTTTCAACCGGGCGCTGACCGACAAGCGAGGTATGGAACGTTACGGATTCGCGCTACCTATGGACGACAGCCGGGCCGAGGTGCTGATCGATTTCGGAGGCCGGAACTGGCTGGTGTGGGAAGCGGAATTTCGCCGTGAGAAGATCGGGGAAATGCCAACGGAGATGTTCTTCCATTTCTTCAAATCGTTCACCGATACCGCCCGCTGTAATTTGCAGGTCAGGGCCACGGGCTCGAACGAGCATCATAAGATAGAGGCCATATTCAAGGCATTTGCCCGCGCAATTCGGATGTCGGTGAGAAGGGACCCTGCCGGCAGCCTGATTCCCAGTACAAAAAATACCATCGATCCATGAACGTGGTGATTATACAGTACAATGCCGGCAATATCCGGTCGGTGGATTTTGCCTTGCGCCGCCTGGGTGTGGAGCCTGTGATCACGTCCGAACCCGGGGTGATCCGTTCTGCCGACAAGGTGATTTTTCCCGGTGTGGGAGAGGCCGCCGGCACCATGGCCCATCTGATGGAGACCGGCCTTGACCGGCTGATCCCTTCCCTCAGGCAGGATTTTCTGGGCATTTGCCTGGGCATGCAACTCATGTGCTCTTCTACAGAAGAAGGGAATGTTGCCTGCCTGGATATCATTCCCCACCGCGTGAAACGGTTTGATACGGCCGGCGGCCTCAAAGTCCCCCACATGGGCTGGAACCGCCTTGAAATCACAGGGGGACGGCTCATAGACCCTTCCTTCGAGGGGGAATACATGTATTTTGTGCATTCGTATTATGTGGAAACCGGTGAGTATACTTCTGCCGCCGCCGTATACGGAAAGCCCTTCAGTGCAGTGGTGGAGCGGGATAACTTTTATGCCACCCAGTTCCATCCCGAGAAAAGCGGGAAGGCAGGAAGCCGGCTTCTGGAAAAATTCTTAGCTTTATGATCCGGTTGATACCTGCTATTGACATCATGGAAGGCCGGTGCGTACGCCTGGAGAAAGGTGATTTCGGCCGACAGACAAATTACACCGTGGATATGCCGGAGCTGGCCGTCCAGTATGAACAGGCCGGTTTTACCCGCCTGCACCTGGTGGACCTGGACGGGGCACGTGCGGGAGTGGTGAAAAACCTGAACGTGCTGGGAAAGATCTGCTCGGTTACCGGGCTGGTGGTGGATTTTGGCGGTGGGGTGCAGTCGGAGGCCGATCTGGAACAGGTGTTCCATGCGGGAGCTGCCATGGTGACGGTTGGAAGCCTGGCAGTGAAAAACCGGAACCTCCTGCAGCAATGGCTGCTCCGGTACGGACCTTCGCGGTTCATTCTGGGAGCCGATGTGCGTAATCGCCGCATCCTGATCTCGGGATGGACAGGAGAAGCAGGTACCGGCCTGTTTGAGTTTCTGGAATACTGGATTTCTCAGGGTGTGGAACAGGTGCTGTGCACCGACATTGAAAAGGACGGAATGCTGACCGGTCCTTCCGTTGAATTGTATCAGGAGATAATGGACCGGTTTCCCGGAATCCGGCTGATCGCCAGCGGGGGCATATCTTCGGTGGAAGACATTAAACGGCTGAATGAATCGGGCATTTCCGGGGTGGTACTGGGGAAAGCCCTGCTGGAGGGAAAGATCAAACCTGATGAACTGGAACCTTTTCTGAAGAATAACCAAACGAATTGAACATGCTGGCCAAACGTATAATTCCCTGCCTGGATATTTGCAACGGAAAAACCGTGAAAGGGATCGAATTCCTGAACATCCGCGAGGTGGGTGATCCTGTGGAGCTGGGAGCCCGGTACGCCCGTGAAGGAGCCGACGAGCTGGTGTACCTCGATATTACAGCCAGCCATGAGAAACGGAAGCTCTTTACCGGACTGGTGCGTCGTATTGCCGAAAAACTGAACATCCCCTTTACGGTGGGAGGGGGCATCAGCGATCTATCCGATGCCGGCCGGTTGCTTGATGCCGGTGCCGATAAAATATCGGTCAATTCGGCCCCCATTCTCGATCCGGGGCTGATTGAGCGCCTGGCTACCGGGTTTGGCAGCCAGTTTGTGGTGGTGGCCATCGATGCCCGGGAGGAGAACGGGCGCTGGCAGGTTTACCGCAACGGAGGCAGGATACCTACAGGCCTGGACCTGTTCGGCTGGGCCTATGAAGTGCAGGAAAGGGGAGCGGGTGAGATCCTGTTCACCAGCATGAACCACGACGGCATGAAGCAGGGGTATGCCTGTGATGAGCTGGCACGTCTTTCCGGCGAGTTGAGCATTCCCGTAATCGCCTCGGGGGGAGCGGGGGCTATAGAACATTTCAAAGATGTATTTACCCGCGGAAATGCCGATGCCGCCCTGGCGGCCAGTGTTTTTCATTACGGGGAGATCGGTATCCGCCAGTTGAAAACCTGCCTGTACGGAGAGAATATTCCGGTAAGGTTCATTTGATAAACACAAAGATATGGAACCGGATTTTGAAAAAGGAAGCGGCCTGCTGCCTGCCATTGTGCAGGACGCACATACCCGGAAGGTCCTGATGCTGGGTTACATGAACCGGGAAGCCTGGAAAAAGACCCGGAGCGAAGGAAAAGTATGTTTTTACAGTCGCAGCAAGCAGTGTCTGTGGACCAAAGGAGAGACCAGCGGAAATTATCTGTACCTGAAGGAAATGCGGCTGGATTGCGATGCCGACACCCTGCTGGTGCTGGCCGAGCCGGCCGGACCGGTCTGCCACACCGGCGCCGATACCTGCTTTGACGAGAAGAACACCGCCGGCCTGGATTTTCTGATGTACCTGGAAAACCTGATAAGGGAGCGACGCGAAAAAATGCCTGAAAATTCTTATACTACACGGTTATTCCGCGAAGGAACCCCGAAAATTGCGCAGAAAGTGGGGGAGGAGGCCGTTGAACTGGTGATCGAGGCGATGCGGGCGGAAAGAAGGAATGACCTGCTCAGGGGGGAAGCGGCCGATCTGTTCTACCACCTGCTGGTATTGCTGGCCGATACCGGAGAGAGTCTCACCGGCGTGATAGCGGAGCTGGAGAGAAGGCACGGGGAGAAAACAGCAGGAAAGTAATTGAAAATATCCATGCCGGGAAGCTTATTCTGAAGGTAGAAACGGGCGTAACCCGGAGAATGATACGGTGCTGGAGTCCTTCTGTTTCTTTCCCACAGGGAATGCCATTCCAAGCATATAGGAACGGCAGAATATCAGGCTGTCCTGGTTGCAAACCATTGCCCGGCTCACATTCAAGGAGCTTTCCTTTGCCAGGATACCCGATCCCATTTCCAACGGGATCTTCAACGGCAGCCTGTTCACCTATGCCGCCTGGGACGGCAAACTGACTGAAACACGCATAGGGAATCCGGATGTGCGATGGGAAATGTTCATGGAAAGGGATCAGATGGTCTCTATGAGCGGTTTTTACAAGAGCTTTGAACGCCCGGTCCGATCGAGCTGGTGCGGATCCCCTGGCAGCAGACCAGTACGGAGTATCAGCCCGGGAATAATAGGTGACGGGTATCTGTACGGGCTGGAGTTCGAACTCAGAAAAGACACGGGCTTTTTGTTTCCGGAGTGTAACAACCTGCGTGTGAGCGGAAATGTTACCCTGGTGGAATCGGTTATTCAAATGACCGAAACGGAATACCATTCCAGGAAAACATGTGAAAAATCGGGGGAAGTCATAGTAAAAACCCGCCGGATGGCCGGGCAGGAGCCCCGGGTGGTCAATGCCGGAATTCATTACAGCCATTATGAGGCAGAGATGGAGGCCGCCCTGTTTTTCAATACGAAGGGGCCCACGCTCAGCATTGTGGGGGTGGGTTTATATCACGGTATTTACGTGGAGACTTTCCGGAGCCTGAATTTCAGTCTGAACAAAGAATTCGGGGAAGACAGAAATACGGTGGTGGATTTCCGGGTTTCCAACATTTTTACAGCAGCATCCGTCCCGGAAAGACTTTCAACCTGGGATTGAGCCACCGGTTTTATTCCTTTCTGTGAAAGCCTTAAATTTGCAGAAAAGGAAGGATTGCATGCATACCATTGAACCGCATTTTGCCTGGAGAAAATATTACATCGCCTCGGAAGATGCGCTGTCGCCTTTCTACGGAAGGGAATACAACGAGTTCGAGTTCACGCATGCCGTGTACGATCACCTGATCCATCCCCAGTGGGATGCTTTCGGCTCGGATACCCTGTACATGAAGATCCTGTATGTGAACTATGAGGTGGGTTGTGCCATCATCGAACTGATCGGGGAATGGAATGATACGCTGTACAACGACATCATGTACCTGAAGCGGGATGTTATCGAAGTGCTGATGGAGAACGGGGTGGATAAATTTATCCTGATCGGGGAGAATGTGATGAATTTTCATTATTCCGACGATTCATACTATGAGGAATGGGTCGATGAACTGGAGGAGGGCTGGATCGTGGCCATCGGCTTTCTGCAGCATGTTTGCAGAGAATTCAGGCATTGCGGGCTGGACAGGTATCTGCAGATGGATTCGTATTTAGACAGTTTGCCCTGGCGCATCCTGCCCCCGATGGTGCTGTTCCGCCTGGTGGATGATCTGATGATGAGAAGGCTGGGGGAGGGGAAGTGAAGGAGGGAGGTTAATAATCGTCATTTTTCCGATTCTCCCGATTATGACAGATATATTCACGGAAATGGTTTAATTCCATTTCATTATAGGAACGATTCCTGATATTTAGGCATTGACTACCCGTAACCTCCTGCCTGCCGGCAGGCAGGTGTAACGGGCAACAGCTACATCCTCATCTTCTGAAAGTCTTCTTTCATCCGTTCCAGGTCGGTCAGCCAGGATTCGATATCCTCTTCGTGCTCCAGTTCGTCGTTCAATATGCCGATGGCCATCTGGTGGGTGGAATGGTCCTTGCCCATAGTGAATTCGGCAATATCCTGGTACCGCTGGATCGCACAGCGCTCCCCGTTCAGGTTCTGTTTCAGGATTAATTCCACATAGGGATCGGTGGGTTCTTCATAGTTGCACCCGGCCAGCTTGACCCACTGGGCGGGATTCAGTACCGGCGTTCCGCCGAGCTGGATAATGCGGTTGGTTACCTGCACGGCATGGTTCAGTTCCTCGTCGGCATGCACCAGCAATTCGGGCTCGATCTCACTGCGCATGGGGCCTTCCATCACACGTGCCCCGATCCAGTACTGGTAGTAGGCCAGCCATTCCTCCGACAGGGCGGCATTCAGCATCCTGATCAGTTTCGGTTTGTCAACTTTTACAATCTTTAAAGCATGTTGTCCCATAACTGTTTCGTTTTTGGTTTATTTTATGTGGTTCATTATTCCTTACCGTTCGGCAGGATTCATAAATATATGAAGAGTAAAGGAAAATCCGCGTATTTTTCCGGCAAAACAGCGGGGAAATGTTATGAAATATTTTCCCGTTTCCTTTCTTTCTTCCCGCGGGTGTATTTTCTGAAACAACGGGGGTCTTTTCCGTAAAGGCCCAGTCCGGCTGCATACGACCTGGAACGGCATCCCCAGCAGGAATCGTTCAGGAGACACAGCCGGCAGTCTTCCGGCAGGTTTCCGGGATCTTTCAGATATTTAAAATTCAGATAATCCCGGTTTTTCTCCACGATACCGGTAAAGGACATATCGCCGGCTTTTTCCGGGCAACCGTCGCGAATGGTGGCGCAGGGTGAAACAGTCCCGTCGTTCAGCACGGCCAGGGTGGCCGAGCAGTATTGCTTGTTCACGCAGTTCATGGGCAGTACTTTGACCGGCATGAAGCTGATGTATTTTTTGTATACTTTTTTTACTTCCGAAGGGGAAGGAATGAAACGTTTCAGTTCCGTATCACTGGTACCCGGTCGCAGGTAGGTATGGTACACATTCAGGGATGAAACAATCCCCATTTTCCTGTAGAAATAGTCCATGGTTTCTATCATATCGTCGGCAGGCTGTAATCCGGTAAACGTTACCGAGTTCAGTACCTGTTCCGCCGGGTAGCCTGTATCGAGCAGGTGTTTAACGCCGTCAAGGATCACGTGCAGGTCGTCGGCAGGTCTTCCGGGATGGAGCACCCGGTACAGTTCCGGGTTGACGGTGGAAACATGGATGGAGATCAGTCCGTTCCGGCAGAGACCGGCTGTGCGTTCCACTACGTTCCGGTCGGCAAACGGCAACCCTCCGGTCCACATATTATTCTTCAGACCCAGATTCCGTGCCTTCTCCATAAACCGGAATATTTCCTTTCTCAGCAGGGGTTCCCCGCCCAGCCATTCGATGGCCGTGATACCGAGCCGGGCGGCATCCTCCAGGATCTCTTCCACCAGAAAATCCGACAGCATGTTCCGGCTTTCCGGAAGGGCATTCATATAACAGTAAATGCATCCCTGATAGCATACATCGCCCACTTCCAGCTGCAGGGCATAAAACCCGTCCTCAGCATAGGCCCGGTCTAGTTTTTCAAAATCGATCATGTAAAAAATTTGAATAAATACCGGTTCTGTAAAGTACAAAATTAGGAAACTGTTAGACAATTATGAACCACCTTGTATTTTTTTCAAAAAGCCGGGGTACAGGCTAAGTTTGTGGTATAGAACAACAAATAGAATGATTATGAACATATTAGTTGATCGGAATATGTCTGACGGTAGCGGGTATGCTTTATTGACGGGTTTATTTCCGGCGCAGGAAGTCCTTCAGCCGCAGCTGGCCGAACAGGAAGAGGAATAAACAGCGCCGGTTGAGGGAATAAAAAGTTTCATGGGTGCATTTTAGGCGATCATTCCTCCGTTGATGGGAATAATGGTTTCGGCGCCAAACTCACTGTCGGGTCCGCCGGGGAACAGGGCCGGTTTCTCCCTTTCTTCATTGGTGGCATACCGTCCCTGCGGGATCAATTTTCCGAAACCTTCTTTGGTATTGTTGCCCTGACCCGGTTTAAATCATTCTTCCAGGGAGCGCATCATCCGGTCATCGACCGGCGGGGGTTGATGGCGTTTACCCGGATCATGTAAGGAGCTCCTTCCAGAGTGGCCGGTTTA
>Ga0190346_1000208_pt1 | contig 16631 bp, 7 predicted proteins | sample 48721345_MG_FD_161680 | JGI IMG/M metagenome (GOLD analysis project Ga0190346, IMG submission 161680) | Hydrothermal vent microbial mat bacterial communities from Southern Trench, Guaymas Basin, Mexico - 4872-13-4-5_MG | ecosystem: Environmental > Aquatic > Marine > Hydrothermal vents > Microbial... | reverse complement strand
TAAATCCCGAAGCCAGTGTGAAGTTTGCAAAGGGTGTTGGAGAGAACCGCGCAAAGCTATTGCACAAGTTCGGGATAGAAAAGATAAAAGAGCTTCTCTGGTGGTTACCGAGGGATTACGAAGATAGAAGAAAAATCATACCTCTCTCATCCTTACGTCAGGATGAAAAAGTCACCGTGATGGCGGAACTTTTGAATTATTCTGTCAAGCGAGTGAAGGATTACGTGATCATCACCGCCGTTGTTTCAGATGGCTTTGGTCAGATTCTGTTGAAATGGTTTAATCAGGAATATATAACGAGATATTTAAAAAAAGGAGCGAAATACCTCATTACGGGTGTTCCAAAGAAAAACAGCTTTGGTCCTTATGAAATCAACACCCCCGAAATTGAGGAAATCACCGGTGAACCGAAACGAGAAATACTTCCTGTGTACAGTTTAACCAGCGGGCTAACTCAAAGAATAATGAGGCGCATTATCCGCAAAAACATCTCCGTGGTGGGAACCTTTAGAGAATTTATCCCACAGTCAATATTGGAGAAACGAGATCTTCTTCCCAGAGAGCACGCAATGCTGGCTGTGCATTTCCCAAAAAGCCTGTATGAAGCCGATAAAGCCCGCGAAAGGCTTTCCTATGAAGAGCTCTTTCTCTTTGAAGTGGCGCTTTTGCACAACAGAGCGAAAATGAAGAAAAAAGATCTGGGAATCAGCAAACAAATAGTCGGAGAACTTTCCAGACGATTTATTGAAAGTCGCTCTTTTAAGCCCACAGCGGATCAGCTCAAGGTCTATGAAGAGATTAAAGAGGATTTGAAGGCCTCAACGCCAATGAACAGAATGCTTCAGGGAGACGTGGGATCTGGAAAAACTTTTGTAGCAGAATTGGCCATTATAGATAATTTCGAAGCTGGTTATCAGAGTGCCATGATGGTTCCCACGTCTGTTCTTGCGATCCAGCAATATGAAAAATTGCATAAAGAATTGGATCATGTTGGTGTAAAAGTTGGGCTCTTGGTTGGTTCTATGAAAAAAAGCGAGCAAGATCGGGTTAAGAAACAGCTTGCACTTGGTGAAATCGATGTGGTGATAGGAACTCACGCGCTCATCCAGGAAAATGTGAATTTCAAGGATCTCGGTCTTGTGATCGTTGACGAACAGCACAGATTTGGGGTTAAACAGAGAGAAGCTCTTATGACCAAAGGAACAATGGTGGACACCCTTGTGATGACCGCAACTCCTATTCCACGAACTCTTGCTCTTACAGCATACGGAGATTTGGATGTCTCTACTATCCGTGAAATGCCGCCCGGGAGAGCCCCAGTTAGAACCATGATAATAACGGAAAACAGGCTTTCAGAGCTTTATGCCTTTGTGCGAGAAGAAGTGGCACAGGGGCATCAGTGCTTTTTCATATATCCTTTGATAGAGGAGTCTGAAGTGATGGACCTCAAAGCCGCGACTGAAGCAGCGGAATTTTTGAGCGGTGAGGTTTTTCCTGAGTTCGGCGTTGAACTGCTGCACGGTAAGATGAACGATCGAGAAAAAACGGAAATCATGCAGCGCTTCAAAAAAAAGGAAACCATGATACTTGTTTCTACTTCAGTGATAGAGGTCGGTATTGATATCCCGACTGCCACAGTGATGGTCATTGAACATCCCGAGAGGTTTGGCCTTGCGCAGCTTCATCAACTGCGTGGCAGGGTGGGAAGGAGTTCGCTGAAATCCTATTGTATCCTTGTCTTAAATCGAGGTGTTTCCAGTGAAGCTGCAGAGAGGTTGAGAAAATTTGCTGAAACCAATGATGGTTTTAAAGTTGCTGAAATAGATTTGAGATTAAGAGGCCCTGGTGAGTTCATGGGCACAAGGCAACATGGCCTTCCGGACTTCAAAATCGCTGACATCATTCGTGATAGCAAACTGCTTTTTTGGGCACGAGAAGATGCCCTTGAACTGATAAAAGTAGATCCAGAATTGGAAGGAAATTCGCTCATAAAAAAGGAAATCCGCGAGCGCTTTGGCGAAAAGGTATCCCTTATCGAGGTGGGCTGATGCTTAGTATAACAGGCGGAGATTACAAAGGTAGGAAAATTGAAACAACGTCGAGGATGGTTACGAGATACACACCGCAAATGACGCGGAAAGCTTTCTTCGATATTATCAACGTTGAAGGTAAAGTTTTTCTCGATCTCTTTGCCGGAAGCGGGATCATGGGTATTGAAGCTTTGAGTAGAGGTGCTTGGAAAGCGGTTTTTGTTGACAGCTCCAGGTTAGCCTGCGGAACGATAAAGAGAAATCTCAAACTCTTGAGGATCCCGCCAGATGATTTTGAACTCTATTGCAGAGATTTCAGGAGGGCATTTCCACATTTCCAGGCAAAAGGTATCGAATATGAAGTGGTATTTGCAGATCCTCCTTTTGAGAAGGGATATTTAGATGAACTATTGAAAAATCTCATCAGATATGATTTTGTGATTAAGGGCGGTATAGTTGTGATTGAGGCCCCGGAAAAAAGCGAAATGTTAATAGAGAAGTATACGTCGAATTCAAAACTAAGATTCATTGATGCGAGAAAATATGCTGGCGTATACCTATACTTCATGAAGGTGGTTATGTGAAATTTCTGGCTGACAGGATGCTTGGAAAGCTCTCAAAAAAGCTCAGAATGCTTGGCTTTGATACATTATATTTCAACAATGTAGATGAAAAATATCTCCTCGAGATCATATTGATGGAAGAAAGGATACTATTGACCCGTGATAGAGAACTTCATTCCATAGCTATTAAAAAGGGTTATAAGAGTTTTTTGCTAAAGTCAAATTACTGGCAATCTCAACTCCGAGCAGTGTTTCAGAGGTTTAAGTTGAGACCCGAGATGGTGAAACCTTTCAGTAGATGTTCTCGCTGTAATGCGGAGCTTGAAGCAGTTTCACCAGAAACAGTTAAGAACGAAGTCCCTGATTATGTGTTCTTCACTCAAGAAGAGTTTCTGCGTTGCAGAGGATGCGGGCGTATTTACTGGAAGGGCACTCATGTACCCAAAATAATGGACACGTTAAGAGATTTTATGGGAGGGCTTTCCCATGATGGATAATGTCTTGAGTTTAATAAATGAGTTGTCGAAAGAGCTCGATGCGGAATTTCAGAAAATCCTCGAAAAAACGGGAATGCATTGCTCACTTTTTCTTTTTGAGAAGTACCGAAAACGTTTAAAGGAATACAGGTCTTCAAGCGGAACTCCAGATAGGCAAATACATTTGAAAGACACAACAAGTTTTCTAAAACCGGGTTTGAAAATCAGAGAGTTTCCGGTAAGGCAGGGTGTTTTGCTTAGAAAAACAAAATTGGCATTGCTTCCGCTTTTTAGAGATGATGCTCTTCTTGGGGCGCTGGTCTTTCAGAAGCCCGAACCCGTTACCGAAAAATTGCCCGATACAGAGAGATTGGCCTTTCTTATAGAATTGCTTATAAGACTTTCCGAGGGATATGAAGCGGCAAGACAACTGGAGATCTCGAAAGAGCTGACGGATATCTGCGAAAGGTGTCACGATGAAGAAGGACTCTTTCAAAGAAGCTTAAACACTGCCATAAAACTCTTGAGAGTAAATCTTCTGGCCATTTACAAGAACAGGGGAACATCTTTTGAATTGCTGAAAACCTTCAATGCGCCAGAGTATTCTTGTGTTGACAGGTTTGAAGCGGAAACCGTCAAAAAGCTCCTTAAGGAAGAGCTTTTCCTTTCTTCGCGTGAGCCCGAGCTTGCTGCGAAGCTTTTTGGAAAGAGCAAGGTAAAGTCTTTTATTGCTGCACCCTTGTATTTCAACGAAGATCTTGAAGGTGTCTTTATAGCGGCAGATAGAAAAGAAAATCCCATGGAATTCAGGATACACAAGCACCTTGACGAAAATGACGTCGAACTCCTTCACGATCTTTCTCATCGTTTGGCCGTTTCTCTGAGCAGAATAAGGCTCAAAGAAAAACTCGAAAATGAACTTAAGAGGTTGAAGGATCTTCAGAAAGAAAACCAGGAATACATCGAGCTCCAGAGATTACAGCTCAGAAGGCTTAACGCGCTGCACAAGATAAGCCAGGCTATGCGTGCAACATTTTCCAGAGCGAGGATTATCAAGACTTTACTTTTAAGTGTGGTAATCGAGGAAGGCCTAGACTTTGATCGTGCGTTGTTTCTCGAGCGCGATAAAGAAAGCCTTTTTTTAAACCCTCTTTATTCCCTCTTACGTAAATGTGCGAGAAAACTGATGGGGTCAACTACCAATTATAATGACCTGCATCAGTTCTTGATGGAAGCTTCTCTCAAAGAACTGGATTGCCTTGAAAAACTTGACTCCGTCAAGGGGCTCTCATACTCTGGAAATAAGCTTTTGGAAAGGGTTGTACTACGAAAGAAAACTGTTCATGTAACGCCAGAAGTCCTGGATGTAAGAAAAGAAGAATTATATCAGTTGAAAGCCCTCGTGGGTGGAAAAGAGTTCATCATTGTGCCTGTATCCGGCCAACAGGAAGTAGAAGGGGTTCTTGTAGTTGAAAAAAAGTCATCTCAGGATAAGAGCTTTTCCACGACTTTTGAAATATTGGAACTTCTTGCGGATAGCGCAGGGCTGAGTCTTGAGCTTGCTGAAAATTATGACCATCTCTTACAGATCACAAAATCTCTCGAGGATGAAAAGGAACTCTCGAATTATTATCGGACCTTTTTAACAAATATACTCCAATCACTGGAGACTTCGATCGTCGTTTTCGATAGGGAATTGAATGTAACCGAGGTAAATCGAAGTGCTGAACGCCTCTTGAAAATGCCAAGAGAGATGCTTATCAGGCACAACATCAAATCCTTCGAAAAAATCTTTGCACCTTTCCTTCCCTTGATTGAAGAGGTTGCGATAAGCGGAGAAACACTCTTTCTCACAGGAAGACGCCTTCCAGCTCTGGGCGATGTCGTGCTGGACATCCGTATTCTGCCACTCTTTGAACAATCAAGAATTGCCGGTGTTATTCTCTCCATGAATGATGTAACCGAAAGATATAAGCTGGAGGAAGAGCTCAAAAAAAGGGAAAAACTGTCAACACTTGGAGAAGTTTCTGCAAAGATAGCCCATGAAATCCGTAACCCTATTAGCGTTATTTCAGGATTTGTAAATCGACTGAAAAAAGCCCCTACAAAGGAGAAAGTAGAAAAGTACTCTGATATAATTCTGGAAGAAATGAAGAGGTTGGAAAAGATCGTTACCGAGGTTCTCGAATATTCGAGAAGCAGTCCAGAATCGTTGTTTGAGAAAATATCTGCGTATTCTCTCTGTGAAGAAGTAATTGACGAATACCAGGTATACGCCTTGGAAAAAGGAATAGGATTAATTCTTGAAGGGGACAAAAATGCGAGCTTTTTCGGCAACAAAAACCGTATCAAACAGGTTATAATTAATTTAGTTCAGAATGCCATAGAAGCCTCAAAAGAATCCGAAAAAGTACGAATCGTATTGAAAAAAATAGACGGTGATGTATTCATAGAAGTCATAAATAAAGGTAAGGTTATTCCATCGGCAATATTAAAAAGGGTGTTTGAACCATTCTTTACAACCAAGTCCTATGGCACAGGACTAGGGCTTTCTATATGCAAAAACATAGTGGAAGAGCACAAAGGCTACATAGAAGCGGAAAGTGATCTCAACAAAGGGACGATATTCAGGGTAATACTCCCCTCTGGAGGTGAATGAAATGTCAAAGCGTATTCTCATCGTTGAAGACGAAGAAAACATGAGACTTCTCCTTGAAGAAGAATTCGCAGATGAAGGTTATGAAATTATCAGCACTGCTTCGGGGAAAGACGCAATCGAAATACTCAAGAAGAATGATATAAACCTTGCAACCATTGATATCGAAATGCCTGATATGAATGGGTTGGAATTGGCAGGCCTGCTGAGAAAAGAGTATCCCGAGCTGAAGATCATTCTGCTTACTGCTTATTCCCACTATAAGCAGGATCTCTCCTCATGGGCGGCAGACGCCTATATTGTCAAATCTTCTGATCTCAGTGAACTCAAAATAACTGCAAAAGAGCTTTTGAAATGATACAGCATTGAAGTTGAAAAGATATTGGAGGTGTTTTGATGGATTATAAAGATACGCTTAATCTTCCGAGTACGGGATTCAAGATGAAAGCGAATTTGGTGAACAAAGAGCCCATGCAACTCAAGGAATGGGATAAAATCAGGCTGTATGAATATATCAGGGAGCAACGGCAAGGGGCCCCTCTTTTTGTATTGCATGATGGCCCACCTTATGCAAACGGTAATATACATGTAGGTACTGCACTCAATAAAATACTCAAGGACTTCATTATAAAATACAAAACGCTTAGAGGATTTGACGCTCCATATATTCCCGGTTGGGATACTCACGGTCTGCCTATTGAGCAAAAGGTTACTTCTGAGCTTGGATCGAAATCAAAGGAACTTCCGAAACCCGAGATAAGAAAATTGTGCAGGAAATATGCAACGAAATATTACAAATTACAGCGTGACCAGTTCAAAAGATTAGGTGTTAGAGGTGACTGGAAAAATCCTTATCTCACCTTTGACCCTAAATATGAAGCGAACGTGTTAAGAATACTGTCAAAGCTGGTAAAGCAGAACCAGATTTACAGGAAATTAAAGCCCATCTACTGGTGTACGCACTGTGAAACCGCACTTGCAGAAGCTGAGGTAGAATACCACGACCACGAGTCCTATTCTATCTATGTGAAGTTCAGAGATAAGTCTGATCCAAAGTTATATTACGTAATCTGGACCACTACACCCTGGACATTGCCCGCCAACGTTGCCATAGCACTCAATCCCGATTTTGACTATTGCGAAGTTGACGCTGGCGAGGAAAGATATGTAATAGCCAAGGAACTCGTTGAAAAAACGATGGAGGAATTCGGGATTGAAGGTTATCAAGTAGTAGCAACCAAAAAGGGAAGTGAATACGAAGGAAGAAAGGCTCAACATCCATTCATGGACAGGGAATCCCTTGTTGTGCTGGCAGATTATGTAGAGCTTGATGCCGGTACAGGCTGTGTACACACGGCGCCTGGACATGGTGAGGATGACTATCATACAGGTCTTAGATATAATCTTCCGATTTTATCACCGGTGAATGATGATGGTACCTTTACTGCACAAGCCGGGAAATACCAGGGCCTTCACGTTTTCAAAGCCAATCCAGTTATCGTTGAAGACCTGAAAAACTCAGGTCATCTTCTGGGAGAAGGGAAAATAACCCATTCTTATCCCCATTGCTGGCGCTGTAAGAAACCTATCATATTCAGAGCCACAGAACAGTGGTTTGTGGACATTGATGCAAATGACCTGAGAAAAAAAGCTCTTGATGAAATCAAAAAGACCGACTGGCACCCTGCATGGGGAGAAAATAGAATAACAGCTATGGTTCAGGATAGACCTGATTGGTGTATCTCAAGGCAGCGTTCTTGGGGTATACCCATACCGGCTTTTAAATGTGCTGACTGTGGAGAAGTTATTCTTGATGGGAACCTTATTGATCATTTTGCCTCTATTGTTGAAGAGAAAGGCACAGATGTCTGGTTCCTTTATGATGTTGAAAGACTTTTGCCCGAAGGATATAGCTGTCCAAAATGTGGTTCAAAACATTTGAAAAAACTCGAAGATATACTCGATGTCTGGATAGACTCCGGGGCTTCTTTTGAGGCTGTTGTTAAAAACAGGGATGAATTGCGCTTCCCGTCGGATGTCTATATAGAGGGAAGCGATCAGCACCGTGGCTGGTTCCAATCTTCGTTGCTTCTTTCCGTGGCTTCGGAAGAGATTGCGCCTTTCAAGACAGTGATAACCCATGGTTTCATAAACGATGAAAAAGGGCGTAAAATGTCTAAGTCTCTTGGAAATGTCATAGATCCCCAGGAAATAAATGAAAAATATGGTGCTGAAATACTTCGCTTGTGGGTAGCGAGCTCAAATTATCAAGAAGATATTCGAATATCAATGAACATCATAAAGCAACAGATAGAAAATTACAGAAAGATCAGAAATACCCTCAGATACCTGTTAGGAAATCTTTCTGATTTCAAACCTGAAGACGCTCTTTCATATGAAAAGATGCTGGAACTCGATCGCTGGGCTTTAATGAAACTTCACCGCCTTATAAGAGACGTTACTACTCACTATGAAAACTACGAGTTTTATAAAGTACACATGGCTGTGATGAAGTTCATAGTCACCGATATGAGTGCTTTCTATCTGGATATAATCAAGGACAGGTTGTATGTGGAAGGCAAAAATTCAATTCAAAGGCGTTCTGCACAAACTGTGCTCTTTGAAATCCTTACAGCTCTTGCAAAAATTCTATCACCAATTCTCACTTTCACCATGGAGGAAGTTTACGGGTTTTTCCCTGAATCAGTTAAGACTTACGCTACGATCCAGGCTGAAAAGTGGCCAGCATTCAAGGAGGAATACATAGATCTTAAGCTTGAAAAAAGATGGGAACAGGTAATAAATCTGAGGGAAGATGTGCTTAAAGCCCTGGAAATTGCCAGATCTAAAAAAGAGATAGGGAATTCCCTTGATGCGAAGGTCGTGCTCGAACTCAAAGACAGGGAACTGGCAAAAGTTATGAGTACCTTTAAAAGCGAGGAACTTGCAGACATTTTCATAGTTTCGCAAGTGGCCTTCGGCAAGGTGGATGATGGTTTTGAGGGTGAAGTGAGCAATGTTAAAGTAGTAAGAGCTGAAGGCGAAAAATGCGAGCGCTGCTGGAAATATTCAACTGAAACGGGCGCAAACCCAAAATATCCGGGTACTTGCCCTCGTTGTGCAAGAGTTCTTTCCGAAAACTGAGCGATTGATTTTGGGGGGATTAGAATTGAAAAGATTAGGATTACTCATTGTCTTTTTAGTGTTGACTATAATGGTGCTGGCAGCCTATCAACTGAGAAGTGGGGATGTAGTTAGGGTTTATGTTTACAGTCATGAGGAGTTAACTGTGGATGTTTCTGTGGGCCCTGATGGATGGATTACCATACCACCCATTGGTTCGCTCAAGGTACTTGGAATGACCCTTGATGAAGTAGCTAAGGAGTTGAAGAAAAGTTACGCCAATCTGGTTACAGATCCAAAAGTCACGGTTTCAGTGCAGGAATACGCACCCTTCATTTACTATATTCTTGGTGAAGTGCGCAACCCTGGAAGCGTGGTGCTTAATGTGCAGAGCGCATCCATTGCGCAATTGATAGCTGCCGCAGGTGGTCTCAAAGAAACTGCCGAGGAAAATGAATTTCAAATTGTTAAAAGCGATGGCAGGCGATTGACGGTCAACATAGAAAGTTACCCGGAAGATCCAAAGCTCACCAGCGTTTTTCTTGAACCGGGAGATTCGCTTTTCGTGCTTAATGGATATAACAATTGGATAAAGGTGATCGGCGAAGTGAAAAACCCCGGGGTATTCAAGTACCTGGATGGGATAACCCTGACAAGAGTTATAGCAGAAGCTGGTGGACTTAAAGAATCAGGTGACCCGGAAGAAATTGCTGTTATTACACGCCTGGGCAACTCCACCCAGAGAAAGGTTTACAACCTGAATGATATCTTTGCCGGGAAAAGCGCTGATCCCATACTCAAAGAGGGTTCAAGCATAATCGTCAGTAACACCTTGCAGAAAGCCATTAAGATCATCGGCGAGGTGAGAAATCCCGGTATTGTACCGTATCGCAGCGGATTGACACTTTTGAGGGCTATCAGCGATGCTGGGGGTTTTGCTTCCCTGGCTGGTGAAAAAGCCCTTGTAATATCGGGAAAGGATTCCTCAAGCTATTCCATTAAAGGACTTTTGGAAGGCACTATTGAGGATCCAGTGCTGATTCCCGGCACTACTGTTGTGATTCCAAAAGAAACGGAAAAATATGTTTATCTTTTCGCACCTGATTTCAGCGGCAGGGTAGATTTCAGTGTTGACGAGAAGATCACGCTCAGGAATGTTTTACTCAAGACAGGCAAGTATCTCCCCGAAAGTGATGAAGCAATTGAGATAATTGCACCTGACGGAACCAAAACAAAGCTTTCAATGAAAGAACTTGCTACTCAAGACCATGAGCTTTCTTCTGGAGCCTTGATCACACTTTCTCAAGCGTTAAATTTTGCGTATATAGCCGGCGAAATTGATAAACCCGGTCTTCAATATCTCGAACGTTATGAAGAACCGACTCTGAGAAACCTCCTGATAAAATCTGGTATCAAGACAGAAACCGCAGGAACTGTGGAGGTAATTCGCAACGAGAAAAAAATCTATACTTTGGAAGATGCACTGGTTTCCAAAGATATCGTTGCAGCTGGAACTGTGATCATTGTGGATAAAAAGCCTGAAAAATACATCTACCTTGTTGGAGAAGGCATTGAGGGTGGTAAATTGGAGTTAACAGCCGATGAGCCTTTGACACTAAAAAGCGTATTGGCGAGGTTGAACCTTCTCCCGATAGCTGATAGCAAAAGTGTGAGAATCATATCGAAAGCCGGACAATCGGTGATAGCTCTCTCCAACCTTGATAGCAAGGATATCGCGCTTGAACCCGGTACGGTACTCAATCTTACAGGCTTGTTTACAAAAATATATGTTTTTGGCGAAGTTCAAAAACCCGGGTTGGTTCTTCTGGGACCAGATGCCACACCAACAATTGCTAATGCCCTGAGCAAAGCCGGTGGCTTGTTAGCTACTGCCGGCGAACTCAAATTGATGGAAAAAGGAAACAGTTTAAAGATCCCTCTTGACCCTGCTCTAATGACATCGACTGTATTAAAAGATGAGACTGTCCTTTATGTTGATAAACAACCTGAAAGGTATGTGTATTTCGTATCGGAAAAAAATGGTGGACGCATAGAATTCACAGAAGATGAGCATCCAACCCTGAGAAATCTTCTTTCGAAGTTGAACATGCTGGATCTTGAGTCAAATTTGCCTATCGCAGTATATTCTCCTAACGGTGATATGAAAGAATTCAGCATATCCTCTTTGAAAAAGGAAGATATTCCGCTTGAATATGGAAGCATAGTTGTCGATAGATACACTGGAAGAGAAATAAATGTCCTTGGAGAAGTCAGAACGCCTGGTACTTTTACAGCGAAAAGCACTGTTGATTTGAAATTATCCCGCGCAATTGCAGCAAGAGGCGGTTTGTTACCCACCGCTAATCGGAAGAGCATACTGCTGATTGATTCCTCAACCGGGAAAGCAAGCGCAGTGGATTTTGATGCTTTGCTTTCGCAGGGAAAGGATCAGCATCTGGAACCAGGGATGACTATTTTTGTTCCAAAATTACAGGAGAAATACGCTTATATAACGGGAGAAGTCAACACACCTGGCATCAAGGAGTTCGGAGCAGAAGAAAGATTCACCCTGGGTGCCCTCATAGCGAAAGCTGGTGGCATCACTCCTGATGCTTCTGAAGTGCAGATAATTAGCAGTGAAGGGGAAAAGACTCTCAGATTGGAGGATGCTGTTATTTCTTCTGAAGAGCTTCTGCCGGGAACTCTCGTTCATGTTGTGAAGACCCTTGAACGCTACGTGTATATCGTCAGCACGGAGAAAGGCGGGCGAATTGATTTCGCTTCTTCAGAAAAATTAACATTGAAAACGGCTCTTGTAAAAGCGGGTTTGCTGGATTATCGCCTGGTCAAAGAGATAGTCATACAGAAACCCGATGGAAGCCAGCAACAGGTGAAGCTCGATTCCCTAAGAAATAGCGATGTGGTACTTGAAGCTGGAAGCGTCATTGTTTATCCAGAACCAGGAACGAGCGTTTACGTTCTCGGAGCCGTCAACAATCCCGGCAAAATCCGTTTTAAACCTGGTGAATTGCCAACGCTGACCAAGGCCTTAACGCTGGCTGGTGGCACAAGCAGTGACTTCAGTGGATACATAAGTATTTCTGATGATACTGGAATCAAAGAAGTAGAACTTGATTCTATTCTCAAAGGGAAGGTTGAAGATCCCGTTTTGAATGATAATACAATGCTCTTTGTCCAGGAAGCCAATGACAGATATGTTTACTTGATTTCCCCTGATACGGGAGGCAGAATCGAGTTTGAGAAGAATGAAAAAATGACCTTAAGGACACTTCTTGCAAAGAAAAACTACCTTGGTACAAAGATGGACGGCCAAATAGTCTTGCAATATCCTGATGGTAAAAAGGTGCTTTTCGATCTAAGCGGTCTTGAAAATGAGGATCTTTCTCTAGCTGGTGGAACGATAGTGATGTTCCCAGGTGCTCTAAGAGAGCTTTACGTACTCGGGGCTGTACATAATCCTGGAGTAAAGATATTTGAGCCCTCTGAGCCCCTTACATTAACCTCGTTGATCTCAAGAGCAGGGGGCCTGTTAGAGTCTGCTTATGAGAGTGAAGTGTATATTACATATTCCAGTGGAGAAACAGTTACGGTAAACCTAAAGGATATACTGGAAGGCAAATCTCGCGACATGGAACTGGAAACCCGCGCTCTTGTTTATGTGCCCTTTTTCAAACCTGTGAAAGTGAGTGTCCTTGGAGGAGTTAACAAACCAGGTGTTGTTGAATTTGATCCTGATGAAACTCCTACTTTACTTAATGCCATTGCAAAAGCAGGTGGAATAAAGGAAACTGCATCTGATACCGTTAGACTTGGAAGAGGGGAGGGAAGTTACCGCTGGCTCGATCTGATTGATAACGTTGACCTTCCCATTGAAGACGGTGCAATCATTTATGTTCCAGAGGATACTGAAAGATATGTCTATGTACTTGGCCAGGTCTATAAACCTGGAAGGGTTGATTTCGACAAACACGAAAAAATCACACTTGCCGCGGTAATTGCCAACGCTGGAGGTGTACTGTCAGACGCAGCTGATGAACTCAAGATACTCCAGAGTGATGGACGTATAAGAACAGCCAGGCTTTCAGAACTGGAAAACAAGCTCGAAAACCCCGAAATTCAACCCGGCAGCACAGTCATTGTAAGCGAAGCCACAACAAGGATCACCGTTTTGGGGCAAGTTCGGAATCCTGGAACCTACATTTTTGGCCGGAAGGAAACTGCTACCGTGGCAACTGCCGTTGCAAAAGCCGGTGGCATAAGTGACATAAACACAGTAGAGAACATATTGCTGTACAGCGATGGCAAGCTCAAATCAATCGTTGATCTGGCAGTGGATAAAACTCCGCTAGAAGGGGAAACGCTTATCTATGTCAAACCCGTTAGAGATCTTGTTTTTACCGTGATTGGTGAAGTGAGAGCTCCGGGTACTTTTAGCTACACAAGCAAGCATTACCCATCGATTACAGAGTTGCTTACCAGAGCTGGCGGTGTTAACGGCAATGCAGAGGAAGTGCAGATAATACAGGCAGATTCTTTAAGAGTGTTAACCGTAGATGAGGCTAAAAGGTCCATTGAGCCCTTTAAAGACGAAGCCATTATAATTGTAACAGGAACAGGGAAGAGGTACATCAGCGTTGTTGGGGAAGTGAAAAACCCCGGACTGATTGACCTTGCACAATTTGACAGCCCCATAAACCTCGGTGAAGCGCTCGCGCAGGCCGGAGGCTTTGAAAATGTTTCAGCGGAATATGTCGAAGTGATTGGACCTGATTTGAAGCGAGAGGTCCTTCCACTTGATAGTGATAACCTTGCCAAAACATTGTCCTTTGAATTAAAAGCCGGGTCAACGGTTTACGTACCGCCAAACTACTTGAAGGTACTCGTTCTTGGTGAAGTTGGTAATCCAGGTGTTGTGAGCTATACAACTGATATGAGCCTGCTAGATGCTGTTGCTCTTTGTGGTGGCTTTACTCCCAATGCCTACAAGAATGTTCTTTTGATAAAATATTCCGGTGATAAGCCGGAGATCGAATACATAGATCTTACCGGTAATAACGTCTCTGGTGGAACATTGAAACTCGATCCGGGAGACATTATCTACGTTCCACAGTCAAGGTTTATAGATATAAAAGAAATATTGAACTTCGTTTCAAGTGTTTTGAATATCACAGGTGCTGGATTGCACCTCATAAATCCCACATCATATTAGGCAGGAGTGGTTAGGGTGAACATTGATTTTCACTGCCATCTTTTGCCCGGGGTGGATGATGGTTGTAAAACCCTTGAAGAGAGCCTTCAAATTATCAATGAAATGAAAATCAAAGGTGTGGAGAAGATAATTCTCACTCCACACCTTTATTCTCCAAAAGTGCCAACAGATATGAATAAAATAATTGATACCTTCAAAGAAACCCGTGAACACTTTCTGAAGGCGGGGATAGAAGTTGAACTTGGTGCAGAGATCTTTCTCCGTGAAAAGCTCTCTTCAAAACCGTTGTTACCACTTGGAAGATCGAGATATCTTTTAATCGAATTGCCAGACTTTGAACCGGCATATCTCTTTGAGGAGTTACTAGAGCTTCAAAAAAAAGATTATTATATTGTATTGGCCCACGTTGAACGCTATGTCTATTTGTTCAGCGATCCTTCTTCCAGACGGGGGTTTTTTAGAACGAAATTTGCACCTGGAAAGCTACTTAAACTAAAGGAAATGGGCGTATTTTTCCAGGTTAACTGGAACAGCTTGATCCGTAAGGATAAAAGAGCACAATATCTGCTAAAGAATGGTTTACTGGACTTTATTTCCAGTGACAAGCACGGCCTAAAAGATGGCCGGTATATAATTGATTTCAGAAGTAAATTCATAGAGGAACTAAGGATTGACGAACCAGCTTTTGGAGGTGCATGAAATGGATAACGCTCCTGATTTTGAACGATCAGAATACACAGAACTCACTCTGGAAGATATATTCAGAATGTTCAGAAAGCACCGCCTCCTATTTGTGGGCGTGGTAATCGCAGCTGTTGCTCTAACAGGACTGTATTTGTTTTTTGCAACACCTATCTATGAGGCGAGTGTGACCGTTAAAGTCGAGCCAACTTCAAAGTCATCCATGAGCGACATATTTATGGATCAGGTTACCGGCAGTTACTCCTCAAAGGATATTTCCACCGAGGTTGAATTGATAAAAAGCAGGAGCAATTTCGAAAAGGTCATAACTGACCTCGATCTTGTGGATAAAATGATTGAACCAGAGGTAAAGGAAAAGATGATCCAGGAGGGTTATAGCGAAGAAGACATTGTTGATTCACTCGCAAAAACCCTGTCAGAGATTGTCACGGTATCTCCAGTGAAAGACACAAGGATCGTGAAAATTTCGGTTCAGCATGCAAATCCGGCACTTGCTACGGATATCGCCAACAAACTCGCCGAAGTTTACAACGAAAAACTCGCCGACCTTTCCAAACGCGATGTGAGAACAAAACGAGAATTTATTGAATCACAGATACCGTTGATTGAAGCGGATTTGAGACAAGCAACTGATGCTCTGAAAGAGTTCAAGGAGACATATAAAATTTATGTTCTCGAAGAACATGCCAAATCCCTTCTGCAGATATTGTCAAACTACGACCAGCAATACAATAACCTCAGCCTTCAGTTGAATGAAAAACAAGCAGAAAAAGACGCTTATTTACAGCTTCTCAAGGAATTTGAAAGTTCTGAAGCTGAAGCAAGAGTTAGCAAGTGGATCAAAACCTCTGAGACTTTTTCAAATCCTGTAATCGCACAATTGAAAAGCAAACGAGCTAACCTCGAAATTGAATTAGCGGCCTTGAAACAACAATACCCTGTTACGGATCCCAAAGTGCAGGCAAAGATTACAGAGATCGCCAAAACCGATGAACTCATTAAAAAGGAAACGGAGAATTTCATACGAACCGGTGAGAGCCAAACATTGAACCCTGCTTATGAAGATGCGCTTATCAATTACATAAGCAGCACATCAAACATTCAGGTGCTTGAATCACGGTTACAGGCTGTCGAGAAAATAAAGAAAAGCTATGAAAAACAACTTGCACAGCTTCCAGAACTGGAGCAAAGACTCCTGGAACTTCAAAGACAGGTAACTGTTAAAGAAAACCTGTATACGCTTATGCTCGAAAAACTCGAAGAAGCCAAAATCAGTGAAGCTGCTGTGGTGGGTAATGCGGCTGTGGTAGATTATGCGAAATCTCCAAGAAGCCCGGTAAAGCCGAACAAAAAACTTTCACTGGCAATCGGTGGCGTTCTCGGCATTTTCCTGGGTATGCTCACTGTCTTCCTCGTTGAATACATGGACAAAACCCTGAAATCCGAAGAGGAGATCGAAAGATACAGCGGGCTCAGTGTGATAGGAAGGATACCCGAAATCGAAGATTTAGTCGAAAATAAGGACGAGCTGTATGTGCGCTCACATCCAACAGCGCCTCAATCTGAAGCCATAAAACTCGCTGCCAGCAATGTTTCTTTTCTCATAGGTGAAGAAAAGAAAGCCATTGCCATAACATCTGTCAGCCCAGGTGAAGGGAAATCCTTTGTGGCGGCAAATACCGCTTTTTATATGGCCTCAAGCGGTTATAAAACTATACTTATTGACCTCGATTTGCGGAGACCAAGAGTGGAGAAAATCCTCAAACTTGACACCAAAAAAACCAGTGGTAAGGGAATAACGGATCTGATAAAAGGGGAAATCGAGCTAGATCAAGCCATAGTAAAAGATTA
>Ga0190346_1000205_pt1 | contig 16862 bp, 18 predicted proteins | sample 48721345_MG_FD_161680 | JGI IMG/M metagenome (GOLD analysis project Ga0190346, IMG submission 161680) | Hydrothermal vent microbial mat bacterial communities from Southern Trench, Guaymas Basin, Mexico - 4872-13-4-5_MG | ecosystem: Environmental > Aquatic > Marine > Hydrothermal vents >... | reverse complement strand
TAAAAATTTTTCATCTATAAGATCTTCACAAGTAGGTACAGAGTTTAAAACATAAATGTTGTCAATATATTTATCATTTTCTAAGAATATAAGTTTTGATTTTAAAGTTTTCCAATCAAATGGAGCCCCAGCGAATCTTGTTCCACTAAATTTAGGTATAATTGCTTTTTTGTGTATAAAAATCGAGGCACTTGTAATGTCTTTCAAATATTTTAGTCCACCAACGTGGTCGTAATGCCCATGGGAAATGAATATTTTTTCAATTTCATCAAGATTGATTCCCAGTTTTTTAGCGTTTTTTACAACCACATTTGTTTGGCCAGTGTCAAATAATATTTTGTTATCAATCAAAATGGAAAAACCGTGTTCACTGAAAAAATTTTCTTTTGCTTCATCATTACATAAAATTTTGATATCCATATGATTTCTCCTTAATTATGAGCTTTTTTTGATAATGCATGTAGTAAAACAATTATGTCTTTATATCTTTTAAAAATTAAAAGAATTAAGTTGAAAAACCAAAATTGAAGTAAAAAAGCATTGTACTTAAACATCCAAAGAAGAATTCCTATGATTCCAAATCCAGTTAAATCAAGGGTAGCATCAACTTCAGGAATAGATGGTTTATCTTTATTAATTTTTCTTTCGAAATACTTTAAAATTCCAAGAATAACGGCATAAATGAAAGAAATTTTAAAGTTTGTTAATGCACTCCAAACTCCAAAAGTGACAGCTAAAGCTTTACCTCCTTTGAATTTTAAAAATGGTGAAAAAGCATGTCCAAGTATAGGGGATAAAGCTACAATAATAAGACCATTGCTTGAGATTTCAAAATTTTTCACAAAAAACATTATTGGAATATATCCTTTTAAAAAATCAAAACTTGCTCCTAAAACACCATAAAAAAGGCCAAGAGAATATCCAAGATTAAATGCTCCTGGATTTCCTTCTCTAACTTTTTTCAAATTTATTCCTTTTAAATGTGCAATCCAATAAGAAAACATGATAGATCCTGAAAAGAAACCTATAAGAGATAATAATAAAATCAATTCTTTTCATCCTTTCTTATGTTTTTTCAACTATATTATACAATTTTTTTGGAAAAATGTTATATAATGATATAGAGGTGATAAAAATGATAATAGTTCCCCAACCAAAAAAATTAAACTTAAAAAAGGGTAATTTTAAATTCAAATCAAATGAGTATATTTATGTATCTACGAGAAATTTGTTTGTAAGTGTTGAAAAGGTGAAAAAACTATTAAAAAAGCATGGTATAGAAATGTTTATTTCTTATTACAAAGGTGATAAAACATCTATAATTGCCGAAGTTAATAGAAGTAAAGTAAAAGAAAAATCCGGATATAAATTAAATGTTTCTTCGGACAAAATTCAAATTTATGGGAACAACAATCAGGGTTTGCATTATGGAATTATGACATTAATTCAACTAATAAAAAATTATGGAATTGAATTACCATCACTTGAAATTCATGATTGGCCTGATGTAGAAAATAGAGGTCTTTTACTTGATATTAGCAGGGATAAAGTGCCCAAATTAGAAACATTATTTAAAATCGTTGATATGCTTTCTGAATTGAAATATAATCAATTGCAACTCTATACAGAGCATACATTTGCATACAGTAACCATGAAAAAGTATGGAAAGACTATTCCCCACTTACAAGTGAAGATATTATTAGACTTGACAAATATTGTAGAGAAAGATTTATTGAATTAATTCCCAATCAAGCATCTTTTGGACATATGGAAAAGTGGCTTATTCATGAAGAATATAGTTATATGGCTGAGACATTTGAATTTGATACACCTTGGGGAGAACACTTTGATAAACCTTTTACATTATCTCCTGCTGTTAAAGAAAGCATTGGATTTTTAGATTCTCTGTATCAAGAGCTTTTACCTAATTTTAGGAGTAAATTTTTTAATGTTAATTGTGATGAAACTTTTGATTTGTGTCTTGGTAAATCAAAAAAATTATGTGAAAAATATGGAAAAGGAAAAGTGTATTTGGATTTTATTTTAAAAATTTATAAATTGGTAAAAAAGCACGGAAAAAGAATGATGATGTGGGGAGATATCATCAAAAATTACCCTGAATTAGTTAGTGAACTTCCTCAAGATATAATTTTACTTATTTGGGGTTATGAAAAAGATCATCCTTTTGAAAAGGAATGTGCATTGTTTAAAGATTTTGATTTCTATGTTTGTCCGGGGACTTCCAGCTGGAATTCAATTGTTGGTAGAGTAGAAAATGCGATTTTAAACATTCAAAATGCGGTGAAAAATGGTTTGAAATTCAAAACTAAAGGTGTGCTATTAACAGATTGGGGAGATAATGGCCATTGGCAACATCTTCCAATATCATTTATTGGATATATATATGGAGCTGCACTTAGTTGGGGATATGAAAAAAATAAGGAATTAGATGTAGAAAAAGCTTTAGACGTACTTGTCTTTGAGGAAAAATCTTTGGGGAAAATTTTATATGAAATGGGAAATGCATACAAAGAAGTAGGGATAGAATTTCCAAATTCCACATTTTTTGTTTTGCCTTTACTATATCCCGAAAAAATAAATTCATCAAATCAAATCATTAATTTACTAAAATTAGAAAATTTGATAAAAACTAAGAGTTTGCTTGAAAAGAACATAAATTCTTTAAGTGAATTGGAAACATTGGAATTTAATAAACTAGAAAAAGAGGAAATAAAAAATTCTATTGAATTGGCCCTTTTTGTTACAGATTTAATGATTTCAGTTTTAAAAACAAAGTCGAAAACGCTTTCTGAATTACCAAATGTAGTAAAACAAGAATATAAATACAGATTCGAAAAAATAATAGATGATTATAAACATATATGGTTAATTAGAAATAGAGTGGGAGGACTTAATGAAAGTATTAAAAAATTAAAAAAGATTCTAAACTATTTTGATTAGGGAGGTGAAAAGAATGCCAGATTTTGGTAATCCATTTTCAGGGCTAAAAGCTGGAAGAAAATTAACTCATGAAGAATTAGTCAGGGCAGTTCGCTTTATGATTTCAGCAGAATACGAAGCAGTACAGCTTTATATGCAATTAGCGGAATCAACAGATAATAAGTTAGCTAAAGAAGTTTTGATTGATATTGCTAATGAAGAGAGAGTACACGCGGGTGAATTTTTAAGACTTTTAAAAGAGTTGGCTCCCGAAGAAGAAAAATTTTATGAAGCTGGGGCTAAGGAAGTGGAGGAAGAAATTGAGAAGTTGAAAGGTAAATGAAATTAATCTAATAAGGGGCTAATTAGCCCCTTTATTTTTTATTTATTGAAAATGTAAACAGATTTTGTTATAATTAATTCGTAAAACGAATTAATTATAAGGAGAGTATAAGAGTATATATGAGTGCTCCCGCAAGAATAATTTTATTTACACTAATGAACGGAATTTCGAGAAATATCTATCAAGTTCTATTCAATTTGTATTTAAAATCTCAGGGGTATGGTAACGACATTATTGGAACAATAATGTCTTATAACTTATGGGGAGGAGCAATTTTAGCTTTACTAATTGGTTATATTTCAGACAAGATAGGAAGGAAAAAGGTAATTTTTTTTATTCTGCCTTTAACAGTGTTTTTTGCAATAATTAGATTGCTTCCTATTTCATTGTGTTTCATTTATTTAGCCTCTTTTTTATATGGTGGTTTTAACTCGTCAATTAGAATTCTTTCCGATGTTTTTATTGTAGAAAATACCCACAATAGAAATAGGGCAAAATTTTTTGGATTAAATTTTGGAGCTAATATGTTTACTGGAGTTTTAGGAAATGCAACGGGTGGAATGTTTGGAGATTTATTTGGCTTTAAGAATGTCATGATTTTAGCTATGATTTTTAGATTATTTGCGGTTTTTCCAATTTTAAAGCTTGAAGAAAAAAGAATTGAAAGAGGAAAATTTGTTTTAACAGAATTTCAGAAGAAAGTATTTAGATTTTTCATTTTTTCAACTGCAAGTGTTGGTTTTGGTGCGGGTTTGTTTATTCACTTTGGAAATGTAATATTTTATGATTTATTTTCGTTAAGTGCTACTGTGATTGGTTTTATTTTAGCGTTTGCTCAACTAGGTACAAGCTTAGGTTCTTCTTTTTCACATAAATTAGGCAAAAAATTTGGTGCTGGAAAACTACTTTTTCTTTCATATTTTACAGTACCTTTTCTTATTTTTCTTCTAGCTTTTATAAGAGATCCAGTATTATTTACAACTATTTATATTGGAAGATTTACAATAATGAATATGGTAAATCCAATTTTTAATACTCTTGTTTTGTCATTTTTACCGTCTGGAATATTGGCTTCGAGTGCAGGAATTAGATTATTTGCAAATAATACAATGAGAGCTTTTGCTGCTATGCTTTTTTCTAAATTAGCCATTAACAACAATGGATATACAATAATTTTTCTGATAAGTGCAATTTTTTATTTTATTAATGCTATTTTAACCTACATATTTTATAGAAATTTAGATGGTAGAGATAGAGAATACTATAATCATTGATCAATGTCCATAGTTACTCTATTTGATTCAAATTTTATTTTTTTAAGAAGGTCAGGATTTTTCTTGATAATTTGTTTTAATCCTGTATCTCCTTTAATAAATAGAAGTTCTTTAAATAAAGAATAATGAACTAAGGTGGGAAAACCCTTTTTATTCTTATAAAATGGTGCTATGATTTTGTTTTTGCCATCACAGTAGTTTAAAATTTTTAAGACATCTTCTTTTAGTATAAAAGGCATATCTGCAAGAAATATAGCAACATATTCTGGAAGGTAATCGTATTTCATTATTTCTTTAATTGCCAGTTTTATTGAGGTTGAAATACCTTTTTTGTATTCATTGTTTTTTAAAACAAAAAAGTTTTTGGGTATTTTAAAATTATTTTCGATCTTTTCCCATAAAGGATTAACAATAATAAAGTTTCTAGGAAAATTCAGTTGTTCTACCATATCAATTATTATTTGAAGCATTGGTTTTTCATTTACTAGATGTAAAAGTTTACAACCGTTTTTATATCTGGTTCCTTCCCCAGCTGATAGAATTATCGAGAATATTTTCTTTCTAGATTCAGCAAATATTTTTTCCATTTTAGTCCTCCATAAAATCCTCCTAAGCCATCTTTGGAAACCACTCTATGACAAGGAATATAAAGAGGTAAGGAGTTTGAAGCCATAGCATAACCTACTACTCTTGGATTAATGTTTAATTTTTTTGCTATTTCTCCATAAGTTTCGGTAGTACCATATGGAATCTCTTTAACATATTCCCAAATTTTTTTAAATATTAGGCCACCAATTATTTTAACTTTAAAATCGAACTTTTTCCTAGTCCCTTGAAAATATTCCTTAATTTGTGTTGTGAAAATTCCACATTCTATTTCATCTAACTTTTCATCGGAAAATTCAATTTTAGTTAAAAAACCATCATTGGTATATATAATTACCGAACCAATTTCTACCTGAACAATTCCAATACACATACTTTTATCTCCTTCATTTTAATTATAACATGGAATTTTTTGATATAATTAGATTATGAAAAACAAAAATTATATTATAATTACAAAGTTGATTTTTTCATTGTTTTTATTGATTTTATCATTGTTTAATTTCGGACTTACAATTATAATTCTATTTCTAATAGAATTACCGGTTATCCGAAAATCATTACTTGGAAAATTACCACTGGATAACGAAAAAAAACCGTGGAAAGATATAAAAACTTTTCAATATAAAGAAAAACTAAAGCTAGACATATTTTACCCTAAAACCCAAGGTCCTCATCCATTGGTATTTTTTGCTCATGGTGGGGGATGGATTAGCGGCTATCGAAGGCAACCAAATAATCTTTCATGGTACAGAGTTCTTGTTAAAAATAATTTTGCCGTTGCATCTATTGATTATAGTTATGCATACTTTAATGATATTGAAAAATTGCTCCAAGATTATGATAGTGCGTTAAGTTTTATTTTTAAAAATTCTAATGATCTAAATATTGATAGAAATAAAATCAGTTTAATGGGATTATCTGCAGGTGGTCATTTGGCTTTATTATACTCATTAACTAAAAATATTAAACTTAAAAATATTGTTGTTTATTATACTCCATGTGATTTGATGGATATATGGGAAAGTGAATCATTATTTGCAAGATTTGCAGTTTCAACAACCTTAAAAAGAATGCCTGATAAGTCAATGGAAATTTATAAAAAATATTCCCCGATCAACTATATTAAAGCTGATTTACCCCCTATTCTATTAGTTCATGGAATTAAAGATAGGATTGTACCCTATATTTCTTCTTTGAAAATGTATAAAAAGTTGCGAGAATATAACAATACTTCAAAAATATTGTTACATCCTAAAGGAGATCATGGTTTTGAATTTGTGTTAAAAGATAGAAAAACTATAGAAATTCTTCAAAAAACTATAGAATTTTTAAGGGGTGATTTAAATGATTAGCTTTGAATATACATACCAACCCCCTGATTTTTCCTCAGGATACATTTTAAAATCAAGAAGATTTAGAGTCTCATTTGTAAAATACAAATCAATGTATAAATCCCCTGAAAAAGGCACGGAGATGGTTGAAACATATATATTTGAACCAAAAAATGACGTAGCTGGTACTTTGCTTATTTTGCATGGATTAGGAACAAATAATATTCCATTTTTACTATGGATGGGAACACATATAGCTAATGCTGGTATTAGGACTGTTATCCCAATTTTGCCTGGGAACTTCACAAGAGTACCACATGGATCTGTAAGTGGAAAAGATTACTTTTCAACAAATGTAAAAAAAGCAACAAAGTTTTGGGAACATGCAATAGTTGATGTATTAAGTTTAGTTGAGTTTTTAAAGAAAAATAATTTATGGCATGAGAACAATTGTTTGTTTGGTTTTTGTTTAGGTGGTATGTTAAGTGTAATTTTAAATGCTGTTTCTAATGATTTTAAAAAAACAATTTTAATGGCTACAGGTGGTGACATTGCAACTTTAGTTTGGTATTCTCCCACTTTAGCATTTATGAGAAAGGAATTTAAAATAGGATTGGGAAAAAATTTTAATATCAATATTGAAAAAGAGTTTTTATCAACTTTTAAGGAACATATAGATAAATTAAATAGCTTTAAAACAGTTGAGGAAATGCAAAAAAGCGATATTCATCCGTTTTTAAAGGTTGATCCTGTTGCATATGCAAAATTCGTTGATTCCAGGAAAATCATTTTTATTGAAGCAATTTTTGATAAAGCTTTACCCAAAAGGAGTAGAAAACTACTATGGGAAACCTTAGGAAAGCCAGAGCATCATTATATTTTTTCAGGTCATGTTACATGGCTTCCTTTTCAGTATTTTTTGGCAAAATTCATTTTAAAGAAAATGAATGTAAAGGAATTTCGAAGGCAAGTTAGATTACTTGAAAAAGTAAAATATGAAGATAAATAAAGCTAAATAATCTTAAGGAGATGAAAGAATGTATGTGCTGGGTCATAGAGGCTTTCCCAAAAAATTTACAGAAAATACTCTTGAATCATTTAAAGCAGCTATTGAACTAGGGGCTGATGGTATAGAACTTGATGTTTGGTTAACAAAAGATGGTGAAATTGCGGTTTCTCATGATGAAAACCTGCAGAGAGTTTTTGGTGTAGATTTAAATATAAAAGTTTCTTCAATTGAAGAAATAAAAAGATATGCTCCTGTTCCAACGCTTTCGGAAGTTTTTGACATAATTCCACGGGGGAAAATTATAAATATTGAAATAAAGGATAAAGAGATTGGTGAGAAAGTCATTAATCTTGTAAAAAAATACAAATTATCTGATTTTGTGTTATTTAGTTCTTTTGACCACGAACTAATAAAACAACTTTCAAAAAAATATTATGACGAAAAGTTTGGCTTTTTATTTGATTATTCACATAAATCTTTAACTTTTGAGGATTTGAAAATGATGTTTGAACCTAAAAATATATATAGTGCTAATCTACCTGTACAGTTGTTGGATTACGATAAAGAATTATTTTATAAATTGACAGAATTATTGAGGTATATGGGTAAAAAAATAATACTCTGGACAGTGAATGACGAAGAAATTGTCAAAATTACTGCTCCAGATTTTATTATTACAGATGAAGTTGAAAAGATGGTGAAAATTTTTAAAACAGTGTAAAATAAAAAGAGGAGTCAGAAAAATCTGACTCCTCTGATTTTGATTGTTAAACAACTCCTAGTTTCTTACCGACCTTTTCAAATTTTTCTAAAGCAAAGTCAAGATCTTCTTTTGTGTGAACTGCACTAATCATTACCCTAATTCTAGCCTTTCCTTTTGGTACAGTTGGATATCCAATTGATTGAGCAAAAATACCTTCTTCAAATAATTCTTTACTAAATTGTGTTGAAAGTTTAGCATCATATAACATTACAGGAGTGATAGGTGTCTCGCTTTCTCCAGTATCAAATCCGAGTTTTTTCATTTCTTCTTTAAAGTATTTAGCATTATCCCAGAGCTTTTTAACTCTTTCATCCGATTCCTGTAAAATTTTTGTAGCTTCAAGAGCAGCCGCAGTATCTGCGGGTGAAAGAGGACTACTAAACAAGAATGGTCTAGCCTTTTGTTTTAAATATTCGATCAATTCTTTTTTCCCAGCAATATATCCTCCAAGTACTCCAAATGCCTTTGAAAGAGTTCCAATTTCAATATCCACTCTTCCATGGAGTTCAAAGTGATCTACAATTCCTCTTCCGTGACTTCCAAGAACTCCTTCACCATGAGCATCATCAACCATAACCATTGCATTATATTTTTCAGCAAGTTCAACAATCTCAGGTAATGGTGCTAAATCTCCATCCATACTAAATACCCCATCTGTAATAATTAATTTTCTTCTAGCTCCATTTTTATCAGCTTCAATTAATTTTTCTTCTAAATCTTTAATATCACGATGTTTCCAAACATATCTTTTTGCCTTTGAAAGCCTCACACCATCAATTATACTAGCATGATTCAATTCATCAGATAAAATTGCATCTTCTTCATTGGTAATAGCAGGAATTACTGCTTGGTTTGCAACAAAGCCAGATTGTAAAAATAAGGTAGCTTCAACTTTTTTGAACTTTGCTAAAGTTTCTTCAAGTTCTTCATGGATTGAAAAAGTTCCTGCAATAGTTCTAACAGCTCCAGGTCCAACACCCCATTTTTCAATAGCATTTATTGCTGCCTTTTTAAGTCTTTCTTCGTTTGCAAAACCCAAATAGTTATTAGAACAAAGATTTAAAACTTTTTTTTCATTTATAACTAACCACGAACCCTGAGGAGATTCTAATGTTCTAATGTATGTGTATAAACCTTGCTCTTTTAATTTTTCTAATTCTTTTGCGAAAATACTGTAATCAAACACAGTTTCACCCCCTAATCAAAATTTAAAACGACTTTTCCACATTGTTTGTTAAGCATTAATTCAAATCCTTTTTCCCATTGTTCAAATGGTAAAACGTGAGTTACAACTTTAGATAGATCAACTTTCTTGCTTTTAAGAAGTTCATCAGCTATTTTCCATGTTTCAAACATTTTTCTACCGGTGATTCCGTAGATGGTTATTCCTCTCATAATAACAAGAGAATCTAAATTTAAATCAATATTTCCACCAAAAATTCCCAAAAGCGACGCAATTCCGCCCATGGTGAGACATTTGAGACCATCTTCTAATGCTTTTTTATTTCCACTCATTTCAAGTAAAACATCAACTCCATCGGGTGAAATTGTATAAATAGACTTTACAAGATCTTGTTCAATTGGATTTATAACAATATCTGCACCATTATTTTTAGCCATTTCGATTCTTAATGGATCGACTTCACTTGAAATAACTAAGCTTGCGCCTGAAGCTTTAGCAACTTGGATTGCCATCAATCCAATTGGTCCAGCGCCAGTGATAAGCACTTTTTTACCAGTTAAGTCTGTAACTAAAGCAGTATGAATTGCATTTCCAAATGGTTCCATTACAGAAGCAAAATCTAAGGGGATTTCCGGAGAAAATTTCCATAAAACTGTTTCGGGGATAACAGCGTATTCAGTAAATACACCATTTCTATCAACGCCTAATATTTCGAGGTTTTTACATACATGCATTCTGCCAGTTTTGCATTGTACACAATGTTCACAGGGGATATGGGTTTCAGCAGAAACAAAATCTCCTACTTTTACCTGTGTAACAGCATCTCCCACTTCCACTACTTCTCCTGCCATTTCATGTCCAACAATCAATGGTGGATTAATCCTAGATTGAGACCATTCGTCCCATTTGAAAATGTGAACATCGGTGCCACAAATTGATGCGCGTCTGATTTTGACTAAAACCTCTCTAGGCCCCAATTTTTCAGGTTTATTTACATCTTTTAAAACAAGACCAGGTCCCGGTTTATCTTTGATTATAGCTTTCATTTAAAGCCTCCTTCCGTTAGAGATAATCAATTTAATTATAAAACTAAGTAGAATTTAAGTAAATCAACATAAACTATGTTTAGATAAAACTACAATGTTTTAAAGCTGATTAAAGAAAATAAGAACTTGCAATTTAATTTTTCTTACTTTTTTTTAAAAAGATTTTTCCAATAACAAATAAAAGTAAGCCATATAAAAGCATTAAAGCCAAACCATAAAGATTGAATATGTTTTTGCCTGTGGAAATAGCTAAAGCTGGTAAATTAAGAATAGCAATTAGAGGAATACCAATTGCCATCGATATCCCACTACCAAAAACTAGATTTTCTGCTGCTCCCGACTCCAAAGCAGGATCAACTTCTCTTAATAAAGCCATACCTGTAGAAATAGTTCCTGTTAGCATACCAAAAAAAGCGACTCTGTTTTCAACTTCATTTTTAATAAATATTTTCTTTGTAAGCATCATTACAAAGAAATAAGTAAGTAATCCAGCTGAAAATGTTAAAATAAAGATTCCCCAAAATTCTTGTTTGATTTTTGCTAAAACAACAGCGCTTATTGACGCTGTAACCATAAAATCAAAAACCATTCCTGCTATTCTTTGTAAGAGAAAATTATTTAGATAATTTTCTTTTGCAATGTTTTTTTCTTTAAGTTTGTCGTATATATTTTTAAAAATCATAGCAACAATTGCTCCAATTACAAAATGAAAACCCCATAAAACCGTAGAAAAAGTATGTCCTAAATTTCCAAGAGGTGATAATATATACTCAATAAATTGTAGAAGACCAAATGTAATAAGATAAACTATTCCAATTATAACCATTTGAATTGTCATTCCATCCATATCTGCAAACTCATAATCTTTTACTTCAAGAGCTTTCTTTTCAATAATTGTTCTTTGATGAGATTTTTTCCATTTAATTAGCAACCAATTTAAAACTATTAATCCGCCAATGGTAGCCCATCCAAAACCTGCAGCAGCAATTGCAAGGCCTATAGAACTCCCACTGTGAAGTCCAAGAATTTCCCATTGATGTCCTATAGAATAGGCTTGTCCAGGCCCTTGACCAAAACCTAAAGGAAGCATAAATCCAATAGCAGGTGAGAAATTTTTATCAAAAAGGTTTATAATAAATCCTATTGAAACCCCTAAAATACCTTGAAAAAGATATGTTCCAACAATAATTATACCAGCACCTAAATAACTTTTTTGATTGTTTTTTTCAACATTTCTAAGTGCTAAAGCGATAAATCCGATTGCCATTAGATGATAAATTATTTTTCCTAAAAAATCGACATCGATTTTCATCAAATTCAACAAATTAGGACCAAACAAAAATCCCAGAAAACCAGCTAGAATTGAATTGGGGATTATGATTTTTCTTAAGAAAGGTATGAATCTTTTCAATAAAATTGCTAGTGCAAATAAAACAGAAATCATAAAGAAAGTTTCAACTGTTGCTGTAAACATGCAAATACCTCCTTAGTAAAAAAAATAATAGTAAGCTGTCATTTTCTGTTTTAATACGTATAACATTATCAAGGTTGTAAATAAGTTCGGTAAATCTTTTTAGAAATGTGGTGACACCTTTTATTTTCTTAAACTCAAGGATAAAATCATCAATATATATTCCTTTTTCTGAAATGAATAAATCCCCTTTTTTAACTAATTTTAATTTCGTAGTGCTCTTATCTCTAACTATTATTTTTGCTTTTGGGATTGATTTTATGTTATGAAAATTATTATTAAGAATTAAAATTTGTTCTTTTAAAACATTGTCTATTCTTTTACCATTTAAAAATCCGTATTCATCTATTTCATATTTCTCCCCACATTTACTGCACACTGCTTGATCTCCATTACTTTGAACAGTTCTGAAGCTTTTACAATTAAGGCAAAACCACAAAATTCTCTCAACACCACTTGCTTTGTTTCTACCTTTGAACTTAATTTTTTCTTTCTCTTGCCAATTCCATTCGTTATGATTTATAAAATCAAGTGCTGTTGAATTATTAAATTCTTTTACTTCAAGAATTATTTTCCCTCTCCGTCCGTAATTTGCCCATCTTGGATTTGTAAGATATCCTCCTTTAATTTTTACAGCCACTATTGGTACTTTAACCATATCAAGGAGTTTGTCTGTTCCTTTTGGAATTTCTTGAAAAGAGCCATCCCACGTAACTGAACCTTCAAGAAAAATTCCCACAATGTTTCCCTCTTTTAAATTTTTTAATATTCCTCTTATTGTAGATACATCTGGCATTCCTTTTTGTTTGGGAATAAATTTCATTGATTTAAAAATTGATCCTATTACAGGCCTATTAAAATTTCCTTTGGCTACAACCCAACTAATAGGATTTTTTAAATATGTGCTTATAAAGAATGGATCAAAAGTGTGGGTGTGATTTGCTATTAGTAAAAAAGGAGGAGATGGAAAATTTCCTTCAAGTTCAATGTTGTAATATTTTTTAAAAAAAGGTGCTAAAACAGGTCTTAAATACCAGAGAATATGCATATAACCCCTCCGAGAAATAGATTCCTTAGAAATTATAACATATTTAAGTGTTATAATATTAAACAAGATAAGAATTTATAGGAGGTGATCGTATGATTACTAACAAAGAAAAAGTTGTAAAGTTATCAATTTTAGTAGAAATTGCCCATCCGCTTGCAAGAGTTCCAGCTTTAGATAGAGATGGGAATGCTTTTTATTTTCCAGGTGTAGGAGGGATTACTTACAATTTCGGATTAGGTGATAATGCTTTTAAAATGCATGGTGATCACATTGAACCAGATATTTCAGCAAAAAATAGTAATGAAAAATTCAACGATTCTTGTATGACTTTGGCTTGTATTGGGAATGAAGCTTTAGTAATTTCTGGAGATGCAAAAGGTTTAAAAGGATTTGTTATTGGCAAACATGGTGGAATTAACCACATTCTAATACATTTTCCTGAAAAGGAAAAATTGAATATCGGAGATAAAATTTTAATAAAAGCTTGGGGACAGGGTCTAGAGTTGTTAGATTATCCAAATATAAAGGTTTACAATATTGATCCTGAATTGTTTGAAAAAATACCAATAGAAGAAAAAAATGGGAATCTGATTGTTCCAGTTTCTGCAGTAATTCCTGCACATTTAACCGGTTCTGGAATTGGTGCATCAAATCCAACAGGTACTGATTATGATATTAATACTCATGATTTTGAGGAAATTAAAAAATTTGGAATAGATAAAATAAGGATAGGAGATATTGTAGCTATTCAAGACCATTATAGTGGATTTGGGGTAGGAGGATTTAGAAAAGGAGCTATTTCAATTGGAGTAGTTGTACATTCAAATTGTGTAAAAACTGGTCATGGACCTGGTATTGTTGTAATAATGACTGCTCCAGAAGAAATAATAAAACCAAAAAAAGTTAAAAAAATAAATATTAAGGAATTAATTTAAATAAAATAATTTAAAATGATAATTTTTACTTTCATTAAATAACCCCTTCTTAATTTGAAAGAAGGGGTTATTTTCATTTATACCATATTAATAAAAAACTTGAATTCAGTTGATACAGAAAAATCTTTTACAATGATTCATTTGACTATAAAAATTAAAAAATGAAATTATTATCAATTATAAATATTTTGTCGTATTTATTAGTGATATCAAACTTGGTTAAAAGGTTAATTAAAAAAATAATTATTTAAATTAAATGGTATTTAATACGCATAAATAAGTTAAAATGAAGGTTTTTAAGATTTTTTTTAGAATGTAAAAATTGATAAAATTTTTATGAAGATAATTTAATAATAAGGGGGGAGAAAATTGAAAATAGTTAAAGCCGAAGAGGCTATTTCTTCTGTTAACGATGGAGATAGCCTAATGATAGGAGGATTTTTAGGAGTAGGAACACCAGAAACCTTGATTGATGAATTGATAAAACAGAATAAAAAAAATTTAACAATTATTTGTAATGATACGTCATTTGAAAATAAAGGAATAGGGAAATTAATATATAACAAACTGGCTAGAAAAGTAATAACTTCTCATATAGGTACAAATAAAGAAACTCAAAGACAATATATTGAAAAAGAATTAGAAGTCGAATTAGTACCTCAAGGAACGTTAATTGAAAGAATAAGAGCAGGAGGAGTAGGCTTAGGTGGAGTTTTAACTCCTACAGGTGTAGGTACAATTGTAGAAGAAGGTAAACAAGTAATAGAAATAGATGGTAAAAAATACTTATTAGAAAAAGCTATAAGAGCAAAAGTAGCATTGATTAAAGCAAAAAGAGCTGATCATGTGGGTAATTTACAATTTGCACTTACTGCAATTAATTTCAATCCTATGATGGGTTTAGCAGCAGATCTAGTTATTGCAGAAGTTGAAGAATTAGTGCCAACAGGTGTCATTTCACCAGAACATGTACAATTTCCAGGTGCACTTGTGGATTATGTAGTGATAGGGGGGAGAAGCAAATGAATTCAAAAGAAAGAATAGCAAAAAGAGTAGCAAAAGAATTTAAACCTGGAAATATTGTAAATTTAGGAATAGGATTACCAACATTAGTTGCAAATTATGTTCCAAAAGATATGAATATATTTTTTCATGGTGAGAATGGCGTGTTAGGAATTGCTTCTGAAGTTTCTGAAGAAAAAGCAAATCCAGATTTGATTAATGCTGGTGGAAAGTTTATAGACATAATACCTGGTGCAATGTTCTTTGATACTTCGTTTTCATTTGGTTTAATAAGGGGAGGACATTTGGATTATACAGTATTAGGTGCTTTGCAAGTTGATGAAGAAGGACACTTAGCTAATTGGATGATTCCTGGGAAATTGATTCCAGGAATGGGTGGAGCAATGGATTTAGTAACAGGTGCAAAAAAAGTAATTGTTGCTATGACTCATACAACAAAAGGAAAACCAAAAATAGTAAAGAAATGTAATTTGCCTTTAACTTCTACAAGGAGGGTCGACTTAATAGTAACAGAATACGCAGTCATTGAACCTACAGACAAAGGATTAATCTTAAAAGAAATTGCTCCTGATATTACCGTAGAAGAATTAAAGAAAATCACAGATGCAAAATTAATAATTCCAGATGATTTAAAAATAATGGAAGTTTAGGGGGGGAATATCATGGGAGAAAAGGTTATGATAAGAGTAAGAATGAGTTTACATGATGCTCATTATGGTGGAAATCTTGTGGATGGAGCAAAGATTCTCCAATTATTTGGCGATGTTGCAACAGAGTTATTAATAAGACATGATGGAGATGAAGGACTATTTAAAGCCTACGATAATATAGAATTTTTAGCTCCGGTATATGCTGGAGATTACATAGAAGCAGTAGGAGAAATAGTAAAGGTTGGTAATACTTCTAGAAAAATGATCTTTGAAGCAAGAAAGGTAATTACTACAAGACCAGATATTTCTGATTCAGCAGCAGATTATTTAGATGAACCGATTGTTGTGTGTAGAGCAAGTGGAACGTGTGTAGTTCCAAAAGATAAACAAAGGAAGGGAAATGAATGATGGAAAAGTTAATTATTACAGTAGCCTTAACCGGTGCAGAAGTAACGCGTGAGCAACAACCAAATTTACCTATAACTCCTGATGAAATAGCAGAAGCTGCATATGAATGTTATCTTGCAGGAGCTTCTATTGCTCATGTGCATGCAAGGGATGAAAATGGAAAACCAACTCAATCATATGAAATATACAAAGAAATAAAAGAAAAAATAGAAGCTAAATGTAATATTATATTTCAACCATCTACTGGTGGAGCGGTATATCACACGTTTGAACAAAGAAAACAACCATTGAAATTAAATCCAGAAATGGCCACATTATCTGCTGGAACAACAAATTTTGGAAAAGATATATTTGTAAATACAGAAGAGTATATGGAAAAATTTGCAAAAGAAATGAAAGAAAGAGGTATAAAACCAGAAATAGAAGTATTTGAAAGAGGTCATATTGCAAATGCACTTAGATTAGTTAAAAAAGGTTTATTAGATACACCAATCCACTTTGATTTTGTAATGGGAGTTCCTGGAGCAATTCCAGGTGAAATAGAGGATTTGGTATATTTAGTAAATCACATACCTCAAGGTAGCACATGGACAGTTGCAGGTATTGGCAAATATGAGTTACCACTAGCCATCCATGCTATCTTAATGGGTGGTCATGTAAGAGTAGGATTTGAAGACAATATATATTATAGAAAAGGTGAATTAGCTAAATCAAACGCTCAATTAGTGGAAAGAATAGTAAGATTAGCTAAAGAATTAGGACGTGAAATAGCTACCCCAGATGAAGCAAGAGAAATATTAAATATAAAAAAATAATACAACAATGGAG
>Ga0190346_1000194_pt1 | contig 17261 bp, 12 predicted proteins | sample 48721345_MG_FD_161680 | JGI IMG/M metagenome (GOLD analysis project Ga0190346, IMG submission 161680) | Hydrothermal vent microbial mat bacterial communities from Southern Trench, Guaymas Basin, Mexico - 4872-13-4-5_MG | ecosystem: Environmental > Aquatic > Marine > Hydrothermal vents >... | reverse complement strand
ATGTGATCCGTTGAAATTCATTAAATTTCGGGATGAAAGGAAGCGTGAAAACCATCTAACTGTATGAGATGAAAAGGAGAGAATTTGTCAGAAAGTCGATTGGAGCCGGAGTAACGGCCGGTGCGCTGGCGGGCTTCGGGAGTCTGGGCAGGCTGATAGCCGGTCCATTGCCTCAGGAATCCGAATGGGATGTGGTGGCTGTTCGTGGCGGGGAACCTGAGATCATGTTCGATCGTGGCATCCAGTCCATGGGAGGAATGAGGGCCTTTGTGAAGAGAGGCCAGTCCGTGGTGATCAAGCCCAATATCGGATGGGATGTGATTCCCGAAAAGGCAGCCGACACTAACCCGAATCTGGTGAAACATATTGTGAAACGATGCCTGGAAGCCGGGGCGAAGGAAGTATATGTCCTCGATCATACCTGTGATGACTGGAGCAAATGTTACAGAAGCAGCGGTATTGAAAAGGCTGCCAGGGATGCCGGTGCGAAAGTGGTGCCGGCACATTCGGAGTCGTATTTTCAGACAGTAACCATACCCGGCGGCAAGATCCTGAAAAGCACCAAGGAACATGAAACGATCCTGAATGCCGATGTGTTCATCAACGTGCCTATCCTGAAACATCATTCGTCCACCCATATTTCGTGCTGCATGAAAAATCTCATGGGTAACGTATGGGACCGGGGTTACTGGCACAGGAACAACCTGCACCAGTGCATTGCCGATTTTGCCACTTACCGCAAACCCCATTTGAATGTGGTGGATGCTTATAATGTTCTGAAAAGAAACGGCCCGCGGGGGGTTTCCCTCCAGGATGTGGTGCATATGAAGGCCATGGTTCTTTCTGCCAATATCGTGGCGGCCGATGCCGCTGCCACCCGGTTTTTCGGGAGTGAGCCTTCCGATATTCTGTATATCAGGCATGCTCATGAAATGGGATTGGGCAACATGAACCTGGAGGAGCTGAATATTAACCGCATCACTGTTTAAGAATACCCAATGAAATACACTATACTGAAGAAGATCAGGGTGGGAGTCGCTCTGGTGTTCCTGCTGTTGATCAGTTTGTTTTTTCTTGATTTCCGGGTGGAGGTTCCGGAAGAACTGATCAATACCACCCTGTATCTTCAGTTTGTCCCCTCCCTGATGAAATTCCTTACCACCCTGTCGCTGGCTTCTGCGGGTTTCTTCATAATACTGCTTCTGACAGCGCTGTTCGGCAGGGTATATTGTTCCGCTATTTGTCCCCTGGGGATCCTGCAGGATGTTTTTATCCGTATCTCCAACTTTTTCAAAAAGAGAAAAAAGCAGTGGAACCGGTATACCCGTCCGTATAATGTGTTGAGGTATTCTGTTCTGGGGCTTACGGCCCTTGCTCTTATTCTTGGAAGCACCCTGTTGCTTACCCTGCTCGATCCGTACAGTAATTTCGGCCGGATATTCACATACCTGTTCAAACCCGTTGTGGCAGGGATCAACAATGCAGTCGCCGGTCTTTTAATACATTTGAATCTTTATTTTCTTTACCGGGTTGACCTTTATCCGGTACAGGCCGGTCTGCTGGCCATTCCCGGAGTTGTTCTGGTGATTGTGTTCTTGATGTCGGTTACACGGGGCAGGCTTTTTTGCAATACCATTTGCCCGGTGGGAGCCCTGCTCGGTATCATGTCACGTTATTCCCTGTTCCGCATCCGGATCGAGCCGTTGGACTGTACCCGTTGTTCCCTGTGTGAAAAAGCGTGCAAGGCCGAGTGTATTGATTATAAAGCGGGTGTCATTGACCATTCCCGGTGTGTTGCCTGTTTCAACTGTATCAATATCTGCAGGGAAGGGGCCGTGAAGTTTGATCTGGTCCGGCCCGTAAAAACACCGGCTGTGGCCGAAGCCAAACCGGCCATGGCGGTGGACGGCAGCAAAAGGAAATTCATAATAGGGTCTATGGCCTGGCTATTTGGCCTGGCAGGGGCCGGTATGGCGCAGGATACTCCCCGGCCGACAAAAAAATCGACGGTTCCCGAACCCCGGAATCACCCGGTTTGCCCTCCGGGATCATCCGGCTTTACCGTGTTCAACAAGACCTGTACTGCCTGTTCCCTGTGTGTGAGTATATGCCCCACCGGGGTGTTGCAGCCTTCCTTCCTGGAATATGGTTTGGTCGGCCTGCTTCAGCCACGGATGGATTACCACGCGGGGTTTTGTAATTTTGAATGTATCAAATGCACGGAGATCTGCCCGAACGGGGCGCTGCTCCCTCTCAAACTGGAAGAGAAAAAGCTGACACAGCTGGGTATTGCCCATTTTATCAAAGAAAACTGTATTGTCCATACGGAGAAAACCGACTGCGGCGCCTGTTCGGAACATTGTCCTACCAAAGCGGTTCATATGGTTCCGTATGAAGGGTCGCTGGTGATTCCCGATGTGGACGACACCATTTGTATCGGATGTGGAGCCTGTGAATATGCCTGCCCCACAGTACCCTACAAGGCGATTTTTGTTGACGGGAATCCCCTCCATCTGAAGGCTGAACCCCCGGCCGAAGAGGAAAAAGCAAAAATAGAGCTGGAAGACGATTTTCCTTTCTGAACCGTCTTTGATTCGCCGGTCAGGTTTTACCGGTTCGCTGCCTTAAACAGCCTGTTCCAGCGTATATTGGCCGGGAACTTTTTGTCTTTGTTCAGAGAGAGCCAGATAAAAACCGGACTGCCCACCACGTGATCTTCCGGCACAAAGCCCCAGAAACGTGAATCGGCGGAATCATGCCGGTTGTCGCCTATCATAAAATAATAGTCCATTTCAAAAGTATACCGGTCGGCCGGTTCTCCGTCTATCAGAATGGTTCCATTATTTACTTGCAGATCGTGCCCTTCGTATGCTTCAATGATCCGCCTGTAGAGGGGCAGGGTATGCAGGTTGAGTTCAACGGTCTGCCCTTTCGACGGGATCTGCAGTGGTCCGAAATAATCCTCGTTCCAGGTATAGGCCGTGTCATGGGGAAACACATAATAGGCGTATTCTCCGGGCTTCTTCAGGATCTTTTCCACCGATAGTACATTGCGGTAAGCCCGGATCTTTTCCAGGTTTTCGCTTGTTAGCGGCAGGATATAATGGTTGTTCATATCAATCATCACATCGTCGCGGTATATTCCCAGCCTTTCCAGTGAACGTGGATTGATCGGTGTCCCGTTGGTTTTTACCCGGTAACGGAACTGTTTTCCGGGGATGGGTTTCTGAGGTTCTCCGTTTACGAAAATTTCGCCGGCCTTTACTTCCAGAACGTCTCCCGGGAGGGCCACACAGCGCTTGATGTAGTTGTCGCGACGGTCAACCGGCCTTACGGTGATGGTGAAATTGTTCCATACAAAATCACGGCTCAGCTTTTCATAGTAGCTGTCACTGCGCAGGGGCTGGCCTGCTCTTCTATCCTGATTCCTGAACTCTTCTTTATAGCTTCTCATAATGGAATAATAGCTCTGCGCCTGTTGCTCCACCACCACGGTATCGCCTGCCGGGAAGTTGAATACCACCACATCATCGCGCCGGACATCCCTGAATCCCTTCAAACGATGGTAATCCCACCGGATCCATTCCAGGTATGATTTTGTTTTGAGCAGCGGCATGGTATGCTGGGTGAAAGGAAAGGAGAGGGGAGTGTTGGGGATTTTGGGTCCGTAGGACAGCTTACTCACAAACAGGTGATCGCCAATGAGCAGCGATTTTTCCATCGATCCGGTAGGGATCTTATAGTTCTGGAAGAAAAAAATGTTGATGAAGGTGACGGCAATAACGGCAAAAATCAGGGCGTCGATCCATTCCACCAGGGTGCTGGCCGGTTTGCCCCGCTTTTTCCAGAAGGCCCAGTTCACCTTTTTGGTGACATAAATGTCGAATACGATAAGGAGTCCGGGCAGCAGCCAGTAATTTCCCACCCATATAACCCAGAGCAGGTACAGGATGCCGGCGATGCCGAACCTGACATATTTGTTTCTGATTAAATCTTTCATGAAGAATGGTTTATTTCCCAACGCGAAAATGGGGAAAAATTTTTACTTTTTTACAATGTTCTCAGTATTCTTTGCCAGCGGATTTTCCCTGGAAACTTTTGCGATCTGTCGAGTGACAACCAGATCAGCACGGCTTTCCCCACCAGGTGATTCTCCGGCACGGGACCCCAGAACCGGGAGTCGGATGAATTATCGCGGTTGTCTCCCAGCATGAAATAATAATTCTGGCTGAACATCGCGCTACCGGCAGGTTTTCCGTTTACTGTAAAACCCTTACCGGTTTTTTGTATATCCAGTCCTTCATGGTGTGTCAGAAGAAATCCGTACAGGCGCCAGGTGTTATCGTTCAGCGGTATAACATCTCCCCGGGCGGGGATCAGCAACGGGCCGAAATGATCGGAATTCCACGGATAGGCGGTATCGTGCGGAAATACAAAAGGATTTGAAATACTGTCGTGGGTAATCATGGGTTTTATCTGGATAATATGTTCCTTCCCGGGCAATGCGGCTGCCTGTGCCCGGGTCAGGGGAACCTGGAACAACATGGGCCCGGTTTGCCGGATGCGCTGACCGGGAGATAGTTCTATGCCCCATTCACTGAACAGGCTACGGCTAAGAGGCCTGCGGAAGGTTTCTACCAGATACCGGTGGAGGATCTCTGCCGGCTCTTTCAGGGGTTTCCCGTTGATATACACCGTTCCCGCGCGTATGGTAAGGGTATCGCCTGGCAATCCCACGCAGCGTTTGACATAATGATCACGCCGGTCAACCGGCCGGGTAAGTATCCGGAAACGTTTCGAAACCTCCGTGCTTCCGTATTCCTGTACCATGTCGTAGTAATTGTATTCGGGATATTCCAGGATTACGGTATCGCCCGCGGGGAAATTGAACACCACAATATCGTTCCGCCTGACTTCACCGAATCCTTTCAGGCGTTTGTAGGGGAGATGCGGCAGGTCAAGGTATGACGGAGTATTCCGGGTGAAGGGAAGAATGTTGTGAGTGAACGGGAATGCCAGGGGGGTGTTGGGAAGACGTGGTCCGTAGGCCAGTTTGCTGACAAATAGGTAATCATCGGTATACAGGGTTTTTTCCATGCTAGGCGTGGGAATGATGAATGCTTCCACCAGAAAGATGCGAATGAAGTAAGCTACTATAACCGCTTCTATGATGGTTTCTACCCATTCGGCAACCGGTCCCGGACGTCCGTTGTGTTTTTTTCTCCAGAAAGCCCATCTCACCCGGCGGGTGATGATCATATCGAATAGTACGGGGGCGAGGATCAGTAACCAGGGGTTTTCCAGCCACCAGGTGAATAAAACCAGCAGGGCAAAGGGAACCAGCAATCCTGTCCAGCGGAGCAGGGGGATCTTTTTCATGGTCGCCCGGTGTTTTCCAGCTTCAGCAGGTGGAGCATTCCGAACACTCCCTTTTTCCCGTGAAGGAACTCGGCGGCCAGTATGGCTCCTTCTGCAAAGCCCCTTCGGCTGAATGCGGTATGGATCAGTTCCAGCCGGTCGTTGGGCGATTCGTATCTTACCACGTGGGTGCCCGGTACGTCGCCCTTACGGAATGCCCTGACAAGGAGGTAGTCTTTTCCCGATGTTTCATTCAGCTCCCATGCCTTTTTTCCGGGGTATCTTTCCAGGAGGTCGTTGGCAAGCACTACGGCCGTTCCGCTGGGTGCATCGAGTTTCCGGGTATGATGGGTTTCCTCAATGGAAGGTTCGTACCGGGGAAATTGGTTCATGATCCGGGCCAGCTCCCTGTTTAGGTGGAACATAATATTGACACCGATATTGAAATTGGCAGCATGAAAAAAGGCTCCATCCAGGGAACGGCACAGCTGGTGTATCTCCTCCATCCGGTCGTTCCACCCCGTGGTGCCCGATACCACCGGAACGCCCTGTTCCAGGCATTTCCTGATATTGTCGAAGGCCGTTGCGGGAGTGGTGAATTCCATGGCTATATCCGCCCCCGAAGATTTCAGCCTTTCCATGTCACCGGGATTGTTTTTGTCAATGCGAAGTACGATCTCGTGCTTTCTTTCCAGGGCCACTGCTTCCGTTTCGTGTCCCATTCTCCCGTATCCGATCAGTGCGATTTTCATACAGGGTGCTGTTTACTTGTTACCCTGCAAATATAGTTAATTGCCTGCAGGAATCATGAGGGGAAGGGTACCGCTCAAATCTGAAAATCTTTTGATAATATATTGTTGAAAGGGTGCATTGACTAAATTTTATACATTTTGATCACCCTTTAGAAAAAATGGATAGCGGGATGCTTGTCACCGGATTTCAAATTGAAAATAAATGTCTTTACTTTATTTTCGTTCTTCTTTTTCCCTCCGCATCGGCCGCTTTCAGTGCGGCAAACACCTTTTCTGGCGTAACCGGCACCAGCTCGTTATGGATGGTTTCCCCTTCGGCACAGGATGCTTCGGCCACCTTCATCAGGTCGGTATCTTTTACCTTTTCCAGACCAATCCCCGCCAGGGTGGTGGGTAGGCCAACCGATTCGCAGAATCCATATACTTCACGAATCACTTCCCAGGGTTTATCCGTCAGGAAAAGGGAGGCCTGGGTCCCTATGGCTACCTTTTCCCCGTGGAAAAATGCGTGGGTGGGTTCCAGCAGGGTGAGGCCGTTGTGTATGGCATGTGAGGCGGCCAGTCCACCGCTTTCGAAACCCAGCCCGCTCAGCAGGGTGTTGGCCTCCACGATCTTTTCCAGGGCGGGGGTTACCACACGGGTTTCGCAGGCCGTTTTGGCCGATACGCCGTACCTGAGCAGGGTTTCATAACACAGTTTGGCCATAGCATAGGCCGACATGGAGCCGATATCGCCGGTCATGTTGGGTGCGTATTTTTTCATGCATGATTCCGCTTCGAACCAGGTGGCCAGGGCATCGCCCATGCCCGAAACCAGAAAACGCACGGGGGCCTGGGCCACAATCTGGGTGTCCATCAGTACCAGGTCGGGATTCCTGCGCAGGAACAGATAACGCTTGAATTCCCCTTCGGGAGTATAGATAACCGAGAGGGCACTGCAGGGGGCATCGGTGGCGGCAATGGTGGGAACCACGGCAACGGGAAGATGGGCTTCATGGGCCACGGCTTTGGCCGTATCAATGGTTTTACCGCCGCCCAGGGCCACTACGAACCTGGATTTTTCCTTCTCCACCTGTTTTACCAGGCGACCGATCTCTTCATCGGAACATTCGCCGGTAAAGACTTCCGGACTGATTTTTACGTCTTTTTCCATTCCCGGTTTGAATTCACCGAGCAGATGATCGTGTACGTAAGGGTCGAAAAGAACCAGCCCCTGGTCTCCGAACCTGCTGAGTTCCCTGCCCAGGCGGTGCCGGGCATTCCTGCCCTGGACATACCGTCCGGGGAAAATGGTGGTGCTGATCATGATCTTGTCCTCCTTCTGGGTTTGTTATTTACTGAATCTGTGCTTATCAGGAAAAGATAATGAAATTCCGGGGGAAAAGCAACAGGTCCGGGAAGACTGTATGTGCGGGAATGAATAATTTCTAAACGGGAAAATGTTATTCTAAAATAACTAGATTCTTGAACTTACGGGGAAAAGGCAACTACGTAGAATGCTACGTAGATAACTACGTAGAATACTACGTAGATAAAATTGAATAACAGACAGATATGCTGTATATGATAAAAAATATTGTGCAATTATCTTTGAAAGCATACACGATACTTTTTCCGGTTCAATTACAACAGGGGATTCCCGGGATACGAAAAAATAATTATTGTAGGATCGGAACAAGGGATTAACTTTGCAAAAGGAATATCGCGAAAGAAACTCATCATTTTTTATGATCTCTGCATGAACCCGTTTTGCACATCTTCCTATCCTGCTCTCTTTACCGATCTGTATGAGTTGACCATGGCAGAGGGGTATTATTGTTTAGGCAAGCACGGTCAGGATGCCGTTTTCGATTATTTTTTCCGCAGAAATCCGTTTGAGGGTGGTTACACGGTGTTTTGCGGCCTGTCCGATCTGCTGGAACAACTGGAAAATTTCCGGTTTCCTCCGGAGTCGCTCGAGTATCTGAGCAACAAGGGGTTCCGGAAAGAATTTCTTGACTATCTGGCCGGATTCCGCTTTGCAGGGAATGTATGGAGTGTGGAAGAAGGGGAGATCGTATTCCCCAATGAAATGATCCTGAGGGTGGAAGGGAATATTTTGGAAGCACAGATGATCGAAACCCTGGTGCTGAACATTCTGAATTTCGAATCCCTTATTGCTACCAAGGCTTCCCGTATAAGGCGGGTAGCGGGTGATAGAGCGGTAATGGATTTTGGGCTGCGAAGGGCTCAGGGAATGGCTGGATTGCAGGCAAGCAGGGCGGCTTACATCGGGGGGGTTGATTCCACTTCCAATGTACTGGCCGGCTTTCTGTACGGTATCCCGGTTAGCGGGACCCAGGCCCATTCATGGATACAGAGTTTCGAAAGCGAGCTGGAGGCTTTCAGGGAATATGTGCGGGTGCATCCCGACCGTGCCGTACTGCTGGTAGATACTTACGATACCCTGGCCAGCGGGATTCCCAATGCCCTGAAAGTGGCTGCGGAAATGCGAAAAGAAGGGAAGCGGCTTGCCGGAATCCGGCTCGATAGCGGCGACCTGGCATATCTCAGCAGGAAAGCCAGGGAAATGCTTGACGGGGAAGGGTTCCCTGAGGTAAAGATATTTGCATCGAACCAACTGGATGAGTATACTATTCAGAGCCTGAACCAGCAGGAGGCTCCCATCGACGGGTTCGGCGTGGGGACCAAGCTGATAACCGGTAAGGAATCGGCTGCGCTTGACGGGGTATATAAACTGTCGTACCGGAACGGAAAGCCCTGGATGAAAATTTCAGAGAACCTCGAAAAGGTTACCCTGCCGGGGATCAAAAAACTTGTCCGGTGTTTCGATGAGGAGGGAAGGATGGCAGCCGATGCCCTGACGCTCGACAGGGAAGGAGAGGTGGAGGAAATTTTCCATCCGGTGCAGATAGGAAAGCATTGCAGGATAACCCGGTACGAGCAGAAATGCCTGCTGCATCCATTCATGAAAAATGGGAAAATAGCAAAAAAAATTCCTCCCATTGAACAAATACGCAATGCCGTGCGTATAAAACTGATGAAACTTCCCGCCGAACACCAGCGGTTCGAAAATCCCCATATATACCGGGTGGGGATATCGGGGGAACTGATGAAGCTAAGGAATGAACTGGTGAAAAAATTGAATTCAACAAGGAAAATTCACTGAAACCATGAAAGCATTGCTCATTGTTGATGTACAGAACGATTTTTGTCCCGGCGGAGCATTGCCTGCCCCCGAAGGTGACCAGGTAGTTCCTGTGATCAACCGGATCATGCCGTTATTCGACATAGTGATCACTTCGCGCGACTGGCATCCGGCAAACAGCACCCATTTTGAAAAATGGCCGTCCCATTGCGTGGCAAAAAGCAGGGGAGCTGATTACCATCCCGACCTTGACAGGTCCCGGTTCGATCTGGAATTGCTGAAAGGGACCCGCGACAGCAATGACGGCTATTCGGCCTTTGAAGCAACCAACATTCATCTGGGGGCTTTTTTGCGGCAGAAAAAAGTGGATCAGTTGTTTGTAACGGGTCTTACTACGGAATACTGTGTAAAGAATACGGTGCTCGATGCACTGGATTACGGGTTTTCCACTTTTGTGGTGACCGATGCCGTAAAAGGAGTGAATGCCAATCCGGGCGATCATGAAAAAGCCCTCAGGGAAATGGAGGAAGCGGGCGCCCATCTGATCATGAGTTCCGAGATACCCGACGATATCTGCAACTAACCGGTCAGATCGCGGGAAACAACCTGGCCCGGCAGGGTATCTACCCGGGGCCATATTTTTGTCCCGGGGTAAAAAGAATTGTGGATCCCCGTATGTACCTCATCTCCGATCAGGACTCCCAGCTTATTCCTTCCGGTTTTGATTTTTTCACCATTGAGAGGGGTAATGATCATTTTGCCGTCATGGCGCAGGTTGGCACTGATGTTCCCCGCCCCGATATTCACATGGCTTCCGATAATACTGTCACCCAGGTAGCTGAGATGGGAAATATGAGTGTTGTTGCCGATAACCGAATTTTTTATTTCCACTGCATTACCCACACGGCACCGGTTGCCGATGCAGGTAGACCCGCGGATGTAACTGTTGGGTCCTACCACACAATCGTTACCGATCATGACCGGACCTTCGATATAGGTGCCCGTTTTGATTAGTGTCCCGGCGCCTACCCACACATTCCCCTTCAGGGTTACCCCCTGTTCAACCGTTCCTCTGATCCGCATTTTTTTGTCGCGAAGCAATATTTTATGAATAGCCAGCAGGTCCCAGGCATACCTTACCGGTAAACAATGTCCTGAACAGATAATCCGGGCTTTTTGTTTCAGCATGTAATCGTGCAGAAAGGCCTGAAACGGGCCTTTATGGGCAGATAAGGAACGGAGCAGGGAATGCGTAAAGAAAAATATTGACGGACGAACCCCACCGGGATGAATGATTTCATGTGGCTGCCCACCGTCAACATATGATACGTGCGTTTCGTCACTTCCCGTGATTTTCGGATCATATGTCAGCATACCCGGGTTATACGACATAAGATTTTTCAGATCGTCACGTGCAGGAATCAGCTCCAGGGGCACAAAGAGAAAGTGCCCTTTGATGTGAGGCCTTAAAGATAGCAGGGCATCGCACCAGGTCCAGGGTTGGTCGAGTTTCAGAAATTTGATGGGTTTTTTCTTGAAGGCAGATCCCATGGCTTTGGTGATCTGTGAATCGTCATGACCCACGATCACAATCCATTCGGTAGAAAAAGGCGCCAGTTGATCCAGAACGTATTCAAGCAGGCTTCGGTTCATAACCTGGACCAGTGCCCCGGGTTTATTAACGGTGAAAGGATATAATGTCGGTGCCTCACCGGCGGCAAAAAGAACCGTTTGTACCATCAGAGCAGCAAATGCGGGTTTGTTGTTTTTTAAAGGAACTAATTTAATTGAATATCTTCTATTTTTTAACATGCAACTTCAGAATTCTTTCCGGTTCAGGTACCCTGCAGCATCCGGGGGTGGAAGCTTTTCTTAATGGAAAAAAATATTCCATTGATGATACGGGGAACAGGGTTTGATCAAAAGACTTTTATTTTATGAAGTTAATGTGTCCTGTGTTAACTTATTTAGATTAACTTTGTTATAAGGACCAGTACAGTTATTAGCCGAAAAAAATCTGACTGTTTCATTATAGAATGATATTTCCCGGGGTTTTCCTGAAAGAAAAAATTTCAGGAAAGATTCCCGGGAGGGTATGTTTGCCTCAGGAGGAGTTATATGTACTGGATTTAACCTGGTTTCGGTCTGAACAGAAAAAGGAAAGAAGTATTATGTATCATGGTGGTTGGAAACGAAAATAATGTGAAATTGTTGTTGCCTGGATTCCGGTACTACCATTCGGCAGATAAAGATTTTTTTTTCGGAAGGGATGAAGATATTTCCATCCTTCGTAAAAAGCTTGTATCCGGAAATTTTTTGACTCTCCTGGGTGAAACAGCCACCGGTAAATCATCCCTTGTTAATTGCGGTATCCTTCACTCTCTGGAAAACCTTTTCGGAAGTAAGAAAATATATCCGGTCGTTCTGGAAAGCATGAGAGATCCTTTTGAAAGCCTGGCAGATGCATTGCGGATATTTATTCAAAGGCAACACAGAGAAACTGCCGAACTGGAAAATGAAGGTATTCTGAAAATCCTTCGCGGATCATCTTCAGGGTTTCTGAATATTCTTGACAGAATCATACAGCCCGGTGAAAAAATCCTTTTTGTATTCGATCATTTTGAAGAGGTATACTGTTGTGAAGGGAACAGGCCTTCTGCCGAAGCGGAACGGGAAAGGATCCATTTTCTGAATGCTCTTCTGGACCTGATCACGAATAACAGACCAAATATCATTTTGCTTCTGGTCCTCGATTCCAATTATATCAGCAGTCTTCAGGAAGTCAGTCAGCTGGGTGAGCTGGTGATACAGAATTCTTACCTGCTCAGGAAAGTGACCTACGAACAATTATTCCGCATTATCCAGGCCATGAACAAAATAGGCGACCTGGAACTGCAGGAATCTCAAATTGGGGAACTGGCCAGGAAATGGAAAGACAAAAAACATCCCCTGCCTTTGTTGCAGTATGCTTTCAGATTTCTGTCGGGTAAAAGCGGTGAATTAAAAAGGAAGAACCTGACAGAGCATCTTTCGGTGGAGGAAGAGCTTGCTACACTGCTTTCGATCGAACTGAATGCCAAATACCTGAGCCTGAACCCAAAGAAGAGAACAGTATGTGAAAAAATATTCAAGTCCCTGTTTGTTCGCAACAATAAAGACGGCTATTGTCTCGCGGAATTGACTATTAATGAATTAGCCGGCATAGCAGACGTTCCTGCAGGGGTGGTTATGGATGTGATCGGTGCCTTTGCCGAAATTCGTCCTCAGATTTTTTCTTTTTCAGAGGAGAAAGAATGGTCGGATACCACCAGGGTATCATTGTCTCATGTACTTGTTTTCTCTCTCTGGGATCGCTATGGGGAATGGCTGAAAGAGGAAGTGGAATCGATCCAATCCTATTTGAAGCTAAGCAGGGCATCGGAGCTCTACCAGCAGGGAAGGGGTGGGTTGTTGACTGGTTTGGATCTGGCGTGGATGCAGGAATGGAGAAACAGGAACAAACCGGTCTTTGCCTGGGCAAGACGTTTCAACCCTGCTTTTCAGCGGGCCATGATATATCTTGACCTGAGTGCCCGTGCAGCAGAAAAAGGAAAAGTTCAGAAAAGCAAAAAGGGTAAAATCAGTTTTCCCCGGATTAAAACACCCTATCTGATCACTGGAAGCATTGTGGTTGTTATTGCCCTGCTTATCATGGTTTTATCCGGAGGAAATCCATCGGATGAACCGGAACCGGTCCGCACGGAAAATCGTCCGCAGAGTCCTTCCCGATCGGGTAGTGTCACAGGTACCGAACCTGCCCTGTCCCGTGATAATATCATTCCTGAAGAATCTCAACCGGAAGATTCGAATTTTCGGACGATGAGTTCACCTCCAGTACAGGTTGACAGGCAGGACCGGACGATTCCTCCACCCGTAACCGGTGAGACTTACCGTATGCAGGACGTTTCGGCTGCGGAAACACGGAAGGTGGAACCTGAAGAAGTAGTGGAGTCAGGTGTTTCTGACGGGGTAATCCGTGAAAAGAACGCACCGGAGGATTTTGAAAAAACATCTGAAGATCTGATCAGAGCATCTTTGCGAACGGAAAACAAAGAGCTGAGAAGCCTTCTGGTATATCAGGCGTATCTTTTCAGGGAGAAGACAGGGGGTGTGGACTGGGATCCCCGTATGTATTCAGCCATGATGGATGCATTGGAATTACTGGATGTTCCCGTGGAAAGAATATTCGGCCTTCATCAAAAACCGGTGAACGATCTGTTTCTGAGAATGGGAACTCCCTTATTGTACAGTGCAGGAAGCGATGGGAAAGTGTACGAATGGAATGTAAATGTTCCGGGAACTTCTCCCAGATTGCTGATGAACCGGTCGAGTATTTATGAGCTGGTCGCGGTAAGCGGAGATGGTATGTGGCTTGCTGCGGCCACATTCCAGGGACGTATCCATGTGCTGAATCTGAAATCGGGCAGCAGGAATGTGATTGAATTATCGGGCCATGAGGGCAGTATTAAATCGTTGATGTTTAATCCCGACAATAACCGCATCATTTCAACGGGTACCGACAGGAAACTGAGAATATGGAACATCCTCACAGGCAATTATACCGAACTCAGCAATCCTTACGGAATCATACTTGATGTGGGATTTTCAGGCGATTCCCGGTATCTTGCCGGCTGTACCAGGGACGGAAGGGTGCTTCGGTGGGATACGGAGGGGGATTCTGATTCCGAACCTGTTGTGCTTTTTGAAGACCGGGTAAATTCCTTTTATTCTCTGGAATTTGGTAAAAACGGGAATATCCTTTGTGTGGGCGATCTGAACGGGATGGTCCACATACTGGACTTTTCGTCAGGCAGACGGATTGCTCAGGTTAAAAACCATAATGCCAGAGTCCTGGATATTGCATTTAATACGGCAGGTGACCGGGTAGCCTCGGCCAGTATGGACGGATCCATTACCGTGATGAGAACGGGGTACTGGAACGATGAAAAGATCATGATCCGGGGCGAAAGGGGTTTTGTACTTTCGCTGGCTTTTTTCCCGAACAGCGATCAGCTTCTGTGGTGCAATTCGGGAACTTCTGAGATTATTGCTTCTCCCATCAACCTGGAAGAGCTTGCCGACAGGTTTTGTCATGCGCTGAGCAGGAATCTTACGCGGGAGGAATGGACACGCTTTATTGGAACGACCATTGAATATCAATTAACCTGTCCTTCCCTGGGGGACAATATGCAAACCCATTGAATAAAAAATGATCAAAATAATCCGGATATATGGTCTGATGTCATTGTTCGCTTTACTGAATCATACTTTCAGCGGATCATTGTATGCTCAGAGTTGTGAGGAAAAACTGCAGATGGCAGAGGGTCTGTTTGCCCAGGGACTGGTGGAACGATTGCCCGGCCTGTTGTTTCCATGCATGGAGGAAGGCTTTACAAAAGAACAAAAAATCAGGGCATATAAACTCATGATCCTGGCATATTATTTTGACGATGCCATGGACGAAGCCCATAAAACCATGCATCATTTTATACGTACCTTCCCGAATTATATTCCCGATTCTACCGATTCTCCCAGGTTTGTTTCGCTTTTTGAATCTTTTGAAAATAAAAGATTTATAAGTATCGGGTTTCAGGCTGGAACGCATTATCCCTTCCCAACCTTCATGAATCCATCTTCAGGCTATTCCCATGATATGCTCCCGGAAGACAGTTATCCCTATGAGTCGTTCTCATACCGTACAGGGATCAGTGTACACCTTTTCCTTTCCCGGCATATGGATCTGTCGCTGGATGTGATGTATGGTAGTACCCTGATCAGGAACGAACGAACCATTGATCTGGGTAATGAAACTGCCGACCTTTCCTATAAGGAAAATTATACCGCCGTGGATTTCCCGTTGTATTTTTCATATCATTTCAGTCAAAAGAGGGTACAGCCATACCTGGTGTTCGGAAGCCATATTTCTTACAGAATAAAATCAACAGCCAGCATTGATCTCTATTCATCGGAAGGAACCCGCTTTCAGGAAACGGATATAGATGTTACCCATGACAGGTATACTGTGGCATCGGCTGCATTGCTGGGGGGCGGAGTAAAAATTATGCAGAAAAAAAGCTGTTTTTTTATAGAACTCAGGTATATTCAGGGAATCTCCAATTTTTTCAGTGTTCCCGAGAGCATTTCCACCGAAGAATTAACCGGTTCGTTCAACAATAACATGTTGTGGAACTATCTGTACGATAACGACCGGTTCAAATTAGGCCAGGCTTCCGTAATGATCGGATACCGGCTGTATTTTAACAAAATCAGACCCAGATGATCCTTTTTTCTTCTATAAATTTACTTTCCTTCCGAAAATGGAAGATGATCCTGTGGAGCTTATTCATAGTGGTTTTTGCGGGGTGCGAAAAGGCTTACTTTGGGAATCCTGATCCTGTTGAATCCCTCTTGTTCCTACGTATAGAAGAAATGGATGCCGGGGCGGATATCCATTGTATCTCAGGGGAAGATCTGTTGATTGCCGGATCGCAGAGGCGGGCTGCTTCTCCTGCTTCTGGGGCAGAGGCAAACGATCTGGTGATTGCCAGAGTGACATCATCCGGATTGGTAAAGTGGACCCAGGTGATGGAACTGGGACTGGATCACAGAGCTGTCAGAGTGAAAAGTCTCTCAGGAGGAGCGGTGGTGGTTCTTGGCATGGTGAGCGACACGAATGCTCTGGGGCAGATTCATCAGGATATTACTGTTTCGCTTATCAATGAAGCAGGGACATTATTCTGGCAGACGCAGGTAGGGGGACCCGGAAACCAGATCGGCCATGATATTGAACAAACCGCTGACCGGGGTTTTATTATTACCGGTAGTAATGATGCAAACGGCATGGTGATGGACGAAGAAGGGAACAGGGCCCGTGATGTATGGTTGTTGAAGCTGAATGCTCTGGGTGACAGCCTGTGGAGTGAATCATTAGGATATCAGGGTGACGATTTTGCAAACGACGTGGAAGAACTGACCGATGGCAGCCTGCTGATACTGGGTACAACCCGGCAGTCACTGGCCGGACAGGCTGATGACAATTTTTTTCTCATAAAAACCAATAGCATGGGGAAAGGCCCGGTAAACCGTATACTGGGAGGAATGGAAAAGGAAAACGGATTGGAGATTATTGTGGTAAACGACGGATTTTTTCTGGCCGGAAACATTACCTACAATACACACTCCAGCATCCTACTTTACCGGTTTGGTTTTGATATATACAGTACCATGATTTTCCAGAAGGAATATGCGGTGGGTGAATCATCCGTTATGGTAGGCCTTGAACCCTATGGAGAGAAGCTTTTCCTGACAGGTAGTTCCGGTAATACCAGTGAGGAAAATATTTTTCTTATGCAGCTGGGAAGAGATGGTGAAAATTTACGTACCTGGCAGTGGGGTGCGGATTCCCGGCAGGAAACTCTGGCGATGGATTTGTTTTCAGACTCAGAATTATTCATTCTGTTTAACAATCAGTTTGTAAATGGTTCTGTACTTGGACTTTTAACCCTGTTTCTATAAATGAGTGCCATGTTGACAACCCCCTTACCCTTCCATAATGAATATTCAAATCAGATTCGTGGCAGTTGCATTCCTGGCGGCTTTCGGAGGAAATATGCTGTCTCAGACAACTCCGTATGCTACGGATGTGACTGTAACAGGAAATATCAACGTTGGCGATAATCTTATAGCAGATTACCAATACAACGATGATGACGGCGACCCTGAATCGGGCTCGACCTATCAGTGGTACCGGGCCGATGATATTTCAGGTACCAATGAAGCAGCCATTGACGGAGCTGTTGCCCTGACGTATACCCTGGCATCCGCAGATCAGAGTAAATATATCCGTTTCGGAGTGGTTCCGGATGACGGGAAAGACGGTCCCGGAACAGAAACTTTTAGTGAATATACGGGTCCGGTCAACGGCCCCCCGGTAGTAGGCGACATACCCGACCAGGAAATTCCCG
>Ga0190346_1000186_pt1 | contig 17648 bp, 15 predicted proteins | sample 48721345_MG_FD_161680 | JGI IMG/M metagenome (GOLD analysis project Ga0190346, IMG submission 161680) | Hydrothermal vent microbial mat bacterial communities from Southern Trench, Guaymas Basin, Mexico - 4872-13-4-5_MG | ecosystem: Environmental > Aquatic > Marine > Hydrothermal vents >... | reverse complement strand
CAACTGGTATATTTCTAATGCCCACGATATTTCCACAATTTCAGATGAGATTATACACCTCACATTTTGAAAATAGCATAGATAGCTTGGGTCCATGAGGCTTGATAAGTTTTTATATGCTTATTTTGTCAAACAACGAGGGAAGAAAAACGTAGGAGATATGTTTGAAAATCTTTATAAGAGCAAAGTTGAAAGACTTTATCAGGGTATATTTGCTTCTAGAGATTTATTCATTTTACAAAATAAATCTTTATTTCTTTCATATAATTCCCGGTAAATTTCCCAATATTTATTATATGTCGCTTTATGAGAAGAATTGACAGTTATGACTTTACCCGCTCTTGCCCATTTTTCAGCTATTTGTTCAACTGGAGTATTACTGTAACCAGAGTATGCAAGCATAGCTGCTCCATATGCAGCTCCTTCATTTGTTATCATGCTTTTTACGTTATTTCCTATCACATCTGCTATAATTTGAAGCCATACCTTACTTTTGGAACCTCCACCTGTTATTCTAATGTCTTCTATTTCTGTATCAAAAGCTTTTATTAAATTGAAAGAATCTTTTATTCCAAAAGCAACTCCTTCAAAAATGGCACGATATATATCCCATTTATTATGTGATGAACTCATATTAAAAAATATGGCACGCGCATTCGGATCATTATGCGGTGTTCTTTCTCCGTTAAGATAAGGAAGTACTATAACTCCATTTGCCCCCAGTGGAACGCTTTTGACATTCTCGTTGATTTTCGCCAAATTTTTCTCGTTGGTAATTTCATTAAACCAGTTCAACATATGCGTAGCTGAAAGCATAACACCCATATAGTATTTTTTGCCAGGAGTAATATGCTCAAAAAAGTGTAGTTTACCATTTGTATCGGGTTTACCATTCTCAACGGGTGCAAAAACGGTACCAGATGTTCCAAGGCTTATCATTACCTGCCCTTCAGATATGACACCAACACCAAGAGCTGCGCAAGCATTATCGGCGCCACCGTTGATAACTTTTACGTCCGGTAATAATCCTAATTCACGCGCTACTTTCTCTTTCATATTTCCGACTATTTCGTTTGACGATATAATCTTGGGAAAAGTGGAAATATCAAGGTCTAATTCCTTAATTTCTTCCACAGCCCAATGACCTTTATTTACATCATATAACGCTGTTCCGGAAGCGTCAGAGGGTTCTGTAAAAATATGCCCTGTCAATTTAAAGTTTATAAAATCCTTTGGTAGCATAAACTTATATGTTTTTTGAAATATGGTTGGAAAATGTTTTTTTATCCAAAGTATTTTTGGAGCAGTAAAGCCTGGCTGAACAGCATTACCAAGAACAGAAATCACCCTTTCTTCTCCACCAAGCTTATAAGTTATTTCAGTACATTCCGAATATGTTCTCTGATCACACCATAGGATTGAATTTGTTAAAATACTTCCTCTGTTGTCTACCAAAACCAGGCTATGCATTTGGCCACTTGTAGAAATTGCTTTGATCTTTTCTCCTTTTTCATTTGCAAAATTCGAAAGATCAGACAACACTTTTTTGGTCGCATTCCACCATTGTAAAGGATCTTCTTCAGCCCATCCGGGTTTTGGCGAAAGCATTGTAACTTTTTCAAAAGACTGAAAGACAATATCACCATTTTCATCTATTAATAGTCCCTTAATTGATGTTGTGCCAATGTCCAAACCTATAACTAGCACCAATACTCCTCCTTAAATTTAATTATGTGCTTTTTTATCTGAATCCGATCTTTTTGCTAATTAGTAAATAATGCGCTAAAGCTGGGCATTTACTAAAAATTAAAAGGGGAAACGTGCTAAATTGGTGATTTTCTGTTTGCAATCATGACGATAACGAGATACTAGTTGAATGTCAAAGACCAATCGAGTGCAGAAAAACTCGTTTATTTTCTTGGAGCAGTAGAGGTTCTCACAATAAGTGTTGTTTCTAAGACAACTCCGTTCTGATGTGGTTCGTTTCTCAGTAATTTAATCAAAAGTTTTGCGGCTTCTTCACCCATTTCGTATTGGGGTTGCTTAACAGTCGTCAAAGGTGGTTTGAAGTATTTATTAAAGAAAAGGTCATCAAAACCTGTGACACTAACATCAGTAGGAATAGAATACCCCATTGACACAAGTGCATCAATTGCTCCATATGCCATTATGTCATTGCCACAGACAATTGCATCAGGAAGATTCTCTAAACTTCTGACCATTTCATATGCACTTTCAAATGTAAATTGACCAAAAAGACATTTATAATCTTTTACCCCAAACTCTTCAAGAGCAATTTTGAACCCTTTATATCGTTCGGCAGCACTGAATGCTTCCCTATTACCATTAATCAGGCAAAAAGATTTGTGGCCTGTTTCTACTAAGTATTTTATTAGCTGCTTCATTCCCCCCACATTATCGGAAACAACATATGATGAATTTATACCTTCGTAGATTCTATCAAAGAAAACTATTTTTTCGTTCTGTAATAAAATTTCTCTAATTTTTGGGTTGTAATTCTCAATTCCAGCGAAGATTATCCCATCTACTTTTCTCGAAATAAAAAAATCCAGAAGGCGCTTTTCTTCAGTATAGTCATTGTCAGAAGATCCCATTACAAGGGAATAACCCTCTTTTCTTAAATAGTCCTCAGCGCCTCTAAAAACCGTTGCGAAAAAGGGATTGGAAATGTCGGGCAAAATCATCCCAACGGTTTTCGTTTCACCGGTTTTTAAACTCCTTGCAATTAAATTGGGTTCGTACTGCAGCTGTTTAACAGCTTCCAAAACTTTTTTTCGCAATTCTTCTTTTACAGGTGCAGAATTATTCAGAACCCGTGAAACTGTTGATATAGAAACTCCTGCTTTTTTTGCCACGTCTTTTATCCTTATTTTTCCCATCTTCATCCCTCTCATTTTTTATTAACAACAGAATCACTTAAATTTTATCTCAAGCTATATACTTTTTACTAATAAAATAACGAATACATTCGATCGAGCAAAATTGCCTGATTCAAGCATATTCTAATAGAAGTACTACGGTTAACTTTTTTAAGTGCGCTATCCTCTCGGTTTTTTGAAAAATATTATATTGATTATATCGTAGAAGTTTTGGCTTTATTGAACTCTTACTATTTGTGGGTCAGTGAAAATGTCGTACTCGTCATAACTCGTTGTGGAGAATTCAGAAACTATCGCTCCTTCTTTACCCGCTATAAACCAATGCAAAGTATTTGGCGGTATTGTATACTGCTGTCCTGGAGTTAATTTTATCTCTTTCCAAACTGTAAAAAACTCTCTTTTTTCGACGGGTATTTTATCTAATGCATACGGGATATCGGTAGATCCATACGGAACATATAAATAAACTTCCCCCCATCTACATCGAAAAGTCTCTTCTTTTCCGGGATAGCTAAGTGTATGAATAGGAGGATGTCTATGTTCCGGACATATTTGATTAGGGAGTAGAATGAGTTCTTTAGCACAAACTCTTTCTGTATTAATATATATAATTAATTGCAGTCCGAAGATTTCTGGCATTTTTAATCCAAAATCTGCTATTTCCATATTTTTGAATTCTTCATCTGTTATTACTATACACGCACTTTTAAGCAATTCAACAGCACGTTTGCGAAGTATGTCTTTTTCCATCAATATCATCTCCAAAATATGATATTTTTGAAAGCAAAAACAGGGGGAGACATATCGCCCCCCCGTTAAACTTCATTAATGCCATCCATCAACAGATGTTTCAAGCCATTTGTCGACATTATCCTTAGTAACTGGATAGACTTCTAAGAAATAGCGTTTGTTCTGCAAACCTTCTGGAAGTTCAACCTTAAATCCATTTGCAAGCAAATATGCAACAGTAACTGCCATTGCAGTCATTTTTCTTGGTTGCTGACCTGCTTCAAATGCAATGTCTCCATTCTTAACAGCTTCCAGACCCTGAGGAGCTGCATCAACAGCAGTAACAAAAATATCCTTTTTATACTCCAATTGCTTTATCGCTTGGACAGTTCCAAGTGCCATAGGGTCATTTTCAGCATAAATCGCATCAAGATCTGGATGTGCTGTTAAAACCGCTTCTGCTGCCGACATTCCCTCTGCCATATTGAAATTCCCACTTTGCTGTGCCATGATTCTGATTCCAGGATATTTTTTAATTTCATCCAAAAAACCTTGCGTTCTTTCTCTAGTGACGCTCAAGCCAGGGGTCCCAAAAATAATCGCAATTTTCCCTTTTCCATTGAGCCTTTTCGCAATATATTGTGCATTTAATTTACCGGCCATGTAGTTGTTGGATTCTATATCCATCGATATAAGATCACTGTTTACGGTTCTATCAATACAAACAAAAGGTATGCCAGCTTGATAAGATTCTTCCGCTGCTGGAATCAATGCGATCGAATCTGTAGGGTTGATTACAATCGCATCAACTTTCCTTTGAATAAGATTTTCAACCTGAGATAATTGTGTTGCATTATCATAGTTTGCGTTAAGGACTATCAAATCAACGCCCAACAATCTTGCCTGTTCCTTTGCTGATTCTGCCATTTGAACAAAATATGGGTTATCCATGTTTCCAAGCACCAATCCAATTGTAAAAGACATAGAAAGAGTAGAAAGAATCATAGTGAATACAGCTACTAACAACAAGCCTTTCTTCATGCCTAAACACCTCCTGTTTTTTATTGGGGAGTTTTCCCCAATCATTCATCCCAGAATTTTTTCCCTACGGTAGTCAGTAAAACTGCCAGGATAATTACAAAGCCTTTTACCAATTGTTGGACATAGGGTGAGATATTCATGATAGTCATGCCGTTATTTAAAACAGCAATTAAAAAACCTCCTATCACTGTTCCAAGTACCCATCCTTCACCACCAAATAAACTTGTACCTCCAAGTACAACCGCAGCAATTGCATCAAGTTCGTAACCAGAAGCCGCATTTGGTTGAGCGGTTCCAAGCCTTGAAGTTAAAATCATACCTCCAATTGCTGCAAAAAATGCACTAAGAGCATAAACAGCAATAAGCACTCTTTTTACTTTGATACCTGCAGCATATGCAGCGCGAATATTGCCTCCAACTGCGTAAACACTTCTACCAAATTTAGTGAATGAAAGTATCATCCACACAATAAAAAATGAAATGATAACAACTATAAAAGGAACAGGTACACTTAATAAATTACCTTGACCAATAAACTTAAAACTCTTAGGAAGCCCCCAGATTGGCGCGCCATTTGTGTAAATCAACAATAATCCTCTACCTATCGACATTGTTGCAAGGGTTGCAATAAAAGGTGGAAGTTTTCCATAGGAAATCAAGAACCCATTAAAGATCCCAAAAGCAACACCAACAGTAATAGCACTCAAAGCTCCCAAAAAAACATTTCCGCCACTTGCCAACGTACTTCCAGCAAAAAAGGCACCAGTTAATCCTGCAACTGAGCTTACTGAAAGGTCAATTCCAGCGGCTAATATCACAAACATCTCTCCAAGAGCAAGCAAAATATTAACCGCCGATTGTTTAGAGATGGTCATAAAATTGGAGAAAGTGAAAAAGTATTCTGAAGATTCAATAGAAAAAAAGATTATTACCCCAATAAGCCCGAAAACCACGCCATATTTTTTGATATATTCCAGTTTTAAAACCTTACTCATTTTCAGATTTCTCCTTTCCTTGAACTGCAAGTAAAAGTATTTTCTCCTGTGTCGCATCTTGGGGTGATAATTCACCTGTTATCCTTCCTTCGCTCATAACCAAAATTTTGTCACTTAAATTCATAACTTCATCCATTTCAGACGAGATTATGATTATTGCTACACCTTTAGAAGCCAGTTCATATATCAATTTGTAAATTTCGTACTTTGTACCCACATCGATACCCCGCGTAGGTTCATCTAAAATTAGGAGCTTAGGCGAACGAACCAACCATTTACCAAACACTACTTTTTGCTGGTTTCCACCGCTCAAATTTTCAATTTTTTGCGAAATACCCGTTATTTTAGTGTTCAATTTCTTTGCAATAGACAAAGTAGATTCTTTTTCTTTTTTTAAATTCATAAATCCGAAACTCGAAAACATATCAAAGTTTGGTAACGCATGATTTTCTCGCACACTTCTTTTTAAAATTAGGCCAATTGTATGCCTGTCCCCAGGAACAAAAAGAATCCCATTTCTAATTGCATGAACGGGTTTCTTTATTCTTAATTTTTCTCCCTCAAAAAGAACATTACCTTCAACCTTTTTTAAGCCGAAAAGCGCTTCGCCTAATTGTGTGCTTCCGCAGCCCACCAATCCGGCTATTCCTAATATCTCACCTTTTTTTACTTCAAAGCTTATGTTTCTAAAGAAAGGTTCAGAAGTAATGTTTTCAACTTTTAAAATTGTTTTTCCCAATTCTATTGATGGTTTTTCAGGGAACCTATTTTCTAACTCTCTCCCAACCATCATTGCAACAAGCTCATCCATTGTGGTATCACTAACGCTACTTGTGGAAACCAATTCGCCATTTCTAAGAACAGTTACTCTGTCAGCTATTTCAAAAATTTCCTCAAGTCTATGAGAAATGAATAATATGGTTACTCCTTGTTTTTTCAGATTTCTTAAGACTTCAAACAATGATTTTGTTTCATCTAATGACAATGCTGCGGTGGGCTCATCCATAATTAAGATCTTAGGGCTAACTGATAATGCTTTTGCAATTTCTACTAATTGTTTATCTCCTATGCTGAGATTAGAAACCTTAGTATTAGTTGATATATGGTCAATTCCCAATTTCCTAAAAATTTTATTCGTTTCAGCCTTCAACTTATTTTTGTTGACAATAGACAATGTGTGATTTCCCCAACGTCCAAGAAAAACATTTTCATAAGCAGTTAATTGTGGTACTAGGCTGAATTCTTGATGAATAATCACAATTCCCTCTCTAAATGCTTCAGAGGGAGAGTAAAACCTCCGCTCTTTTCCACTGACAATTAAATTCCCTGAAGTAGGGTGGTATTCACCAGAAATTATTTTCATCAATGTTGATTTACCAGCGCCATTTTCCCCGACAATAGCATGAATTTCTCCTTCAAAAACCTCCAAGTTCAAATCTTTCAGAACTTCAACATTAGAAAATGCTTTGGATATGTTCCTGATTTTTATAATAGGGTTTGGTAATTTCAAGGATTTTTGTTTTTCTTCAAGTACTATCTCTTCATTCAAAAAACCACCCCCCAGATATGTCCTGTCGAAATCGTTTTCGAAATCGTTTTCAATAATATCAGGATTTAGTTTTCAAAGTCAATCATTATCTTTTACCAAAAAACGAAGATTTTTCTCTGAAATCGTTTTCAAAGAAACATAATCAGGTCTATTCACAAATAACAATTAGAAAAATACTTTTTTAGAAACGAGTTTCCACAAATTTAGCGGTAACCATCGATAACAGCCGTTCTCTTTCAAACACGATCATTTTAAATGATAATCAAACAATTTAATTGTAAATCTGCCAGAGGGCCTATAATATTCTTATAATGGTGTATACATTCTCACTGGCAAAAAAATGATGGAAAAGTATGATTGAAAATAAAGGTTGGAACTTGAGAAATTTAAACGAAGAGTTTTGGACGATACCTTCTAAAGGGAAAAGGGTTGTAGGTGCATGAAAATCGAATTTTGCAATCTTGGAAATTATACCAAATTGGTTTTTGTCGTAATTTATACTGAATATCGGGGAATGGGTGTTTAGTAAGGCATAAAGTTTGAAAGACCTGGGAGATTCTCGGTGGCCATATTGAAGCCGGCAAAAGTCCAGACAAAGCCGCAGTATGGGAATTCAAAGAAGAAACCGGCGCCCTGGATTTTGAGCTTTTTCCGATATGTAATTACTTAATAGAGAAGAATAACGTCAAAACATATGAAAGACTGTATTTTTCTTCTATCAAAGAACTGGAGAAGCTTGAGGACTTTGGAATAGCCGGAGTGGGATTTTTCAACAAAATTTCTGAAAAACTTATATATAAAGATATTCAACCTGTTTTGTATCAAAGAGTAATGAAAACCCTTAGAAGATAATGTGTTTAGCATTTTTGCAATAGTGGCAAAATGCATTTCAAGGTATTTATTGGGCAAATACTGGAGAATACAAAAAAATGATATTCTTAAACTAAGGTGTCTTTCTCAGGAGGTATTATTTGTGAGAAACGTTTACCCAGGAGTAATTATCGTGCTTTTCATTATTACAACCTCAGCTTTCACTTTTGGCGGAATTTTAAGTGAGGCCGATTTGTTACCTGGAACCCATTCAGTCTCTTTTGAATACAATGGGCATCATCGGCATTTTTATGTACATATTCCTGAAACAAGCGTTTATGAAAAATATCCAGTGGTTATCATGCTGCATGGCGGAGTTAGCAATTCTAACTATTCTATGAAGCGCTTTGGATGGGTGGAGCTCTCAGATAAAGAGGGATTCATTGCCATTTTTCCCGATGCTTTGCCACCTGTTGGCAGTTCTTCTCCTGACAATGTTCTGCTTCCGCAATCCTGGTGGAAAGCCTTGAACTTTGATCCGAGGGAAATTGTTTTTGACGACCCCGTGGACGATGAAGGATTCACTGCTGAAATAATAAAAATCTTGAAAGAAGATTTACCAATTGATGAGAATCGAATCTTTATTGCTGGATATTCCAATGGGGGAAAAATGGCAATGTACCTTGGGCTTAAGCTGTCAAATCTTGTTGCAGCTATTGCCACTGTTAGTGGATTTTATGATTTTAAAGGTAGCGAAGTCATCCAAACACCAATTTCCATTATGATCATTGCTGGAATGGACGATCCTTTTAATCCTTATTATGGCGGGTATGTAATACCTCCATGGTCTATAGATATAAGCAAAAGGGAACCCGTAGAAACCATTCTCATGAAATGGGTAAATTTGCTGGGGCTTCCGGAAGAACCTATCAAACAGCAGGAAAATGAAAACGAGAAATTCGTTCTTTATTCCAATGGAAAAACGGATATTTATTTTTATGCCTTTAAGAAGTTAGGGCATTTTTGGCCTCAAGCCGATTTGGATTATCCCCTGTGGTTTTTCCACGGAAGATATGATGAAGTAAATGCCACAGAACTAATCTGGGAGTTTTTCAAAACCCATCCAAAGTGGTGATTTTTGCCTTTTGCTAATCAAAAATAAGCTGGTTTTCTATGAACTTCTCAAACGTAAATTCAGCAGCACCTTTTAAAATTGTGTCTTCAGATGCACTTGACTTTACAATATAAGTTTCCATACCATAAAAATATTTCCTGACTTTTTTCTCAATGTTTATGAGAATTTCATTTGGAATATAGGCCGCGTATCTACCACCAATTGCAAAATGAGATACATCGAGTAACGAACGGACATTGAGCACGATGAAAAACAATAGCTGTTCCAGGATTTGAATAATCTCGTGATTCACTTCGTTGCTTCGTAATTTGGGGAATATACTCTCATACAATTCTCCAACAGTCAAAAATTTCGATGGCGAGTACAGCATCTTCCCAATTTCGCCGCTAAAGCCATTTTCTCCTTTGTAGACGTTTTGATCGAATACAATTCCGCCACCGATGCCACGACCAAGATGCACATAAAAGAGATTCTGTATGTTTTCTCGTATTTCCATGAATTCACCGATAGCAGAAAGATTTGAATCATTTTCAATAAGTACTGGTTTACTGAATCTGGACGCAAAAAAATCTTTTATTCTAATATTCTCTAATCCCTCAATAATACTTGTTTGAACACGCCCGGCGTTGTTAATTACCCCTGAAACCGCAATACATGTTCCGAGAATATTTCCACCACTTTTTTCACAACTATTAATCATTGTCTCTACAGACAAAGCAATCTTCTCTAAATCTGAAATGAGAGTCTTTGAAGAAATTTCAACGACCTCAGATTGGCATATGTTTAACGCCATATTTACCAAACCAAGTTTTACTATATATCCAGAAAGATCAATTGAAATTGAATAAAAAGACTCAGGACTTATTGAAAGTAATTTAGATGGTCTTCCTCCTGTAGCTACATTACTGGACTGTGCTCTCAAAATTCCTTTGTCAATGAGAGGATTTAGAATTTGTGAAATCGTTGAAACGTTTACTCCTAATACCCTTGCAAGCTCCGTTCGTGAAATGGGTTGTTTTTTGAGAATTGCTTTCAAGATCGTTCTTAAATTTCTGCTTCTCAAATAAATAGTGTTTTTGATTTTAGACATGCTGCACCTTCTCTCTGATTGCAATACCACAAATTGAAAAGCAACCGAAGACAAAGAATTTCACTGTCCCATTATATCTTAATTCTATCCTTCAAAAAAATAACTATTTAAGTTCCAAAGCATAGAAAAAATCCGTTGGTTCACAATAATCTTCTGAGGATAAGTATAATTATAAATCTACACTTATTACAAGGCTTGAAATAAGTTCTGAAATAAGAGTAAAATACAAGCATATCCTTAGGGGAGGTGTATGGCATGAAAAAAGTGCTGTTACTTGTTCTCGCTATAACGGTATTCTCTGTTTTCCTTTCGGGAGTAACCACTGTAAGATGGTCTGTCTGGGGTTCACCCGCAGAATTACCACCGTATCACGAAGTGATCAAACAGTTTGAAGCTGCGAATCCAGATATCAAAATTGAGTTGATTCATGCGCCATGGTCTACGTACTTTGATAAGATTCAAGCGATGATGGCTGCCGGAGACGCACCCGATGTAATGTTCTTGCATACCATTCCGAGTTGGGTACCAAAAGGTGTTCTGGAAGATCTCACTGATTATGTCGAGAAATCAAACTTCCCGGTTGATAAGTATAACCAGGAGCTCCTTTCAACATTTATGGTTAAAGGACGGATCTACGGATTCCCCAGAGACAATGACACAACTGTTCTCTTTTACAACAAAAAGCTCTTTGACGAAGCTGGGGTTCCATATCCCGATTACACATGGGACTGGCAAAAACTCCTGGATGCCTCCAAAAAGCTCACAAAAACTGATAACCGTGGAAGAACAATTCAATACGCCATTGTCCTTGAAAGGAACAAATGGAACCTTTGGGTTTACATGAACGGTGGACAACTGGTTGACAATCTCGACTATCCAACTAAATGTACGATGAATGAAAGAGCCGCGGTTGAAGCAATTGAGTTCCTGAATGACCTTATAAACGAATACAAGGTAGCTCCAAATCCCGCCTCTTTATCACAACTTGGGTCTGCCGCTGAATTGTTTACAACAGGCAGAGTTGCCATGGTTATGAGCAACGCTGCTCAAATTTCATCTTTCCTCACTAATCCCACATTAGATTTTGGGATCGCTCCGTTGCCTATGCAGGTTAAGCGCGCGAATGGCCTGGGTGGTGCAGGTTTTGTAATGGCCAGCACTTCAAAGGTAAAAGACGCTGCTTGGAGATTTATGGAATTTCTCTGTGGCCCGGAAGGGCAAGCAATTTTTGCTTCCAGTGGAGATGCCGTTCCTGCAATGACTTCCACAGAAACTATGAAGGCTTTCATGCAAAATCCACCTAGCGAATATGAAAGAAGAATCTTCTTCTCCGAAACAGCTAATGGTATAAAAGTTCCTCAAATACCCGGGTGGTACACTATTTTTAATGAAGCCATGACAAGACAGCTCGATTATGTTTGGACAGGGCAAAAATCAGCTGTTGAAATCTGTGAAAAGATTGCCGAAGATGTCACAAAACTTATAAAAGAAGCGGGAACCTGGTGATTTTTTTGGGCACAGCTCCTAGCTGTGCCCGCTTCAATTATTTCATTTGAGAAGGTGATATCATGAAAGTTTTTGATATGCATATTCATTTCGTTCCTTCAGAAAGGGAATATCCGAAATTTATCGAAGAACTTCAAAGGTATTCAGAAGAGTATAATGTTGTTAAGATGGCTTTAATTGGGGGTTATAGGTATAATGAAATGGTGAAGAGGGCTTTCACCGAATATCCTGATCTGTTTCTTGGATATGCCTGGATAGATTTGGACGAAGACAAACCTGAAGTAATAAAGATGTACAAAGAACAAGGATTTTCTGGACTGAAAATGATTATTCCTTCGAAAAATTACGATGACCCTTCATACTTTCCATTTTATGAAATTGCCGAAGAACTCGGTATGGTAATACTCTTTCACACAGGTATAATAGGTGGACCTTATGATTACCTATTAAAAGAAGGCAGCGAAATCTCTGAAGAAATGAAAAAAAGGAATAAGAATCTTGTCCGAAAGGGCAAAGTAATTTCATCTGCGAGAATGAGATCTATATATTTAGATACAATAGCCAATGCTTTTCCAGATTTGAAAATCATAGGTGCGCATTTAGGGTGGCCAGAATATAGTATCTCTTGTGCGATTGCTCGCTGGAGAAAAAACCTTTATTTTGATATTTCTGGCGGAGAAGTTGTCGAACGGCATATTATTGAAGGACATTATATTGGTAAAGAAATTTCAATAGACAAGCTCGTATTTGGCACAGATAGTTCAATAAAGCAAATGCCAGATAGAATCATGACTTGGTATTATTCACTAAGATCAATAGGCCTTAGTGAAGAAGAAATTGAAAAAATCTTTTATTTTAATGCTGCGAGATTATTCAACCTGGAGGATTAAACCATGAGGAAATCAGGAAATCTTAGAAAAAGAGAGACAAAGACCGCTTGGATATTCTTACTTCCAAGTTTAATCGGATTTTCTGTTTTCGTATTTGCCCCCGTTTTGGTATCGTTAGTGTTGAGTTTTCTCAAATGGGATTTGCTGACAGATGCAAAATTCGTTGGTCTAAGCAATTACAAGAATCTCATCCTGCATGATGAAACTTTTCATCTTGTATTGAAAAACACCATTGTTTTTGTACTTGGCACGGTTCCAACAAGAGTGATTTTGGGCCTACTGCTTGCAATGGCCTTAGTAAAAAGCATTCCGGGCAGAACGATTTTCAGGGCAGCAATATTTTTCCCTGTTATCATCCCGACAGTTGCAGCTGCAATGGTATGGCGATGGATTTTCAATACAGACTTTGGAATGTTAAATGATTTGCTTTATAACTTAGGGGTCAATAATCTACCCCAGTGGCTCAGCGATCCAAACTGGGCAATGGTTGCCATAATCATACTAAGTGTTTGGAAGGATCTTGGATTTACCCTAGTACTCTTCATGGCGGGATTGCAGGGCATACCTAAAGTTCTCTATGAAGCCTCCGAAATCGATGGTGCTTCAAAATGGCAAAAGTTTTGGAGAATAACTTTACCTCTTCTGTCACCAACCACGTTTTTCGTGATAGTGATAAATGTTATAGGTTCTTTTCAGGTTTTCGATCAGGCATTTGTACTCACAGCAGGTGGCCCCGGGTATGCAACCACTACCATTGTCTATCATATTTATACAAACGCTTTCCAATTATTTAGAATGGGATATGCCTCAGCAGCGGCATGGATATTGTTTGCAATTATTTTCGGGATAACCTTGATTCAATTCAAATATCAGAAAAAGTGGGTGTATTACGTATGAGGTCAACTACTCCAAAGCACAGGGTATTCAATAAATCAATTGAAAAGACTTTGCTTTTCATAATCTTATTGGCCGTATCCATTTTGATGTTAATACCCTTGTTCTGGATGCTTTCCACTTCGCTGAAAAACATTGGTGAAGTGTTTGAGTACCCTCCAAAATGGATTCCAAAAACTTTTAATTGGCAGAATTTTAAGATGGTCTGGCAGCTCGTGCCTTTTAAAATGTACCTCATTAACAGTCTCATAATGAGTGGTTTTGTAACATTAATACACTTAATCGTTGCCTCCTTGTCTGCTTACGCTTTTGCGAGGCTGGATTTTCCCGGTAGGAACACCCTTTTTCTCTTGTATCTGGGTACAATGATGATCCCGGGGCAAGTTACTATGATCCCTAATTTCATTCTCGTAAAAACTCTTGGATGGACTGATACTTATATCGGGCTTATACTTCCAAATTGTTTTATGGCTTTTGGTGTATTTTTGCTAAGACAGTTTTTTTTGACTATTCCAAGGGATTACGAAGAAGCTGCAACAATTGACGGGGCTTCGAGATTTATGATATTTCGAAAAATTATTCTTCCACTGTCTCTTCCAGCGATTTCTACATTGGCGATTTTTACTTTCGTTGGTCAATGGAATAATTTACTCTGGCCACTTGTTATTACCAACAAGGAAGAGTTGAAAACCCTTACACTTGGCTTAGCCAGTTTTCAGGGAATGTATAGCACCAGCTGGAACTTATTGATGGCTGCCGCTGTTATGGGAATAATTCCTTCACTTATTGCCTTTATTATCGGTCAAAAATATCTAATCAAAGGTATAACGCTTTCTGGATTGAAAGGATAATTACTTGGAGGGTTTGAGTTGAAAAAACTTATTGTTGTAGGCCCAGTTTTTTTTGATTTGATCTTTGGAAATTTATCATCTCTTCCAAAGCCGGGGCAGGAAATTTCCACATCCGAATTTGATTTCTCCATTGGCGGAATGGGTATTGTTGCTGTTACTGCCCGCAAACTGGGATTGGATGTCTCACTTGTCTCATGTATTGGCGATGATTTGTTCGGTAAATATATATGTGATTATCTCGTGAAAAATGGGGTAGATACTTCATATCTATATACTCAGCAACGAACCCCTGTATCAGTGGCAGTAAACATCGGTGACCGTGCATTTATAACTTTTCCCGGTTGTTCAAGCCACTCTTCAGAACTCCCTATGGCTTTGACTGATGTAAGTTCACATATTCATGGGAATTTTCACCAACTAAAAGCAATAAATATTGAGCCCTTTTTAAAAGAGACGAGTTTTTCAGTAACTCTTAGCTGGGAAGACGCTCTGAATTGGTCTAAAAAAGACTTTAAATTTCTTGAAAACCTCGACATTTTTATCATGAATCAATCAGAAGCAAAAGAGATTACTGGTTTGCAAAGAGCCGAAGATCAGCTCTCTTTTTTGAAAGGGTATGTGAAAGAGATAGTCATCATCACCCAGGGTGGTAAAGGCGCGTGGGCAAGTGATGGAAAAAAACAAATCTTTATACCGTCAGTTTCTTTGGAAATAAAGGACACAACAGGTGCGGGGGATTCTTTTATAGCGGGATTCCTGAAGGGATATTTAGAACATAAACCACTTCATGAATCATTAGCTCTTGGAAACGCTTGTGGTGCACTCAGTGTGAGTTCTTATGGCGGCATTCATGAAGATTTGTCATACGAAAAAGTATTGAATCTCTCAAGAAAAATTCTTAGCCACTACGTAATGGGGGTGTAGTTTCATGAAACTTGTTGTTCTTGGTGGTGGCGGAACGCGAGCTCCAATACTCTACAAAGGGATTCTTGATGCCTTCAAGAATATTGGTATCTCAGAAGTAGTTTTTTATGATATTGATGAAAAAAGGCTTACTTTGATGAGAAAGGTCATAGAGGGAATTGCTGAAGGTCAAGAGCACCCACATACATATTTTTCAACAAACAGAACAAATCTTTTCAAAGATGCGGATTTTGTGTTCTGCGCAATTCGTGTTGGGGAAGAAGACGCGAGAATAATTGATGAAACCATTCCTCTTAAATATGGTGTTATTGGCCAGGAAACAGTGGGCCCGGGTGGCATGATGATGGCGTTGAGGACTATTCCTGTGCTACTCGACTATGCAAGACAAATAGAGAATGAAGCCCCAAACGCTTGGTTTGTCAATTTCACCAATCCTTCGGGCATTATTACCCAGGCGCTGACTAATCACTCAAATCTGAGAGTTATAGGTATATGCGATGCTCCGAATATGATTCTTGACGTCTCTGCAAAGCTACTTAAAAAGAGTGAAGAAGAGCTTTTTATGCATTATATAGGTTTGAATCATCTGGGCTGGGCAGTGGATATTAAGGACGAGTACGGCGGTTTAATGGATGAATTATCTAAACGTTTTGAAGAATTCTCCAATATAGAAAGTGTTTTTGGCAATTTCAGTTCGGACTATGTTAATGTAAACAGGGCAATTCCAAATGAATACATATTTTTTTATGCCTATGAGCAGGACGCCCTGAAAACAATGCTCGCCTCTGAAGAAACTCGTGGGGAATCAATAAAAAGATTCAATAGACAGCTGTTTTCACAGCTTGAGCAGGTTGAAACTTCCAAAGAAGCTATTGAAGTATACAATAACTACATTTCTGAACGCGAGGGAACGTATTTTAAGAGAGAAACAGGGAAGGAAAGAAACGTTTCGCGATTTGATTTGAGAAATTTCAGGCTAAAAAGCGGATACGAAAAAATCGCGCTTGGGGTTCTTGAATCACTTTCAACAGGCAAGCCCAACTTTATTCCCGTCAACATTAAGAACAATGGAAACATCCCATGGCTAAGAGATTGTGATGTTATAGAAGTTACAAGTTTAATTAACAGAACAGGTGCAAATCCCATCAAAGTTACTCTGCCAGAAAGATTTTTTGGTCTTATCTATTCTGCAAAACTGTACGAAAGAATGGTTGTTTCTGCTGCTATTAATCAGTCATACTCACAAGCTCTCGAGGCTATGAGATTAAATCCATTTGTTCACTCCGAAAAAAGTGCAAAAAAGATTCTGGACGATTTCATAGAAGAACTTGGGAACTTGGTTAATTTACAATAATTGCCATATTTATCGCTTAACATCTGAAATTATTTCTCAGAAAATTTAATAAGCAAAGATTTGACTTTGTTCAGAATTCTGGATCTGCAACTTTAAATCCGTTTTCTCTCAGGTCTTTCACTGCAGTAAGGAGTGCTTCTTCAGGCTTTACTAATTGTTGAAGAGCCATGTATAAATTTCTTCTTAATATCGAAGAATAAAGTATGTAATTAGCCACATTGGGCCTGTCAACTACTTTTGATAATTGTGCAAATTTGATTTCTTCTGTATCGACATTTTTTATTCTGAGCGATGGGTATATGGGAATTTCATTTGGGTTTTCTAAATAGAATTCTTTGGAAGTGATGCTTAGCACAAAATCAAGTGCTTTTTTAAATTCATCTGTGTTACTGAGTATTCCAAGGCCTTGATAGCCAGACACTGTTGTACCATAGTCAAGGTCACCTGGAATGAGGGCTATATCAGCTTTGCCCACAACTGTTGAATATCTGCTGTCATTCATAAAACGGCTTTGATACGTCCAGTTTGTAGTAAATAAAGCATCACCAGAATCAAAGATATCCCGTAATTCGTCTTCACCAATTATTAAAGATATTGGGTTCATGAGACCCTCTTTGAAAAGAGAGACAAGGAATTTCAGAGCTTTCAAATTTGCTTTAGAAGCAACGATTAACTTGTCACCTTCCTGAAGCTTCCCGCCATAACATCCCGAGAGCCAGGTTAGTTCACAAAGAAGAACCTCTTTATCTCTTAGAGATTCTATAATTGGATATTTTAAGATCCCGAGTTTTTTGGCTTCGATGGCCATGTTTTTCATTTCTTCAAGAGTGCGAGGTGGTTTTTCAAAACCACACGCATTGAGTATTTTCTTGTTATAAAAGAAATGCTGTATATTTGCCAGAAAAGGAAGTGCAAGAATGTTGCCATTTTGGATGAATGATTTCATTATTCTCGAGTCAACTTTTTGCAGGAAATCCGTA
>Ga0190346_1000175_pt1 | contig 18276 bp, 23 predicted proteins | sample 48721345_MG_FD_161680 | JGI IMG/M metagenome (GOLD analysis project Ga0190346, IMG submission 161680) | Hydrothermal vent microbial mat bacterial communities from Southern Trench, Guaymas Basin, Mexico - 4872-13-4-5_MG | ecosystem: Environmental > Aquatic > Marine > Hydrothermal vents >... | reverse complement strand
ATAATTCATAACTCGGTTCTTGATTTACTCGCTACTCGAATCACGTTACTCGGCTTCTCACCCACTATCCCGCAATAATTCACATTGTTCCATCAAACTTGTTCCACAGTAGTAAAGTAATCGCATAATGGGAGAAACCTTCGCGGAGTAGTATTTTACCGACCGGTAAGTAAATACTCTATGGGGGTGAACACATGGGATTTGTAGATAGTATGAAGCAGTCCATGCTTAAGCAGGCTGGCAAATTTGTGGGCAATGTCGTCAGGAACTCGTCTGAAGAAACTATGTACAGGCTTTTCGCGACTGTTGCTGCACTCAGTAAAGAACCAGCCAAGAGCGGATTGAAAAAGCTCGCAAACATGGCCAAAGAGAAACACCCTATGATCACATCCTGGAAGGAAGTTTTTCAGAAAGCGAGCCCAAAGGCTGTTGAAAAAGTGATGACTAATCTCGTCATCAATGAATTCGCTCTGGGCGAAAAAATCAGGCAGGAAAAAATGATGGAACATGAATTAGTGCTTCCCAAGCTTGTGGTTATCAGTCCCACTTATGCTTGTAACCTCAACTGCGTTGGCTGTTATGCCGGGCTATATGGAAGAAAGTACCAGCTCTCGAAGGAAGAAGTATGGAACCTCATCAGGGAAGCCAATGAACTCGGCATTTACTTCTTCATCATTACCGGTGGAGAGCCCTTCGTATGGCCGCATCTTTTCGAAACTCTAGAAGAATTCAACGACAGTTACTTCCAGATCTACACAAACGGCACTCTCATCACCAAGGAAAAGGCTGAAAAACTCGCTGAACTCGGCAATGCGACTCTTGCTATTTCGGTTGAAGGCTTTGAAGCTGAAACTGATTGGAGAAGAGGAAGAGGTGTCTTTGCGAAAATCCAAAAAGCCTGGGAATACCTGAGAGAAGCTGGTGTGATCTTTGGCTCTTCAGTCACAGCCACGAAAATGAACCATGATGTCCTGCTGAAGGATGAATTCTGGGATTTCCTGAAAGAAAATGGTGTATCCTATGCCTGGGTATTCCAGTTTATGCCCGTCGGAATGAATCCCTCAATGGATCTCGTTCCTACAGCGGAGCAGAGGTATGAGAGATTCTTTAAGACAGAAGAACTAAGACTTGGCGGAAAATTCGCTTTTGTCGCAGACTTCTGGAATCATGGATTCCTCACACACGGTTGTCTTGCCGCTGGTGCAAAGTATTTGCATGTCAATGCCAAGGGTTATGTTGAACCCTGTGTTTTCCAGCAATTTGCTGTTGACAGCATCAGGGAAAAAAGCCTCCTGGAAATCTTGAAGTCACCTTTCTTCAGCGCTTATAAGAGAATGGTTCCATACAGCAACAACTTGTTCAGACCATGTCCCATCATTGACAATCCCAAAGTGCTCAGGGCTATGGTGAAAAAGTTCAATGCAATCCCTCAACATGATGGAAGCGAAAGAGTAGTAACCGAACTCGCACCTGAACTGGACAAACTCGCCGAAGAGTGGAAGGTTTACGCCGATAAGCTCTGGTACGAGCATGGTTATGCAGAAACCCACCCTTCAAAGCGTGGTGTATACGATTTTGAGACCAGAATGAGAAGATACGCAAATAACGAAGAAAAACTCGCCCTTGACAAGAAGGCGTGAGATTGGCGGTGAGCCCCCGGTGAAAAAGAAAATGACTACAAGGGAAAGGATTTTGTTAGCAGCGCGAAAGGCCTTTGCCGAAAAAGGGCATGATGGTGTAAGTATGTCTGAAATCGCCAGTATTGCCGGGGTGAAAAAAGCTCTCATCTACTATTATTTTCCAAGCAAAGAAGATCTTTACTATGAAGTCTGGCGATATTCGCTGGATGAGCTTGAGGAACATCTATTCAAAGAAGTGGAATCCGAGAATGTATACCTGAAGAAGATAAAGAGATTACTCAAAGCTTATGTTGACTTTGTCACTAACAAGAGGGAAACAGTGAAGATCATTCAGCGCGAAAAAGGCAATTTGGCCCGGGAAGATCTGGAGATGTGGAAAAAAGCACGTGAGAGATACAACGAACTCAGAAACAAAATCTCCAAATTGATTGATTCTGGAAAGAACAACAAGGAAATTCTGGAAATCGTTGACTCTGAAGTAGCAGCAGAATTGATATTGAACGGTCTAAACATCACAGACGATCCGGATAAGCTCGAGAGAATAAGAGAGATTATCTGGAGGGGTTTATCAAATACCATCGAAAGAGCCGGGAATTAACCCCGGCTCTTTTTCTTTTTTCTTCACTATCGCCTTTTCAAATCGAGCACTTCTTTGAACCTTTCGTAGTATTCTTTCGCCTTTTCATCCTTTTTCAGTATTTTGATGAACAGTTCATCAATCACAAAGGACTGAACGATTCTCGTTGCAATACCACCATCTCGCAATATGAGCTTTTTGAAATGAGTATTCAGCGCAACATCGGCTTCTTTAGAGAGAATAGAGCTTTCCGGGGCGATTGAAATCACCTTTGCTTTGAAGTGTTTCGCATGCTTAACCGCTGCATATAGGTCTCTGGAAGTTCCGGTGCTGGAAATTGCAACAACCGCATCCCCCTCTTTTAATCTGGAAGCAGATATCATCTGCATATACCCGTTTTCTATGTGCTGCACCCTTTTGCCTAAAAGCACAAGTTTGTGGTAGAGATCCAACCCCTCGATAGAATCAAAGCCAAAGGAATATATATCAACATATCTGGCATTGCCGATTATTTCCGAGGCCTTTTCGAGTTCTTCTCTTCTCAGATGTGCGAGTTCGGCTTCGATGAGTTCGGCCACAAAACCGTTGTAATCGCCAAAAGTGCTTTGAACATCATCCAGATTCACGTTTCTTGCAAGTGCTAAATTCATCTCCGATGCAAGGGTGAGCTTCAATTCTGAAAAGCCGCTAAATCCCAATTTCCGACACATTTTTATCACTGTCGAGGGTGCAACGCTGGCCTTTGCAGCAAGAGATTGAACGGACATTTTCACCGAACTTTCAGGATTTTCGAGAATGAAACGGGCTATTTTTTCTTCGATTTTTGTAAGAGCTGGCAGTTTTTCGTTGAATTGGTTGATGAAGCTTTTCATAACTATTCCCCCAAAGCGTTAATTAGAGAGTATTTCAAGAGTATGTAATAGGCTTTTACGATCTCCTGTATCCATTCGGGAACGTATTTTTTGTAATTTTCATCATCGAAGGTGAAACCTATTACACCTTCAGGAACGCCAACTCTGATGTTTTTCCCATAGGTTAGTTTACCTTCGCTGGCTTTGATAATGGTATCGTATACTACTCTGTCAATATGTTTTAACGCACAAGCAAGGATAGTCCCGGGGCTGAAGGGGATTATGTTGGAATCCACACCTATCACATATGTTCCCCTTCTTGTCGCTTCGTCAATTATACCAATTCCAGTACCTCCCGCTATGGAAAGGATTATATCTGCGCCTTCATCTAATTGCTTTGCGGCTAATTCTTTCCCTTTAGTCGGGTCAGCCCAGCTGCCTGCTACGCTGAAAAGAACACGTGCATCAGGGGTAACGAGTTTTACACCCCTTTCATAGGCAGGCTTCATTTTATTCGTCATCGCAGGATAAGTATCACCGGCAATCAAGCCAACAACATGTTCGGGATTTGCACCCGGTAATTCGGAACGAGTAATGAGGCCAGCAAATATTCCGGCAAGGAAAGACATTTCTTCGTCATGAAATCCTATTGAATAAACATTTTTCACTTCCACATTGAGAACCCCATCTAAAAGGGCAATTTTTTGCTCCGGGAATTCCGTTGCCACTTTTTTTACGGGGTCTGGCATGCCTTCTGTCAAGGTGATCAGCAAATCGTATCTTTTTGATGCAGCCATAGACCTGAGCAATGGTTCCCATTTCCCAGGATTATAACCACCCTCAACCAATTTCAGCTTTATGCCCGCCTCTTCGGCCTTTTTCGCGCCGGCCGCAACCAATTCATAAATAGGGTTGCCTCCGATTTCTCCGGGAATAAGTATTCCGACACTGTACTGTCCGAAGGCACTCGTGATTGCCAGCAGTACGATAAAGAAAAACAAAGCCTTTTTCATAATCCACCTCCATGAAAAACCAAACACGTTAGGAAATTATATTTCCTTCATTAAAAATATTATTCGCATTTCATTTCCATGGAGTTGCGCGGCTGGAAAGATCTGTTTAACTTCAAAGGTTGACATTTCCAATTATAACAGAAAGTATTTATTAAAGACTCATCACCTCATGGATAAAGCCATCCCTTTTCGAGAGCATACAATACCCTATTTATAGCGTGGATATAAGCGGCCGTTCTCATATCAACGTCGTATTTTTTAGCTATTTCTTTTGTTTCGGTATAGGCCTTGTTCATACGCTAAGGTACCAAATGGTAATGATCAAATGCTACATGCATTCTGTATAGTAATTTGTTCATACAATGAATAAATGATGTATAATAAATAAGACAACAAAAGGAGGGATGAAGATGCTCAAAGTGCATACAGGCTCAAGAAGCATCAAGGATTATACGGGGATAATTCCTCATGCGGAATTTGAAAAGATATTAAGCCTCAGCAATAAGCTCAAAGGGCTCAAAGTGCTGCATATAAATGCAACGGCCTTTGGAGGCGGAGTCGCTGAGATTCTACATACCCTTGTGCCTCTCATGAACGATGTGGGTTTGTCCGCGGATTGGAAAGTAATAGAAGGCACTCAAGAATTTTTTGAACTCACCAAACGTATGCATAATGCCCTTCAGGGAAAAGAAGATGACCTCACCGAGAAAGATATTGAATTGTTTATGAACATTACCAGGAAAAATTCCGATGTGAATTTTGGGGAATATGATGTTGTAGTGATTCACGACCCCCAGCCGGTAGCCATTCCAGCGGTTGTCAACAAAGGGAGTGCGAAACTCGCCTGGCGATGCCATATCGACACTTCAACTCCAAACAAGAAATTCATGGCTTTTATCAATTCTTTCATGAAACACTATGATGCCGGAATCTTCACCTTGAAAAGGTACGCCGGGCAGCTTTCAATTGAAAGACTATATGAAATTCCTCCCTCAATTGATCCTTTAAGTGATAAGAACAGAGAACTGACTCAAGAAGAACTGAAAAAATCCATTGAGAAGTTGAAGATTGATCCAAATAGGCCGGTTATTACGCAGGTCTCGAGATTTGACCCCTGGAAAGATCCAAAGGGTGTAGTTGATACATACCGCAATCTAAAAAAGAATCATCCAGAGCTCCAGTTGCTCCTTATCGGCTCCATGGCTACCGATGACCCTGAAGGTTGGGAGATTTACGAAGATCTCCTTCGATATGTGGGAATGGATTATGATATCAAGGTGCTCACCAACTTGAACAGCATTGGAAATATAGAGGTTAATGCTGCGCAAAAGCTAAGCCAGGTTGTCCTTCAAAAGTCACTTCGTGAAGGTTTCGCGTTAACCGTAAGCGAAGCTTTGTGGAAAGGCACGCCTGTGGTAGGAGGCAACGTAGGCGGTATCCCGCTGCAAATAATCCAGAATGTGAATGGATACCTTGTCAACAGCGTGGAAGAAGCGACTAAATACACCGATATGCTTTTGAAAGATCCCATACTTAGAGAAAAAATGGGAAATAGTGGCAAGGAAATTGTCAGGAATAAATTTCTCATTACCCGCCATTTAAAAGACTACCTTGAACTTTTCCGGGATCTGGTACGCTGATTATTCCTTTAATTTATTCCTTATAAAGTGCCTAAGTGCAAGGAAGGCAGCACCGCGTTGCCATCCTTGCACTGATTTTATTTTCTTCACTTCGGGCAAGTAGCCCCATTCTTCTGGAATCTGCGCGAGTATTTCGGCTTTTATCTCTTCGAAGATCCAGTTTGATACCAGCCCTTCGCCGCCTATCCATACAAGAGATGGCCTCAAAAGGAGCGAAATATTGGAAATCGCTCGACCGAGTTTTTTCAATACTGGCTTGTAAACACCTTTATTCTTTCCTGCTTTTGCGGCGCTCCTTATCTTTTTTATCTCTTCCCTGTAGTTCCCAAAATTCTCCACGAACATTTTAATTGAGGGTCTTTCCGCAATTAAAGAGTATTCTGAAGCTACAGTTTCAAGGCAGCCTCTTCTGCCACAATAGCACGGCTCTCCATCTGGATCATATGCCATATGTCCCAATTCAAAGATGCTCTTTCCATCGCCGCTGGTGAGAATGTCTTCACCATCGAAAAAAGAAGCTCCTATTCCGATGCCAAAAGTAACGGTCAAAGAAGTGCGGTCAAAAACACCGGATTCTACCATCTGGCCTACATGCAGCGCATCAACATCGTTGAAAAGTAGAAAGTCCAGTCCTCTTGTCTTCAACATTTCCTGCAATTTGAATTCTCTTAAATTGAGGATCGGGGAACTGAAAACTTCTTTCTCTTTTAGATCTATGGTACCAGAAACAGCAAATCCTAAGGTCAAAGGCCTATGGTTAAGGATCAATTTTTGTATTTCCTGTATGATGTCTTCTTCAAGATTATCAGTACCATCAAAGGGAATGACAATAGATTCAACTTCAGAAAGGGAAAAATCAAAGACCGTGGCGCTCAGAGATTCACGACCGATTTTTATTCCCATAACATTCCCATATTCAGGATTTAAGGATATCATTTGGTTCGGTCTGCCACGTCCGTAAGATACATTCTTGATTTTCACCATACCGAACTCTTTTAAACTTCCAAGCAGATAACTGAGTGTGGAGTTTCTCACTCCCACTTTTCCTGAAAGGGCCTTTCGTGACACTTCTTTTTCGATGAAAACCTGCTCCAATAGCCTCGTGAGGTTGTCCCATCGGATTTCGTCCACTCTCACAATATCACCAACTTCTCTATTTTATTGTCCAACCAACCATTCCTTTTACATAATACCGCTGAAGTAGCAGGTAAATCAAGATGGGCACAATCATAACCATTATTGAAGCGGCTGACAATAGCCCCCAATCGACATGGTAGACACCTCGCATCAGAGGGACACGCTGGGTTATCAGCAATTTATCAGGCGAATAAATGAGAATCAATGCCAGGAAAAAATCACTCCAAACCCAGGTGAACTGCAAGGCTGAGGCTGAAGCAATAGCGGGGAAAATGTTTGGCAGGACAACTCGATAGAATATTTGAAAGTCACTGGCTCCATCAATACGTGCCGCTTCTTCGATGGATATTGGCATTGTTTTGAAATAATTCCGCATGAAAAAGGTAATCCACGGAATACCCCATGCAGTATGAAGCAATATCAACCCCATGTATGTATCTACCAATCCGAGGCTACTCATCATCTGAAAAATGGGGACGGCAATCATTTGCTGTGGTAACGCCAGCGTCAAAACAACGGCAATTATGAGTCCCTTCCTGAGAGGGAAATGGTATCTTGAAATCCCATATCCCGCTAAAGTAGCTATGAAAAGCGGTAATATCGTTGCGGGCAAAGCAATAATCAAGGAATTCTTCATTCCAACTATTAAGGGAGCAGTGGGATGGTTCAAAGCGTTGATGAAATTGCTGAATGTTGGGGTAAATTCCTTAAAGTGCCACCAGCCGTTTATCACTTCATCAAAGGGCCTTATGGCTGTCATTAATATGCCTATCACAGGCAAAATCCATATCAAGCCAATGAACCAGGCGAATATATTTAAGAATACTTTTACCCAAATTCTTTTCTTCGTCATTCGGCCTCATCTCCTGCAGATTTGATCATGGGCACTGCTGCTACAAGTGTGGAAAGTGTGATTAACACCGCAACAACAGCAGCTTTGCCAAAATCCCATTCCCGGAATCCATACATATACATTTGCAACGCGAGAACATTCGATGCTCCACCGGGACCACCCATGGTTGCGACGTACACAATATCGAATATCTTTAATTCCCAGAGGAGGGTCATCGTTATGACGACAACAGTAATGGGTTTTAGAAGTGGTATGGTTATATTGAAAAACATCCTTACTGGAGACGCACCATCTATTTGGGCAGCTTCGTAGTAGGATTTGGGGATGGTCTCAAGACCTGCGGAATACAGGATCAGACTGAACCCTGCCCATAGCCAGGTTGAGCCAAATATCAGTGCCAGAAGTGCTGATTCAGGATAGGCGGTCCATGTTTGAGTGGTTAATCCGAAAACACCAAGAACCATGTTGACCACTCCAACATTCTCTTCAAACATAAACCTCACCATGATGCCGCCTACAATCATGGGCATGACCATTCCCAAAAAGATGATGGATTTTATTATCGTCCCCCCTTTTATATTTCTCAGGATAACGGCAAGGAAGAGCCCCAGGAAGGTTGTGAGGGGGAGGTGAATTGCTATCCACATTAAGTTATGTATAAGTGCTCCAAAAGGAAACCCTCTTTCAAATCCCCTGAGATCAACGATATCCTTGCTCGTAAGAACCTCTTTGTAGTTGGAAAGGGTTAGTTTGCCATCCTCCCCTACAAAACTCAGAGTTATCGTTCTGATAGTTGGATACAAGACAAAAACCGCGATTAACAAGGCCGCGGGTAAGATGAACATCATAAGGTGTTTAAAGCGCGCTTTTCTCAAGACCAAGACAATCTTCCTCCTTTAATGCCCTTAACATATAGAAGGCCCCCATCAAGGGGCCTTCAACTACCAATTCAAAAGATTATTTGGGCATTTTTTCTTCAAGGGTTTCAAGGACATCATCAAGTCTCTCTGGTCTAACCCAGAGGAGTTTTAACTGATCCCAGAAAGCAGGCTGCCAAAGCCCACCAATGGAATCATCCAGATCGTTTAGCGATTGAACGCCAATGAGGAGTTTCGCGACTTCTCTATCCACAGTCGGATACGCCATTTCAGGAACTCCAAGAACGGTGGCTATATGACCGCCCTGAGCTACCTGTACGGTTTGCCCTTCGGCACTCGCTAAGAAGGCTACAAATTTCTTAGCCTCGTCGATGTTCTTTGAAAATTTGGGAACAAAGGCGTAATCGATGCCAAAAACCATGCCCTGATTTCCCGGCAGGCTAAATACGCCCAGATCATCGGGGTCATCTACCATACCCGTTATCCAGCTCCCCATGAAATACAGTCCATATTCGCCGTTCCACCATTGCTTCAGGACAGTTGTCCATTCAATAGGTTCGCTGAAAAATCCCTGTTTCAGCAGGAAGGTAAGCTTATCCATTGCCTTTCTCACGGTATAGCTCTTCCAGCTGATGTTTCCTTCTATTAAATCTTTCTGGAGTTCAGGGCCACCAAAAGTAATCAGGAAATGTTCTGTTATGTCAGAAAGCGGCCAACCTACTCCATCACCACTGGCGATTGGTGCTTTCAACCCTGGAATTTGTTTTAGATACTTCAGCAGAAGTACAAATTCATCCCAGGTCTTCGGCGGTGTGAGACCGTATTTTTCAAAGAATGACTTTCTGTACCAGAATCCTGGCTTAACTTTGGCAGTGTAGGCAAATCCATAGATTTTGCCATTGAAAGTTACATTGTCAAGGGCACCTGACAGGTAATTTGATGGCAAGACAACATCTGAAAGTTCAACGGCGTTTGCTGTGTTCTTTGCAAGGAAGGATGTCCACATAAATATGACATCCCCGGGCGCTTTCTTTGCCGCAAATTGAGCTGGTAAAATATTTGCAAGATCTTCCGCGCGATAAGTTTTGTATTCGACTTCTATCCCCGTTTTTTCCTGGAAAGCTGAAATAACCGGTAAGAACTTATCCAGTTCCGCACCTGACCAGGGAACGATAACCGTAATTTTGGCAAACGTCAACACTGTTAGCAAAATCACCATGAGCACGAGCAACTTTCTCATGCTAACACCTCCTTAAGATAATATAGAACGTAGAAAAGAGCAACCATAATAAATATACTACAAAACGCCCATTAAATTCAAGCCTTGAACTAAGTGTTCTATCAAAAAATCATTATTTCTTCATTCTGCATATGTGATTACGTGATAAAATATTTTTTTGATGACGATATGAGGGGGCATATAATGGATAGCAAAATCATTGTCTTTGCTGGTAATGTTGGTGCTGGCAAATCCACACTGGCCCATGCAATTGGAAAGCAATTGGGATTTGAAATATTTTACGAATCCGTCGCTGATAACCCTTTTCTTGAAGATTTCTACCACGACCAGCGGAAATGGGCTTATCATCTTCAAAGCTATTTTCTGGTTCATCGTTTTTCGTTAATCAAAGAAGCCGAAATAGAAAATAAAAATGCAGTTTTTGACCGCTCTATTTATGAAGACGCAGCTATATTTGCGCGAAATCTTTATGAAACCGGGAAAATGCGAAAGAAGGAATTCGAAACATATATTCAGATGTTCAATTCCATGATGAAATATATCAGGCATCCTGATCTCCTCGTTTACATTGATGCTGACGTTGATACCATTCTCAGTCGCATTAGACGCCGGGGGCGCCAGATGGAGCTAGAGGTTCCCATAGCTTACTGGCAACAACTGGACAACCTTTACAAAGATTGGATTAAAGAATACGATTTTTCGCCGGTTTACAAAATCGACGCTGCAAAAGTCGATATAGTTTCAAACCCTGATCAGATAAACGAGTTAACAGAGGATATCAGACATATTTTGGCATTATAGGAGGATTCCCATGAAGAGAGCCATTCCACTGATATTTGTTATCCTTGTATTGCTGTCTTTTTCAAGGCTTTCTGCTATAAAAGAATACAAAGTAGATGCACAGGTTGATCATAATCCAAAGATGAAAGTTGCCTTTGTAACCTCGCCTGCGAGATTTCCTGATCAGGTATTACTAAAACGAGGTGTCTCGATGATGAAATCAAAGGGGCTCCAGGTTGTAGAGGGCCGAAGTTGCTCAGTTTATCTCTCCGATCAGGAAAAAGCCAGAGAACTTGAAGAAGCATTTGTCAATCCAGACGTGGATTTCATAATAGCTTCGAGGGGTGGGCATGGGTCTTTTCGCTTGCTGAAGTATCTGAACTGGGAAAGAATAAAGCAAAATCCCAAACCAATTGTTGGCTATAGCGACATCACGGCGTTGCTGCTTGCAATATATTTTAAGACAGGCATGATTACTTATCACGGTCCAATGGTTACTGTTGAATTAGACAACGATGAAAAATCTCTGGAAAATATGCTGGAAGTTCTCAACGGTGAAAAGGTCATACAATTCGACGGCAACAGAGAAGCAATAGTGCCCGGAGTAATGACAGGCAGGTTGATCGTGGGGAACCTTTCTCTATTCAAAACACTCCAAGGAACTGAATATTTTGGCAGCCTGAAAGATGCCATTTTAGTACTTGAAGATGTTGGAGAGTCCAGGGAATCTATTGAAAGAATGGTGTGGGGAATAGCTAATTTAAAAGAGTACAATGAACTCAGAGGAATCATATTCGCCGGATTCACAAACATTGAAAATGCGGGTTTCAATGAGATCGTGGAAATTCTCGAAAACCTTTTTGCTGACGCACCATTTCCAGTATGGATTGGGTTACCGATATTTCACGGCGACCTTCCAAAGCTCACGCTTCCCGTGGGTGCCTGGGTAAAAATCGATATGAAAAAAGGGACCATCGAAATCCTCGATGATCCCCTTCTTAATAACAAGCTCTTCTAATTTTAGTCGAAGTATTTTCTGGCTGCGTGGGAAATCGCGATTGCACCATCAGCAGCTGCTGTGACAATCTGGCGAACTTCCTTTTCCCTAACGTCTCCAACAGCGTATACGCCGGGAATTTCAGTTTCCATGTTTTCGTCTGTAACTATGTAACCATATTCGTTTAATTTCAGCTTATCCTTCAAAAATGTCGTGTTTGGGGCAAGGCCAATGAAGATAAAAGCCCCGGATACTTCCAGTTCAGAACGCTCACCAGTTTGGGTGTTTTTCAGAATCAGTTTTTCAACTTTGTCCGTACCTTCGATTTTCTCAACCACAGTATTGAATATGTAATCAACCTTGCCTGTGGCTTCCACCCTTTGTTGAAGGAGTTTATCCGCGGTGAGCTTGGGAAGGTTCTGAACGATTGTAATTTTCTTTGCTATTTTTGTTAGAAAAAGCGTCTCGTCCAGTGCACTGTTTCCACCGCCAATAACCGCTATGTGTTGATCAGTAAAAAAGTGGCCGTCACAAGTAGCGCAATAGGAAATGCCCTTCCCGGCGAATTCTCTTTCGCCAGGAACACCAAGCTTTCTCGGGTTTGATCCGGTAGAGATTACAACAACTTTTGACGAAACTTTTTTACCATTGTCCAAAATGACGGTCTTTTTGTCTCCAGCAATTTCGAGGTCAATTACCTCTGCATTGAGAAATTCAACGTCAAATTCCCTGGCATGTTCCGCAAGCTTTTCAGCAAGCTCGATTCCGCCTATTGAAGGAAATCCCGGCCAATTTTCGACTTTCTCGGTGTTGTTCACCTGGCCACCTTCAAGGGCCTTTTCAATGATTATGGGTTTCAATCCAGCCTGCACGGCGTAAATCCCTGCGGTGATCCCACCCGGACCGCCACCAACAATTATCACATCGTAATATTCCTTTAGGGTACTTTTTTGCTTAGCACTTCCAAGGTCGAAAAATGCCACTTTAAATCACCTCTTGTTCAAAGTGCTTTCAGTACTTCTTCAACATACTGTGGTTCAGGGTAAGCACCGACAAAGGTCACTTTGCCGTTTATCACAATATGTGGAACAGAACTCACACCGTATTCCATAGACAAATCCTGAAATTCGTTGGCTTCTACCATGGAAGCTGTGACAAATTCATTTGCCATGGCTATGTTATGAGCTGTTAAGACAGCCTTTGGACAGTAGGGACATGTTGGAGTCACAAAAACTTTGATGTCAATGGGTTTATCTATTTTTGACAACTTTTCAAGAGATTCCGGGGAAAGTTCTGGCTTGGCGTTATTTGAGAAACTCAAAATGTCCTGTAACAGTGTCCCAAATTCATGTCCGGAAGGAATACCGTAGAACCTGACGCCCTTATCAACTCCATCGGGTGTAAGCAATACAAGAGCAGGAACCATCTTAATGTTAAAATCAGCTGCCTTTTCGGAATCCAGCTCGTATTTCTCATAATCAATCTGGTCCGTGATTTCAGTTAATTCCTCGATTAGCCCTTCAACTGTTGAACAGTAATCACAATTGCTGTCAGAATTGAAGAACAGGATCTTAACCTTGCCACCCATTTCTGAGAGAATTTCCTTTACCTGTTTCCTTATTTCATCGTTGAGAAGTTTTTCAGCCATTTTTTAGCCTCCTAATTTTTGAATATCATACCCTATAGGGGTATAGTAACACGACTATGTTACTCGGGATTTGACAATTTGTTTCCATCTCTTTCACCAATCCAATTGAAAGCATAAATTATCGCAAAAAGAACTAATAGCACAGCCGTTATCGACGCTGCCTGATCCGGGATAAGGCGTCTTGTTTCTGAAAGTACGACCAAAATAGATGTGGTGATAAACGAGAAACTCAACATTGAATTAATGAGCTTCCACTTTCCGTATTTGAAGAGAATGTTCATCAAATATTCCTGACGGGTATAGCCCATCGAAAGGAAAAAGGCTCTAAAGACGTCATCGAATTTGCTGAGATGTTCTGACAATCTCCTCATTATAAATAAGTACGCGAAGAAAAACAGGAAAGCAGAGGTAATCTTGCTATCCGTTACAAAGGAAATGATAATTGTCAGAAGCCCGAGAAGCGGTACATTCATAATTTTAAAACTCAAACCTGGTTTTCTGCTGACTTTGTAGAAGCTAAAAACGGTGGCCCCAGCAAAAGTGGTAGCCACCATTGTAATAATCAAAGAGTATGCAAACTTCAGCAGAAATTCAAAAGCCAGCATGGAATCACTTCTCTTTAGGCTTTTTTGCTGTTTTGGTACCGTCTTTTTTGAAAAGCTCAGAGATTGCTGCTATACTACCAAGAAAACCCGATGCTTCGTAAGGGAGGAACACTTTATTAGCTGTACCGTTCGCAATTTCCTTCAAAGTTTCCAGATATCTCACGGCGATGAGGTCATTAGTTGGCTTACCATCGTGTATAGCTTCGAAAACCTTCAAGATGGCGCCGGCCTGACCCTCTGCTTCAGCGATTAGTTTATACCTGCTGGCATCTGCAACTCTCTTTATTGCTTCGGCCTGACCCTCTGCTTTCAAAATGGCGGAACGTTTGTCACCTTCAGCTCTCGTTATCTGCGATTGTTTGTAACCTTCAGCCTCAAGTATGACAGCCCTCTTTGTTCTTTCGGCTTTCATCTGTTTTGACATGGCATCCATGATATCTTGAGGTGGGTCTATTTTCTTCAGCTCAACTCTTGTAACCTTGACACCCCATTTGTCCGTGGCTTCGTCAAGCACTTCTCGAAGCTTTACGTTTATCCTTTCACGAGAAGTGAGTGTCTGGTCAAGCTCCATTTCACCGATCACATTTCTCAAATTCGTCTGCGCCAGCTTGATTGCAGCCACTTCAAAGTTTCTCACGTTGTAAATTACTCTGAAAGCATCTGTTACCTCATAATATATCACCGCATCTACAGTAACAATGACATTGTCATTTGTGATCACTTCCTGAGGTGGAACATCGATAACCATCTCACGATGGTCAACCTTGATTATTCTTTCGATAAAGGGTATGATAAAATTCAACCCCGATTGTGCTTCGCGGTTGTATTTTCCAAGCCTTTCAACCAACCCCTTTTCGAATGGCCTGATGATTTTTATGCCTGAAGACGCTACGATGAGAATGACAACTGCAAGAATGATCCAGATTATCATATCTCTTCCCCCTCCTTCTTTGCCTCAGTTTCTATCGGCCTTACATAAACAGTTGTTCCCTCTATGCGCTCTATAACAACTTCCTCACCTTTTTTAATAACTTTTTTGGGATCAACTGACAACGCCCTCCAGTTTTCACCAGAGATTTTAACAATTCCTGTCCCCTTACTTGAATCTATATCCTGCACCACCGTCGCTACGCCATTTTTTAGTTCTTCAACATAAACCTTTCTCGGGGCTTCTCCCATTATCTTCTTCGCTATGGGTCGGGTGAAAATCACAAGAAGAGTACTGGCAACGGCAAAAACTGACACCTGCCAGCCAAGATTGAGCCCGAACATTGCTAAAATCCCGGAGAGAAACGCAGCAATGGAAAACCATAGAAAGAAAAAGGTAGGAGTGAGTATTTCAATCACGAGAAGAACAACACCAAAAATCATCCATCCGACATAGTTCATGCTTTCGCCTCCCCTAAAGGACAAAGAGTTTCTCAGGGTAAACGAAATAAATCTTCAACTCCCTATCCTCGAGTTTTTCAATAAAAGCTTTGGAAAGTCTTTTTATCCTCGTTGAATACCTTCCAGAGATATGATACAATATCAACCTTTTAATACCCTTTGACACTCTGACATTCTCAACTATTTCCTCTAAAGTCGAGTGGTTCTGATTTTTACGGTCTTTTCCATTGAGAAAGGTACATTCGTGCAACAGGGTTTCGCTATCTTCGATTATCTCCGGAGGGAGCGCATAGCTATCACCACTCACAGTTAGTATTTTCTTAGTGAAATTCTCGGTGATATACTCCCGGCCGTGCTTTTTTACTAAAGCAACTATAGCTTCAGAGCTTAGACTCCTAAATTCAGCTTTGAGTTTCTTTCTCTCTTCGATTATATGATATCCATAGCTGATTTCCCCAGGGGTATGCTTAACTCGAAATGGGACCAGCCAGCGCTTGAAATTTCCTGCGGTTCTCAAAAATAATTTCTCCCCCGGATCTACGGGGTATAAGACGATTTCATATCTCAATCGCGGGTTCATGCCGATGATAAAGTCCAGATATGCCTTTATTGCTCTGTTGCCACGCGGAAAAATTATCCGAAGAGGCTTCTTTCTATCCCCCATCGCCACATTTCTGGTGTTTATCAACCCCCATAAACCGGCTATATGATCTACATGTCCGTGGGTGAGAATTACGTCCCTTATTGCATAAACACTATTCCCCAAAACGCTTGAGACACTCTCGCCGGCATCAAAAAGCAAGCGCTCTGGCCGAAAGAGAATCCACGTTGAATAAAGCGCCTTGGAATATATTTTAAACTCCAAGTTATTCCTCCTCCGACCCTTCTATTGAGAGTTTGATCTTTCCCCTCACATTTCCAGGAAGTTTTAGTTCAATTTCGTATTCACCCAACTTTTTTATGTTGTCACTGAGTATAATGTGCTTCTTGTCAAACTCAATCTTCAATTCTTTTGAGATCAGTTCAGCAATGTCTTTACTGGTTATGGCGCCAAAGAGCTTTCCTGAAGACCCTGCTTTAGCTTTCAGTCTAAAATGCTTTTGGACGATTTTCTTTAGCAATTCTTCACTTTTTCTTCGAATCATCTCTTCACGTTTCTCTCTTTGTTCACGTTGGGCGCGGAGTTTGGCTAATTCACTTGATGTGGCTTCAACAGCCAATCCCCTTGGAATAAGAAAATTCCTTCCATAACCATTCGAAACCTCTTTCAGTTCACCCTTTTTCCCAAGTTTTGGAATGTCTTTTAGAAGAATGACTTTCACTCTTTCACCTCCAGTTAAAAAAGGGAGGCTTTTGGCCTCCCCTTTTTTATTCCTTGGTAAATGGAAGCAGTGCCATGTGTCTTGCGCGCTTTATTGCGGTTTTGACCATTCTCTGGTGTTTGGCACAATTTCCAGTTATTCTCTTGGGAATGATCTTTCCCTTGTCTGTCATGAAATCTCTCAAGAGGGAAGTGTTTTTATAGTCAATGTAGTTAACCTTCATTCCGCAAAGCCTGCACTTCTTTTTTGTCCTTCTTTTTCTTCTTTCTCTCATATTCATTCCTCCTCGTTTCTGATTAAAATGGGATATCATCACCATTGGTATCAGTGGGTTCGCTACCAAAGAAGGTTATATCATCGCTGAGATCCTCTTTTTTTTCAGGTTCATTGACAACCTCAGGTGAGCTTTCAACCTGGGACCTGGTTTCGAGAAATCTTATTGCATTTGCCACTATTTCTGCTGTGCTGCGCGGGTCTCCATCAGCTGTTTTCCATTTCCTGATTCTAAGTGAACCCTCCACCAAGACCAGTCTTCCTTTTGACAAATAGTTGCCAGCGAATTCAGCGAGTTTTCCAAAACTGACTATTCTAATGAAGTCAGTGTTGCTACTGTCATCTGAGCCGCTTCTTGTCGGTCGATCAACGGCAAGGGTAAAAAGTGAAATCTGTGTTCCACTGGTACTGAATTTGATTTCTGGATCCCTGGTTAGACGACCAACAAGAACCACCTTGTTGTAGCTGATAGACATGATTACTCCTCCGCCTTTTTTTCAGTTTCGGGCGTTGCTGTGTTATCGGATTCCTCAGTAGCCGGCTCAACAGGTGTTTCAGCAACTGTTTCGGCAATGTCTTCAGCTTCATCGGCTTCTTTGTCTTTTACTTTTTCCTTCTTCTTGTTTTCCTTTTCAAGATCTTCTCTCCTGAAGGTTTGCCATCTGAAGATATCAGGTGTGATGTTGAAAAGTCTTTCCAACACATTGACTTTCTCGGGGTCGGCGCGGAAAAGGATAAGGGTGTAATCGCCTTCTGTAAATCCTTTTCTTACGCGATAAGCCAGTTTCCGCATTCCCCAGCGGTCGAACTTCTCGATCTCGCCCTCAACTCTTTCTTCGATGTAGTTCTTTACCTTTTCGGCAAGAGCATTTCTCTGCTCTTCATCGAGTTCTGGCGAGACAATGAACATGGTTTCGTAGATTCTTTTTTCTGACATTGTTTACCTCCTCCCATGGACTTATGGCTTTGTCCTTAGACAAAGCGGGATATAACGATAAAGCATTATATCACATAACAACTCCACTTGTTGAAACATAATGTTTCATAAAAAAATCCTGATTTTTAACCTCTCAAATTCAATATAAGTCTATATACTCCGCCAACTCCCAGTCAGTTACGCTCCTCATAAAGCGTGCCCATTCCAGTTTTTTCGTTTCAATGAACTTTTCGAATATGTGATCACCAAGAACCTCCTGAACGAGCCTGCTTTTCTCAGCCTTTTCCGTTGCTTCTTTTAGATCATGGGGTAGAAATCTTATTTTATGCTTCAGTTTTTCTCCGCTGCCCAGTTCAAATATGTTCTTATCAACCATTTCATCTGATGGTATCCTTAAGACAAATCGGCTTTTGGGAATATAAAATGCAATTGCATTTGATTCTTATCATACTATTTTTCGGCCTTCAAACGCAAATAAAATTCTTCTGATAAAATA
>Ga0190346_1000170_pt1 | contig 18457 bp, 16 predicted proteins | sample 48721345_MG_FD_161680 | JGI IMG/M metagenome (GOLD analysis project Ga0190346, IMG submission 161680) | Hydrothermal vent microbial mat bacterial communities from Southern Trench, Guaymas Basin, Mexico - 4872-13-4-5_MG | ecosystem: Environmental > Aquatic > Marine > Hydrothermal vents >... | reverse complement strand
GTTATCGGTTATCTGTTATCGGTTATCGGTTGCCGGTTGCCGGTTGCCAGTGAAAAACTTTGATTGGTTCCTTTTCCTCTACCGGCGCAGAAACCCGATGCAACCGGTCATTTCGGCATGCTTGCGGGTGCCGGGATACTGGCGGCAGATCTCCGGCCGGATTTCGTGAATCCGGCAGCTAAAACGCCCGGGGGCTTCCTCCACCAGCCAGGGACACCCGTCGGAAAAGCGGCCGGTGGCCGGATCGATCCACAGGCGGCAAGCCACCACGCGCCCGCCACGCCGCACAGGGGCGATCCGGGCCAGGATATCTTTGCGGCCCAATCCCTCGAAACGCTCCCAGTCGGCCGCGGTGCCGGCGTTCTTGAAATCCAGCTCGCGGCAGCAGCGGCCGCAACGCTGGCAGGCAAAATCCTCCATGCCGGTCTCCACCCACAGTCCCTGGCACCCGTCCTTTTCTCCCACCCAGGTCCGGCCACGAAACACCCGGTAGCAGATGGCCGCCAGGCGTTCCGGCGGGGGCGGTGCTTGCTGGAGTCGCGCCACCAGCCGTTCGCCGAGTCGCCGGCTATCGAGGCGCTCCGGGGGGCCGCAGGTGCCGGTGCGCAGCCAAACCTCGTCTCTGCCTGCCCCCGGGGTGACCAGGGCCTGGTTTCCGAAAACCAGGGGGACCAGGCTGCGAAAAAGACCCGTCTGCGGTGCGTACTGGGCAAAGTCGATGCGAATGGCCGCCAGGGCCTCAGAAGGGGTCAGGAATATTTTTTCCGGGTTGCGCTCCGGCTTTGATGGGACCTTGTTTCGCTGATGTTCCGATCCGGCCATGACGCTCGCCACTCCCCTGCCGAGATCCGTCAACCGATCAGCCCGAATCATCGCCGGCAAATCATTGCAGGCGCAAAATTATTTAGGCATATACACCCGTTGCAGCGTGAGATGCAATCACCGTCCCAAAAAGCGAAGCCGGTTTCAGGTGACGGCGCCTGAAACCGGCAAGTGGCAGATGTCATAAAAGAGTTTCCCCCAAACCCTCTTCAAAAGAAATCTTCACCCGTGCTGGTGTGAAGGTCCTGCCAGGCCTGGCGCAGGTTGACGCGGGCAGAGGCAAGTCCGCCTTGGGCGGCGACGAGGTCGCGCTGTGCCTGCTTGAGGGTGACGAGGCTTGCTTGGCCGGCCTTGTATTCCATCTCCACCAGGTCGCGGTTTTGGCGCACGAGGTCTGCGTTTTCGCGCTGGAGCAGAAGTTCGGCCTGGGCGGCTTTTACCTTGGCGATGGCTTCCAGGACTTCGCTTGCGGCCTGGGTTTGGGTATTTCGCAAAATGCTTCTGGCTTCGTTTTGGGCGGCCTTGGCTTCCGCCACCTTGGCGCGGATCAGGCCTCCGGCAAACAGGTTGATGTTGACGGTGGCCGCCAACGTGGTACCGAAGTCGTCTTGTTCGAAGCGCGCATCACCGGTGCGTTCTCCTGCGTACCCGGCCGAAAGATCAATGGTTGGGTAGTATTCCCCGCGCGCGGATTTCACCTGGGCTTCGGCGGCATATTGAGCCGCTTCGGCCCGGAGGATGTCCGGGCGGGATGCCTTGGCTTTTTGCAGAAACAGTTGCGCATCGGGCGCGGCAAGGTCTTTTATGGACTCCGCGTTGAGGTGGGCAAGCTCGACCCTTTGGGCAAAGGCGGCGTCTTCTGCGCCCAGCAGGGCGGCAAGACCGTACATGGCCACCTCGTAGCTTTGTTTTGCGCTGATGACGTTCGATTTGGCCTCGTTTGCGCCCACCTGGAAGCTCAGCACGTCGGAGAGCGACCCGGTGCCGATTTCCCTTCGGATTTTGGCTTCTTCGACCTGGCGGGCGAAAAAGTCCACGTCGGCCTGGGCGATTGCCACGTTTTCGCGGGCGAGCATGGCGCCGTTATAGGCCTGGGCCACGGCGGAGAGGATCAGCCTCCGGGTGTCGGCTGCAGACTGCTGTGCGGCCGTGCGCGCGTACTTGCTGGCGGCGTGGTTGAACTCCCGGGAAAAGCCGTCGAACATGCGCCAGGTGGCAGTGATGCCCGCCTTGTAGTGTTCGGCCGGGTCCTCCACGGTGGTGGCGGGATCGAAAAAGCGCGCCTGTTGCAGGGCCTGGGTGTAAGCGTCGGCGGAAAGCGCCACGCGGGCGGCCTGGGCATTTGCGTCAAGGCGCGGCAGGTAGGCCGAGCCCGCCTGCCGTACCCGTTGCGCCGCCTGTTCCGCCCGGTGGGCGGCGGCTTCGATCGTCGGGTTGTTTGCCAGGGCGATTTTTTTTGCCGTGGCAAGGTCCAGCACGCGGATATCGGCCAGGTCCGGGATGTTTTCGCCGGTATCCGCGCCCAACGCCGCGGCCGCGGCTGCAAAAATCAGCGCCAGCGCCATCAGTGCGGTAGTCAGTCGTTTCATGCGTTTCCTCATATGATGCGGCTTGGCGATTTGTTTCGCGGTTTGCATAACCTGCCGCCTAAACTCCCCTGGATAGCGGATGCGACATGGGCGCCGCATCCACTGGCTGGGGCAGGGGCGCTCCGAGTTGTTCCTCCGGCCGGGGACGGAGCCTGTCCACATGGCGGTCGCGTGCGGGTTCCACGTCGCGGCGCCCGGGCCATACCCCGTTTTTGAGGTAGTAAACCGCCCGGCGCATGTCGTTTAGGATGGTCAGCAAACACGGGATGAGGATCAGCGTCAGCACGGTGGCAAACGCCACGCCCGCAGCCAGGGAGATGGCCATGGGGATCATGAATTTTGCCTGGAGGTCGGTTTCCAGAATCAGCGGCGTCAGCCCTCCAACCGTGCTTGCGGTGGTAAGGAAAATGGCCCGGAAGCGCCGCACGCCGCCCCGGGTGACGGCGTCGAAAAAGTCCATGCCTTCGGCAAGGTTTTCGTTGATACGTTCGATGAGCACAATGGCGTCGTTGACCACCACGCCAGCCAGGGCCACCATGCCGAACACGCTCATGATGGCCAGATCGTAGCCGAGAAACAAATGGCCGAGCACCCCGCCGATGATGCCGAAAGGCACGGTGAACATGATGATCAGCGGCTGGGCATAGGAGCGGAACATGGTGGCGATGATGACGAAGATGCCGAGGATTGCCAGGGGAAAGCCGATGGCGAGGCTGCCGAAGGATTCCCGCGATTTTTTCTGTTCGCCCTGAAGCGTGAGGCGCAGGTCCGGGTGCTCTTGGTGGAGCGCCGGGAAATAGCCGCTATTGAGCTCGGCCATGATTTCGTTTGCGTTGGCTCGCCTGTTGTCCACGTTGGCCGACACCATGACCCGGCGCATGCCGTCTGTCCTGGTGATCTTGGAATACCCCGGTGCGAAGCTGACGTCCGCCACGGAAAGAAGCGGCACCTCATAGCCTTCGGGCGTGCGGATGCGGATGTTGTCCACGTCGGAAAGATGGCTTCTTTCCTCTTTGGGGTAGCGCACCTTGATGCGCACGTCCTCCTCGCCCCGTTGCAGGCGCACGGCTTCGTTGCCGAAGTAGCCGGAGTTCACCTGCCGGGCCAGGTCTGCCACGGTCAGGCCCAAGGTCCGGGCCTCGGGCTTTAAGACAAGCCGCAGTTCGGTCTGGCCCGGGTTGAAGTCCGAAGTGATCTCATATACGCCGTCGAATTTGCCAAGGCGCTTCATCAGGGAATCGGCCGCCGCCAGGATTTCATCCATGTCGTAGCCCTGGACCCAGATTTCGATGGGCTTGCCCGGAGGTCCCGCCTGCATGCCTTCAAAGGTGATGGACTTGACTCCGGGAATGGTGCCGATTTCCTTTTCCCAGGCCACCATCAGGTCCTTTGAGTGGATGCCCCGTTTTTCGGATTCCAGCATGATGGCCTGGACCCCGCCGAAATTCGGGCCGATGGTGGGCCATTCCCCGGCCGTGAGCCCCACCATGGTCAGGTGGTTTTTGATCATGGGCTCGCCGGTTTTGGTTTTGGTTTTTTCTCCCAGACGGATCAGCGCTTCATCCACCAGCTTTACCGCTTTGCGGGTCACTTCCGGTGGCGTGCCGGAAGGAAACTCGATATTGGCGGCCATGATGAACCCGTCGATTTCCGGGAATACCGTGAATTTCATGATACCGCTTTTCATCAGGCCGACAGAGAGCATCAGCATGGCGATGGCCGTGCACAGGCTGACATAGCGCCAGCGAAGCGCCTTGGTCAGAAATGGGGTGTAAATATGCGCCACGAAATACTCAAGCCCCCTGGAAACCCGCGCATGGAAGCGGTTCAAGCCCCGGATGAGCGGATTTTTCCCCTTGTCGTCATCCTCCTTGATTTCCGGCAGGTGCGAAAGGTGGGCCGGCATGAGCAACAGGCATTCGATCAGGCTGATCGCCAGGCACGAGATCACCACAATGGGCAGGATCCTGATGAATTTTCCCATGATGCCCGAGACAAACGCCAGCGGCAGGAAAGCCGCCACGCTGGTGGTGACGGCCGCCACGACGGGCATCCCCACTTCCGAGACTCCGTTGACGGCCGCCGCCAGCGGGGGATCGCCGTTTTTCCGGTGCACGTAGATGGCTTCCCCCACCACGATGGCGTCGTCCACCACGATGCCGAGCACCATGATGAAGGCGAAAAGCGAGATCATGTTGATGGTTTCACCCATGCCCCAGATGATGGCAAGGGCCCCTGCCACGGAAATGGGAATCCCCATGCCGCCCCAAAAGGACAATCTTTCGTTCAAAAAGATGAAGAGCAGACCGAAAACCAGGATCAGGCCCAGGATGCCGTTTTTGATCAACAGGTTCATGCGGGCCTTTAAAATGTCCGTGGTGCGGAAAAGGATTTCGATTTCCGCCCCCTCGGGCAACCGGGGCTTCAAATCAGCGACGTATCTATCCACGGCCTCGGTAATGGCAATGGAGTCCTCCTCCGCGGTTTTGTAAACCATCACAAAGGCTGCCCGCTTGGTGTTCACCGTGGTTTCGAAAGGGTCCTCGACAAAGTCGTCACGGATGGTGGCAATGCGATCCAGGGTGATAACCTCACCGGCCGGGCCCGCCAGCACCACGATGTCGGACAAATCCTTGCCCGTGTATTTGCGGCCCACGGTGCGCAGGCGGATCTGCTCGTCCTTGGTGCGGATGGTGCCGCCGGCAAGGTTTAAGTTGCTGCGGGCGACGGCTGCCGCCACCTGGTCAAAGGTCAGCCCATACTGGCGCAGGCGTTCTTCGGAAACTTCGATGCTGATTTCATAATCCCGCGTGCCAAACGTCATCACCTGAGAGATGCCGGGCAGCGCTTTCAACTCGTCTTCCAGGCGTCCGCCCCATTCCTTGAGCCTGCGTTCGGACATGTCCCCGTAGATGGACATGAGCACCACCAGTTCGCGGTGCAACATCTCGGAAATGATGGGTTTTTCCGCGTCGGCCGGAAACGTCGCGATACCGTTCACCTGGCTGCGGACCCGGTCCAGCACTTCATAAAGGTCGTAATTTTCCTTGACCTCGATAATGACGTTGGCATGCCCCTCGGCGGAAGTTGTCGTATATTGTTTTATGCCGTCAACGCTCTCGATGGCCTCCTCGATTTTTAACGAAATGCCCTCTTCCACTTCCTCCGGATCTGCGCCGGGGTAGTCCACGTCAATCCGGATCATGTCGAGGGAAAACTCCGGAAAGGTTTCCTTGATCATGTGGGTGGCGGCCAGCAGTCCGGCAAAAAGGATGATCAGAAACGAGATGTTGGCAAAGACCGTGTTTTTGGCAAAGGCCGCATAGATGTTTTTCATGCCTCGCCCTCCCCCTTGCCTTTGTCACCCCCGGGTTCGGCTTTTGGCTTTTCAGGCGCGTTGATGTCTTCCAGCAGGGAGTTTTCCAGCGGGTCCACCAGACGGGTGGTGACCACCTGGGTGCCCGGCTCGATTCCCTTGCTGATAAAAACGTCGTCGCCCTGGATTCTCGCCACTTCCACGTTGACGGTTTTCAGCCGGCTGTTACTGGCGATATAGACCGTGTTTTCAAAGGTCACGGCCCGGCGGGGCAGGCGGACCACGTTTTTCATAGCCCGGCCAGGAATGGCGACCTTGCAGAACATGCCGTGGACCAGGGGCAGGCGGTCGGTGTCCGTGGAAAAGGCTTTGGCGCCGGGAATGCGCACCGCCACCCGCACGGTACGGGTCTTTTCGTTGAACGCCACCACCCGGTCCAACGTGCCCTCCCAGGCATGGTTTTGCTTGTCTTCGGTCCAGTGGATGGCACAGGCCACGGGCACGGGGCGGGCAAACCAGGCGGTTTGGTGTTCGGCCTTGTCGTTTTCAAACCTCAGCCAGTCGCGGGCATCCCGGCTGTCTATCGGGATGATGATTTCCAGTTCGGAGTCATCGGCCAGAGTGATGACCGTCATGCCGGGTGAGGCGATCTGTCCCTTTTCCAGGCTGGTGGAAACCACCCGGGCGTCAAACGGCGCCCTTACGACTGTGCGCTCAAGGTCGGCCTTGGCTTTTTTCGCGCTGGCCCGGGCGGCGTCAAGCCCGTTTTTGGCTTCCTCTATCTGGATGGGATACAGTTCCACGGCCAAGCCCATCTGGGCTGCCATGTCCGCCGCCGAGTTAGCGGCCTGCTCGGCCTGATCCACGCGCGACCGGGTGCCCACGTTGTATTCGGTAAAAAGCTTTTGGACGCGTTCGTACTCGGCCTGGGCCAGGTCCCGGTTGCGTTGAAGCGTCACCAGCCGTTTCTTGTCGATCTCGAGCTGTTTTTCCAGCCGGGCCACGGTCTGTTCCAACTGCCGGACCGTGGCGGCGGCGCCTTCGTAGGCGGCTTCATAATCCACCTTGTCGATGGCGAAAAGCACTTCGCCCGCGCCGATCAGCCCGCCCGCTTCCAGGTTGGGATGCCTCTTTACCACCGTGCCGCCCACCTGGGATGCGATCATGACGATGTCTTTGGCCCGGGCTTCGCCAAACCCGGTAATCACCACCGGGTAATCCTCGAGGACGGCCCGGGTCAGTTCCACCTTGATGGCCCGTTCGACCTGCCTGCGCTCCGGTGGCTTTTCCTTCATCCTGGTCAGGGCCGCCATGCCGAGCCCACCGACAAGAAGGATGACAAAGCAGGCAATCAGGCGTCTTGAAGCGCGAATTTTGGTGCCGTTCAAAGGGGTGTCTTCAGGCATTGAATTCTTTCCTTGTGTGTCGCTTTAAATTTGTTCGGCATTCCGGGTTCGTTTTGTAACGCAAGCGGCAAGGTGCGGGCCTCCTGCGGTTTATTGCGCCTTTTTCGGTTCTTGTGCTTTTTATTCCAGATCGTTGGTTGTTTTCTGGGGCAGGTGGAGGCCGGATCCCTTTCCGATTCCGCCGAGTGCCCTTTTCTCCTCGATAATCACGGAAAGTCTTTTCAAAACTTTCGCCCAGTCGCGGGCATAGTCCTCGCCCATCTTTTCCACAAGCTCCGCGAAAAGTTCCAGGACGGCCTGGTTTGCCTTTTCCATGAAATCCTTTGAATAATCCGAAAGTTCCACTACCACCTTGCGGCGGTCCTTTTGGCTTTGACGACGGGTGAGCATGCCTTTTTCCACCAGCTTGTTCACCATCACCGAAGCCGATGGCGGACTGACATTCAGCTTTTCGGCCAGTTCCTTGATGGTCATGGAACCCTGTTCGCGCACAACCCAGATCATGTGGCCCTGGGCCATGGACATCTCATGGATGTCATGAAACGCCGTCATGTCGGCGAGGACGCCATGCAAGAGGTCATGGAAGTAAGTTTCTAAAATCGTTCCGTATGTAAAAATGTCTTTTGCCAGTTCAACCGTGGTTTGCTTGCTCATGGGCGGGCTCTTCGGCTTTTTGGGAAAACCAATAGCTATTCCATCTAACAATTAGACAAACTATCTATTAGATAACCTATTTGTTTGTCAATCTAATTTTTTGTACGTGTTCACAGGGGCTGTAAATCAGGGGGGAGCGTTTTAGATCCAGGCCAGATCGGGTTCCGCCCAGCGGTTTCCCTTTTCGCTGCGGGTGCCCAGGCTGCGTTTTCGCCGCTGGCGGGTTTCTCGCCAACCCGCTGGCGCCCCATCTACGTCCGCGTTGATGACAGTCGGCCGAACGCCCGTGACCGATATCGGCAGCATTGCCCCTGTCCCTTTTCCCCGTGCGGCATCCCCGGCTTGCAATCCCCCCTGGCATCATGTATGGCGCTGACATCCCCTGGGCCATCCGGGTTGCCGTTACTTGCAACCATCCCCCGCAGTCCGGGGCGTTGACGGTTTTATGAAAGGCTTCTCGCGGCAGCAAAAACGAAAAATTACAAGCATGGATCATGGCGCGCAAGCGTCACCGCTTAAGCTACGCCCGGGCCCCAAAAAACGCCTTGAAAAGCACCCATCCCCAAAAAACGAGGATTTTATTCTGCCTCATGCTGGCCTGCTGTCTCAGCGCCTGCGCCGCGAACCAGCCGGGAATGATCCGGGACTTGGCGGAGCTACCCCAGGACGCGGGGCATTACCTGCAAGACGCCCCGCCGCTGTTCATCGATCCAACGCGCCAGGCCGAGTTGTACCAGGATTTCCGGACCCGTTTTTTCGCCCCTTGGCATCGCGACTCTCCCCGGCACCCGGCCCGGGAAGTGTTTTCGGGCTTCCGGCGCTACGCCGCGCGCCCCATCTACGGCGAAACCAACCTTCCCCTGCCTGCGGCCTGGATCGAAACCATGGCGCACCGGGCAAGCCGGTCCGCCTACCCGTCGCTGCACCTGCGCGCCATCGCGGTGGTGCACGCCGCCATGCGGGTGTTTCCCACCCATAAACCCGTCTTCCTGGATCCGTCCGAGCCCGGCCAGGGATTTCCCTTCGACCTCATGCAAAACTCCCTGGTGGACGCCGGAACGCCGCTGCTGGTGACCCACCGCAGCCGCGACGGCCGGTGGGCCCTGGTGGAAACCGACTGGGCCGCCGGCTGGGTTCGCTGGCCGGAGATCGCCGTGGTGGACCGGGATTTCATCGCCGCCTACACCGCCGCGCCCTTGGCCGGATTCTGGGCCGACGATGTACCGGTAGTGAGCCGGGACAACCGTTTCCTGGTTTCCGGTCGGGTGGGCATGGCCCTTCCCCTGGCGGCGGAGCAGGAAACGGCTGAGCGCTGGACGCTTCAGGTTCCCGTGCGCGATCACCTCGGCCGAGCCCGTTTTCTGAAAGCGAAGGTACCGCGGTCGGCCGTGCACCCGCTGCCGCTTCCCGCCACCCGCGAAAACGCGGCGCGCATCCTGAATGCCTTGATGGGTAAAAATTATGGCTGGGGGGGCCTCTACGAAAACCGCGACTGCTCGGCCCTGATCCAGGACGCGATGGCCGCCTTCGGTCTCTGGCTGCCGCGCAACTCCAAGGACCAGGCCGGCGCCGGCCGGTGGGTTTCCCTCGAGGGCCTGGAACGCCGGGAGAAAAAACGCCGCATCCTGGAGCAGGGAAAACCCCTGCGCGCGATTTTGTACATGCCCGGCCACGTCATGTTGTATCTTGGCCGGGCCCCGGCTTCGGGACGACCCGTGGCCTGCCATGCCATGTGGGGACTTAGAACTGTTCGTCTTTTCGAGAAAGGTGCCGGCCGCCGGGTGGTCGGCAAGGCGGTGGTCACCTCCCTCGAGCCGGGCAGGGAATTTTTTCCCTTCGCCTGGCCGGGCACCCTGCTCATCGACAAGCTCACCGGCATGGTGCTTTTGGATTGACGGCAAGCGGCCGACTGCCGCAAGCGAGAAACCTTTTACGAGGAGGTGCAGATCATGTGGGTGTTTACCAGGGACGGTTTTTTCACCGCGGTATCCAAGCAATGCCGACAGGATGAAATCATGATCAGGGCCCTATCCAGGAAAGCCCGGAACCATCCTACCGGTTTCACGCGATTCTCAAAAAGGCCTCGTGGATTCAGTACCTGAGCGACTACGTGCAAAGCCTCAACTACGAAAACGTTCGCGACAGCATCGTCACCCAGGACGACGCCGCCCGCCACGAAGCCTATCAGGCGGTCTGGAGCACCATGCACAACTGGATGGGGCGCGAGGCCTTGGGCAGGGATGAGCTGTAAGGCCAGCTTTTTCAGTGGCAGGAGACAGCGCTGAGACCTAAAGCTCACCTCCCCCCGGAACGTTCGTCAATTTTTCCGACAGGTGCTTCATGGGCTCAAGCAGGGGCAGAACGTTTTCCAGCCCGTGTAAGCCGCCCTAACGCTCAATCTTGCCGGGCAGGATGAATTCGTACCGCCGGCGGAGCAGCCCGGTTTTCAGCCAGCGGTCGATGCGGCGGAAGGCCAAAAAGAGGCGCCAGATCATCTTGTCTTCCCGGTAGTATTTCTTCACTTCGTTTACGTTCAGGGGAGCGGCGTCCGGGGGAAGGTGGCGGTTGACCACCGCGATGGCGGCCGGGACGAGATCCGGCTTTTGCTCCTTGAACAGGTTGGCCACCAGGTCGGTGTACACCAGGCGGGGATCGTAGTAGCGGGTCATGACGTCATCGAGGAAGAAGCGCCGGATGATCCAGCGCAAAAAACCCGGCGCGCTTTGCAGGATCAGGTCCGGATCCTGCTGTTCAACGCCGTTGATGCGATACAGGGGCGTGCTGGTATCGATGTAATGAAGCCGGTTTTTCCCGTTGGCGGGCAGGCTGACCCAATTGGAGAGCTGGCCGTCGATGGCCAACTCAATGTCCGGCGCGGTTTCGGCATTGAAATGCCAGACCTTGGCCGCAGCCTGTACGACCTGCTCCAGAAGCGAGAGGCAAGCCTCCTGGTCCAGGTGGTGGATCAGCCGGTGGCAGAACCGTTGGCCGGGAAGCCGCTTCTGGGCGATGTACAGCACCACCGGATGGCCCGGAACCGAGACGATGGCGGTTTGCGAGGGCGGCAGCGTCAGGCCGGCCCGGGCCAGGTGGCGACAGTAATCATGGTACATCCGCTCGTATTCCTGCGCCTGGGCCATGTCGTCGAAAAGGGGCATCCGCTTGAACACGGTCTCCGTATCCGAGTCGATTTGAAAGATGGCCGAGATCTCGCCGTAGCCGACGACCGTGGCCGGGATGGCCGATTGCTCCACGTGCCGGGGGTTGAGCCCTGCCTCGAAACAGCGGAGAAGCTTCACGTCTATGTCCATGCAACGACCTCCAGATCCGTCAAGGATTTCGGCTATAACTGAACAAGGGCCTTGGCATCCGCCAGCCCCCGGTCCACCCGCTCCAGAATTTCCATCGCCAGCGCCTCATCGATGATCAGCGGCGGCAGCAGTTGGCTGACCCGGGTGTCGTTGTTGGCGTAGACACTCAAAACCCCATTGTCGTAAAGGGTCTTGGACAAAATCGGCCCGCATTGTGGATTCACCATCTCGATACCCATCATCAGCCCGAGCTGCCGCAGCCCCACCAGGATTTCCGGGTGCTTTGCCTTCAAGGATTCAAAGCCGGACCTGAACCTCCGCGACAGTTGCCGGACATGCTGCAGGAAACCGGGCCGGGCGGTTTCTTCCAGCACCGCCATGGCCACCGGGACGCCCACTTCAGCCCCTCCGAAAGTGGAGATGTGGATGAATGGGTTCTGCTGGAAGAACGATTCCAGTGCCGGCCGGAAACAGGTGGCCGTCATGGGATAGATCCCTCCTGAAAGCCCCTTGCCCATGACCATGATGTCCGGGACCACGCCGAAATGCTCAATCCCCCACATCCGGCCGGTGCGTCCCAGGCCGGTCTGGACCTCATCGATGATCAGTAGCGCCCCGGCCTGGTCACACAGGCGCCTGGCGTGCTGGAAAAAGTCGGGCTGCGGGACCGGCATGCCGTAGGTGGCGGGGATGGTCTCGAAGATCACCGCCGCCGTATCCCTGTCCACGGCAGCGGAGAGCGCTTCCTTGTCATCGAAGGGGACCTGCCTGAAACCGGGCGGATTGGGGCCGAAAGGGTCCCGGTACCGGCCGTCGCCGGCGGCCAGGGCCAGGCCGGTGTGGCCGTGGTATCCCCCACCGGCGGAAACGACATTCAGGCGGCCGGTATAGCCCCGGGCCAGCTTGATGGCCAGATCGATGGCCTCGCCGCCGCCGACGCCGAAAACGGTGTAGCTCAGGTCGCCGGGCGTCAGCGCGGCGATTCTGGCCCCCAGGGCGGCGCGCATTTCGCTGACAAGGTGGTGGTTGCCGATGTCCAGCTCCGCCAGGCTTTCCTTCAGGGCAGAGATGATGCGCGGATGGCGATGCCCCAGGTTGAAGACGCCCCCGTTGCAATGGCAGTTGATCAGCCGCTTGCCCGAGGTGGCATCCCAGACAAAGGGGCCCTCGCGCTTTCCAAAAACGAAGTCGATGCCCACCGCCTTGAAGAAGTCCGCCTTGCCGGAGGAAACATGGCTTCTGAAACGGGAAAAGATCGTTTCCTTGTCATCCTGGCCGATGAATTTCACGAGGTCTCCTTGTGTCCATTAAAGCTGTTCTTTCAGGCATGGCGCCGCGTCACAGGCCCCCTCCGGCGTCTCCGCTTTTGCCCCGGTGCCGGACAAAGATCCCCCGCCGGCGGTCCTTGCGCACCTGGCGGGGATGAAAGAACCGCCCGTTCATGGCGACGAACACCCCCTCGGGAAGAACCTGGGCGAAGGACAGCGCGCTGCCGAGATTGAACAGGCCGTCCGAGCTGCCGAAGGTGTACGGGACCATGGCGCCGGTGAGCACGATGGTCTTGCCGGGAACCTTGCCTTCCAGGAACCGGGCGGTATCGACCATGGTGTCGGTGCCGTGGGTGATCACGATGCGCGATTCCTCGCAGCCCCGGCAGGCGTTGAGAATCTGCCGCCGGTCCCTTTCGGTCATCTCCAGGCTGTCTTTCATCATCACCACCTCGATCCGCACCGGCAGCCGGCAACGGCCCATCGACAGCATCTCCTGGAGGTGTGTCTTCTTGAAATACAGCGCCCCGTTGATCTCGTTGTATTCCTTGTCGAAGGTCCCGCCGGTGGCAAGGATGGCAATCTTCATGCGGCTCCTTCCATGCGAACAACCATGCCGACATGGGCAGTATCACAAAATCGTCCCGCCGCTGTTTGACGCCTCGCCGGTCACCAGGTCCCGCAGCTTATGATAGGGCTGGGCCCCCACCAGGCGGCGGCCGTTGGCCAAAAAGGTCGGCACGGCGGTGATATTCTTCTCCCGCGCCCGTTGCCAGTCTTCGTCAACTGCCGCGGCGAAGCGGCGCTCCGCGATCACGACTTCGGCTTCCTTCGGGGAAAGCCCCGCCGCCCTGGCCAGATCGACAAGCACATCGGGTTGGGCGATGTTGCGACCGTCGGCGAAATAGGCGCGGAAAGCCAGGTGGTGAAACGCGTCGCCGCGGCCGCAGGCTTCGGCCCACTTGCCCAGCTCCTGGGCCAGGCGACTGTTATAGACATGAAATCGATCGCCAAACGGCAGCCCCTCGCGCGTGGCCACCCGTTTCATCTTTGCCAGCATGGCCGGGATGTCCACATCGCGGCCGGCGAGATAATCCTCAATACTTTGGCCTTTCGCCGGTACTGCTGGATTCAGGGGAAATCCGATCCAGCGCACGGCAAGCCCCAACTCCGATATCAATCTTTCGATACGCCCGGTAACGAAGTAGCACCACGGTCAGATGTAGTCGGAGAAAATCTCCAGGGTCGGCAGTGGGTTCATAAAGTTCCTCAGGTATCGGCCCTGCCACCGGCAATTGGCACGCAGCCTTCCCGGTCAAATCGGTCACGGCGGCTTTCAGAGCTTCCGGGTTGCCTTCCGCCGTTTCTTTCCGGTGTAAAATGTTGGACGCAACTCATGCGCCGATGGCGGCCCCCGTGTCCCGAAGGTCGCCTGGCCGGCAGGATTCTTTGTCGGATATCGTGGCCGATTTTGCGCCGCATCCCTCTCAGATCGTATTCAGATTGCAGGTTCAGCCAGAACCGGGCCTCAATGCCAAAATATTGTTCCAGCCTCAGGGCGGTATCAGCCGTGAGGCTCCGCTTGCCGTTGACGATCTCGCTGATTCTATTGGGAGGAACCGCAAAATCCCGCGAAAGCTGGTTGATGCTGATCGCCAACGTAAGGAGAGCTGCCACCCGTCTTGCCGAATGTTACCGTTTCCCGCCGCTCTTTGACAAGGGGCAGGCAGGTTCCTATAGAACGAGATCAAGCCTTCGGCGCATATACCTCGAACAGCCCGGGACACTTTTCAGAGGGCTGAACGTTTCCAGCAGATTTCTGGAAACAACTCTCCAAATCCTGAAACCTGGAATTCGGAATCTGGAACCCGGAACGCGCCGAAGGCGTCTCTGCTAAGCGACCGTAAACCGCGCCAACGCCGGCGCCACGGCCCTGAGCCGGGCGGCCGCCTCGCCGGCCGGGGCCATCAGCTCGAAATCAACGTATTCGAAGCCCGGGGCCACCGAGCAGCCCACCAGCACAGCGTCGGCGATGGGCTCGGCCGCCTGCCATATACCGGCGGGAATGACGTGGCAATAGCGATTCGCCTCGGCAGAGAGGACGACACAGTCGGGCGGTCGCCCGGTGCCGTCCCAGAAGTGGAGTCGAAGCCCCGCCCCCCGGTACAGGTTCCAGACCTCGTCGCTTGCCACCCGGTGAAAGCGGCTCTTCTCGCCGGGTTCCAGAGAAAAATAGATGTGGGTCAGGGCGGCCCGCTGCTCTCCGCCTGCCGTGCGCACGATAGTCTGCGATTGGTACACCCGGCGGAAGCGACCGCCTTCCGGGTGCGCGACGAGATCGACGGGTTTCATGATGGCTGCGCCGTCCGCCTTTCCGCCAGGTCCAGCCAGCGGCCGCCGGTGAGCGGGGCCAGGTCGTCCGGCTTGAGCTGGAAAAGGGCAAACGGGGTACCAGCGGCGGCCCAGATGGTTTCGTAGCGCTTGAGGTCTTCGTCCAGGAAAGTTTCCAGGGGTTCGCTGTGGCCGGCGGGGGGCACGCCGCCAATGGCGAAGCCCACCCGGGCCTTGACGTAGTTTCCGTCGGCCCGGCCGAGCTTCAAGCCGGTGGCGGCTTCGATCTTTTTCAGATCCACCCGGTTGACGCCCGAGGCGATGACCAGTACGGGCCGATCGCTTTTCTTTTCCCTGAAAACGAGGGACTTGGCGATTTGCCCGACGTCGCAGCCCACCCTGTCGGCCGCCTCCCGGGACGTCCGGGTGGAGCCGGCCAGTTCCCGGACCTGGAAGGAAAAACCCTTTGACGTCAAAAATTCCTGAACCCGTCGAGCGCTGTCGCTGAGTGAGGATGACATGGGACGGTATTCTCCTTCTGTGGCGAGTGACGACAACATCCTTTCGCTGCGGTAGTCTTACACAACGAACACCGTCCGGATCAAGCCAAGACCTATTCAGCCGAGAAAAGAGAACGCGAGCTTCCTTTTTCGGCTTGAAAACCGAATCTTTTGTTCTAACGGCCAAGGCGATCCACGGGCCCGGCGGGAGGCGTCCCGGAGGATTCATGAAACCGGGAAGGGGTGACAGTTGCGGAGAGACTGCATTCCCCGGCTTTTCAATGAGGGGCACGCTTCTCGGGAACACAATGGAGGAGAAAGCCATGAAAATCAGCCGCCGGCGTTTCGACCAGATCGTGCAGCAGGCCATCGACAGCATCCCGCAAGAGTTCCGCGCCCACCTGGACAACATGATCATTTCGGTCCAAGCCAGGCCTTCGCCGGAGCTGCTCGAGGAAATGGGCTACGCTCCGGACGAGCCGCTGCTGGGCATCTACACCGGCATCCCCCTCACCGAACGCTCCACCTTCGCCCCGCCCTTGTACCCCGATGCCATCTATCTCTTCCAGGAACCCCTCCAGGACATGTGCGCCAGCCTCGAAGAACTCCAGCGGGAGATCGAGATCACCGTGGTCCACGAAATCGCCCATTACCTGGGCATCGACGAGGAGCGACTGGGGGAATTGGGCTACGATTGAGCCCCTGGCATATCGAACCGCTAATTTTCACTTTTCTTGCCGCAGCCGCTTGCTCAGGGCCTGCTGGGAGATGCCGAGCATGCGGGCGGCCACCGTCTGGTTGCCGTTGGCGCGCTCGAGCGCCTCTTCCACCAGGCGCCGGGTGGTTTCCTTGATGGTGGGCAGGGGGTCGGGGAATTGAAGCCCGTCAGCGCCGGAGGTGGACGGGCTGCCGGCGTCAGGGGTGCCGAGTTCGCGCCGGATGTGAGCCTTGAACACCTCCAGGGAAAGGGGCCCGCCCCGGTGGCAACTGAGGGCATCGAAAATCATCGATTCCAGCTCGCGCACGTTGCCGGCGAACGCGTAGGTGCGCAACAGCGGCACCAAGTCCGGAGGCGCCTCGGGCTTGGGGACGCCCAGCGCGTCGGCCGTTTTTGCCAGGAAATGATCCACCAGAAGCGGCAGATCTTCCCGACGCTCGCGCAGCGGCGGCAGGAAGATCTCGTGGGTACGAAGCCGGTAGGCCAGGTCCTTGCGGAAAGCCCCGGACTGCTCCAGCTCGCGCAACGGCGCGTTGGTGGAAGCGACGACGCGCGCATCGGAGCGCCGGGGGCGGTCCACCCCCAGCGGCATGTATTCGCCCTCTTGCAGCAGGCGCAGCAGCTTGACCTGGGACGCCGGGCTCAGGTCGCCGATCTCGTCGAGAAACAGGGTGCCGCCGGCGGCCTCCTCGATCATTCCGGGCCGGTCCCGCTCGGCGCCGGTGAAGGCGCCCCGGGTGTGGCCGAAAAGGGTGTCGGAAAAGACGTTGTCGTCCAGGCCGCCCACGTTGACGGCCACGAAGGCACCGTCCAGGCCGCTGAGCCGGTGCAGGGCCCGGGCCACCAGCTCCTTGCCCGCCCCGGTCTCGCCGCAAATCAACACCGGCTGCCCGGTGCGGGCCACCGCCTCGACGTACTGGAACACGGCCAGCATCTGCTTGTCGCGGGTGACGATGTCGGCAAAGGCCTCCGGGTGTTCGATACGGGCGGTGAACAGCCCCTGGCGCAGGGCCTGGTTTTCCCTTCTCAAGGCGCTGAGCGCCGAGGCACGCTCCACGCAGGCCAGCAGCCGATCTTCCTCGACCGGCTTGACGATGTAGTCGAAAGCGCCGGCCTTCATACAACGCACCGCCGTGTTGACATCCACGGTGCCGGTGATGACGATCACCGGCAGCCCCGGGTGCTCGACGTTGAAAAACTCCAGCAGGGTTTCGCCGTCCACCCCGGCCATCATCAGGTCCAGCAGCACGATGTCCGGCGTATCTGCGCCCACCATATCCTTGACTCGCGTACTCTCCTGGCAGGTCGTAACATGGTTGTAGCCGGCCATGCGCAAGGTCGTGTCGATGGCCAGCAGGATGCTCGGCTGGTCGTCGATCACCAAAATCCTTGGACTGAAAGCATTCGCGGGATTCATGCGACCTCCTTGCCGGCGCCGGGGCCCACGGGCAGCACGATGGTGGCGACAGTGCCGCGGGGCTGGCGGGGCGCCAGCGTCAGCCGCCCGCCGTGATCCTCGACGATACGGTTGGACAGGGCCAGCCCCAGGCCGGTGCCCCCCTGGTCGCGCTTGGTGGTGAAAAACGGATCCTTGACCCGCTCCAGCAGGTCTTCGGCAATCCCCTCGCCTTCATCGCTCACCGTGACGATTACCTCGTTGCGGGCCGCATCGAAAGCCGTGGCCACCCGGACAGAATGTGCCGGATCGCTCAACGCCTGGCAGGCGTTGACCAACAGGTTCACCAGCACCTGCTCTATACGCTGGCGATTGCCGCGGATCGTCGGCATGTCGTCGGCCAATTCCACGTCAAAATGATGGGTGGCCTTCTTGATGAGGTTTTCCGTCAACGCCACCGCCCGCCGGACACTCTCGTTGACGTCCACGTCCTCGTTGAGATCCGACGGGCCCTGGCGGGCGAAATCCTTCAGGTCGGTGACGATGCTGCGCACCCGGCGCGCCCCGTCGACAATGTCCCCCAGCAGCAGCGGCATGCGCTCGCGCAGGTTGGCGTAGGAGAGGCCGCCGATGGCCAGGTCGTGGCGGTCCTTCATCTCCCGGTCCAGTTGGGGACCGATGGCACGCCAGATCTTGTCCAGGGTCTGGGCGTTGAGAACGATGGCCGTGATGGGATTGTTGATCTCGTGGGCGATGCCCGAAACCAGGGTGCCGATGGAGGCGAGCTTGCCGGCCTGGAAAAGCTGCTCCTGCTGCTGGCGGGCCAGGGCCTGGGCCTGGCGCCGGCGCCGGTCCGCCGCCAGCCCCTGCCAGACGATGTAGGCCGAAAGGGCGATCACCATCGCCAGGATCCCGGTGATGGTCCAGGTGAGCTGGCGGGTGATGGCGGCCATCTCGGCGCGCACGTCCTCCACGTAGATGCCGGTGCCGACGATCCATCCCCACGGGGCGAACCCCTTGACGTAGGAGATCTTGGGCACGATGTGGGCCGGGTCGTCCTTCCACTGCCACTGGTAATCGACGTACCCGGCGCCCTGCTGCCTCACCGTGCGCACGAACTCGACGAACAAGCGTTTCCCGTTGGGA